>Ga0172380_10000828_pt1 | contig 56374 bp, 51 predicted proteins | sample Leawe162metaG_FD_119747 | JGI IMG/M metagenome (GOLD analysis project Ga0172380, IMG submission 119747) | Leachate microbial communities from a municipal landfill in Southern Ontario, Canada - Leachate well 162 metaG | ecosystem: Engineered > Solid waste > Landfill > Unclassified | place... | reverse complement strand
TTTTTCATGTAGAGCCGACTTTACGTCGGCTATCTTCGGCATAGGATAGCCGGTATTCCGCCGGAGGCGGATCCGCCTATGGAGGAAAAACCGGCTCTACATCAGATTGAATTTCCTTAGCATGCGCTTATCGCCCCCAGAGCGGGGGCGGACTCCTGTAGCCGCGGCGGTGACGCCGTGGCCGCCCGCCGTCGCCCCGGGGCTATGGTGGGCAGGCCGAAGAATCCACGCCCTTACGGGCGCGGCTACGAAAGAGCAATTACCTGTTAGATTGAAGCGCGCTCAATTGAAAATCAGCGCGTTCCAATCTTCGTACCGGTGAAAATCGAGTTTTGACAAAGGCGCGCTGGCGGTGAGTTCCCGGCCTTCCGGCAGATAAATGGAATAATCGTAACGCGCAAGGTTGAAAAGCCATTTGTCGCCCTTAACCGGAGGGTTGCCGCCAAGCGTCGGAAGCGACGCAAAAGGGATGGCCACTTCCAATATCCAACACTCATCCCGGTCCGTCCAATTATTGACCGTCCCTTTGACCTTGGAAATCATTTTCAAGCCTGCGCAATTCCATTGCGACCAGCGCGCATAATTCCCGGCCGCGTTTCTTTTCAGGTTGTACGCATCCAGCACGGTGCTCAACGCGTTTATTTCAAAATTGAAATACGGGTCTTTTTCCGGGTGCGTCTTGAAGAAAATTTCAAGCACATCTTCGTTACAGGTCGCGCTATCCCGCGCGGTCAACAAGCTCCAGATATCCTCGTCACAGGCTTTGAAGGCCACATAGAGGAAATTTTTGTCGTAAGCGATCTTGGCCTCGGTCTTCGAAACGGGCGCCTTGAACGACACCGGGATAAAAAACGATATCGTTCTGGCTTGCGCCCAGACCGGCTCGCTCAATTCGCCGTCAACCGTAAGCGCGGTTTCGGAAAACGGACAATAATATGCCGCGCGCATGCTTTCAGGCGCGCGCGCCTTGCCGTCCGACCCCACGGAGGCGCAACCCGGCATCAAAAGCCCCGACGCGGCCAAGGCCGCGAAAAACAAAACGTTTTTCATTCGAACGATCCCCTCCCCAGCTAAATTTTTATTCTTTTTCGTGTTTCCGGAGATTTTCCAGGTCGGTCTCGTCGTGTTCCTTGGCAAGGGCGCGCTCCAAGAGCGCCTCTTCAACATGGGCCTCTTCAATGACCACATGGTCTTTCTGCTCCATCAGCGCCACATCATCGGCGGAAACGTGGCCGATCACGCGGCCGTCGTCAAGCACGTTAAAATCCTTTTCTCTAAGCCGTTTGAACAGGCGGTTCAAATCCAATGTTCCGCCGATCGTGAACCAGACGGTGGAAATTATCCCAATGACGCCGGCCAGGATGAAGTTACAAAAGAAAAACCAGTTGGCCCACCAGTTATTAGGCCAGGGACTGATCTTGTTCCAGACAATCAGGACGATAAAACTGCCGAAGCCCCAGCCAAAACCCCAGATAAACACCGACCATGCCAGGATTTTATCGCCGGCGGTGTATTGGGAATCGATGCCGATAAGGCTTTTGAACACCGATCGGATCGATAATTTTTCTTTGACGACTTGCTGACCTTCACGGTGGTATTTTCCGCGGTGCAGCATCCGGTCCAGGTTGAAAACTTCACGCGAAGTCAGCAGCGACAATCCGACATACATGGCCAACGACACCGCCATCGCGATAAAATATATCTCCTGGGAATTGATCGGGAACTTATCCGGGGTTACGGTCCAGACAACGTATGGATTTAAAGGCGCCGATAGCGCATGGAGCGCCATTCGCACCTGCTCAACCATCCCGAGACTCGACAGCCAGGGGTAGATCGACCCGGCCCAGTATTTCTGGGCGAGGATCCCGCCGACCGCCAGGACTGCGCCGCTGATCAGCGCGCCGAACGCGCCCGCGCTCGTTCCGCGTTTCCAGTACAATCCCAGGACGATGCAGGGCCCCGCGCCGCCCAGCCAGATGGCGCCGGTGATCGCGAAAAACATCAGGATAAAGTCGATCTGGCCGAATAGAAACGAGAAAAAGAAAGCGAAAAGCGCCACGCCGGCTATAACCAGACGCAGCAACAACAACTGCTGACGGGGCGTAAACGGTTTCCGGCGGAAGGGAAGAATAACATCCTGCACGATAATACTGCCCCATGAGTGCATATAGGAGATATTGTTGCCGGTCAGCAGAAAGATCATGACGGCGCAGAATGCCCCCATGATTCCGATCGGCAAAATGGCGCGCAGCGCCATCGGGACCCGCATCTGGCTGAAGATGGTTCCGAAGGTGACCGCGATCCCTTTGTCTTCCGATTTTAATGCCTTCTGAACGACATGCAACATGGCCTCGGGATCGGAGGGGGCATCTTTCGCCGCCGCCACCGCTTGTTGTGACTCCGCTTTTTCAGCGGATTGGGAAGAAGCATGCGCTTCTTTCCGCTTTGCGGACTCTTCCTCCGCCTCAACTTTATCAAGCCGGGCTTGAAGTTCAGGATTGATTTTACCGGTTTCGAGGTAAACATCGACGTCCTGACGGACATCTTTAAACTGTTCCGCTCCCGCTACGTCATTCATGGCCGTGGCGGCCAAGTCCGTGCGCACGGCCTTGGCCGGCGCGGCAAAATCGGCGTTATTCAAGAAGGTATAACCCGTCACGGCCAGCAATATACACATCATTCCAAGAAATCCGCTCCGCCACGAACTGAGAATAGAGGCCATTTTCTGTTCATGGGGCGTAATCGCAGCCGTGCTGTAACCCTGGTTCCCAGCCCAGGCCATCCGATTAAGGATGCTGGATAATATCCCGACAAAAACATAAAACAGGTTGAAATCCCGCAAAGCCTCAATGTCATAGGGATTAAGCATACTCGTTCCCGGCGCTCTCGCCAACAGGGTCGGCGCCATCTCATTAAACCACGAAAACTTGTATAAAAGACAGGCGACAATAATAACATACAGGGGATAACTCAGAATGCCCTCCACGCAGTCGGTCACCATGATGGTAAGCTGTCCGCCGAGCGTTACGAGGAAAACGGCCAGTCCAAGAAAACCGGCCATTAACAGACCGAAAGTCGGGAACACCAAGCCCATGATGTCCACCTGCAACGGAAGCCCGCAAAAGTAGATCAAGCATCGGGCGCTGACCGCCGGGAAAATAGCGAAGTTCATGACGCCCGAAATGGACTGCAAGGTTGCGGCCAGGATGCGGAACGATTTGCTGTATCGCATTTCGAAGAATTGGCCCATGGTCATCGCGCGGGTTTCGCGAAAACGGTAAATGCAATAACCGGTCAGGCCCATAATAATGCCGATCGGGGCGGCGATCGTACCCCAGAACCCCAGGGCGAAACCGGAATTGTAGTACATCTCCCAGATGGCCACGAGGCTGATGAGCCCCATGCCGGCCTCGCCGCCGGATACCGCGATGACATAGCGGCCGGCAACCCGCCCCGCAGTCAGGAAATCGGAAACCCCCTTGACGTACCGTTGGCTCTTAAGCCCGATGTACAGCACCACAAAAAGAGAAATTGCAACGATCGTCCAGTCTATCCAATGCATGATTACTCCCCTGCCCTCGCCAATTTTGCGCGCCTTGTGACAAAGGCCCGGCATTCGTCATTGATTCGATTTCAAGAAACCCCACGCCCGCGGCGGCGGTTTTCGGCAAAACCGCCCTGCCTTATTCGATAGTTGGACGCAACGTTACACACTCGAACCGGAGAAGACAAGCGGTTAATGTTCGAAAAAGTAATGGGTCAGTGAATGGGGGGGGCAACCTAATGAGGTCGCGGGCTAAGGTGTAGTGGCCGTTCGATAGAACGGCAATCCGCGGTTCTGTCGAACCGCATCTACACCCCCCCAATGAGTGACCCATTACTCGAAAAAGAGTCAACCATTTTTTTCTTGCCGATCGAAGCGATTGACGGTAGCATGATTTTTATTCGGTGATCGGACGTTTTGGCGCCGGACAATATTTCCAAACCAAACCGGTAAAAGTGCGGCATCATGAACAGGAGACTTATGAAAACCTTGTCTTTTTTGACGATGGCCATGTTCGTTGGCGTATTGAGTCTGGGCCAGGCCCATGGTGAAGATCAACCTCAAATCGGTCCGACTCAAGCCGCAGCCCCGGCGCCGGGTCCGGCATTTACGGCCGGCAAACAGCAGATATTTCAGCCTGTAGCCATGGACCCGGCGCTCGTGCGCCAGAACATGCAGGCTCGCTCGGAATATGACGACCTCAACCGGCGCATTATAGTCCGGCAAACCAAACTTTATGAGGAAAACGCGAGCATCAAGGAACTCCAGACCAAACTGCGGGATTTACAGAAAAAAATCGACAAACTCCTGGCGGAAGACGAGGAGTTGAACACCCTGAAAAAGAAATACGCCGCCATCACGCCGGAAATGCCCATGGGACCGCGCAAAGGTTTTTCGACCAACGCCATGCCGTTTTCCATCGGCCGCTAATGCGCGCGGATTGCAGATGCCGTATCGCACCTTCAACTTGAACGAAGCGGCCGAATATCTGCATCTGGCCCGCGCCGATTTGGAAACCATGGTGCAGCGCCGGGAAATTCCCGTGGAAACGCAGCGCCAGCGGCTGGTGTTTCGCAAGAAAGAGATTGACGCCTGGGCCTCGCAACGCATTTTGGGGCTTTCCCCCCAACGGCTGACCACCTACCACAAACAGACCTCGGCCCTCACGCGGGACCGCGCGCTTGTCGTAACGACGCTTGTCCGCCCGGAGGTCATCGACCCGGCATTGCCCTCCAAAACCAAAGCCTCCGTGCTCCGCGACATGGTGGCACTGGCCGACCGCACCGGACTGCTGTGCAATCCGCATGATTTTTTGCAAAGCCTGGTGGAACGGGAACACCTGTGTTCCACGGCGCTCTCCGACGGCATCGCGCTCCTGCATCCCCGCAACCATGATCCGTATGTGGTGATGAATTCCTTCATCGGTATCGGCCGGGCCATCCATCCCGTGCCCTTTGGCGCGCCGGACGGGAACCGAACCGACTTGTTTTTCCTGATCGGCTGTCAGGACGATCGCCTGCACCTGCACGTGCTGGCGCGGCTGTGCATGCTGAGCAAGCAGACGAAAGTCCTGCGCCAACTGCGCGAGGCGGAGTCGGCCGACGCCATGGCCGCGATCCTGCGCCGGGCGGAAGAGGAAGTGGTCAGGCAAATATAGGAGGTAATCAGGCTGCCAAAGATGGTCACTGTTTCTGTAGCCGTCGGACGTTAGACCGACGTTCGCCGACCAATCGCGCGTGCCAACCTGCCCGCAGTCGCTACGCGCCAGCGTTGCGGGCGGGTTGTCTCGCGGCTTATAACGTGTTGGCCGCGGGAAGGATCCACGCCGTTACCGGCGCGGCTGCCCCAGATAAAAACGAAGAACCAAGAACATGGAACCAAGAACTGGTCTTCCATTCAACATGCATATGCACCCACCAGCGCTTATTCACAGCCCCGCAAATCCGGTCTATAAAAAACTGCTGGCCCTGCAGACAACCCACGGCATTCGCAAGCACGGCGAATTCCTGGTCGCCGGCCCAAAACTCACGGACGAGGCCCTGCGTCAACAGAGCCGGAACATCTGCGCCTGGATCTCGACCCCGGACCTGCCGCCGCCCCCCACAGCGCTCGCCGGAATTCAATGGGTGCTGCTGGACAAAAAACTGTTTCAAGATATAAACGTGTTCGGGACCCCGGGAATCCTCCTGACCATGCGCCGGCCCGATCTTCCAGTGTTTAACCCCATGGCCCCCTGGCCGGCCGGATGCACGCTGTTGATTCCATTTGGCGACCCCGAGAACGTGGGCGGCGCCATACGCGCCGCCGCCGGGCTGGGCGCCGCGCGGGTCGTATTGCTGCGGGAAGCGGCTTGTCCCTTCCTGCCCAAGGCTGTGCGCGCCTCAGCCGGGGCCGCCTGGAAAATCAGGTTGGAATCGGGCTGCGGCTTGGCCGATCTGGCCGCCGTTGAAACCGCCCCGCTTTTTGCGCTCGACATGGCAGGCGAACCGCTGGAAAATGTGAGGCGCCCCGCTTGCTACGGGCTGGTGGCCGGGATGGAAGGCCTTGGGGTGCCGGCGGCATTGCGGCAACATTGCCGGCTGGTTTCCATTCCCATGGCCAACGGGATCGAATCGCTCAACGCGGCGGCGGCCACGGCCGTGGCCTTGTGGGCCTGGCGAATTCAACCGAAGCAAACATCGAACATCCAACATCGAACTCCGAACGTCGAACGATAAAGAAAACGACCTTACTTCGAAGTTGGGCGTTCGATGTTCGTTGTTGGATGTTTGCCTGTTGCTTACCTTACCGGCGCGGGCTCGGACGTCGCGATCCGCCCCGGGGCGGCGGGCGGCCATGACGATCGGGCGGCCGGTGGAAAGCCGGCGCACTCGGCCCATGATCGGCCGCCACCGGGAGCGGGTGCGCGGGCAAAGGCGGAAGTTTCAGCCAGGCTTCCTCCGGTTGCGTATAGGGCAGGCTCCGCCCGATAAACGTTTCGATGGCCGGCATATTGAACGCCCCCTCCTCACAAGCAAACGTGATGGCGGTTCCCAGCGCGCCGGCCCGGCCGGTGCGCCCGATCCGATGGACGTAGTCTTCCGCCTCATAGGGCACATCGTAATTGATGACGTGACTGATCCCCTCCACGTGAATGCCGCGTCCGGCGACGTCCGTGGCGACCACCACCTTGACGCGGCCGGCCCGAAAAGCTTCCAGAATGCGCAGGCGCTTGTCCTGGGGCACATCGCCGGAAAGCGGCGCGCACGGTATGCCATAGTCGGTTAGTTTGCGCGTCAGCCGGTCCACGCCGTCGCGCCGGTTGCGGAAGACCAGCACGCGCTCGACCGGCTCGTTGCGCAACACGCTGATGAGCAGGGCCAGCTTCTCGCGGGCGGAGACCATATATACTTTCTGGTCAATGGCATCCACGGTGACTTTTTCGTGTTCCACGGACACCATGACCGGCGCCACCATCCAGGCCGAAGCCAGCCGCATAATATCCTCGGTAAGCGTGGCGCTGAAAAGCATCGTTTGACGCCGGTGTTTGGGCGGCAAACTATACACAATCCGGCGCACATCCGGGATAAAGCCCATATCCAGCATGCGGTCGGCCTCGTCCACGATCAGGATTTCAGCGTGGTTGAGATGCAGGACGCCCTTGGATTTGAAATCCAGCAGGCGGCCGGGCGTGGCCACCACCAGGTCAATCCGATTCTCGGCCAACTCCATTTGCTGTTTACGGTAATCCATGCCGCCATAGACAACCGCGACGTGGAACGGACAATATTTTCCCAAGGAAAGGGCGTCCTTATGAATCTGGATGGCCAATTCGCGGGTCGGCGCCAGGATCAGGGCGCGGGGCGTCCCGTTGGCCGGAGGCTTCGGCAAAGGATGGCGCAAGAAATGCGTAAAAATGGCAATCAGGAAGGCCGCCGTCTTGCCGGTGCCGGTCTGAGCGCGGCCGGCAACGTCTTTCCCATCCAACGCCGGCGGCAACGCCAGCGCCTGCACGTTCGTGCAATAGGAAAACCCGAGATCGGCAACGGCGTGCATAAGCTCCACCGGCAGTTTCATGTCGTGGAAACGGGTCTTCCCTTCCAACGGCGGAACTTTAAACTGGTCCGTCGTCCAGGACGGCCCCGATTCGCGGCGGGCGGGTTCAGCGCGCTTCGTCCCCTTCGCCGCCGGATGCAAAGCATGGCCGGCGTGCGCTCCCGCACCGGCGTGGGAAGTCGGAGCGGCATGCGCCGCGCCGGGGCGCGCGGACGGGACGGCGCGCGCCGGCAATTCCTTGGACAGAGCCGCCCGCGCGGGGGCAGGCCCCGCCGCTCGCGGCGCCGGCGCGACGACAGGCTTGTGAGGGGGAGCTTTTTGGAACAGAACGCGGCCAATCTTGCGCAATAATCGTTTAATAAAAACCTCCGCCTATCCAATATCAGATTCAATTTCAGCGCTCCTTGAGCGCTTGTTTAGAACAATCCTCGCACCCGCCCGGTCTTCACATCCACATCGATGTTACGGAAGGCCGGATTCGAAGCCGTGCCGGGCATGAGCTTGATGTCGCCGGCCACCGGCACAACGAAGCCCGCGCCCCGATAAATCAGAATATCGCGGATCGGCAGTTCCCAGCCGAGCGGGCGGCCCTTGATCGCCGGATCGTGCGACAGGCTGAGATGGGTTTTCACCATGCAGGTGCCCAGTTTGGCGATTTCGGGATCGGCCTCGAACGCCCGGGCCTTCTGCAGGGCGACGTCGGTATAGGTGACGCCCTTCGCGCCATAGACTTCCCGGGCGATCAGATCGATGCGCTGGCGCAGAGGCAGAGTCAGATCGTACAGGAACTGGAAGTTGTTTTTTTCATGGCAAGCCGCGATGACGGTTTCGGACAATTCGCGGGCGCCCTCGCCGCCTTTGAGCCAGTGCTGGGAATACGCCGCCAGAGCGCCGTGCTGTTCGGCGATTTTTTTGATCAGGGCCGCCTCGGCCGCGGTGTCGGTATAAAAACCGTTGATACACACCACCGGCCGCACACCGCTTCGGCGGACCGTTTCGATGTGGGCCGCCAGATTTTCGCACCCCTTTTCCAGCAGGCCCAGGTTTTCCTTGCGGTAGGCTTCGTCCAAGGGCATTCCCGGCTTGACCACCGGGCCGCCCCCGTGCATCTTGAGCGCGCGCACGGTGCAGACGATGACCACGGCATTGGGCTTGAGACCGGAAAACCTGCATTTCAGGTTCCAGAACTTTTCAAAGCCGATGTCGGCCGCGAACCCGCTTTCCGTTATGTGATATTCGCCCAGGCGCACACCGAGTTCATCGGCAATGATCGAACTCTGGCCGATGGCGATATTGGCGAACGGGCCCGCGTGCACGAAGACCGGCTGGCCTTCGATCGTCTGGAGCAGGTTCGGATTCATGGCGTCCACCATCCAGGCCGTCATGGCGCCATCCACCTCCAGATCGCGGGTGGTAACCGGCCGGCCGTTGCGGCTGTAGGCCAGCACCATCCGCCCCATGCGCTCGCGCAGGTCCTTAAGATTTTTCGAAACCGCCAGGATCGCCATGATTTCGCTGGAGACCGTAATCTGGAAACCGGAATCCATTTCGAGGCCATCCATTTTGCCGCCCTTGCCGATGGTGATATTACGCAGGGCTTGCGCGCAAAAATCGATCGCCCAGCGGGTTTCGACCCGCCGCGGATCGATGTCCAAGCGCTTGAGCCCCGCCTGCTCCAGGCGCGCGTCGTCGTAGTTGCGCTCATGCTGCATCCGTGAAGTGAGCGCCACCATCGAGAGATTGTGGGCATTCGTGATGGAATCGATGTCGCCGGTCAGGCGGATCGAGAGCGGCGTTAACGGAACGCACTGGGCCAGGCCGCCGCCGGCCGCCGAACCCTTCACATTGAAGGTGGGACCGCCGCTGGGCTGACGAATCGCGCCGACCACGCGTTTGCCAAGTTTGCCCAACCCTTCCACCAGCCCCATGGTCGTGGTCGTTTTGCCTTCGCCCAGCGGCGTCGGCGTAATGGCTGTGACGTCAACATATTTGCCCTTGGGCGCGTTTTTCAAGCGCGCGAGCACCTGCATAAAATCGACTTTGCCCAATTGACGGCCCATGGGAATGAGCTCCTTCGCTTTCAAGCCCATGTCCTCCGCCAATTGCGCGAACGGCTTCATATTGTCTTCCGCCGCTTCGGCGATCTGCCAGTCCTTGAGTTTCAAAGGATCCAATTTCGTCATTGACCCAATCCTTTCGATCGATTTCGCGCATTAAAATCCCCAAAAATTCGCGTTCGGAGAATTTAACATGTCCGGCGACGATAACAACAGAAAAATGCGGCGTCCGCGTAATGGGCAACCTCATGAGGTCGCGGGCTGAGGTGTAGCGGCCGTTCGATCGAACGGCAATCCGCGGCTCTATCCTGCCCGCAATGCTGCCCCGCCTGCAACGCTGTGCGTAGCACTGCGGGCAGGGCATAGCGATGCAGGCGGGCGAACCGCATCCACACCCCCCATTCACCGCCCATCACTTTTTTTACATTTCTATTTGACATTTGGCGTTTTCTAACAGATAAACGCCGGTTGTTTTTCCCAATTGAAAGCGAACACCATGCAACGGATGGAAATTCAGGCGCCCGCAAAAATCAACCTGTTCCTGGATGTTCTCGGGAAAAGGCCGGATGGCTATCATAACATCAAAAGCATCGTCCTGCCTGTTGCCATATATGACCGGATTGTGCTGGAGAGCCGTCCCGAGGGCGTCGAGACCATGACAGCCCGCGATATTCAGTTGCCGGGCATCCCTTGGCCCCTGGCCTTATGCCGTCCGGAGGACAATCTGACCACCCGCGCCGCCCGCTTGCTTAAAGAAGTTACCGGTTATCCCGGCGGCGTCCGGATCGTTCTCGAAAAGAACATTCCCGTTGGCGCCGGCCTGGGCGGCGGCAGTTCGGATGCCGCCGCTGTGTTAAAAGGCCTGAACACGCTCTGGGGAACCGGCCTTTCCCGGGATCGCTTAATCGCGCTGGGCGCCCGCATAGGCTGTGATATTCCCGCCCTCATTCACGGCGGGAGCCTTTGCATGGAAGGCGTGGGCGAGCTTCTGACACCCATGCGCCGCAACACGCAAAATCCCTTGTGGCTGCTTCTGGTATATCCGGGACTCGCCATTTCCACCACCGACATCTACGCGCGCTATAAGACCGGCTTGACATCCACGCCCCCGGCGGATAAATTCCTCCAGGTTGTTTCCGGATTGGAACAGGGCGTGCCGGCACAAATAGCCGCCGGACTGCATAATGCGCTCCAGGCAACGGTATTCCGGAAATACCCGCTCCTGGAGCTGATTAAAAATAAACTTGCCGCCGCCGGCGCTCTCGGTGTACAGTTAACGGGTTCGGGCTCAACCCTGTACGCGCTGGTTAAAGACGCGGATCACGGACACATCCTGGAGGAGCGTCTGCGTAAATCCATCGGGTGCCCGGTCTGGACGTGCGTGGCGCAGGCGGTTTGACTTGCCGCCGCCATCGGAAGCCATCCGGCGGGCGAAACGGATTGTTGGTTTTAAGTCGGTCTGCCCGATGGTGTAACGGCAGCACACGGCCCTTTGGAGGCCAGAGTCCAGGTTCGAATCCTGGTCGGGCAAGGCCGCAGGAAGGAAATCATGCTTAAAATTTTTTCAGGCAGCGCCAATCCGGCCCTGGCCGAGGGCATCGCCCGCAATCTGGAAGTTTCGCTGGGCCATATCGCAATCAACCGGTTCCCCGACGGCGAGATCGCGGTAAAAATCGACGATAACATCCGCGGCAAGGATGTTTTCATCATCCAGCCCACCTGCTATCCGCCAAACGAGCACGTCATGGAACTCCTGATCGTGATCGACGCCATGCGGCGGGCCTCGGCGGCGCGCATCACGGCCGTCATGCCCTTTTACGGATACGCGCGCCAGGACCGCAAGGACCAGCCGCGCGTGCCGATCACCGCCAAGCTGGTGGCCAATCTGCTGGTGGCCGCCGGCACAAGCCGGTTGTTGGCCATGGATTTCCACGCCCAGCAAATCCAGGGATTCTTCGACATCCCCGTGGACCACCTTTACGCCACCCCGGTGATCGTCAAATACCTGCGCGAAAAAGCGCTGGTCGATCCGGTAGTGGTATCCCCCGATCCGGGCGGCATGAAGATGGCCTATCAATACTCGCGCCTCTTGAACTCCGGGCTGGCGATCGTCGCCAAACAGCGCATCAGTCCAACGGTGGTCGAATCCTATAATCTGGTCGGCGATGTCAAGGGCAAAACCTGCATCCTGGTGGACGATCTGATTACAACCGGCGGCACACTCTGCGCGGCCGCCAAACTCCTGAAAGCGGCGGGCGCCCGCGATATTATCGCGGCGGTCACCCACGCCGTCTTCGTCCCGGAGGCCTACGAACGCCTGAAACAATCGGCCATTCAAGAATTCGTTGTGACGGATAGCGTGCCGTTAAGAATGACGTCCAACACCTTGCCCGTGCGCGTACTGTCCGTGGCCGACTTGTTCGCGGAAGCTATCCGGCGCATTCACAACAATCAGTCGGTGTCGTCCTTGTTCAAAATTTAGTCTATAGGGAGAGATATTCATGGCCCAGGAAACAGATACCATCAAACTGGCGGCGAGCAAACGCGATGTTTGCGGCTCGCATCGCGTGAACCGCCTGCGCAAAACCGGCGTACTGCCCGGCATCGTTTACGATACCAAGGGCCAATCCCAACCTATTCAGATCAAACGGCACGAGTTCGAGTTGTTGCTCCGCAAACGGGCGGACGAAAACCTGATCATGGACCTTGTTCTGGATGACGCCGCTCCCCGCAAAGTCCTGTTGAAGGACGTCCAGCGCGATCATATTCACGACCACCTGACGCACGTTGACTTCCTCGAAATCTCGCTTACCCGCAAACTGCGCGTGCCGGTCGCCATCCGCTTGACGGGCGAGCCCTTCGGCGTCACCCAGGAAGGCGGCATCCTGGAACACCTCGCGCGTACGGTGGACGTGGAATGCCTCCCCCTGGATATCGTCAAGGAATTCGCGCTGGACGTCAGTCAGCTGAAAATCGGCGACAGCCTTTTTGTGCGCGACCTGAAAATAGACCGGGAAAAACTGACGGTGCTCACCGCCCCGGACATCGCCGTCGCCTCGGTCCTAATGCCGCATGTCGAAGAGGAAGTCAAGCCGGAGGAAGCGGCGGCGGAAGGCGCGGCCGAACCGGAGGTCATCGGCGCCAAGAAGGAAGGCGAAGCCGAGGGTGCGGCCAAGGAAGGCCCGGAAGCAAAAGGCAAGGAAACGGAGGCCAAGGCCGAGAAAGGCAAGGAAGCCAAGGGCAAAGGCAAGGAAAAGAAATAATCCGTTCCGCGACGAGCCGCGCTCGGAGCCCACTCGGAGAACGACTAAGCGTGAAACTGATCGTAGGGCTGGGGAATCCCGGGAAAGAATACGAGCATACGCCGCATAATGTCGGCTTTGAAGTTGTGGATGCGCTGGCCGAACGATGTGACTGCGCGTTGCGGCGTAGTTTTCGTTTTCAGGCGCGCCTGGCCCGGACGATACTGGAAGGCGAAAAGACCATGCTGGTCAAGCCCGGCGCTTACATGAATCGCAGCGGAGCGGTGGTGGCGTCCTTAACGCGCAAGCTGGGCATCGGCCCGGAAGATCTGCTCGTCATTTTCGATGACGCCGATCTGCCGATGGGGCGCTTGCGGATTCGGGTGGGCGGAGGCGGCGGCGGACACAAGGGCTTGCTTTCAATTTTAGAGCATTTGGGTCACGAACGGTTCGCGCGACTCCGGCTGGGCATCGGCCGGCGGGAAGACAAGGATTTGGTTGCGCACGTGCTGACGCCCTTTGCGCCCGATCAGCGGGACAGCGCGCGCGCGATGATCGTCACGGCCGCCGATGCTGCGCAATATTTGGTGAAGCACGGCGCGGAGGCCGCCATGAACAAGTTCAACACGCAATGACAAGGAGAAACGCTTGAAAAAATACGAGGGCTTGATTGTTTTGTCGCAGCCGGTGGACGAGCAGACGCTGGAAGACAAGCTGGAAAAAATCCGCGCCGAGATCGTAAAACTGGGCGGCGCCGTGGAGCACACCACGCGCATGGGACGCCAAACTTTTGCGCGGCGGCTGAAGAAAAAGGACGCCGGGTTTTACGTGTTGCTGACCTTCACCCTCGATCCCGTGAAAATCGCGCCTCTGCGCGAGCGCTATAAACTTAACGAAGACGTGTTCCGGGTCCAAATCACCCTGGCGCCGCCGCCCGCGCGCGAAGGCGCCAAGGAGACGGGCAAGCCCGCCAAAACATAGGACGCAGATTTTTAAATTAGGCCCCGCAAAGCGGGGCGGACTCTTGTAGCCGCGGCGGTAACGCCGTGGCCGCCGAAGAATCCACGCCGTCACCGGCGCGGCTACAAAAAAGCAATTTCCTATTAGATTAAATTACGCCGTCAACTGCACCAGGAGGAACGCGATCATGTCCTATCTAAACCGGGTTTTTCTGATCGGCAATCTTACGCGGGACCCCGAAATCCGATACATCCCGTCCGGCAAGGCCGTGGCAGATTTGCGAATGGCCTTGAGCCGCAAATATCGGACGACCTCGGGCGAGACCAAGGAAGAAACGTGCTACGTCAGTGTCGTGGCCTGGGAAAGACAGGCGGAAACAGCCGGGGAATATTTGAAAAAAGGCTCCGCCATCCTGGTGGAAGGATCGCTCCGTTACGAACAATGGGAAAAAGACGGGGAAAAGAAAAACATGTTGCGGGTAAACGCCGATCGCATCCAGTTCCTCGACCGCTTGAAAAGGCCGCAGGAACCGGGCGAGGCGCCCGAGTCCGGCCAACGGCCCAATGCGCCGGCCGCGGCCAGCGAACCGGCCGCGCCTTCGGCGCCGCCCGCCGAAGAAAAAGGCGACGACGATAATTTGCCGTTTTAGATCGATCGAACGAGAGATAACGACGGAAACGATTTGGGACAAGGGGAGGTTAGCGTGAAGATGAAGAAGAAGAAGATCAAGAAGACCGATCGCAAACGGGAACCCCGCGAAAGCTTTGGGTTTTTTTCGGAAGAAAAACGTTGCCGCTATCTGGAAGGCATTCGCCGCATTGACCACAAGGATGCCGAATTGCTTAAAAAATTCATGACCGAGCACGGCAAAATCATGCCCAGCCGCGTCACGGGCACAACTACCAAACAACAACGGCAATTGAAAAACGCGATCCGCCGGGCGCGGATCATGGGATTTGTTCGATAGAAAGGCGGGGAAACACATGGCGATGGAATTGATTCTGATGACGGACGTGGAAGGACTGGGACTGGAAGGCCAGACGGTAAAGGTGACGGAGGGCTACGCCCGTAATTATCTCCTGCCCCGCAAAATGGCGACGGAGATCAGTCATGCCGCTTTGAAACGCCTGGAAAAAAGCCGCCTGGAGCGCGAGGCCCGCCAGCAGAAAGATCGCGCGGCGGCCCAGGCGCTGGCCCAAACTCTCGAACAGCTCTCCTGCACCATTCCGGTGAAGGTGGGCGAAAACGACAAGCTCTTCGGGTCGGTCGGCGCCAATGACATCGCCGCCGCGCTCAAGGCGCAGAAAATCGATCTCGACCGCCGTAAAATCCACTTGGCGGATCCCATTCGCGAACTGGGCGTTTACACCGTCAAGATCAAATTGCATCCCGAGGTCGAGGCATCGCTGAAAGTCTGGATAGTTGGAGAATAACATCATGCCCGTTGAGATCGGTTCCGCCGGCGTGCCGGCGAGCCGCGATCGCAAGCCTTTGTATAATGAAGATGCGGAGCGGGGCGTGTTGGGCGCCATCCTGCTCGATGCCCCGAAAGTGTACGATTTCTGCGTCGAGAAACAAATCGCGGCGGAATCCTTTTACGGGCGCGCCCATCAGGTCATCTTCAGCGCCATGGAGGACATGGCCAAGGCCCTGCGGCCCATCGATGTGCTCACCCTCTCCGATCGCTTGTCCGTGCAGGGCAAGCTGGATGAGATCGGCGGCATCGCCTACCTCAACCACCTGCTGGACGCCATCCCAACGGCCGCCCACGCCGAATATTACATCGACATGGTCCGCCAACAGCACCTCCTGCGGCGCATCGTGGATTGTTCGCGCAATTCCGAACAGGAATGCTACACCTCCGAGGAGGACGCCGACCATGTCCTTTCCAAGGTCGAACAGGATTTCTTCGGCATTTCCGAAAACCGGCACGGCAGCATGTTGCCCTGGAATGCGGCCGTCAAGCAAACGATGGGGGTCATCGAGCATATCAAGTTGACCGGCAAGGGCATCAGCGGGATTCCAACCGGCTACACCGATCTGGATGCGATGTTGCTGGGCATGCACAACGAGGAACTGATTGTGCTGGCGGCGCGGCCCTCCATGGGCAAAACGTCGCTGGCCATGAACATCGTCGAACACGTCGTCCTCGGCCGGACGGATAACCAGCCCCGTCCGGTGGGGATCTTCAGTCTGGAAATGTCGCAGGAACAACTGGTCATGCGCATGCTGAGCAGCCGCGCCGAAGTGCCGGCGCATCGGATCGCCTCCGGACAGATTACAACAACAAATCACGGCCTGTTGGCCCAGGCGGCCGATTCCCTGATGAAAGCCCCGATCTTCCTGGACGACACAGGCGGCCTGGAAATCCTGGAATTGCGCTCGCGCGCCCGGCGCATGAAAAAGAAACACGGGATCGAGCTTTTCGTCATCGACTACCTGCAACTGTTGCACGCCAAGGAGCGCAGTCGCGAGGGGCGTCAGCAGGAAATCGCCTTCATTTCGGGATCGCTTAAAAACATGGCCAAGGAATTGAAGGTCCCGGTCCTGGCGCTCAGCCAGCTCAATCGCGCGCCGGAAGCCCGCGAGAGGGGCGGCGAACCCCGCCTGGCCGACCTGCGCGATTCGGGCGCCATCGAGCAGGACGCCGATGTCGTGTGTCTGTTGTACCGGCCCGGCAAGTACAACAAGGACGATGGCAGCAACGAAGGCGGCGGCGCGCCGGAAGATCCCAATGTCGCCCAGCTCATCGTTGCCAAACAACGCAATGGGCCCACCGGCAAAGTGCCGCTCACATTCCGCGACGAAATCATGCGCTTCGAAAACATGGCGCGCGCCGCCTACGGCCAGGGGCCCGACCGCGCGGCGGAAGGAGAGGCATGAACCGGCATAGGGTCTGCCGCCTGATCGCCATCGCCTGTCTGCTCCTGCCCATGGCGCTGCACGCCGCCGTGATCCGCGAGGTCAAGGTGGTCTCGCGCAGTCTCGCGCTCCAGGACGAGGCTTTTGTGTTCGCCTACCTCGGCGTCCACACCAACGACGTGGTGGATCAGCGCCGCATCGCCCGCGACGTGAAAACCCTGCTGGGCACGGAGCGTTTTTCCTTCGTGGACTCCGAACTCACCCCCGTGCCGGACCAGCCGGACGCTTTCGACCTGATCTACGTGGTCGAACCGCGGCCGCGGCTGGAACGGCCCATCGCCGTGAGCGGCGCGGAAGCCATCGGCGAAAAAAAGGTCCGCCAATGGCTGGAACTGGAAGTCGGCGATTTCGTGGATGACGCCGTCATGAGCCTGAAGTCGCGCAAGGCGCTCGACGAGTATCGTCAGCGCTATTATCACGACGCCACCCTGACGTGGGCCATCGACGCGAATAAATCCAATGGATTCGCCAATGTCACCGTAACCGTCAAGGAGGGCGAACGGGCCAGCCTGCGGAAGGTGCATTTCACCGGCAACACCTATGTGCCCCCCGGCCCTTGGCAACGCCTGGCTTCAGGGCTGAAACACCAGCAGGCGGTCTCGGAGCAGTCGGTGCCGCCCGAAGTTTTGGAAGAGGCGCTCAAGCCGCGGCTCTGGAACATTTTTTCCTTTTTCACCAAACGCGGCGCCTATAATCCGGACGACCTTGACGCCGACCGCAACCTGTTGCGCGCCATTTACCAGAACCGGGGCTACTTGGACGCCCGCATCGGCGCGCCGCAAGTGCGCGCCTATGACCGTGGCAAGCTGGAAGCCACCTACCCCATCGAGGAAGGCAACCAGTACCGGATCGGAACGGTCAGTCTGCGCGGCATCACGCTTTTCCCCGAATCCAACCTGTGGTCCCTGGTCAAGCTCAAGACCGGCGACATTGCCTCCATGGGCCGGATCCGGAAAACGGCGGATGACCTGCGCGATTATTACCAGTGCCGCGGTTACATGCGCGCCGGGGTCAAGCCGCTCCTCAAGCCCCAACTCACCGGGACCAGCGTGGACATCCAGTTCGACGTCACGGAAAGCAGTCTGGTTAATATTCGTTACATCGATATTCGCGGCAACACCCGCACCCAGGATAAAGTCATCCGACGCGAGTTGCTGGTCTATCCGGGCGAGGTGTATAACCAGGTCGGCATCCGGCGCAGCGAGGCTGTTTTGCGCAATCTGGGCTTTTTCGAGACCGTCAGCGGCTATCCCCGCGAAACGCTGGAACCCGACCGGGACGACCTCGTGTTCGAGGTGGAGGAGAAGCGCACGGGCCAGTTTATGGTCGGCGCAGGCTATTCCAGCGTCGATGACCTGATGGGATTCGTCGAACTGTCGCAGGGCAACTTCGACCTTTTCAACTGGCCCTACTTCACGGGCGGCGGCCAGAAACTGCGCCTGCGCGCCCAGGCCGGCACCCAGACCCAGGATTACGAGATTTCGTTTGTGGAGCCTTGGTTCCTCGACCGCAAACTATCGCTGGGCGTCGATTTCTACGACCGAAACTGGAATAACCTGAGCGATTATTATAACGAACAACGCATCGGCTCGGCCGTGACGCTGGGCAAACCGCTGAAGGGGTTCTTCCAGCGGGTCAACCTGACCTATCGTATCGAACAGATCAATATGTACGACGTGGCCACGAACGCCGTGCCGATCATTCAGAACGACGCCGGCGTGTGGAACGACAGTTCCATGAAACTGACGTTCGTCCACGACACCCGCGACAACGTATTTATCCCAACGCGCGGCACAAAGGTCAACCTGTCCGGGAATTTATCCGGCGGCCCGCTGGGCTTCGACGTGGATGTGTACGGCTTCGAAGGCGAAGGCATTGCCTACCTCCCCGTCGTGTTCGACCATGTCTTGAGTCTGCGCGGCTGGTCGCAGACGGTGCAGGAATACGGGAACAACCAGGACGTGCATGTTTTCGACCGGATTTTCCTGGGCGGCCCGCGGAACCTGCGCGGATTCAAATATCTCTATGTCTCCCCCTACGACCAGGGCCAGCCCATCGGCGGCAAATCGGCGGCGCTGGGCCAGGTCGAATACACGATTCCCCTGTATAAGAACATCCTGCGGTTCGCCACGTTTTACGATATCGGCAATGTTTGGCTTGATGCCTTCGACTTCAATCTGTTAGAGTACTGCTCAGACATCGGCGTGGGGCTAAGGCTGGATATTCCCGGTTTCCCAATTCGCATCGATTACGCCTGGCCGTTGCAAATCAGCGGCGAAGATATCCAACGCACCTCCGCCCGGTTCAATTTCTCGATGGGGTATGGATTTTAAACACGGGGATTAATGAGTTCCTGGTTCTTTGTTCGTCGTTCTTCGTTCGAGTTAGGCCCCGCAGCGGGGCGGCTTTTCATAACGCCCGGTGAGGGCACCGGGCCTACAGTATTGTAGGCCGGGTTCCCTGACCCGGCGGGTTTGGATTTCCTATACATTAAAATTAAGCCGCCAAGGGCGACGACTCTTTCATGTAGAGCCGACTTTATGTCGGCTATCTTCGGGACAGAATAGCCGGTGTTCCGCCAAAAGCGGATCCGCCTATGGAAGAAAAACCGGCTTTACTGAATTGAAATTCTTATCCATTGAATTAACCAGGAACAAAGAACTGAAAAAAAACATGAATATGCGCACATTATCACTGCTTGCCACCGCCGGTCTATGCCTGGCGCTGGCCTCCGCGTTGAACGCGGCCGAACCCGCCATCGCCTTCGTTTCCATGGAGCGCCTCTTCGACGACTATTACAAGACCAAGGCCGCCAATGTCCAACTCAAGGCCCGTTTCGACTCCGTGGACGCGCCCCGGCGCGACCTGATGAATCAGGTCAAAACACTTAAAGCCGAGATCGAGAAACTGGGCGGCGAGGCCCGCGACAAATCGCTCAGCGATGCCGAGCGCGACAAGAAACGCGCGGCGGCGGAGGACAAGTACGCGCTCTTCCGGGACGCCGAGGCCAAGCTGGCGGAATTCGACGCCACCTATAAAAAACAGTTCGGCGACCAGATGAAACAATCCCAGCAACAACTGGTCGGTGAAATCCGCGCCGTCATCCAAACCTACGTCAAGAAACACAACATCCGAATTGTCTTCGACAGCTCCGGCAAGACCCTGAACAGCGTCGAATCCGTGGTTTATTACGACCCGGCCTTCGACATCACCGAACCGATCCTGGAGATCCTGAACAAGAACGCCACCGCAGTGGAAACCAATAAACCGACAGAAACCAAATCAATAGAGAAGACGCCATGACACTAACGGTTGAAGAAATTGCCCGTCGCTTGGATGGGCGCTTGGAAGGCGATTCCCAGGCGGAGATCTCGCGGCTGGCCGGCATTCGCGAGGCGGAGCCGGGCGATCTGACCTTTGTGGCCACACCCCATTACGCGGGCGCGGCCGCGACCACGCGCGCCACGGCCGTGATCGTGAACGAGGACTGGGACCGCCCTTGTGCGGCGACCTTGATCCGGGTCAAGAGCGCGGACAAGGCTTTCGCGGACGCCGCCCAATGGTTCGCGCCGCCGCCGATTTCGTTCGCGCCGGGAATTCACCCCACGGCCATCGTGGCCCCTGACGCCAAGATAGGCAAAGACGTTTACCTTGGGCCGTATTGCGTCGTCGAACCGGGTGTAACCATCGGCGACCGCGGCGTATTTTGCGGCCATTGTTACATCGGCCACGGCACGGTCATCGGCGACGACTGCAAACTGTATCCGCACGTTTCCATCCGGGAATACGCCCGCATCGGCAACCGCGTCATCATTCACAACGGCACGGTCATCGGCAGCGACGGATTCGGTTACGTGCAGGAAGGCGCCGTCCGCAAGAAAATCCCCCAGATCGGCATCGTCGTGATCGGCAACGACGTCGAAATCGGCGCCAATGTCACCATCGACCGCGCCCGGTTCGGCCAAACGCGCATCGGCAACGGCGTTAAAATGGACAACCTGATCCAGATCGCCCACAACGTCATTATCGGCGACAACTGTGTGATCGTCGCCCAGGCCGGCATTTCCGGCAGCACCATGATCGGCGAACGGACGATTATCGCCGGCCAGGTGGGCATCGTCGGCCACCTGGTGCTCGGTTCGGACATTATCGTGGCGGCCCAGGCCGGCGTGACCAAGGATGTCCCCTCCGGCACATTTGTGCTCGGCTCCCCCGCCATGCCCTACGAAAAGTTCACCAAGATGCACGCCCACCTGATGCGCCTGCCGGAGCTGAAGGACAAAATGACGGCTTTCGACAAGCGCCTGGAAAAACTGGAGCAGGCCAAGCCGGGCGCAACTCCGGCGGCGCCGGCGCCGAGCGCGTAACTTCATTCATTAGGCCTTCGACAACTTTGCCGTTCTATCGAACGGCCCCTGCATCGAATGGCCTGTCTGCCTGCGCCCGAGCCGAGCTCGTGCCGGCCAGGGGTGTAGCCGCGGTTCGTTAGAACCGCTGGAGAATTCGTGGGGTCTGCCCTTAGATTAAAGAATAGCGATTTGGGTGACGATCAAGACACGGTCTCACTGAGACTCGCACAGGCGCCGCACCTCAAGTTGTAACGCGCGATCAGGTTTGTCCGTGGGCCTCTTGCAGGTTCACCAGTTCCGGGATCCCCGGATGCGTAAAAACATGATGGCTTCCCTTGGTTCGGGACAACCGGAATCCAAACACATTCACGATGCGTAACCATATCGCCAAACCGGACGCTCCTCGAACCGGAAAGAATTGCAAAGAATCAAATAAACAAATCCATTCTGAAGGCTTCTCTGACCCTCCGCCGCCTTAGTCAATCACTACTCACCACGGATGGCACGGACAAGAAAGCCGTGCTCATCCGTGGCGAGCAAGTGTTAGCGGCGATTATTTTGCCGGTTCGACAGGAACCGCAGGCGCAACCGGAGCCATCGGTTCGGCGGGAACCGCAGGCGTCGCCGGGGACGCCATTCCGGGGGCAATCGTCATATCCATAACCGGGACCGCCGCGCCGGGGGGGATCACAGGCTCCCCAGCTTCGACCGGCGCCACAGGCGCCACAACCGGGGCCGCCGCTTCGGCAGGCGCCACAGGCTTCTCGGTGGGGGATTTCATGCCGCATTTGGAGGCATCCATCCCGCAAGACACGGTCTTGCCCAGGACATCCGGCTTGCAACAGCCGGGAGAATCCTTGTCCATCTTGCATTTATCGCATTTTACGGCGCCGGGCTTGCAGCATTTGTCCGAGCCTTGATACTCGCCGCACTTCGGGCACACGACGCACAAGCACTCGGGCTGTTCGCCGTTGGCCTTGATCTTGGCAATGGCCGCTTTCGGGTCCGCTTTGACTTTCTCGATGCAGTCCTTGCAACACAGATAGATGCGAACGCCTTCCACATCCACAAACACATCTTTGCTGATCTTGCCGCCGGTGATCGGGCAGAGTGTCTGCGCCTTGGCGGTCACCGCCGCCGCATCCTTGACCGGCGCCGCCGGTTCCTGCGCCGTCAAACCCGCGACCAAGCCCAAAGCGATCGCCGCCGCCAAGACACCCATCATCTTCTCATGTTTCATGGAATCTCCATTTCAGGTAAATTAATGATTTATCGACTACGAATCACCGCTTGAAGTTTATGCCGGGCGCCTCCTTTCGTTTATTTGTTGCCGGACTTAGCCAATAATTTTTTCAGATAATCCACGTAAGCGGCGGCGCCGCCCGGACGATAGCCGGTGCGGGCGATGACTTTGCCGCCGGCATCCAGGAGTAATACGGTGGGGAACCCTTCCACGCCATAAGCCAACAGCAATTGTTCGTTCTGCGCATCCAGATCGGTGCGCGGCCTGTCCTCGTTCGGAAAACATGCGCGGAACAATACCACGCGGTCCTTGGCAAACGCCTCGAATTCCTTTCGATCGAAAACTTCCTTTTCGAGCTTGATGCACCAACCGCACCAACCGCACCCTGAAAATTCCGCCAGGATCGGCAGCTTCTTTTCGGAAGCTTCCTTCTTGGCCTTGTTAAAATCAGTCCGCCACGTATTTGTGGAATCCTGGGCATGAGCGCCAGCCAACATGGTTAACGCCAAGGCGATTGCGATCAGCGGCAGATATTTATTCATTCGACGCTCCCTTCCAAATGAAAAATTGCATACTTCAATTGAAATGTTTAGCAGGGTTCCCGGCAGGAATCAAGGATAAACACAACCGCGAAATATTCGGAACACGACGTTTAGCCGCATCCAAAGATTCCGGATTCATGCCCTATCCACCTGAAAAACGCAGGCAGCACAGCTCTCGCTAAGCAAACGTTTTGTTGATGAAAAAAGTTCGGCGGCCTAACCCGGGGAACACCCGTGCCGGCCGCCGAACCAACGATCATTAACTATGGCTCAACGTTTCACCGTTGCGAGAGCACGGCTTGGTTTTCCACCCAAAATCCGATAACCCTGCAACTTTGAACCGTGAACCTTGAGCTAATTAATACATGCCATCCATACCGCCGCCCATGCCGCCGCCCATGCCACCCATACCGCCTCCGCCACCCGCCGGCATCGGTTTTTCCTTTTCAGGAATATCGGTCACCATGCACTCGGTGGTCAGCAACAGCCCGGCGATACTGGCCGCGTTCTGGATCGCGAAGCGCGTCACCTTGGTCGGATCGATGACGCCATCCTTGATCAGGTCGGTATATTCCGCCGTCGCCACGTTGTAACCCAAACTACCCTTGTTCTTCTTAACCTCGGCCACGACGATCGAGGCATCGATGCCCGCGTTGGCCACGAGCTGGCGAATCGGCGCTTCCAGCGCGCGATTGATGATCTGCACGCCGATGGCTTCATCACCCTTGGCATCGAACTTGTCCAGCACGGACTGACAACGCAAGAGCGCCACGCCGCCGCCGGACACGACGCCTTCTTCCACCGCCGCGCGGGTCGCATGCAGGGCATCCTCAACACGCGCTTTCTTTTCCTTCATTTCCGTTTCGGTGGACGCCCCGACGTTGATCACGGCGACGCCGCCGGCCAGTTTCGCCAGGCGTTCCTGCAGTTTTTCGCGGTCGTAGTCCGAGGTGGTTTCCTCGATCTCGTTGCGAATCTGCGCGACGCGTCCCTGTATGGCCGAGGTCTTGCCGCCGCCTTCGATGATCGTGGTGTTTTCCTTGTCCACGGTCACGCGTTTGGCGCGGCCCAGATCGTCGATCTTCACGTTTTCGAGCTTGATGCCCAGGTCTTCCGTAATGCACCGACCGCCCGTCAGGATGGCGATGTCTTCCAGCATGGCTTTGCGCCGATCGCCGAAGCCCGGCGCCTTCACGGCGCAGGCCTGCAAGGTGCCGCGCAGGCGGTTGACCACAAGGGTCGCCAGCGCTTCGCCTTCGACTTCCTCCGCGATGATCAGCAACGGCTTGCCGGCCTTGGCCACGTTCTGCAGCAACGGCAGGAGATCCTGCAGGCTGGAGATCTTCTTTTCATAGATCAGGATGTAGGCATCCTCCAGCAGGGCTTCCATGGTCTCCGCGTTGGTGACAAAGTAAGGCGAGAGATAGCCCTTGTCGAACTGCATGCCCTCGACGACGTCGAGCGTCGTTTCGATGGTCTTGGCTTCCTCGACCGTCACCGTGCCGTCCTTGCCGACTTTGTCCATGGCATCGGCGATGATTTCGCCGATCTGCTTGTCGCCGTTGGCCGAAATGGTCGCCACCTGGCAGATTTCGGTGTGTTCCTTGACCTTCTTGCTCTGCTTGGCCAGGGCATCGGTAACCGCCGCGACGGCCTTGTCGATACCGCGTTTCAAGGACATGGGGTCGGAACCGGCCGTCACGTTTTTCAGGCCTTCGCGGTAAATGGCTTCGCTCAAGAGCGTCGCCGTGGTCGTGCCGTCACCCGCCACGTCGCTGGTCTTGCTGGCCACTTCGCGCACCATCTGGGCGCCCATGTTTTCGAATGGATCCGCAAGTTCGATTTCCTTGGCCACCGTGACACCGTCCTTGGTGATGGTGGGCGAGCCGAACTTCTTGTCCAGAATGACGTTGCGACCGCAGGGTCCCAGCGTAACTTTGACGGCGCGGCTGAGTTTCTCCACGCCCCGCAAAATCGACTGGCGGGCATCCGCGTCGTATTTCAATTGCTTACCTCTATCTGCCATAATACCTGTCTCCTTTATTGTGTAGTTCCCTTGAAAAAGGGTTTTTACAATTACAATTACGCTTCGATAATGCCGAGGATATCGTCCTCACGGACAATCTGATATTCCTTGTCATTGATCTTGACTTCGGTGCCGCCGTATTTCGGCAACAACACCAAGTCGCCCTTTTTAACGTTCATGGGAATCAGCTTCCCATCGTCATCCCGTTTGCCGGCGCCGACCGCGACGATCTTGCCCTGCATGGGCTTTTCCTTGGCGCTATCGGGAATGATAATGCCTCCCTTTTTGACTTCCGAATCCTTCTCCGGCTCGATCAGAACCCGATCCCCTAACGGCTGAATTTTCATATATGCACTACCCTCCTTTATTTGGTTTGTTACCCTCTTCCCCGCGACACAAAAGTGCGCGGGACTTTACTTCTTGTTCTTATCCTTGTCGTCCACCATTTCGAAATCGGCGTCAATAACGTCATCGCCGGCCTTGGCCGGACCCTCGCCTGGAGGCGCCTGCTGTTGGGACTCGGACGGGCCGCCCTCGGGCGGCTTCTGCTGTTGCGCGCCCTTGGCGCGCGCATACAGGTCGGCGGAGATCGCCTGCATTTCGGCGGTCAGCGCCTCCGTGGCGCTGCGCAAGGCGTCGCTCCCGCCATCCTTGATGGCGGCCTTGAGTTTCTCGATCGCCGCTTCCACGCCGGCTTTCTTGGCCGCATCGATCTTGGCGCCCTGCTCCTTGATCAGTTTCTCGGTTTCATAGACGAGCGCGTCGGCCTTGTTTTTCAGCTCCACGCCTTCGCGGCGCTGTTGGTCGTCGGCGGCATGCTGCTCGGCGTCCTTGACCATTTTTTCGATTTCGCCCTTGTCGAGGCCGCTCGTGGCGGTGATCGTGATCTTCTGCTCCTTGCCGGTGCCGAGGTCCTTGGCGCCCACGTGCAGAATGCCGTTGGCGTCGATATCGAAAGCGACCTCGATCTGCGGCATGCCGCGGGGCGACGGCGGAATGCCGTCCAGGTGGAACCGGCCGATGGACTTGTTGTCGCCGGCCATCTTGCGCTCGCCCTGGAGCACGTGGATTTCCACCGAGGACTGGTTGTCCGCGGCGGTGCTGAAAATTTCGCTCTTGCGGGTGGGGATGGTCGTGTTGCGCTCGATCAGCATGGTGAAGACGCCGCCCAGCGTTTCGATGCCCAGGCTCAAGGGGGTCACATCCAGGAGCAGGACGTCATGCACTTCGCCTTTCAAAACGCCGCCCTGGATGGCGGCGCCGACGGCGACCACCTCGTCGGGGTTGACGCCCTTATGCGGATCCCTGGCGAAGATTTCCTTGACCTGATCCTGGACCTTGGGCATGCGGGTCATGCCGCCGACGAGCACGACCTCGTCGATTTTCGAAAATTCGATGCCGGAATCCTTCATGCAGGCGCGCACCGGGCCGACTGTGCGCTCGATGAACGCATCCACAAGCTGTTCCAGTTTGGCGCGCGTCAGGGTGACATTGAGATGTTTGGGGCCGGTGGCGTCGGCCGTGATAAAAGGCAAATTGATATCCGTCTGCTGGGCGGTGGAAAGCTCGCACTTGGCTTTCTCGGAGGCTTCCTTCAGGCGCTGGAGGGCCATGGCATCTTTCGAAAGGTCAATGCCGTTGTCCTTCTTGAACTCGGCAACCAGCCAGGAGATGATGGCCTGGTCAAAATCGTCGCCGCCCAGGTGGGTGTCGCCGTTGGTGGCCTTGACCTCGAAGACGCCGTCGCCGATTTCGAGGACCGAAATATCGAAGGTGCCGCCGCCCAGGTCATAGACCGCGATCTTTTCGTCTTTCTTCTTGTCCAGCCCGTAGGCCAGCGAAGACGCCGTCGGTTCGTTGATGATGCGCAAAACCTCCAAGCCGGCGATCTTGCCGGCGTCTTTGGTGGCCTGGCGCTGGGTGTCGTTAAAATAGGCCGGCGTGGTAATGACCGCCTGGGTGACCTTCTCGCCCAAATAGGCTTCGGCGTCGGCTTTCATCTTCTGCAGGATCATGGAGGAAATTTCCGGCGGCGAATAGACCTTGTCGCCGATCTTGACATTGGCGTCGCCGTTTTTGGCACGAACCACCTCGTAGGGCACCAACGTAATCTCACGGGCCACTTCATCGAATTTACGTCCCATAAAACGCTTGATGGAATAGACCGTGTTCTTTGGGTTCGTGACCGCCTGGCGTTTGGCCGCCTGGCCAACCAACCGCTCGCCGCTCTTGGTAAAGGCCACCACGGAGGGCGTTGTGCGCATTCCATCCGCATTGGGAATAACCACCGGCTGGCCACCCTCCATGATGGCCATACATGAATTAGTCGTGCCTAAATCAATGCCTAATACTTTTGACATTGTTAATTCTCCTGAAGCAATCGGTTAATTGGACATGCCTATTAAAATTTCAATAGTTTAAATAGCAAGGACTATGCCAAGACATTATTAATTATTGACTCAATGAAGATATAATGTTGTATATTAATTAGATACGATTAATTTATTTTTATTAAGTTCTCATATCACACCAGAACACCGGGACATTTTGGCTCGTTTGTCCGGAAAAGTGCGACATTTTAATCGCACGTTATGTCACAATTAAAATTACTCGCCTTCGGTTGAAAAATTATCAGGCTTACGCTTGCCCTTCGGAGCACCCGTCGTCCCTCCCACACGTCGCGCGGCATCCGGTTTAGCGCAGTTGCTTCACCATCCATTCCACCAGGCGCAGGGGACCCAAAATGCGGCGGCGCGCTTCGGCGATGGCATCAAGCCGGCGCTCCCAGAGACCGGGATCGGCCATGGTCTGTTTTACGGTTTCGATCCCGCGCGCGCCCAGATCCGGCAGGCGCACAAACGCTTCCGGCGGGATCATTTTTTCCGCGGCGCCCGAACCGTAATACAGCGGCAGGCACCAACATAACAGGGCGTCCCAGATTTTTTCGGTCACATACAAATCGCCCCCGGCATGATTCTCGATGGCCAGCGCGAAACGCGCCGGCCTCAGGACACTGCCTTTGTCCATCAACTGCCCGCCCGGTTCCAGCGTCATGGGCAAATTACGGCCGAACAGGCGCAAATCCACGCCGGCGTCCCGGAGCGCCTGAAAAAATGCCATGCGCTCCTTGTGTCCCGGCAGGTGCAGTTTTCCGGATGTCACGGCCACAAGCGCGGCATGCTCTTTTCCGGGCGGTTCGGCCCTTAGCGCCTTGACATGACCCGCCACGTTCCAGGTCACCGGGAGCCGGATCGGATGCTGACAACGCCGATCGGGACCATAGACGGCGGCGGCATGGCGATGCGCCAGGGCAATCTGACCGTCCTTAATGAAGTTCGGCGGCTCGTAAAACAGAAGCGTGACTTTTTCGCGCGGCAAGCCAAGCCATTCCCACCCGGCCCTGGCCCGGATGGCGGCCACCGTGTGCCCCATGGCCTGCAGCAGCCAGTTCTTCCATTGCGGATAGCGGTCGCTACAGTCGGGGGCGCCGGGATTTTCAAAGACCAGCAGGTGGTCCACGTCGCGTCGGTTGAGCGCGATTTCCACATCGCCCTGCCGGCCCAAGGCGCCTTCACACTGATTCCAGAAGGTATCAGCGCAATAATGGCGGCCGAACATAATGCCTAAACGCAAAGTCATAAAATTGGCAGGCGCAGGATTAAAGGCACGGGACAGGCTGAATCGTACCGGTTTGCTTGTATATGTCAATCTCGACATCCCGTTGACTGCCTGTATTTTTCCTTTGAATCCCGCCTCCGGTTTCACTATGCTCCCTTTTCGTTCAAGAGGCCAGACGTAGAGGTGGAAAACACGATGAGAGCATTATCCGGTATTCAGCCTTCCGGCAAACTGCATGTGGGCAACTATTTCGGCATGATGAAGCCCGCCCTGGAACTCCAGGAAAAGGGCGAGGCCTTTTTGTTTATCGCCAATTATCACGCCCTGACCACGGTCAACGAAGCCGCCGCCCTGCGCGCGCTGACGCAGGACGTCGCCCTGGATTTTCTGGCCTGCGGCCTCGATCCCGAGCGCACGGTATTCTACCGTCAGAGCGATGTCCCCGAAGTCCATGAACTGGCCTGGCTGTTGTCGGTGGTCACGCCCCTGGGACTTCTGGAGCGCTGCCATTCTTACAAGGACAAGCTGGCCAAGGGCATTCCGGCCAGCCACGGACTTTTCGCCTACCCGGTGCTGATGGCGGCGGACATTCTGGCCGTGCAAGCCGATGTTGTCCCCGTCGGCCAGGACCAGAAACAGCACGTCGAGGTCACGCGCGACATTGCCATCAAGTTCAACCAGAAATTCGGCGAGACTTTCAAGCTCCCGGAACCGCTGATCCGCGCATCCGTGGCCGTGGTGCCCGGCGTGGACGGCCAAAAAATGTCGAAATCTTACAACAACACGATCGAACTGTTCGCGTCGCAGGCGGAGACGCGCAAGGCCATTATGCGCATTGTGACCGACAGCAAGACCGTCGCGGAAGCGAAGGATCCCGCAACCTGCAACGTGTTTGCGCTCTACAAACTGTTCGCAACCGATGCGGAATGCGCGGCCATGGCCGCGCGCTACCGCGCCGGCGGACTGGGTTACGGGGAAGTCAAAAAAGCGTTGTTCGATAAATTCCGCACCGCGTTCGAACCCTTCCACAACCGGCGCGCGGAACTGCAAAAGGACCCGGAACAGGTCGAGCGGATTCTCCAAAGCGGCGCGGCGCGGGCGCGGACTGAACTTCAAAAAACCCTAAAAGCCGCCCGCCGGGCCGCGGGCCTGGAGTAATGTGGAATGCAGATAGGATTAACTACGAAATACGCGAAAGGCGCGAAAATAATGCGGACAGGATTCGCAGATCAATTTATTGTCACTAAACTTTCGCGTATTTCGCGTGTTTCGTAGTGAAAATCCTCGGATTGCGCGGGCGCGGTCCACATTAGAATAAGGGTAACATGCCGATTCAGGAAGAATACAAGGTCAAACTGGAGGTGTTCGAGGGGCCGCTGGACCTCCTGCTCTACCTTATTAAAAAGGACGAGGTGGATATCTACGATATTCCCATCGAGCTGATCGCGCGCCAGTATATGGAATACCTCGGCCTGATGCGGATGCTGGACCTCGACATCGCCGGCGAGTTTCTCGTGATGGCGGCCACACTCATGATGATCAAGAGCCGCATGCTCCTGCCGCCCGAGGAGCGCCCCGACCTGGAAATCGAGGAGGCGGATCCGCGCTGGGAACTCATCCGCCAACTGATCGAATACAAAAAATTCAAGGATGCCGCCGCCAACCTGCAGGAGCTGGAATCGCGCGCGGGCAATATGTTCCTGCGCAACGCGGAGGATCCGGTGGTGGTAGTGGAACAGCCGGGCGTCGGCCTGGAGGACGTCACCATTTTCGACCTGATCGCATCCTTCAACGAGGCGCTCAAGCGGATTCAGATAAACGAGGTCGGCGAAATCATGGCCGAGCGCTTCACAGTGGCCGACGGCATCGAGTCCATCCTGCGGCGCATTCGCGAGGAAACGCGCGTGGTATTCAGCAGTCTGTTCCGTCCGCTGATTACGCGCCATGAAATCATTTGCACGTTCCTGGCGCTCCTGGAGTTGATCCGCCTGCGCCAGGTCGTGGCCCGCCAGGAAGCGGTGTTCGGGGAGATTGCGATCATGCGCCCGGAGACGGAACAGAAGGCAGAAGACGGACGACGGACAACGGACGACGGACGACAGGCCGGAGAAGACGGACAGGCGGCGAATGAAGCAAACATCGAACATCCAACATCCAACGCCTAACTTCCAATGGAAGATCAGAATAAGATTTAAGGATTTTTATGACAGAAGAAATCCGTCAACCGACCGAAGCGAATATTCAACCGGAACTCAAGCAGGTCTTGGGCGCCTTGTTGTTTGCCGCACACAAACCGATTACGGCAAACGAGTTGCGCGAAGTATTGGCGCAGGTGGCCCAAAATGGCGAAGACGCCGTCCGTGCCTTCGGCAAAACCCAGGAAAGCGACATTCGCGAGGCCATCGCGCAATTGAAGACCGAGCTTGGCGAACGAAAGCTGGGCCTTGTTCTCGTGGAGGTGGCCGGCGGATTCCGGTTCCAGACGGATCCGGCCGGCGGTCACTGGGTGCGACGCTTGTTGAACTTGGACAAACCAGCGCGCCTTTCCAAGCCGGCCCTTGAAACGCTGGCCATTATCGCGTATCGTCAGCCGGCGACCCGCGCCGAAATCGAAGCCTTGCGCGGCGTCAACGTGGACGCCATGATGCGCCACTTGCTGGAACTGCAGTTGATCCGCATCGTCGGCCGCAGCGACCTGCCGGGCAGGCCGTTGATGTACGGAACGACCCAATTGTTCCTGGAACATTTCGGCCTGAGCAGCGTCAAGAACCTGCCGGGCATTGAGCAGTTGTCGCGGCGGGATGCCGAGCGCGCGAAGAAGGAAACCGACGCCGGACGACAGACGACGGACGACAGCCAGGAGAAGGCGGAGGCGGAACAGCAGCCAGTCCTGCCACTTGTCCACCAAGACACAGAGTGCGAAGGAAGGAAAACGGAAGAAGCAAACGCCCAACATCCAACATCCAACATCGAACATCCAATGGAAGAACAGAAGACGGACGACCCGCAGCGAAAAGCGGAGGGAGCCGAGGAGGAAGAAGAAACCGAGGAAGAGGAGGACGAGTACGACGAAGACGAGGACGATGAGGATGAAGATGAAGACGAGGATGAGGATGAGGAAGGAAAGGAATAGAACCATGCAGGTTAGCGAACTGCGAAAAAAAATCGATGCGCTGGATCGGCGCTTGGTCGGCCTGCTGAATGCGCGCGCCCGGGTGGCCGTGCAGATCGGGAAGTTGAAGCAGGCATCGGCGGACGTCGTGTATGTGCCGGCGCGCGAAAAAACCGTGCTCGCCCACGTCCGCCGGGCGAACCGCGGGCCATTAAGCCGGGAAGCCATCGACTCCATTTACCGGGAGATCATGTCCTCCTCGCGGGCCTTGGAACGACAGGTTCGCGTGGCCCATTTCGGCCAGGCCACCACGTTCACGCACCAGGCCGCCCGCCTGCGTTTCGGCGCCAGCGTGACTTACATCCCCTGTGAAACTATCGGCGACGTTTTCGAAAACGTCCGCAATAATCAAGCGGATTACGGCGTTGTCCCGATCGAAAATTCGACCGAGGGCGCGATAACGTACACCCTGGATGAATTCGTCCAGACGCCGCTGCGGATCTGCGCGGAGATTTACCTGCCGATTTCACACCATTTGATGGCCGCCGGGCCGCGCCGGGGCATCCGACGGGTGGTCAGCCATCCGCAAGTGCTCGCGCAGTGCCGCAACTGGCTGCATACGGAAATGCCGGGGGTGGAGGTCGTGCCGGTGACCAGCAGCGCCCATGCGGCGGAGATGGCCGTCAAGGACCGGCACGTGGCGGCCATTGGCAGCATTCTGGCCGCCGAACATTATCATTTACAGGAGTTGGCCGCGGAAATTCAGGATTTAAGCGGCAATACGACCCGCTTTCTGGTGATCGGAAAATCGTTTGGAACGCCCACCGGCGACGATAAGACCTCGATTTTCTTCGCCGTCAAGCACAAGGCCGGCGCCCTGTACAGCGCCCTGGGGTCGCTCAAAAAATATCGGCTCAATATGACAAAAATCGAGTCCCGGCCCAATAAATTGAAAGCCTGGGAATACCTTTTCTTTGTGGATATCGAAGGGCATGTCGAGGAGCCGCGCGTACGCAACGCCTTGCGCGATCTGGAGCGCCATTGCACGCTGATGACGGTTCTGGGGGCGTATCCCCGGGCGCCGGAGGCCGATTAAATCAGAGGTCAGACGACAGACTAAAGAATGACCGTAGGCCGTGGACTGCAGGCCGTAGCCGGACATGACAACGATGATGTGGTATCCGTAAAATCAGAAATCAGCAATCCGAAATCCGCAATCAGATTGACCATCACCATTCATGAAAAACATCGCCCATGCGTGGATAACCGGCTTGAAGATGTACGAGCCGGGCAAGCCGATCGAGGAAGTGGCGCGCGAACTGGGGTTCGCGTCCGTGGATGACATCATCAAACTGGCGTCCAACGAGAACTCCCTGGGCCCCTCGCCCCTGGCCTTGCGGGCCATGCGGCGCGTGGCCTCCCAAATGCACCGCTATCCCGACAGCAGCGCGCATTTACTGCGGCGCGCCCTCTCGCAAAAGCTGGGGGTCAAGCCGGATCAGCTTTTGATCGCCAACGGCGCCAACGAGATCATCGAGTTCATCGGCCACGTATTCCTGGGGCCGGGCGTGGATATGATTGTCGCCGATCGCGCCTTCGCCATTTACCGGCTGATCGGCGAAATGTTCCGGGCGCAGACGATCAGCGTGCCCATGCAAAAATTTACGCATGACCTGGACGCCATGCTGGCGGCCATCACCCCCCAAACCCGGGTGGTCTTTATCGCCAACCCCAATAATCCCACCGGAACCATGGTCGCCAACGAAGCGCTGGACAGCTTCATGCGGCAGGTTCCGGAACACGTTGTCGTGGCCTTGGACGAGGCCTACGTCGAATTACTGCCCGTGGATCGACAGCCCGACACGCTGAAATATGTCCGGGAAGGGCGCAAAATCATTATCCTGCGGACGTTCTCCAAAACGTACGGATTGGCCGGCCTGCGCATCGCCTATGCCGTGGCGCCGGAAGAGGGCATTCAATTGATGCACCGCGTCCGCCAGGCCTTCAATTTCAATTCCATGGCCCTGGCCGCCGCCGAGGCCGCGCTGGCCGACGACGCCTTCGTCCGCAAAACGCGCCGCATGATCCAGGCCGGCCTGAAATTGTTTGCGGAATATCTGCCGCGCATGGGAATCGCCTACGTGCCTTCCGTGACGAATTTCATGCTGGTCGAGGTGGGGCAAGCGCGGGCAACGTTTCACGCCCTGCAGAAAGAAAAAGTCATTGTGCGGCCCATGGACGGTTACGGCCTCCCCGACCATGTGCGCATCACCATCGGAACCCGCGAGGAAAACGAACGCTGTCTCAAAGCCCTCGCCCGCGTCCTGAACAAGCCCGAACCGCAGTTCTGAAAATTTATAAAACCGCTCGTGCCCCCAGCCACACGAGCAAGCCGACAACGGCGACAAGTGCCGCCGCCAATCCGAGACAGCCGGACGGTTCTGGCGCCTTTGAAGCCGGCGGCGGCGCTGAAGGTGACGGGGCCTCAATCCTGACGTTGCCCTCCGGTGTCCATAGTTCGGGATTCACAAACGACTTGGTGACTACACGGAATTTCATGCCGCGCCCTCGGCAAAACGCTTCGCCTGCCGTCAGTTTCCGCGCTGTGTTCGCGTCTCGGAAAAGGTGTTCTCCTTTGACTTCCCGGATTTCCTTCTCGCCTCCTGCAATCTCAACGAGGAAGTCCGGTTCGTAGCGTCCTTGTCCGCCCCACCATTTGCGATAAGGAATCTGCAAGTTGTGATGACGTGTCCAGCGCAACACCATCGGATCGCGGTCGAGTTCGCTCATGTACTGAACTTCCCAGTACGAATCGAACCACTCGCCCGCCGCGCCGCGCGTGCTCTTCTTCCAGCCCTTGGACCAGCCTTGATGGTAGCGCCCCATTACTGCCGCCTCGTGATGACCTTGAAGACCATTTTTCGCGTCCGGCAAAAGTTCTCCCCTGCCGCAAGTTTCCGTTGCGTGTCCGGATCGGCCAGTAAGTGACCGCCCTTGACCTCGTGGAGTTCCTTTTGCCCGTCCTCGCGTTCGACAATGAAATCCGGGTTGTAACGGCTCCGCTTCCCATTGACCTTCGTGTATGGGATCCGCAGTGAGCGGCAACGCTCCCAGCGTTTGACTGTCGCGTCGGCGTCGAGCAAGAGCATGTAGTCGCGTTCCCACGTTGAATCGTAGGGCTCGCTTGTTCGCGTCGCGCGTTTGAGGTCGTGCAGTATGCCTTTCTCACTCATGTTTCCGGTGGTTTGTCGATGATCGCCTTCAACAGTTCCCGCCGGTCGAACACCCGGCGGACATAGTGCAGACTGTCTTGCAGGAAAAGCAATTGAGATTCCGTCCCGCACTGACCGACCGTCTGGCCGGCCAGAAATTTATCGCTGATGTGGCCCAGCATGACCTTGTAGATCACAGCCCGCCCGCTCATGGGCAGGCCGTTGTTGAACAGAACTTCTACGGTCAAATCGAAAAGTTGGTCGCAAAGCTCTTTCTGCCGTTGGTCAAGCGGGATGGTTTCTTTCGGGGGGATGAACTCCGTGGCAGGTTGCTTCTCCGCATCAGAATAGGCAACCGTCGTCACAAAGCCCGTCCCGGTCAAATCACGCTCGCTTTCGCCGGTGCGCTCCTCGCGGGTCACGGCGACTTGTTCGCGGGGATACTGAACGCCGCCAAGGTATTCGGCCCAGTCCTGATCCAATGGCTTCTCTTCAAGTTCTTCCGGTTCCGGCAACTCGATCTCCTCGCCTTCGTTTTGAGGTTCGGGAATCTCGATTGCGTCTTCGTTTGCGTCCACTTCCTCCGGTTCTTCGAGTCCCTCGTCGAGGTCAAGTTCCTCTTGTATGCCGACATCCGTCTTCACGTAGGCGTCAATCATTTGCCAGAGCCATTCGTGCTCCAATTTCGGATGGTCAACAACGATGAGCCGTTCCTTCTCGTCCTCCTTGCGTGGGAACACGCGCCGAAGGCCGCGCCCGATGACCTGCTGTCCGTACACCTTCGACGAGAACTTGCGAAGCAGGGCAATGACGGAGACCGCCTTCACGTCCCAGCCCTCGCGCAACATGAGCACGCTCACAACGGCGCTGTGGCGCTCTTCGTCCGCGTCGGTTCCGATGGTCATGGCAACTTGCAGTTCGGCTTTGCGCTGGTCCGCGCTGATATCCGTTGCCTCCGCGTCCTTCGATGCAATCACGAAGGTCTTTAGGCCGAGTTCTTCTTCGAGAACCCGCTTCGCGTTGTAGGCGTCTTTGATGCTGACGGCCACAACGAACAGGATTGGCCGGTATCTCCCGCCCTCCTGTGTTTCGTAGCGCCGCCATTTCGCTTGTCCGCCGACCTTTTCGCTTTCCGCCGATTGGACAACCTTGCCCCCTGCCCGCTTGACCTGTTCCACCCAGCGGCGTTTGGCCATTTCCAACTGTTGGCGCAATGGCTTCGGACTCGTGACCCACTTGGTCGCCGGAATCTGTTTGGCGTCAATCTCCTCCCACGGCACTTCTTCCACGCGGACAACCTGACCGGTCTCCGTGTCGGTGTAGGTGAGTTCCACCGTCTTGATATTCGGTTGGCACACGTAAACCGTCTTGATGATCCCGTCCTTGACCGCCTCCTTGATCCCGTAAAGGCAGATCATGCGGCTTCGCGGACTCTCCCCGTCCGCGCGGTCGGGCGTCGCGGTCGTGTCCACGCGCATGACCGTCTTGCCGGACTGCGACAGCAGGTCAAGAATCTCGTCGTATTTTGGGGCAACTGTGTTGTGCGCCTCATCGTTGAAAACGGCAATCCGGCCAAGGTGGTTCAGGATTACGCCGAGATTCTCCGCACCCTGAGTGCTCGACGTGTAAAGCTGGTGGATGTTGCCCAGTGTCACGGCGGCGCTTCGGATGCCAGCGCTTCCGGCCCCCGGTTGGAGAACGTGCAATGTCATGTCATGCACGTAGTGGGCGAACTCCGGCGGGAACAGATTGAACCGCCGCCAGACGGAATCGTCCCGGCTCGGTTTCTCAAAGTCGGTCTTCAACCGCTCGCGCACGATGGTATTCGGAGAGAGCAAAAGGAAGGACCGCACCTCGTGGCAAACGCGCAGATAGGCCATAATCGCGGCGATGATCGTCGTCTTGCCGCCGCCCGTCACCACGTTCAACAGGAGGTCTTTCCATCCCGCGTCGCGTGGCTTCAACAATTCATTGGTGAAGATCGCCCGAAGCACGGCGTCCCGCTGGTGCGGCCAGAGCGATTGATATTTACCCGCCGGGGACTCCACCGCCAGATGCAGGAGATAATCCCGGACCCGGTCCGGCACCGCCGGACTACGGAACGATCCTGCCACCCAGTTTTGATACGCTTTCAGCGTTTCGCCATGGAACGAGTTGAACATCATTCCTCCCGAGGCGCGGCACTGGCGTAATCGACGCCGGGTTCACGAACGATCGGAAACTCGGATTTGCCGTCCAGAGCCAGAGACTCTTCCAGCCGCTTGAACTCCGGCGTCTCCCGGATGCTGTCCAACCACAGGAACAAGCGCACCATGCGGATGTTGAACTGGTATTCCCCGCGCTCGAAACCGTCGCGAATGACCTTCAGTTGCTTCAGTTTCGCCAGGAAATTCCCCAGTTTGCGTTTCTCGCTTTCGGTAAGTCCTTGTGCAACATCGGCCTTGCGGAAGTTCATATCCGGCCCGACGGCTGAGATTTTCCGGAGAATCGAACGATAGTCCTTGCTCCTTAGCATGGCGTATATCTGTGGCGTCACATAGCGACTGCCGACCTCGCTGGCCGCAGTGAAAACGGCGTATTGCGCGTCCACCTTGTCAATGCGGTTGTCGCTGTCGCGCCGGAATGCGGTGTCCCCAATCAGTTGCATCATGTTCGGAAACCCGGCGGCATAGTGGGTCATCAAATCGAGCGCGTTATCGTCTACCGTCTTGCCGATCTTGGAAAACGTATCGGCATAGAACTCCCGCATTTCCGGCTCGGACATCCGGTCAATGTTGACGATCTTGAATATCCGGCCAACCGGCTCATGGTGCGAGATCAACTCCCATCGCCGTTCTTCCACGCCGCACAACATCAGCAGAACCGGAACGGTCTTGCCGGTTAGCGCGTTCGTGTCAACCAACCCCTTCAGGAAATGGGCGAACTGGGCATTACTGGAGATTCCGTTAATCTCATCCAGAACGAGAAAGACACCCTTCACCCCGGCATCGCTCAACCGGGTGATCAGTTCACGGAAGAAGACGAGGAGGTAGTTCACTGAAGCGAGGGAAGGCGCATCCTTCTTGAGAGCATCGAGGTTCAGGGAAACGCCAAATAAGCTCTGCTGCCCCACATACTTCCCCAGCCAATTCCTGATTTTTTCGTTTCGTTTGGGGTCGAATGCCCCGGACTGAACCGCCGCCGCAAGAATCTTCTCCGCCACATCGTCCATTGTGACAGCATCGCTCAAGGTGGCGTAGATTCCGTGTAGTCCATGGTTTCTCTCGGCAACGGCCTGCGAATAACCTGCGATGGAACTCTTGCCGATGCCGTACTCCCCTTGAACAAAGATCGTCTCGGCGTGCCCCTGAGTGACCGGAATGATCCCGCGTGTCAGAATCAACTCAACGGCTTCCTTGCGTCCGTGAAAGAATTCAACCGGCACTGGGCCTTCAGGAAAGAACGGTTTGTTTCGGAAATCATCCGTCGTCATGTCAACCTTCCTTGCTGTCCTGCGGCCTTTGCGGCTTCTTCGACCCATCCGGCGAAGTTCTGATACCCGTAGTTCAACCGCCAATCATAGACCTTCACAAGAGCCGAGAGCAGGCAGATGCGTCCGTTCCGCTCAAGTTGAAGTTTGTCGAACGGGTTTGCCCCTTGATAGTCGGCAAGGCCGTCTCGATTCTCGATGTTGTTGATGTGGATACCCAGCAAGCCGTTGCCCCGCTTGTAGCTTTGCTCGATTTCATAGAGCACGTACTTTCGATCCGCCGTCTCCGCGCCGATCAGTACGACCGTGACCGAACTGTTGTCCAATCCCCGGTCAATCATCCGCTTGATGGATTCGTCGCCCTTCTTCTTGGCCTCTTCCCAAAGCGAGGCGTCAAAGAAACCCGCCGCTTCCCGTTCCTGGGTAACCCAACTGTTGCGCACGACGTTCGCGCGCCAGATGTCGCGCTCATAGTGAAAACTGAAGAACACTCGTCTTGCCATTGTCCTTCCTCCTCATCGTATCAGACATTCCGCCACAATTATTCCGGCGACTACGAGTAATACCGGAACATAGTAGCCCGCTTCGCTGGGCGAGAATAGCAGTTTGCTCCACGAATCGACCCTGTCATTGAACTTGTCCGGGTTCAGGTCGAACGGGTTGGCTGTCCACTGTTCCTCACTCATCATGCGAACTTCATCATACAACTGTCGGAACTTCGCTTCCAAACGAAGGTAGTAAGCGTCCAGGCCCCAGAAGGCAACCGCCGGGAAAAGGGCAATGAATAGAAACCCGTGATTCGTTTCCTTGGCCGACAACGCGAATGTCCCCGCAATCAGCGTCAGCGCCCAGCCCTTCAACGTGAACGAGTTCTGCGCCATCCGGCTGATTACGGCCCGAATCATATCCAAGTGGTGGATTCGTTGCTCGTCCATATCACTCCAAATGCGACTTCATCGCTTCCCCGCCAGTCGCCGGTTCACGGCCTCCAGATCGAACCGCTCCGGATCGTAATCGTCACCGACCCATTCCAACAGTTCCTTCTGTTCCGCGGTCTTCTTCGGCGCCTTCAACGCCTCCAGAATGTCGGAGTAGCCCGGAAAACTGCCGCAATCTTCCGGCGGGCAGGCCCGCGCACCATCGAGACACACGGGATACTGCGCCTGCGGATCGAACGGAAGTATCTTCTCCACCACGATGTCATGTTCCCAGCTATCGCCCGGATCGTACTCGTACATGAACTTCTGTTTGGGTTGTCCGGCGACATCGCGAAGCAAGGCGCGATCATCGCACTCCATATCCATGTCATCCATTTCGCACATCTGTTTACTGGTGTAGTAAACGCCGGCGATCCTGAAGGTGTGCATGTGGCTGTCATACCAGCCCATCGCGACTTGAATCGCGTCATGCAGATGGGCCAGGGTGAAGCTGTCGGGCAGCACAATCCGGCGCCAGATCGGCGGGCGGATATACCGCAACGTCACCTTGAACTGAATCGCGTTCTCGGGTTTCGGTCCCCACGTCATTCTCGGACCTCGCTTTGCCATTTTCTGATCCTCCTCTGCACCTTTGCGTCTTGGCGCGAATCTTTCTGTCATTCCATCTTCAACTTCATCGCCTTCATGCCTTCCCCGCCGAGATCGTCCTGCACCCGGCAGGCAAGGGTGACTTCCCTGCCCGCCGTAGCCTCGGCGGAGGCGGGGGTTCCCGCTTCCGCATCGAAGGTGTACTCAACGGTCATCTGGCCTTCAAAGCCGCCTTCCCCGCGCTCCTTCTTCTCCTTGCGGCAAAGCTGGTAGCCCTGCGTCGCGGAGAAAATGCCGTCCCGGAAATCGAAGTCCCATTGCACGTTCACGATCTTGCCGCCGGTGTTCATCGAGCGGGCTTCCGACACGTCGAAGCGGTAATGCCGCGCGCCGATCCGCGTCACGCCGATGCGCGGAATGTCCGGCGGCAGGATGAACGCGAAGAAATCCTTGTACTTGTCGTGCTTCTTTGTGACGTGCGCCTTGAAGTCGTCTCCAGCCAGCGGCCACAACCGCAGTTTGATGAACTGAATCGGCTTGGCTTCGCCCAGTTTCATGACCTGTTCGGCATAGGCGCGGGCCTTCGGGTCCACGCCCCAGCCGATCATGATCGCCTGACGCTCCTCCGGCTTCCGCGTCTTCATGACCGCCTGCGCGAAGTTCTTCACGTCCGTTGCCGTGATCACGTCCGTCTCTTTCGGCCCGGCCACCCAAAGCAGTTCATTGGCTTTCACGCCTTGAATGTTCGCGTCCGCGCCGGTCCACTTCCGCGCGCCGTAACAGGCCACCACGAACGCCCGAAACTCCTCGGCGGATAGTTTCGTCAACCGGTTGATTTCGTAAATGCCCCAGTGCTCCACCGTGTAGCCGGTCAACGGCATGGTCGAGGCTTCGACCGCTTTTTTCTTGGCGTCTTCAACGCTGGTAAGCGTGCTGTCGGCAACAGCATGTTCAAGGGCAAGCTCGCCGTCATCCTTTTTTGCCTTTGCCTTCTTGGCCGCCCGCTTGATCTCCTCCAGGTTCGGCGCGAGAATCCGGGCAATCCGGTCTGCCGTGAGCGCCACCGCCACGCGGGAAATATCGCAACCGATCCACCGACGGCCATGACGCTGCGCAACGGAAAGTGTCGTTCCCCCGCCGCAGAAGAAGTCAGCTACGACATCGCCCTTGTTTGTTGACGCTGCAACTATTCGTTCAAGAAGACGTTCTGGCTTCTGCGTCGGATATCCGATTCGTTCGTCTGCGACTTGGTTGATGATGTCAATCTGCCAGTAGTCTGACGGGGCGTATCCTTCGCCGAGGTAGTTCCTTACAACTAGTTCTGGGTGAGTCTTCTCCCATTTTGGGTCGACATCCTTCGCAGAGCGGATCGGACTCCCTTGTATCCCACGCCCACAGAGGCGATAGAGCCCCTTCTCGTCAACCAGTTTGTACTTCGCTACCGTCGCGGGATCATACTGTTCAATCACCTTTGTGTCATCCCAGTTGAATGGGTATTCCCCTGATCGCGTGAAAAACAGGATGTCGTCGTGTTTTCTGTTCCAGTACCGCTTGGAGAACTGGCGGGTCTTGTAGCACCAGACGACATTCGCATGGAAATTCTCGTAACCAAAAATTCGATCCATCTCGCACTTCACATAGTGGCTTGCGTGCCAGTCCAGATGGACGTAAATACTTCCCGTCGGTTTCAACAGCCGCTTCATCTCGTACAGACGGGCGTTGAGCCAGATGAGGTAGCCGGGCATGCCGCCTTCCCAGATGTCGGTGAAGGATCGGACTTCGTTCTTGTCGCCGAAGATGATGTTGTAGTTGCGGCCGGAGAAGAACGGCGGGTCAATGTAGATCAGGTCAATGCACTCGCTGGGTAGCATCCGCATGACGTGCAGGCAATCGCCGAAGAAGAGCCGGTTCAAACCATTGGGGAAAAGTTCTTCCTTCTCATATCGGCGTTTGATACCGGTCTCGACCGTGTCCACGAGTTGAAACGGCAGCTCAATGCGCGGGTAATGTTGTTCAAAGCGCCGTTCGTGGTCGTAGCCCAGCGGTTCTTCCGCCACCGGCACATGCCCGAACCGCGCCGGAATCTTGAAAAACGCTTTCTGCTCCGGCAAAGCCGTCGAGTAGACCGCCTTGCCTTCTTCAACCTGCATGTCTGGTTTCTCACTCATATTCGCCGCCCCTTCGCCTTGCGGCGGGTGCATTCTCGTTTTAGTCGCTTGGCAATGTCTCCAATTTTCGCCTGCAAGTCGCGCCAGCGCCGTTCGTCCCCGTTGAATTGGTCAACCAGCCATTGAGTGAATCGCTGACCGGCAGGCAGGTTTGGATAGTGACTGGGTGACGGCGGATACGACATCATCGGCTCCCGTATCTTACGCGAGACTCGGCTACGACCGCATGCTTCCCAACATGCATCGGTTCAAACACTACTTTCACCTCGGCATTGAGGGCATGCGCCACACGCCGCAGCATGCTCAGAGAATGCCCTTCATAGGCGGGCGACTCCAGTCGGCTGATCTGTTGCTGAGAGGTCTTCAGTTTTCGTGCCAGCTCTTTTTGGGAGAGGCCGACTCTATCGCGTAGCGCCGCAATTTGCATTGCCACGTCCCACGCCTCACCGGCGCGCTTGAAGCGCTCGGCAAAGTCCGGGTCGCGAAGTTGTTCTTCCAGAAACAGGTCAAAATTCGTCTTCTTCATATCGCATTCCTTTCCTGCCAGTCGCGCATCCGCTCGCGGGCTACCGCCATGTCGTGCGATGCGATGGACTGTCCTTTGTTGCGAATGCCGTGAACCGCGATGATCCGTCGGCAGCGGACAAAGAACCAAAGAATACGGGTATTCAGTTTGCCCATGTGCCGCAACTCAAACAGGCCATGATCGAGCGCCTTCGACAACGGCGGACGCTGATACTGGCGGTAACGCAGTTTTGCCAATCCCGCCGCCAGTGCCGCGAAGTCGTCCGGATCGCTGGCCTTAAGTTCCAACAGGAACTCCCGGACCGGACACCGTCCCGTTTCCGATGTATAAAACTCTACGCGAAATTCCATGACCATGCAACACCAATCTTGATGTTATCTCCGTTTGCGAGCTGTCGTTCTTGCGATGCTGAAAAAAGAGGAAGCGGGCATACCGGGGCGGCGACCACTAATGGTTTCATCATGGCGCGCGAAAACAGGGACTATCCTGTTGTGTCCGGGGCGGGATATCCGGTCTGCGGTCCTTCCACGGCGGCCGGCTCGGCCGCCGGTTCGCGAGACGCCTCCGCCTTCGACAAGGCTTCCGTCTTCGCTAAGGCTTCCGTCTTCGCTAAGGCTTCCGTCTTCGCTAAGGCTTCGCCGGACACGTCGCCGGACAATTCTGTCGTCTGACCGTCTTCAGTCTTTTCCGGGCCGGCGTCTGGCGTCTGTCGTCTGGCGTCCGATTTATCCCGGGGCGCCTCGGCGTGATGGTGTTCCTTGAAGCGCATGGACATGATCCGGGAGACCTTGTCGGCCTCCATTGTGACGCCGTAGAGCGTTGCGGCCGCGCTGATGGTCGAACGATTGTGGGTGATAACCAGAAATTGCGATTGGTTCAAGAAGCCCTTCAGCACCTTGACGAACCGGTGGATATTGGAATCGTCCAAGGCCGCGTCCAACTCGTCCAGCAGGCAGAACGGGCTGGGCTTGACCATGTAAATGGAGAACAGCAACGCCACGGCCGTCATCGTGCTCTCGCCGCCCGACAGCAGGGAAATACTCTGGAGCCGCTTGCCCGGCGGGCGGGCATACACTTCGATGCCGCATTCCAGGATGTCTTCCTCATCCGTCAGGATCAGCTTGGCCGTGCCGCCGCCGAACAACTGGTGGAACATGGCCTGAAAATTCTCGTTGATCTGGGCGAAGGTTTTCGAGAACATCTCCGTCGTGGTTTGATTGATCTTGCGGATCAGGTCCATCAACTGCTGTTTGGACTTGACCAGATCATCCTGCTGTTGGGTCAGGAAATCGAAGCGCTCCTGGAGCTGTTTGTATTCATCGATGGCCCCGGTATTGACCGGGCCCATGGATTCGATCTTCGCGCGCAGTTCGGCGACCTGGCTCTCCATGACTTCCGCGGCGGGGCGCGCGCCCTCGCTCCACTCCGGCTCAGGCTCGGCCTGGATGGCATCGGCCGTCAGGCGATAGTCGCCCGCCACGCGCTCCAGGATATGTTCGTGCTTCATGCGGGCCTCGGCGCATTTCACGGTCAGCTCGTTCTTGCGGGCGCGCTGGGCATCGAGATCCACGCGTCGTTTTTTGACCTGTTCATCCAGCGTCTTGAACTCAATCTGCTGCCGTTCGCGCTTTTCCTGGAGGGCCTGCATGCGCTCCGCTTGGGTCTTGAGGCCGGCCTCGATTTCGGGAATCTTCCGCTGGGCATCCGCCACCGCCTGCTTGAGCGCCTCAATGGCGGAGCGGTATTCCGCCACCCGCGCCGCGCGTTCCCGGATCGTCGCCTCGGCCTGCGCAATGCGGTTGCCGAGCGGCTGATGCTGGGAAAGCAGGTGTTCGACGGCCTGGCGATACTGGGCGGCGCACACATTGGCGGCCAGAAGCAAGTTCGACATCTGCTTGTGATCGTGATCCAAAGTCGCCAGATCGCGGTTGCGGGTTTCCATCATGAGCTTGATTTCGCCGCGGCGGGCGCGGCAGGCGTCCATTTCCGCGATCATCGCGCTCTTGCGCTCGGGCGAACTGCCCTGTTTTTCCAGTTCGCGCAGTTCGTAGGTCACCGTTTCCAGGTTGTCCCGCACCTGGTTGGTCTGGCGCAGCACCAGTTCCTGTTCGCCTTCGCGCCGGGCCAGCCCCTGGCGTTTTTCCTCCAAGGCCGCGCGGGCCTGTTGAATGGCCGCGTCCAACGCCGTTTGCCGGAGCGCAATGGCGTCGAGTTCGCCCGTCAAAACACCGGCGGCCGTGTTCAGGCCGGACAACGTTTCCTGAAGCGCGGCAACCTGGTGCCGCTGAGCCAGCGGATTCCGGATGCGCGCGTCACCGTGATACAGTTCGCACGCGCCATCGTCCCGCACCAGCGCGCCTTGCCGCGTCACATACACCGCCTTGGACGGAATAACCGGCGGCAACGCCTCGATCGAATCTATGACCCAGACCTGGCGAAGCAGCCGCCGCAAGAGAGGCCGCACGGCCTCCGCCGCGGTCACATGCTCAAGCAGCGCCTCAGCAGAAATAACGGGGGCCGCCGACTCATCGGCCACTTCGGGCGCACGGGCGGCCAGCAGACAAATCGAACCTTGCGGGTCGGCGGCCAAACGCCGGATCAGGCCGCGCGCGCAGGCGGCGTCAGTCACGACAACGGCATCCAGCCACATCCGCAGAACGGCTTCCAAGGCCTGGGTATACTCGGGTTCGGCGGTAATCTGGTCCGCCAGGGCGCCAAGGACGCACGCGCCATCCAAACCCAGCGCGGCCGGGTCGTTCAGGACCTGCTTGACGCTATCGGAAAATTCTGATTTTTCCGCCAAACTTTTGGTAAGCAGCGCAATCTGGGCGGTCAACGCGGCAGACTGGGACTGGTTGGCGCTCCGCCGGTTTTCCCGCTCCTTGCCGTCGGCCGCCAAACGCTCGCGGTCGGACAGAAGGGTCTTTAAATTTTGGTCGGCATCGTCAACGGCATCCGTCAACGCCTTCATGGTTTGGGCGGATTCATCCAGGCGCTTGGCGTGGTTTTCCAGGACAAGTTTCAGATTGGCCTGTTCAGCGGCGCAGCGCTCCCGGCGGCTGACGATATGGCGATCCGCGTTCTCCATCTGGTGAAGTTCGTTCTGGAGCCTGGAGTGCCGATCGTCGATTTCCAGCATTTCGCCCTGCATTTTCTGGACGTCCTGCTTGGTCTGGTCCATGGTCTGTTCATGCTGGGCGTTAATCCGGGACTTGGCCAGCAGATCGTCCTCGGCCGTCTTCAATTTCTCGCTTACCTCTTTCAACTGGGCCTGGCTTTGCGCCAGGGCGCGGCGGTCGTTATCCAGTTCCTGGGTGAGCCCGGCCACATCGCGGGAATCGCGCAGGATCAGGTCCTCCAGTTCGCGAATGCGATGCCGGTTGATTTCCACCTCCTGGCGCATGCGCTCCAACGCCGTTTGCATCTCCATGTCGGCCTGGCGCTGGCCGGCGATCTCGCGTTCGATGTCGCTCAAGCCGTCGCGCAGGGTTTCGCCCTGCTGTTCGTGGCGCTGGATATCCTGCTGGAGCGTTTCGATGGTTGTGTTCAGGGCCGCCAGGGTGGCGTCCATGCCGGAGAGTTCAGCGGCGATCCCTTGAAGTTTTTCGCGGGACAGAAAGATGTCCAGCCGGCGCAGTTCATCGAACAGCGTCCGGTAGCGGGCGGCCTTGCCGGCCTGGCGTTGGAGCGAGATGATCTGGCGCTTGACTTCCTTGATGATGTCGGCCAGGCGCAAGAGGTTGTTTTCGGTCTGCTCCAGCTTGCGCAGGGCCTCGCGCTTGTCGGTCTTGAACTTGGTGATGCCGCTGGCTTCCTCGAAGACCTCGCGCCGGTCATCCGGGCGCGCCCGCAGGATCAGGTCGATGCGGCCCTGCTCCATCAGCGAATAGGAGTTCGTGCCGATGCCCGTATCCATGAACAGCCGCTGGATGTCCTTGAGACGGCAGGGTGTTTTATTGATGAAGTACTGGCCCTCGCCGGTATGGAACACGCGGCGGGTAACGGTGATTTCGTGGTACTCCGTGCCCAGGGTTTTCTCGCAGTCGGTAAAGGTCAGGCTCACTTCCGCCATGTTCAACGGCTTGCGGGACTCTGTGCCGCCGAAAATGCAATCTTCCATTTTGGAGCCGCGCAAAAGCCGCGCGCTCTGCTCGCCCAGGACCCAGCGGATAGCATCCGAAATATTGCTCTTGCCACAGCCATTTGGCCCGACAATGGCGGTAATTCCTTCGCCGAATTCGAGCGACGTCCGGTCCGCAAAACTCTTAAATCCAACCAGTTCAAGACTTTTTAAATGCACAATTTCCTCGCCAAATTAGCTCTTTCACAACAACAGCTAAAATTTATGACACTATAGCAAGTGGAGTAAAACAACACAACCACAATCTGTAGTGATTTACGCTCCCGAAGCCCCACCGGGGTTATTTATATCCAGCGCGGAAAAAGGATTGCCCAGGGGGGTGGCGGGACGCTGAGATGCCGGCCGCGAGCGCAACGCCTGTTCGATCCGGACGAGGGTCTCGTTCAATCGATCGAGGAATACGGAACAAGCCATGGTTTCGGCGCCGGCCCCTTCCGTGGTTTCGCGTTCGAGCCGGTCGGAGGTGACCACCACGATCCGGCCCGCGATTGCGGACTTGCCCGCCAGTCCGGTCTGAAACACGAGCTGTTCAATGACCGTATCGGCCGTTTTATCGCGGGGAGAAAACAAGACTTCCACGATCGAACTTTCCTGTTCATCGGGCCCATCGCCGGAGTGGCCATCGAAAACCACCGTGATGCGCTCTGCCAGAATGCCGACCGTTTTTTCCAGCATTTGAACGAGGCGCCGCCGCTTGCCGTCCAGGTCGCGCGGCAACCAGTCTGTCCGGTCACCAGAACTGCGATCTCCAATTCGGCAATGACCGGTTCGGTGGATCAGGTTATAGCCGTCAATAATCAGCCACTCGATCATGGAAACCTCGAACGATTCCACAGTGGAGTTACTCGGTTCGGCTGGTAATTTCAATCAGATGAAACCCGAATTGGGTCTGCACCGGACCGTGCACCTTGCCAATGGCATCGCTGAAGACAACCTGGTCAAATTCCTTGACCATCTGGCCCTTGGAAAATGTGCCCAAGTCGCCCCCCTGCTTCCCGGAAGGACATTGGGAATGTTTTTGGGCCATGGCGGCGAAATCCGCTCCGGCTTCAATTTGTTTTTTAAGGGCTTCACATTCATGTTGCGTGCGGACCAGGATATGACGCGCGGCGGCTTTAGTCATGGAATTCTGCCTTTCTTTAAAAAACAGCTCTGTCTTGCTCGATTCACGAATCATCAACCGTTATCCATTGGCCATCGATTTGGCCAACCTGTCGATGCGATCGATAGGCGCCAATATACCATTCGCCGGCTTGAATCAAAATTTATAAATCATCGCGCCCTGGAAGCGGTTGTCGGGGGCCGCCGACTGAGCCTTGTAGGACGTCGTCAGGTAACCGTACTCGAAGGCCGCCGTGACGGCGGAAGTGATCTTGTAATAAACGCTGGTTAACAGAATCTGCTCCTTCGAACGGTTGCCGGCGCTAAGGTCCTGGTTATCCGGATCGTCTATACCGAACGACAGGTTCCAATTCAGCTTGTCGGTCAGATCGGTTATCAACTGAATATAGCCGCCCCGGGCGCCGATGCCCTTCTGCAACGTCTTATTAATCCCCTGCCCTATGCCGCCATAATATGTGTCGAGGTTCTTGCCCTGCCAGATGGCGCCCTGCAAGGCGACCTTCTCATGCAACGGCAGGAACAGACTGCCGATCACCGACCAGGTATTGTAATCCTTGACATCGTCAGCCACGACCGCGTTGCTGACGGTTGAATCGACCGTTTCATTGCCCCAGTGGCCGGATACGCTGAGCTTGGCCGCCTTGGCCGCCAAAAGCGGGGTTTCCAAGCAAACATTGTACTGCACGGAAGGATAGCCGGAATCGGCGCCGTCGTCCTGCATGCCGCCGTCGATATCCTCGCCGATCGTGCGGGCCGCGGCCACCTTGGCCACCAGTTTGGTTTTATCATGGAGCGGGATATCCTGGGTTACGCGGAATTGCGGCCGGCGCAGGCCAAGCGCGCCGTTGTCGGCCAGGATGGCGATGTTCACCGTTTTCGGAATGACGGTCATGAAAGTGTCCCAGTCCTGGCCGGCGCGCACCGCCGTCCCCGACGACGGCATGGCCAAATCCAAATAAGCCAGGCGCATGCGCAGGTTGGGGGAATTCTGCGAGCCGCCGTTGCCGTAGAAATCCACTTCTACTTTACCGGTGGTTTTCAGGTTTTCGATATCCGGACCGGTCAACTCCAGGCCCAACCTGGTTTCCCGCGCGGTCATGTTAAATTCATTGTCGCTCGCGCCATTGACTTTCGGCAGGACATAATACAACGCGTCGCCGGCCGAAATTTTCTGCGTGTCATAGGCCGCATCCAGTTTGACATAGCCATAGACCTTGAGTGTCAGCAAGGGGCCTTCACTATCGGCGCCCGGCGCCGGAATCTTAACCTCGACCCCCGCCGCCGCAATCGCCGTCAACCCCGCCGCCGCGATGCCCATCAGGATGCCAGTCCGATTGTTCATGTCGCGATCGCCTCGTTGGTGTTTATGACCCACGCCCCGATGCCCGTAACTGCTCGCGTTTATATATATGGCGCATGTCGCCGTCAATCCGAATTCTGATTTTTTATTTTGCTTGACGCTTATCGGCAAGCTTGCCATATTGCACGCCACTTATGGGACAACAATTACGATCTCGAATAAAACGGCAACGGCGGGGACGCTGGATTGAGCGCAAGAAAAAGGCCGCGCATTTGGCGGCCAAGAGCAAGTCCAAGACAGCCCCGGCGCCCGCGCCGGCTTCCGCTGTGCCCGCCAAAGTCTAAATCCGCCAATCGGCAGGCAGCCTCCGCCGCAAGACGGTTACGGAATGGAACCAGCCATGAGGGCCAAGGGTTGCGCCAGGTTTCTGCCCATTGTCATCGTGACTATGGGTCTTGTTTCATTTTCCGGATGCCTGTCGTTCCCGCGCGCACTCCCCCCATTGCCGGCCGACGCCATCAAGCCGGTTGTGGCCGTGACAACGTTCCGCAACGAAACGGGGTTTTCAGGGCAGTGGGAACTGGGCCGTGGTGTTCCGGACCTGCTCGTTTCCGAACTTCTGCAAACAAAGCGGGTTGTGGTGGTGGATCGCCAAAACCTGCCGGAAGTGGTCGGCGAGATTAACAAGCAAGGCAACGAGCTGTTTCGCAAGGAAGACGGCGTCACGCGCGGCCGCCTGAAAAACGCGCGCTATCTCATCCGCGGGGTCATCACCGATTTCACGCAAGTCGGCAACACCACGGGCTGGTTCCGCTCCTCGAAGACCGAGGCCGGCATCTGGGGCGCCCGCGCCCTGGTGATGATCAACCTGACGATTATCGATGTCGAGAGCGGCGAAGTGCTCTGCTCCGTCCCGGCCGAAGGCAGCGCCTACGCCTCGTTCTACTGGGCAAAATTCAATTACAAGGACGTGTCCTTCGGCGGCGACGCCTTTTTCAAGACCCCCATCGGCGCGGCCACCCGCGAAGCCATCCAGCAGGCGGTGCGTGAAATCATGCGGCATCTGCCCCTGACCACCTGGCGCGCGCGCATCGCGGAAGCCGCCGCGACTTCGGTCATCATCAACGGCGGCGATAATTTTTGCGTCCAAACGAACACTGTTTTCAACGTGCGCGAATCCGGCCGAACCATCACCGACCCCACCACCGGCAATATCATCGATTACATCGCGGGCAACGTAGTCGGCCAGGTCCGCGTCACGCAGGTGCGGCCGCAAGCCGCGGAGGGAACAATCGTTTCCGGCAAAGCCAAACGCGGCGATTTTTTGGAGCGCACCGATTTGAGCCGCTGAATATCAGAGCAAAGCGCCCTGCTGATTTTTCGGTTTCAGCCCCAGCCGCTGGTAACACAAATCCGTGGCCATGCGCCCCTGGGGGGTGCGCTTGAGGTAGCCTTCCTGGATCAGGTAAGGCTCGTAAACTTCCTCCAGAGTGTCGGGTTCTTCCCCGACGGAGACGGCCAGCGAACTAATTCCCACCGGACCGCCCGCAAATTTCTCGACGATCACCCGCAAGAGGCGCTTGTCCATCTCGTCGAGCCCGTGCTTGTCGATGTCCAACATGGTCAGGGCCCGGTCGGCGATGGTATGCGCGATTTTATTGTTGGCCTTGACCTGGGCGTAATCGCGCACCCAGCGCAGGAGGTTGTTGGCGATCCGCGGTGTGCCGCGCGCGCGCCCGGCGATTTCGCCGGCGCCGGGATTGTCGATATCCACGTTCAGAATGCGGGCCGAACGCCGGATAATATCGCCCAACTCGTCGGCGCGATAATAATCCAAGCGGCAATTCATGCCGAAACGCGTGCGCAAGGGCGCCGACAACAACCCGCTGCGGGTCGTCGCGCCGATGAGGGTGAACTTGGGCAAATTAAGCCGCACCGAACGCGCATGCGGCCCCTGATCGATCATGATATCGATGACAAAATCCTCCATGGCCGAATAGAGGTACTCCTCCACCGATTTTTGCATGCGGTGAATTTCGTCGATGAAGATGATGTCGCCGCGCTCGGCGCTGGTAAGCAAGCCCGCCAAGTCCCCCGGCTTTTCGATCACCGGCCCGGAGGTCGCCCGCAGGTTGACGCCCATGGCGTCGGCCAGAATATAGGCCAGCGTCGTTTTTCCCAGGCCCGGCGGGCCGGAAAGCAGGACATGATCCAAGACATCCTGGCGGCCACGGGCCGCTTCCACAAACAGTTCCAAGCGCTCCTTGACTTTGGGCTGCCCGACAAAGTCGCGGAACTTGTTCGGCCGCAGGCTGAGATCCAGCGCCGGGTCCTTCTTGTTGAGAACTTCCGTTTTCGGGCGTTCGGTCATGGGGAGCTTAAAAACCGTTCTTGATTCCTGGTTCTTCGTTCTTGGTTTATTCGGGACGAAGAACGGCGAACAAAGAACCAAAAACTCTTTGATTTCATTCCAACGTTTTCGACAGATGGTCCGGCAAGTCCGCAATGGCCAGCCGGATCTGTTTCATGGAATCGCGATCGCGCAGGGTGACGGTGTTGTCGGTCAGGGTGTCGAAATCGATCGTCACGCCGTAGGGGGTTCCGATCTCGTCCTGGCGACGATAGCGCCGGCCGATGGCGCCGGTCAAATCCCAAAAACAGTTCCAGCGCTTTTGCAGGAGGTCGAACACTTCGCGGCCCTTGGCCACGAGTTCGGGCTTGTTTTTCAGGAGCGGAAACACGGCCACCTTGATGGGCGCCATGCAAGGCGCAAAACGCAGGACTGTGCGCAGTTCGTAACCGGCCGGCACGGGTTTGCCCGGCTCGGCCTCGATCGTTTCTCCGGCAGTAGCGCCGGCGGGCACCCATTCCTCGCGGTAGGCCTCGCACAGGATCGCCAGCGCGATGCGATCCACGCCGGCCGAAGGCTCCACGACGTGGGGCACAAATTTTTCCTTGGTCTCCGGGTCAAAATATTCCAAACTCTTCCCGCTGACTTTCTGGTGCCGGCTCAAATCGAAATCGCCGCGCGCGGCAATTCCTTCCAGCTCCTGCATGCCGAACGGGAAATCGTACATGACGTCCACGCAGGCGCTGGCGTAATGGGCCAATTCGTCCTTGCCGTAAACATACTGCTGAAGACTTTCCGCCGGCAGACCGATGCGCTCATACCAGGCCATGCGTTCCTTGACCCAGTAGGAATGCCACTCGGCATCCGTGCCGGGCTTGATAAAATATTCCAACTCCATCTGTTCGAACTCGCGCGAGCGAAAGGTGAAATTACGCGGATTGATTTCGTTGCGAAAAGCCTTGCCGACCTGGGCGATGCCGAACGGTATCTTTTGGCGCGCCGTCGCCAGGACGTTGGCAAACTGCACAAAGATGCCTTGCGCCGTTTCCGGCCGCAGGTAAGCCACGGACGAGCCTTCCTCCACCGGACCGACAAAGGTTTTGAACATGAGATTGAAGGCCCGCGGCGCGGTCAGGTCTTTCGACCCACACCCCGAGCACTTGACGCCCGCCGGCAGTTCGAATCCTTTTTCGGTTTTGACCAGCTTGGCGCCCTGTTCCTCGCAGAGCATGTCGGCCCGGAAACGCTTGCGGCAGGCCTTGCAGTCCACCATGGGATCGGAGAAACTGGAGATGTGCCCGGAGGCTTCCCAGACCTTGGGGTGCATGATGATGGAACTATCCAGCCCGACGATATTTTCACGGCGGTGGACGATATCGCGCCACCAAGCCTCGCGAATATTGCGTTTGAGTTCACAGCCCAGCGGCCCGTAATCCCAGAACCCATTGATCCCGTCGTAAATTTCCGAGCTTTGGAAGATGAACCCGCGCCGCTTGCACAGCGACACGAGCGCATCCATGGAAACCTTGTGTTGATTGCGTTGCATAGCCCAATACGATGTCCTAAGATTGTCGCGCGGTCAAGGTGAAAACCGATTTTTTTAGAGAAAAAAAAGATTTCTGTTGCATTAAAAGCAAGCCGTGATAGGATGCACTCGTTTTGACTGCGGGGTGGAGCAGCCTGGTAGCTCGTCAGGCTCATAACCTGAAGGTCGTTGGTTCAAATCCAACCCCCGCTACCCCATTTGAAGACCGGGCCAAACGTTCCGTTCCGGCCCATAACCTAAGTTGCGGTCGCCTCTCCGTTTTTGTCATCGGCAATTCGTGGTTCCCGCCAGATACGATCCGCCTGAGGATGCGATTTCTTTGCGTTGGACTGTAGAGAATTTGTCCAGAATGGTCGGGGCGAGGAGATTTGAACTCCTGACCTTTTGCACCCCAAGCAAACGCGCTACCAGTCTGCGCTACGCCCCGGAAAAAAGCGGCACGGAATCGGATGGGGATTTTGTTGAATTGCCCGAAACACTATCAGGTCGTCGGGAGACTGTCAATTAGCGAAATTCACGATTCTGCCATAATTTTTCTGTCGCGATAATCTGCTTGCAATTGATTCCGAATCGGATATTTTCTGTGCCTTCCGGTGTACCTGTAGCTCAACTGGACAGAGCATCTGACTACGGATCAGAAGGTTGCAGGTTCAACTCCTGCCAGGTACGCCACGCCGCCCGACCTGACAGATGATGCCGCATCGCGATTTGAAGCAATATCCACGGGGGGTTGCTCGTGGTAAGCCGCGATCTTCTTCGTGACAGCAAGCGCCCCGTTTTGACCGCCCCGGACTAAACTTTGTGACAATATGTGTGCAAGTGGTTCCTCAATCTTATTAGCTATTCTTAGGAGTGAACCCAAAAGAGCGGCCAAATGCACAACCGCATCCACCCCTTGCATGGCGCCTTGCACCGCCGCCGGATCGGTCACATCGCCAAGGCGCGCCTCGACGTTACTGTCCGGCGTCCGTCTTCCGGCCTGTCCAGCGACAGCGTCCGGACATGATACCCGGCTGCGGATAATGTATCGACCACACGCGGCCCCACCGCGCCGGTTACGCCGGTGACAAGAACAGTTGCGCCGTTTGAAATATTCATATTGTCCGCTTATTTGCTATTATTAGGACTGACCCCACGCCGTCCCGGGCCGCCAAGTTCCGCCCTCGACTCGCCACTATTTTGCTGTTGCCACGCCCAATGCTCAAATGCGAATATGATTTGGAATGGTTGGATCCGCTTATCGGGACTTGACGCCGGAGTTGAAAAGCGCCATCTTTATAACAAACGACGGATGACGGAAGCTCTGACCGCTGACTTCTGATCTCTGATCTCTTTCTTTCACATTCTTCATTTTTTTAAGAGGAGGGGTGGTTTATGGCTTCCAAGCACGGGCTGGGACGGGGATTAAGCGCGTTGATCAACGAAAAACCGGCCGTCGCCGACCTTCCTGCGCCCGCCGAAGCGGACTTTGCGAAGGCGGAAACGCCCGGGACCTCTGGGATGACGATGGTTCCGCTGGATAAAATCCGACCGAACCCCAAACAACCCCGCCGCCGATTCGCTCCCGAAGCGCTGGAAGATATGGTGCGGTCGATCCAGACGCACGGAGTGCTTCAGCCGTTGCTCCTGCGCCGGATGGGCGATCATTACGAACTTGTGGCCGGCGAGCGGCGCTGGCGGGCGTCCCGGCAGGCCGGACTGGAAAATGTGCCGGCCATCCTAAAGGATGTCAGCGACCGCGACGCGCTCGAACTGACGCTCATCGAAAACCTTCAGCGCGAAGACCTGAATCCCGTTGAGGAAGCCGAAGGCTACCATAGTTTAGCGGAGCAGTTCGCCCTGAGCCATGAGGAAATCGCCCTGCGGGTCGGCAAAGCGCGCGCCACGGTGACCAATTCCCTGCGCCTGCTTGCGCTTCCCGAGGAAATCAAGCAGATGCTGACCGATTGCCGCCTCTCGTCCGGACATGCCAAGGCGCTTCTGGGCGCGGCGATCGACGAGGAGAAATGTTTTTTGGCGCGGCGCACCGTGGCGGAAGGCTGGTCGGTCCGTGTGCTGGAAAAGGCCGTGGAGCGCCTGTCGCGCGCGCCGCGCAAGCCCCGCGCCATGCGGGACGATATTCCCGCCGCGCATCTCCAGGATCTTTCGGACAAACTGCACCGGCATTTCGGCACCAGTGTGCGCCTCGTGCCTTCGCGCACCCTGGCTAACGGCAAAAAAGCCAAGGGCTTGATCGAAATCGATTTCTATTCCAACGAAGACCTGACCCGCATCCTGGACCTGCTTGGACTTTCGGAATCAGGGGTAGAGTAACCGAGGCAAACGCCCAACATCCAACAGCGAGCGCCCAACGTCGAATGTAAGATCGGATGCCCCCTCCTGACTTCCGATATCTGACTTCTGCGCTTCTGGGCACAGTCGCGGATATTGCTTGCAACCCATGAAACATCCTGGTTAGAATGCCTCCCGTTCGAAACATGGTGGGTGTAGCTCAGTTGGTTAGAGCGTCAGATTGTGGATCTGAACGTCGCGGGTTCGAGTCCCGTCACCCGCCCCATCCCAAAAATGTTCTGAAACGAGCGAGCCCGCCATGGCGCGTATTCTTGGCAATGCGTCCGACAAGATCCCCGCCGCCATCTCGAAAGCCCGCGCCTTGATAGTTGGCGGAGCGCGCTTTACACATGCGGCCGCCCGGTTCTGGGCCTCTCTGCTGAGCGAAGTGACCTCCGATTATCCCGACTGTAATACCATGGTTTTCGAGACCTTGGCCGGCACCATCCTGACACGCGACCTGCTGTTCCCTGAAATAGCCCTCCAACGCGAACTGGATCGCCTCCAACCAACGGTCTCGATCGAAAAAGCCCTGAAAGAAGCGTTGGCCGAATTCGAAATCTTCGGGCCGCCCGGCGCCGTTCAGCTCAGCCTGCTTGCCAATGACCGGGAAATACGGCGCTGTCAACTGCCGTTGGATTGCGTGGACGCCGATATTTTCGCCTACCTGCTGACGTGGCTCATGGAATGGGCGGAACTCCCGGCAAGCCAATGGAACAACGATCGCGTGGAAGGCGCGTTTCCGGTTTGCGATCCGGACAGCACGGCAAGCGGCCGCGTGCAATTCGAATTTACGCGTTTCCATATCAGCGAAGGCCTGTATCGCTGGCGCCTTTCGATGCGTTTGGCGTTGGCGAACAAACCGGGCAATTGACCCGCCGCGCGGGATGCTTTATAATTAAACTGGTCATCAGAAGTCAGAAGTCAGAAGTCAGAAGTCAGAAGTCAGAAGTCAGAAGTCAGAAGTCAGAAGTCAGAAGTCAGAAGTCAGAAGTCAGAAGTCAGAAGTCAGAATAAAATGTTCACTCGTCTC
>Ga0172380_10000827_pt1 | contig 56426 bp, 53 predicted proteins | sample Leawe162metaG_FD_119747 | JGI IMG/M metagenome (GOLD analysis project Ga0172380, IMG submission 119747) | Leachate microbial communities from a municipal landfill in Southern Ontario, Canada - Leachate well 162 metaG | ecosystem: Engineered > Solid waste > Landfill > Unclassified | place... | reverse complement strand
GTTCGCATTTACAATTCCGCCCTGCCCGCTTCCGCTATCCGCGAAAATTATCTCGCCGGCCTGGAAAAACTTTTGGCCGGAGGCCAGATCACAAAAGAAGATTATCAACAAAGACTAGCCGATCTGAATCTAACTTATGCAATCGAAGAATAGCCGACAATCCAAAACGCAAAAAGCTTTTACCCTCATCGAGCTTTTGGTGGTCATCGCCATCATCGGCATTTTGGCCGGGATGATAACAGTGAACATGTCGGGGGCGACGGACAAAGCCCGTATTGCCAAAGGGATAACCTTTGCCGCCAGCATCCAGCGCAGTATGGCGACAAATTTGGTCGGCGACTGGAATTTCGACGGACAGAATGCCAGCGATTCTTCCGGCAATGACAACAACGGCACCATCAGCGGAGCCGTCGCGACCACGACCGTCCCTTTGAGCGGCGGCACAGCCGGACAGTATTCGATGAGTTTCGACGGCGTGAATGATTATATCGACATGGGAAATATCGATGCGCCAGTCGAAGGCAAAAATGATTTCACCATCTCTTTTTGGCTCAAACCGAATATCGTCAACACGGGAAATTATCGGGCCGTAATGGGCACTCACAAAGGAAGCGGTTATAATTTGGGATGGGATATAACGACGAATATTTCTCACGGAGGAGATATCGGATTCGTGGCCGATGATGTGGCGGGCAGCCCTTGGGGCATTGCATATACTGTGGAAGCGAATATGGCTCAAGACCAGTGGAACTATTTGACTCTTTCGAGGTCCGGAAATATTTTTCAATGGTATAAAAATGGCGTTGCCGTCGGTTCGAGTTCTTCCAACAGCCTGACCATCGGCAATGGATTTTATAACTTGCAGTTTGGAAGCTCCGGCTTGGAGCGTTATTTTAAAGGAGTATTAGACGATGTCCGCATCCATAACGCCGCCCTGCCCGCTTCCGCCGTCCGCGAAAATTATCTCGCAGGATTGGACAGACTTTTGGCCTCCCGGGAAATTGCTTTGCAAAATTATGAACAGAGGCTGTCGGACTTAAATTTAAACTATGCGGCGCATGAATAATCAAAATATCAAAACCGGCTTCACCCTCATCGAGCTTCTTATCGTCATCGCCATCATCGGTATTCTGGCCGGGATGGTTGCGGTGAACATGTCGGGGGCGACGGAGAGCGCGAGGGTGGCAAAATCCAAAGCATTTTCTTCTTCTCTCCACAGCGCTTTGCTGATGAATCGAGTTTCGGAATGGAGATTCGACGAAGTGGCGGGCTCTGCCGTTGCCGATACCGTAGGAGCCAATAACGGATCCCTCATCAATTTTAATTTTGATTCAACCGACGGCTGGAGGACCGGTTCGTCCTGCGTGTCCGAAGGATGCTTGCAATTTGACGGAGCGAACGACTATGTGGATATCGGCGATATGGCTTCCGTCAATGGAGTTTCTCAATTGACTATTTCAGGGTGGGTAAAAAGAACCAGCGGATTCGGCGCTTTATTTTTTAAACAGTCGGACTCTTCAAGCGTATGGATAGAAATTGCCTGGCACAGTTCCGTAGGGCTGTTATTCGCAAACAATGGGGCAATTAATTATGCTAGAATGGATATACCATCAGGAAATGATTGGAAGCTTATTACTTGCGTGTTCGACGGAACGCAGTCGGGAAACGCGAATAGGTCAAAAATATATATAAATGGAGTGTTGCAACCCGTTAGTTATACGGGAACGATTTCTAGCGTGACCGCATCTCCTAGCGGGACAGCCAAAATAGGGAGAGATATATGGAATGGTGCTACGCTCAATGCTTTTATTGACGAGGTTCGCATCTACAACGCCGCTCTGCCCGCTTCCGCCATTCGCGAAAATTATCTCGCCGGCCTGGATAAACTTTTAGCCAATAATCAGATAACGGATCAAGATTACCGGCAAAGATTGGCCGATCTAAATTCAACTTATGCAGCCAGAAAATAGCCGCCAATCCAAAATGCAAAAAGCTTTCACGCTCATCGAGCTCTTGGTTGTCGTCGCGATCATCGGCATTCTGGCGGGGATGGCGGTCGTGAATATGTCGGGGGCGGCGGACAGGGCGAGAATTGCCAAAGGGATAACCTTTGCCTCCAGCATTCAGCGCAGTATGGCTTTGAATATGCCGGCCAACTGGAATTTTGACGGACAAAACGCCAACGACTCTTCAGGGAATAACAACAACGGAACCGTTGTCGGGGCATTGGCTTATTCCACGGAGGCGCCTTTTGGGAGCGGAATAGCGGGAAATTATTCAGCGGATTTCAACGGAAGCAGTTATGTATCGGTCAACAACACTCTGGCCAACGGTTATAGCGCTTTGACCGTGGAAGCTTGGTTCAAGTCCCGTCCTTCTGCGGCTTACAGAACTTTGATCTCTAAAGGATACCACACCTCATCGGTTTTTGAGATGAGAGCCACGAGGGATAGCGAGGGGCCGAATATGGGCTTTCGCATTAATGATGCGGCCGGCCATACGGCTGTGGTCTCGACCGTTTTTACCAATAATGTTTGGCATCATGTTGCCTTGGTTTATGACGGCGCCTTGTTGAAAGCTTATCTGGATGGGAAAAGCATAGGCTCCGCCGCTACCGCTTCGGGGCTGCTGATTTCCAACGCAAATAATGTCGAAATCGGCCGGAACGGTTCGGGAGAATTTATGAACGGCCTGGTTGACGAAGTCAAAATATACAGCCAAGCTTTTACCGCTTCGTCGGTTCGCAATGATTGTCTCGCGGGCCTGGAAAAATTTTGGGGCGAAGGCCGGATAAACAAAGAAGAATACCAAAAAAGATCAATGGAATTGAATTCAAATTATGCGATCGGTAAATGATCTTAAAATTAAAAAAGGATTCACGCTCATCGAGCTCCTGGTTGTCATCGCCATCATCGGTATTTTGGCCGGGATGGTCGTGATAAATATGTCGGGGGCGACCGATAAAGCGAGGATTGCTAAGGGGCAAAATTTTTCTTCGAGCATTCAGCACAGCATGGCGACAAGCTTGGTCGGCGATTGGAATTTTGATGAAGGAACGGGCACAACAGCAAATGATATTTCGGGAATGAATAACAATGGAACGTTGTTTAACTCCCCCACTTGGAAAACCAATAAAGTTGATTGCATCTCCGGCAGCTGCTTAAGCCTTGATGGGATCAACGATTATATAGATTGCGGCAACGACCCCAGCTTGAATATTATAAATGCAGTTTCGGTTGAAATGTGGCTTTATCTATCATCGGATTTAACGGCATATATGAGAATAATCGATCATGATGGCCCAAGCCAATTCGTTATCACAGGTGCTTCGACTAGCCCTTTTAGCAGAATAATGTGGAGAATTGGCGCTTGGGCACCCGAATGCATATCTAATTCGATAATTAGTTTAAAATCTTGGCACCACATTGTTGCAACTTTTAGCGATACAGATGATAAAGCGAAAATATTTATCGATGGCAATTTCGATAAAGAAATAGCTAATACGAATAAACTTTCCGCCACAAATAAAAATCTATTTATAGGCAGATACACTGATGGAGGTTATTTTTTTAACGGTACAATTGATGGAGTCCGCATTTACAATTCCGCCCTGCCTGCTTCCGCCATCCGCGAAAATTATATCGCCGGCATGGACAAGCTTTTGGCCGGAGGCCGGATTACAAAAGAGGATTATCAAAAAAGATTAGCCGATCTGAATTCAACTTATGCAGCCAACGAATAACCAACAATCCAAAACCCAAAAAGGCTTCACGCTCATCGAGCTCCTGGTGGTCATCGCCATCATCGGCATCCTTGCCGGGATGGTTGTGGTGAATTTGTCGGGGGCGACCGATAGCGCGAAGATCGCCAAGTCTAAAGTTTTTTCCAGCTCGGTGAGAAGCTCTTTGTTGATGAACCGGGTTTCGGAGTGGAATTTTGACGAGGGGTCGGGCACTGCCGTTGCCGATACGGTCGGAACCAACAACGGAATTCTTAACAATTTTAATTTTGATCTTACCGACGGATGGAGGACCGGTTCGTCTTGCGTATCGGAAGGGTGTCTGCAATTCGATGGGGCGGATGATTATATGTCGATGGGCAACCAGATATCTCTGTCCGGAGATTATTCCGTCGAAGCTTGGGTTAATATACCTTCTTCCGCGTCCGGATCGGCCGCCAGATATTTGATCTCGTTCGGCGCGGGCAGCGGTTCTCTTCCCGCCTTTTCCCCATGCTATTGGACCCAATACAAACCGCTTATTTATTTGAACGGCTCAAGTTACAGATACGGCAGGACCGATCTGCGGGACGGCAAGTGGCATCACATAGTTTTTGTCGTTGCGGGAGGGGAGATAAATAATATCCTGAACGCCAAGATATATATAGACGGAAAAGAGGAAAGCTATTATGCGACTTCAAACACTCAAGCTCCGATCGCGCCGACAGGGAACGGATGGATGGGAGGAGGAAGTTATCCCAGACTGGCCGACGGGGTCAGGGTTTATAACAAGCAGCTGACAATTTCCCGGATCAGGGAAGAATATTTATCGGGACTGGATCGGTTGTCGGCCAAGGGCATTATGGCGGAGGGGGAATACGAGCAAAGATTATCGAACCTGAATTTAACCTATGCCGAAAATAAATAACAGACAATTTAAATTTGGCTTTACCCTGATCGAACTTTTGATCGTCATTGCTATCGTGGGTATTTTGGCCGGGATGGTTGTTGTGAATTTGTCCGGGGCGACCGAGAGCGCGAGGGTAGCGAAGAGCCAGAGTTTCGCCTCTGGGGCCAAGCATTTTATGGCTGCCGCTTTGGCCGGAGAATGGACATTCGACAGCCAGAACGCCAGTGACTCTTCCGGTAATGCCAATAATGGCGTCATTTATGCCGGAGCGTTTTATTCCACCAGCACGATCTACAATGACGCCGGCCATTATTCTTTGAGCCTTGACGGAACCAGCGGATATGCCGAGTTTACCAACGCGGACAATTTGCAGTTCCCCGGCCAGCTCACTTATCTGGCTTGGATAAAGCCCGCCCTCCTTGACGGTTATCGCGCGATCATCGTGCACAGAAAAAGCGCCAGCGGAGCCGTTGCCGGCCTTTGGACCGTCAACGGGAACCTTTACACGGACGTTTGGAATAACGACAGGTCCAGCGTTCCTTCAGGTACTGCCACAGTCAATCTTTCCGCCGGGAAATGGTATTTAGTAGGATTAACTAAAGACGGATCCGGAGCGGTGAAGATATGGCTTGACGGCAAATCTTATTTTATCGGAACCAGCGTCGGCCTTTTGACCAATTTTGACCTGCCTTTAAGGGTCGGACAGCATCAGAGCAATCAATTTTTTGGAGGCCTCATAGACGACGTTCAGGTTTATACCCAGGCGCTAAGTGCCTTTGAAATCCGGGAAAAATATCTCGCGGGACTGGAAAAATTTTTGGCCGGCAGCCAAATTACCCAGGAAGAATATTGGCAAAAATTATCGGAAATAAATTTAGAATATGGCGTTAAAAAATAGCCGACAATTTAAATTCGGTTTTACCCTGATCGAACTTCTGATCGTCGTTGCCATAGTGGGTATTTTGGCCGGCATGGCCGTGGTTAATTTGAGCGGAGCCACAGACAGCGCGCGCTTGGCCAAAGTTAAAGTTTTTTCCAATTCCATGAGAAGCTCTTTGCTCGCTTCCTCTGTTTCCGAATGGAGGTTCGATGATGGATCGGGGACGGTTGTCTCGGACGGCTGGGCCAGCCCGAAAAATAATTGTAATTTTTCCGGCAGCCCGGTTTGGATATCAGGCGCGGATTGCGTTGACGGAGGATGCTTGCAATTCAGCACGTCAGACTATCTTAACTGCGGCAACGGCGGCGCAAGCGGCAGTCTCGACCTTGCCAGCGCGATAACCGTGGAAGCTTGGGTCAAATTTACCGGCATTGATTATTCCGGCTCGACGGGCAGGCTTTGGGCCATCGCTTCGAAAGGGTATCCCGATTCCGTCGCTCCCAACGCAGGCTGGTGGTTCACTTACGACAACAGGAATAACGGGAATAATTTTAATTATACTTGTTTTGGAAATTCCGCCGGAGGGTTTGCCGGCGGCCCGAATAATTTTGGAGGATACACTTACACTTTCAGCAACGGCGTTTGGTATCATCTTGTTCTGACAGTAGGTTCGTCTCAAGCAAAACTATATATCAACGGAACCCAGCTCGGCGCGACAAAATCTTTATCCAATCTGGTTCTGTCCGATCCAGCCAGGAATCTTTATATAGGATCATATAGCGGAGGCCCGGCTTTTCAAGGAAGCATGGACACATTCCGCATCTACGGCGCCGCCCTTACCGCCTCGGCCGTCCGCCAAAATTATATCGCAGGTTTGGACAAACTTCTGGCCAAAGGATCGATAACAAAAGGAGATTATCAGCAAAGGCTGGCGGAAGCAGGCCAGAATTCTTTTTCCAGCAAATAAAAATAACCGCAGAGATCTAATCTCTGCAGAAGATAGCTAGTATTATTGAAATTTTTTTTATGCTAAAATATGGGAAATAAATAATCAGATCCCGTTTAATTAAATTTGATCCTATGCGCAATTTTTTTCGCATCAATAATCCCCGGATCATGGCCGTCCTCGCCTCGGTCCTGGTCCTGTCCCTCTCGGCCGGCTACATCGCCCTGGCCTGGACAGAACCCACCGGCACCATGCCCGTAACCGTGGCCGCCCCGCTGAATACAGGAGGCATTGCCCAAACCAAAGCAGGATCTTTGGCTGTCCAAGGAAATTTAACCGCTTCCATATTCTACGACGCAGACAACACGGCATATTACGTCAACCCTGCCGGGCAAACGCTCTTGGCGGGATCTGTCGGGGTTGGAACAGGCGCTCCATCCGTATATTCCAAATTCCATATTCTCCAGAGCAGCTACGGCTATCAAGACTCTGTCGTTGAAAGCGCTCTCCCTTCCTTTCGGCTGGTGGATAACGAGGACGGCCAATCCTCCTTCGGATTTTTGGCCGACGGAAGTAACCTTTATTTGGACGCATACACCTATGCCGATCGTTTTGCCAATTCCTACGGCAGCCACATTCTGACCATCCAGTCGGACGGCAAAGTGGTGATCAGCAACGGAGGCCAGCTTTGCATCGGCACTTCCTGCGTGGCTTCGAGCACTTGGGCGACGATAGCAAGCGGAGCGGGGAGCAGCAGCGGGCCTCTCGGAGGAACAGGGGCCGACGGAGCTTTCAGCGTAACGTCCGGCGTCACAACTCTCACGCTAGGCCATGTCTATAATTTTTCTTCTTTTAATATTTCATCGGGCGCGACATTGGCCTTTACCGGAACCGGCCCTGCCTTGATCAACGTTTCAGGCAATGCGACGATCGCCGGCACGATCGAACTAAGAGGTCTCGTCACCAGCGGATCAAAGCCTTTTTCTTTTACAACCAGCCGCGGCGATACTGTCACGAGCGGTAACCCGGTAACAATTTTTTCTCCTAATAACGGCGGCGCCGGCGGGTTTGGCGGATGGCAAGGATACTGGCCCGGTGGCAATGGTGGAACATCTATTTCCTCTGGCAATGGATCAGGCGGTGCCTCCGGCGGCGGCGCGGGCAGCGGCGGTAATTCTGTGACTGGCGGCGGCGGGGGTGGAGGAAATTCATATAATGCGACAGGCCTTCCCGGCAGTTCCGCCAGCGGTTTTAACGGCGGCAACGGCGGTAATGGAGCAGCTGGCACTTCTGGCGGTGTTGCCGGCGGCGGCGGAGGTGGTGGAGGTTATAATATTGGCAACGGCGGCAATGGCGGCGCGGGCGGCGGTAAGGGTGGCGGCGGAGCTGGCGGTTCTTCAGGAGTTAACGGCGGCAGCGGCGGCAGCGGAGGAAAAGGAGGAAAAGGTTCTGATCCTGGAAATGGTTGCGAAACTGGTCCTGGCGGTAATGGAGGATGGGGTTACGCAAACGGCGGTAATGGAGGAAACGGCGATACCTGCCAGTCATCCACAAATGGCGGCAGCGGAGGGGACGGCGGTAATGGAGGAGACGGGTTCACCGGTATCGGCGGCGCGGGTGGCAGCGGAGGGGACGCCACTGTCGGCAACTATGGCAGCGGCGGTATTGGTGGCAACGGAGGGAACGGAGGAGCCGGACGCCTCGGCGGGGGGAACGGCGGAAATGGAGGGGCAGCCAGCAGTTTTAAAAATTCTTCTGGTGGCAACGGAGGGAACGGCGGGAATGGTACCGGCGCCGCGATACCGCTTGTTATGTATGTCGGAGGCACCGTTAATTTTACCGGAACAATAAATGCCCAGAGCGGCAACGGAGGAAATGGAGGAAATGGCGGCTCGGCTTCTTATGCAGGAGGTACTATCCTTGTTTATAATGGCAACGGAGGTAATGGCGGCAATGGTGAAGATGGAGCCGATATATTTATCATTTCCAAGGGTACGGCAACTAATTCCGGTACGATCTCAAATTCTGGCGGAATTGGCGGAATTGGCGGCAGACCCGGCAGCGGCGGCATTGGCGGATACTCTGGATATAACGGCAAAGACGGAAGGGATGGTATCACAATTTTTTCCCAAATTCTTTCCGGTATGTGAAAGGCGAAGTGTTGCTTTTTGAGGCGCGCATAAAAGACAATTTGCTTCTGCAGAGATCTGATCTCTGCAGAAGATGAAGCCGGGCTGGCCATGATTTTTTTGGCAATATTGTCCGAGCGTTTTAGCGGAATGGCGATCTTTGACCTTGAAAGGTCGCGGGTAAAATCAGTAATTTTATAAAATTAAAAATCGTCTTTTCGGGGCGATTTTTTATTTTTTGGCGGAGGGAGAGAGGATAGAGCGGAAAGAACAAGCCTCTCTTTGATTTTTTTCGTAAAAGCTATACAATGATTAAGTTAAAAGCTATACAATAATACAACAGGTCGTGTCAAACCGGCGGGGCAAACAGAGGTTCGGCCCAATTTTGCCGGAAAGATGTTTCGCAACCTTTAAAAAAGCTTTTATCTCGTAGATTTATTAAATTTTGAGGAATTTTTTATTATGTCCATTTTCAGCAAAATTTTAGGCGACGCCAACAAAAGATACGTTGACAAAGTACAGCCGGCGATCGATCAGATCAACAGTCTTGCAAAAGATTTTGAAGGTCTTTCGGACGAACAGCTGAAATTGAAGACCGAACAATTCAAGGAAGAATTAAAAAACGGAAAAACCCTGGACGATATTCTGCCCCGGGCTTTTGCCGCCGTCAGAGAGGCTTCGAGAAGAAATCTCAAACAGCGCCACTTCGATGTTCAGCTCATCGGAGGCATTGCTTTGCATCAGGGGCGCATCGCCGAAATGAAAACAGGGGAGGGAAAAACTTTGACCGCCACATTGCCGCTTTATCTGAACGCTTTGGAGCAAAAAGGCTGCCAACTGGTTACCGTTAATGATTACCTTTCCCGCCGCGATTGCGTTTGGATGGGCCAGGTCTACGATGCTTTGGGCCTGTCGGTGTCGTGCATAAATCACGAGCAGTCTTTTATTTATGATCCGACCTACAAAAAAGACGGGGAAGAAAAAGATAAGATGCGCGACAATTTGGGAGCCTTCTATATAGTAGAAGATTATCTAAGGCCCTGCACCCGCCAGCAGGCTTATCAGGCGGACATAACTTACGGAACGAACAACGAATTCGGTTTCGATTATCTCAAAGATAATATGGTCTTCGACCTGAAAGACAAGGTCCAGCGCGATTTGAATTTTGCGATCATCGATGAGGTTGATTCCATTTTGATCGATGAAGCCAGAACCCCTTTGATCATTTCCGCGCCCGATATGGAGAGCTCCAATTGGTATAAAGATTTCGCCAAGCTCATCCCGCAGATCACAAAAAGCGATTACGATATAGACGAAAAACTTAAAGCGGTGACGCTGAAAGAAGAAGGGGTCGCCAAGATCGAAAAGATCTTGGGTTTGGAAAATATATATGAAGACAAAGGAATAAAATATCTCCATTATTTGGAGCAGGCTTTAAGAGCCCAGACCCTTTTTGAAAGAGACCGCGATTATGTCGTCCGCGACGGCGAGGTCGTTATTGTCGACCAGTTCACCGGACGCTTGATGCCCGGACGCCGCTGGTCAGGCGGCCTGCACCAGGCCATCGAAGCCAAAGAAGGCGTGGCGGTCCAGCCCGAATCGATCACGATGGCTACCGTCACTTTTCAAAATTATTTCAGGATGTATAAAAAGATCGGAGGAATGACCGGAACCGCGGCCACATCTGCGGAAGAATTCGACAAGGTCTACGGCCTGGAAAGCACGGTCATCCCGACCAACAAAAAACTTGTAAGGCAGGACCTGCCGGACCGTATTTATAAAACGGAATTGGCCAAGTTCAAAGCCGTGGCCGAAGAGATCGAACAGTGCAATAAAAGAGGCCAGCCGGTTCTGGTCGGCACCACCTCGATACAAAAAAATGAATTGTTGGCCAAAATATTGGAAAGAAAGACGGGAGTTCCTTTCGAAGTTTTGAACGCGAAGAACCATGAGCGCGAAGGCCAGATCATCGCCCAAGCCGGAAAATTAGGCGCGATCACCATCGCGACCAATATGGCCGGCAGAGGAGTCGATATTTTGCTCGGCGGAAATCCGTCCGACCCCGAAGAGGCCGAAAAAGTGCGCGAACTTGGAGGCTTGCGCATTATCGGCACCGAACGCCACGAGGCGCGCAGGATCGATAACCAGCTTCGCGGACGCGCAGGCAGGCAGGGCGATCCGGGATCGACCCAATTCTTCGTTTCTTTGGACGACGATTTGATGCGCATTTTCGGAGGAGACAATATGAAAGCGCTGATGGAGAGGTTTAACCTTCCGGACGATCTGCCTCTCGAGAACGGGATCATCAGTAGAAGCATCGAGTCGGCGCAATCCAAAGTCGAAGGTATAAACTTCGATTCCCGCAAACATCTTCTCGACTATGACGATGTTCTGAACAAGCACAGAGAAGTCTATTACCAGAAGAGAAAAGATATAATAACAAAGGAACCCGAAGATCTCAAAAATTATGTTTTGGAGATATTCGGCAAGGCCGGATTTTCGGCCGATGATCATACTAAAAAAGAAAGCGAGTTCGGAGCCGAGACGATGCGCCAAGTCGAAAAAAATATTTTGTTGAGAGTGTTCGATATGCTCTGGGTCGAGCATTTGGAAAATATGGAAAGCCTAAGAGACTCTGTCCGTTTGAGAGCTTACGGCCAAAGAGATCCGTTGGTCGAATACAAGAGCGAGGGGCATAGAATGTTCCAGGAACTTTTGGGCACGATGGAAACAACGGCAGCCAATTCCATTATGAAAAGCAGTCCGAGGCCTCCTTCGGGACAGGCATCACTGGCCGCCAAGCCTCAAAATCCAGGGTTGCCAAAAGGGGAGGTTGATGCTAAAATCTCCAATCAGAATTCAGGATCAAAACCCGGACGCAATGATCCTTGTCCGTGCGGCAAGATAGACCAGCAGACGGGCAATCCCATAAAATACAAAAAGTGCCACGGCGCGTGACGCCGTTCGCAATAAGCTCGCCCGTTTACGACGGGCGGGCTCTGATTGTAAAAAAATCGCAATCGCCGCAATAAAATATTTTAAAGCCGCGTTTGACCGAATAATAAATTAAGTTTATAGTGAAAAAAAGATGTCTAAGAAAATTACAGTCCTGAGCTTGCTTTTTATCATCATCTTGACGGCAGTTGCTGGATTTTTTTGTTTTCCCCGATACCTGAACCAAGGGATCAAATGGGCTGACGAAAAGACCGGCTGGAAGATCGCCCAGGTTCCGGAGAGCGGATTTAGAATGGGTTTGGACTTGAAAGGAGGCGTCCGTTTGGAGTATCAAGCCGATCTGAGCAACGTTGCCGCCGCGGACCGCACCGAGGCGATGGCGGGATTGAAAGATGTTATCGAGCGCAGAGTAAACACTTTTGGCGTGGCCGAACCGCAGATCACGGTTTCCGGAGAGAATCGTTTGATGGTTGAATTGCCTGGTATAGACAATATAGACGAAGCTAAACAATGGATCGGCCAAACACCTTGGCTGCAATTTTTGGAAGAAAGGTCCGAAGAAGAAACGCAGCAGATCATAGACTCTCTTAAAAAATTGCAAGGCAAAAAAGGGGATGAACTGATACAGGACCCTGATTTTCTTTCGTTATTAGACGAGAACGGCAATATCAAGAATGCTTACTACAAGACAACGGAATTGGACAGCCGCTACTTCAAAAAAGCTGTCTTGTCTTACAGCCAAACCGGCAGCCAGCCTGAAATAGACATCGAATTCAACGCGGATGGCGCCAAGATATTCGAGCAGGTCACGGAAAGGAATGTCGGCAAGACCTTGGCCATATTTTTAGACGGAAAATCGATCATTGATGTGGGAGAGGGAGGCATTTATGCCCCGAAAGTTCTCAACAAGATCAGCGACGGAAAGGCGGTGATCACAGGAGAAGAGAGCGCCGAGACCGCCAGAACGATCGTTTCCAGATTGAATCAGGGAGCTTTGCCGGTCAAGATCGGAAGTCCCATAAGCGAAAGCAAGATCGGTCCGACCTTGGGAATGGTTTCTTTGAACGATACGCTGAAGGCGGGTCTTATCGGGCTTTTGCTCATCGTTATTTTCATGGTTGTTTACTACAGATTACCGGGATTGCTGGCCTCGATCGCTTTGGTTTTCTATGGGTTCCTTTTGCTGGCCATATTCAAATTGATATCGGTGACTTTGACTTTGGCCGGCATCGGAGGGGTCATCCTCTCGATCGGTATGGCGATCGATGCCAATGTTTTGATCTTTACAAGAATGAAAGAAGAGCTTTCGAACGGAAAGAATTTCGGGCAAAGCGTGGAAGAAGGTTTCAGCCGAGCTTGGCCTGCCATTCGCGACGGCAATGCCACGACCTTGCTGGTAGGTTTCATTCTCTTGTTTTTGGGAACCAGTTTCGTGAAAGGCTTCGCCACCACTTTGAATATCGGTATTTTGCTTTCGATGTTTTCCGCGATAATCGTCACCAGAAGCATGTTAAGATTGTTTGTGGGGACGAAATTAGAAAAAATAACTTGGCTTTGGAAATAACCATATGATGATCAACTTTCTCAAATACAAAAATATCTTTTTCGTTTTTTCCGCGTTGGTGATAACAGCCTGCATCGCTTTATTATTCGTTTTTCCCTTAAAGCCAAGCATCGAGTTTACCGGCGGCAGCGTTTTGGAATTGCAATATAGCGACAACCGCCCTTCCGCTGATGTTATCCAGGGAAAATTGGCGGCGGCGAATTTCAAAGATGCCACCGTCCAGCCCATAGGCGACAAAGGATTTGTCATCAGAACCCAATCAACGAATAATGACGCGCATCAAAATTTGACCAACGCCCTTAAAGATACCGGGACTTTTGTCGAACAAAGCTTCGAAGCTATCGGACCGGTGGTCGGCAAGGAGCTGTTCCAGAAAACGATAATTTTGGTCATAGTTTCTTTGGCCGCGATGCTTTTATACATCGCAATAGCTTTTAAAAACATACCCGGACCGATCAGCCCTTGGGTTTACGGCTTGGCATCATTTTTTATCCTCGGCCACGACGTTTTGGTTCCGTTGGCGGTATTCTCGGTACTGGGAAAGTATTACGATGTGCAGGTGACCATATCCATCATAACCGCCCTGTTGACTGTCGTAGGCTATGCCATCAACAACGTGATCGTCGTTTATGACCGCACCAGAGAGAATCTCTTAAGGGGCGTCAGGGGAGGTAATTTCGAGGAAGTGGCCAATCTTTCCATCAATCAAACTCTAAGCCGCCAGATCAATACCTCTTTGGCTGTTCTGTTTCCTTTGTTCGCGATGTACTTCTTGAGCGGCGCGGCTTTGAAATATTTCTCTCTTGCTTTGATCTTGGGGATCGTTACAGGTACTTATTCTTCCATATTTTTAGCCACGCAGATATTGGTTTTTTGGCTGAATTATCGCAATAGAAAAGCAAAAAAAGCGGGCAAATAACCGGTCTAACGAGCTAATTATTGACAAAAATACTTAAAAGTATTATAATTCAGGAAGCATGAACAACCAAAATTTCAAAAAATTTTCTTTGAAACTGTTAGAGAGCTTTCCTCCGCGCAATAAAGAGGTAGTTTCGCGCAGGTTCGGTTTGACCGGAAGCAAAAAAATGGAAACATTGGAGGCCATAGGCCGCGACTACAATGTGACCCGCGAGCGCGTCAGGCAGATAGAAAACGATACGGTCAAAAATTTGAAAGAGAAAATAAAAACTTCGAAATACGAATCTTCTTTCAAAGACTTGGAAAAACAGATATTCGACGTTATCGGGCAGAATGGAAATTTGATGAGAGAGGACAGGATATTGGAAGCTTTAGCTTCCAAAGACGAAGGAAATTTCGCTTATTTCGTTCTGTCTTTGAGCCAAAATTTCAAGAGAATGGATTCCGACAGCAATTTTTATCCTGTTTGGACGACCGGCCCGAAGACATTCGAGCTGGCCAAAAAACTGGACCAAGCTTTCGAGAAAAAATTCAGCGAGATGGGAAGAACCTTAAGCGAGCAGGAGGTGCTTGATGTCTACGAAAAAGAATTGAAGAGCGAGCTTAAAGACGATCTGGCCAAAGAAGCGGTTCTTTCTTATCTGGGCGCGTCGGCTAAATTGTCCAAAACTATTGATCGGAAATGGGGGCTTGCCGCTTGGGCGGAAGTCAATCCCAAAACCATCAAAGACAAAATAGATATGGTTTTGAAACGCGAGAACAAGCCTCTGCATTTTCAGGACATATCGCGCTTGATCGAAGATTTGAACTCGCAGCTTCCCAACGTTAAAAAACTTTCTCCTCATATTCAGACGGTTCACAATGAATTGATAAAGAGCAATAATTTTGTTCTTGTCGGCCGCGGAATGTATGCTTTGAGAGGATGGGGATACGAGCCGGGACAGGTCAAGGATATCATTGCCAAAGTGCTGAAAGATTCTCCTATGCCGTTAGCCAAAGAAGAGATCATCCATGCGGTGGGAAAGCAAAGAGCCGTTAAAGAATCAACTATTCTTTCAAGCCTGCGCAATAAAAATCTTTTTGCTAAAGACGACTCGGGCAGATATCAGGTCCGGGAAGCTTAAAAGCTTTAAATGGCCTTGGACCAAACAATATTACAATCTCTTCCCCAGCCCATTGCTCCATTCGCTTCGGCGGCGATCGCGGCTAGCGTTCCTTATTTTCTGTTCCTTTGGGAAATTCTCAAACTTTTTTGGTGGATCATTCCGCCGTTCATCCTCTTTAGTATTGTGAAGGGGCAGTATTTGGATTTTATCCAGGGCATATGGGCGGACAAATTGGAATTTGTTACTTTGGAGTTGAAGATACCCCGTGAAGAACTGAAGCCCATTAAGGCTATGGAAAATGTTTTTTCCAATTTGTTCGGCACTCGCGATTCTCCAAGCGGCTTCAAAGACAAATGGATCGACGGAAAAGTTCCGGTCGGTTTTTCTTTGGAAATAGCCAGCGTGGACGGCAACCCCCATTTTTATATTCGAGTTCTTAAAGGATTGAGAAAGGCCATAGAATCGGCGATATACTCCCAATACGCCGGCATCGAGATATGCGAAGTTCCTGATTACGCCAAGGATGTTCCGGCGGACATTCCCAACAAAGAATGGGACGTATGGGGATCGGATTACACTCTCGCCAGGCCGGATGTTTACCCTATAAAAACTTACAGCCAATTTTTTGAAGAGAGCCAGGGGCTCGAAGAAGGGGAAAGGATAGATCCTCTTTCTTCGCTTATAGAAGGAATGGTCCGTTTGGAAAAAGGGGAGCAGATATGGATGCAATTTATGATAACCCCCGTCTCTAACGACGATAATAATTATGTCGATCGCGGAAAAGAAGAAGTGAATAAAATAATGAAGCGGCCAGGAAAGACGGTTTTCAAACCGCTTATCCAAGAGGCTTTTGACTTCGCGGCTTTTGGAGATATCCCCGGCGGACCGACAGCGGCGGCGGCGGAAACGCCTCATCTGACGTCCGGAGAAAAGGATGTTTTGAAAGCGATCGAAGATAAAGTCTCCAAATGCGCTTATTCGGTCGGGATAAGAGCGGTTTACGTTGCGAAAAAAGATGTTTTTTCCAGTTCTTCAAAAACCATCCCGGCTATCTTTCTGGCCCAGTTTGCCACTCAAAGCCTTAATGCCATCAAATCTTTCGGCGCGACTTCGGTAAGAGCTCCGGCTTTCGCTTTGTTCGCGGAACAGAAAACTTATCTGCGCAAAAAAGATATGTTCGGAAATTACTTGAAGCGCAAGCCGGCCAGCGGCTCGACCTTTATCTTGAATACCGAAGAAATGGCCACTCTTTTCCATTTCCCCGGCATTTTATCCATCCCCGGTTCGATAATGCCCAGGATCGCCACCAAAAAAGGCATAGCTCCCTTGGAATTGCCGACAGAATAATGGTAATATATTAAAAACCTCTAAGCCCGATTTTTATCGCGCTTATAAAGGCAGCGTCTTTTAGAGGTTTTCAGAATTTGTCCTCTCGGACATATTTTTACAAAGCCGTTAATTTCTTCAAAAGCAGAAATGGACAAACAGATAAATTTTTTTGCTCAAACCAATTTTCGCAACCAGTCCAAAAAGTTCGGCATAAAGACCGATGACCGCCGCCGCCATCTCTATGTGGTAGGCAAGACCGGCATGGGCAAGACGGAGATGCTTAAGAATATGGCTGTCCAGGATATCAAGGACGGCAAGGGGATCGGTTTTATAGATCCGCACGGAGAAGCATCAATGGACCTTTTGGATTTTGTGCCTCAAGACCGCATTAAAGACGTGGTCTATTTCAATCCGTCCGATCTGGATTGGCCCATCGCTTTTAACATTATGGAAAACGTGGCCCTTGAATACCGCCATTTGGTTGCGGGCGGTTTGATGGGCGTTTTCAAAAAGATCTGGCCGGACGTTTGGTCCGCCAGAATGGAATATATTTTAAACAACGCTATTTTGGCCTTGCTCGAAGTTCCGGACTCGACTTTGCTCTCTATCAACCGCCTTTTTTCCGACGCGGAATGGAGGCAGGAAGTGGTTGAAAAACTGCAAGATCCGGTGGTCAAAGCTTTTTGGGTGAAAGAGTTCGCCCGTTATGCGCAAAAATACGAAGTCGAAGCCACGGCGGCCATCCAAAACAAGATCGGCCAGTTTGTTTCGGCTCCGCTTATCAGAAATATCATCGGCCAGCCGAAGTCCACCATCAATATGCGCGAGATAATGGACGGCAAGAAAATATTGATAATGAACCTTTCCAAAGGTTTGATGGGCGAGGATAACTCGCGCCTTTTGGGCGCTTTATTGATCACCAAATTGCAATTGGCCGCGATGTCCAGAGTGGAGATAGACGAAGAGCAAAGAAAAGATTTCTATATGTATGTTGACGAGTTCCAGAATTTCGCGACAGAATCTTTCATCAACATTTTGTCCGAGGCCCGCAAGTACCGTTTGGACCTGATCCTGGCCAACCAGTATCTCTCGCAATTGGAAGATGGAACGGGAAGCGGGAGGAACAGCAAGGTCAAAGACGCTGTTTTCGGCAACGTCGGCACGATGATACTTTTTCGAGTGGGAGCCGAGGACGCGGAATTTTTGGAGAAGGAGTTCTCTCCGGAATTTATGGCAACCGATCTGGTGAACCTGTCCAAATATAATATTTACGTCAAGCTGATGATCGACGGGGTGTCGTCGAGGCCTTTTTCCGCCCAGACCTTGCTTCCGGAGATCAAGCCCTTGAGATCTTTTAAAAACGAGATCATCGATTGGTCGCGCAAAACCTACAGCAATCCGAAAAAGACAGTTGAAAACGATATTGCCAATCTGGCCCAGCTCGCGATCACGGAAGAGGAAAAAGGCCCCGGCCAGCAGCGCCAAAAGCAGTCCGAGGGACCGTTTGAACTTTACGACGCCCAATGCGACATTTGCAAGAAAAAAATTCGCGTAACATTCAAGCCCGACGGGAAAAGGCCTGTTTTGTGCCCGGCTTGCAGAAAACGCATCGAGAAAGAAAGGCTGGAAGCCCGGCTGACCGGCCAAAAAAGAACCTTCAACGGATTAGCCGGAGGAGGCCTTTCTTTGGCTGAAGCTACGCAGGGAGATCCGGTTCTTTTCAATCCTAACGCCAAAAAGAAAGAAGATCCGGCGCAAGCCAATGGCGGCGAAGATGAAAAATACAAAAAAAAGAAAAAAGAGATCAAGCTCGACGATCTGCGTTCGGTTTTGAAAGACATCGTTAACAAGAATAAAGAGGAAAAGGAAGAGCCCGAAGAAGATTCCATCGAGATGGAAGACCAAGGCGGCCAAAGAGATGAAGGATCGGATGCTATAGATGGAGATAATATCGAAGATGAAAAGATCATATTCGAGGGCCAAGACGAGGAAGAGTTCTGCGAATCGGATAAAAAAAGCAAGACCGGCAAAATAGATCCGGGCCAAGTGGTTAAATTTTAATAAGTTTTTCCTGTGTCTTTTTCGGGACAGAGGAAAATATATACGCCAGCATTTCATCTGCGGCAGACCGCGGCCGCGATAAAGTTTTGGCGATGACGGCTTATGAAAACGATCAGGCAAATAGACGTTAGAGACCGGAAAGTTTTGGTGCGCTGCGATTTTAATGTGCCTTTGGACGACAAGGGGCGCGTCTCCGACAACTTCAGGATAAAAAAGACATTGCCCACCATCCAATACCTGATAGCCAAGAACGCAAAGATAATTTTGATAAGCCATCTTGGCGAGCCGAAAGGAAAAGATCCGAAATATAGCTTGAAACCCGTAGCAGAAGAGCTTTCAAAGCTGCTTGGGCAGGAGGTCAAATTCGCGGGAGATTGCATCGGTCCGGAGGCGGAGAAAGCCGTTAGCCAGATGGACAGGAGGCAAGTTCTTCTTTTGGAGAATTTGAGATTTTACAAAGAAGAGAAAGAGAATGATATCGAGTTTGCCAAAAAGCTTTCCAAATTGGCTGATATTTTTATTCAGGACGGATTCGGCGTTTGCCATCGCAGGCATGCTTCGGTGGTCGGGATACCTGAATTTTTAGAATCCGGAGCGGGGTTGCTGGTGGAAAGAGAGGTTGAGGTTCTGACCAAGATCATGGAAGATCCGGCGCGGCCTTTGGTGGCGATCATCGGCGGAGCCAAGATCAACACGAAAATAAAGATCATCAAAAAGTTTTTCACCAAATCAGACCATTTGCTTCTTGGAGGGAAGATTGCCAATACGATCCTAGCCATCAAAGGCATTTGCGTCCGCGATCCATTGCCGGCGGAAGCCGAGGAAGTTTTGAAAGAAGTGGATTCTATCAATTTGACCAGTCCCAAACTGCACCTGCCCATCGATGGAGTGATGTCTCTGGCCAAGCTTGATGAAAAATACTTGCGAACGGGAGCTGTCGGAACGGTGCGCAGAGATGAAGAGATATTCGATGTGGGCCCGGAGACAGTGGAGTCTTTCAACCGGATCATCGCCTCGGCGAAGATGATCGTTTGGAACGGTCCGCTGGGTTATTCCGAGATAAGGCCTTTCGACAAATCCAGTTTGGAAATCGCCAAGGCTATCGCGCAGAGCGGCGCGTTTACGGTCATTGGCGGCGGAGAAACGATAGAGTTCGTTTCCAGGGTCGGGATGCTGAACAGCTTCAACCATGTTTCCACGGGAGGGGGAGCTATGCTCGATTTCCTGTCCGGAGACGTCCTTCCGGGGATCGAAATATTGTCCGGGAACGGGAACGGAAAAGCGTAAATTTTTTGTTGCGTTTCGGACCGTTTTTGCCGGGCCGATTGTTGATGAGCTTCAGCCATAGCGGCCGCCGGCCCTTTGCCGCAGCTGTTATTTTGGTATATATAATTTAATTTGCGGCGAGCGAGACAGATCAGGAATTAAATTTAATGGAATATGAACCCTAAACTAAAAAATTTGAGCAAGGCCGCTTTAAGGATAAAGGAGGCGATCAAGAACGAAGAGAATATAATCATTTACGCCGATTCCGATATGGACGGAGTAAGCTCGGCGATCATAGTCAAAGAATCGATATGCAACGTTTCTTATTCCATTCTTGAAAAAGATCAGAAACTGCCGCAGATTAGCTTTTATTTCCCGAACAGAAAGACCGAAGGATACGGTTTGAACAGTACGGCGGTGGATTTTTTGAACGATAAATTCGGCAAGAGCCCGTCTTTGCTTATAACTTTGGATTGCGGCATTACCAACTATGAGGAAGTGAAAAAAGCCAGATCTTTCGGATTTTCCGTTATGATAGTCGATCATCACCAGGTGGTCGGCGGCAAAATGCCCAAGGCGAATATTATCGTCGACCCCAACCAAAAAGGCGACAGATCTTTTAACAAATTCGCCAACGCGGGATTGGCCTTCAGGCTGGCCGAAGAGCTTTTGGGAGGATCAATGTCCCAATGTTTGAGGCGCAGCTTTTTGGAGCTGGCGGCTCTGGCCACGATTGCCGATATGATGCCCGAGATCGAAGATAACAGCGAGATCATTGTAGAGGGGCTCTCGGACATAGAACATTCCCAGAGGCCGGGGGTCAAAGTATTTTTCGAGATATTCAACGCCAAGGATTTTTCTTCGAGGCGCGATCTTATTTCCAAAATAATTTCGGTTATGAACGTCGCTTCGGTGAGGGACGATCACCAGCACGACAGCTATTTTCTTTTGACCACCGGCGACAACGAACAAGCCAGGTTGATGGCCGAACTCCTGTTGGAAAAAAGCATCCGCCACCGAGAGGAAATAAAGGGGCTGGAGGAAGAAGTGAAATTCATTATCGCGAACAAAGCCTCCTCGATCATTTTTGAGGGTTCTAAGAATTGGGATATTGAATTGCTCGGCGCCGTGGCTTCGCGCATCCTTAACCAGACAGACAAGCCGGTTTTTCTTTATACGATGAGAGAAGAAACAAGCCGGGGATCGGTCAGGGCTCCGAAAGGAATGGATGTAGTAAAAGCTATGGCGGCTTGCGCCGATCTGCTGGAAATGTTCGGAGGCCATCCGCCGGCCGCCGGATTCACGGTCAAGAATGAAAACCTGGAAAAGTTCAAAGAAAGCCTAATAGAATATTTCAGCCACCTGAAACCCTAAAAAATTACACAGGTCCGACCTGTGCAAAGTTATCCACAGCCAAGAGGGCTGTGGTTTTCTTTTTGCCGGTTTTTGTCGGGACGTGCGCAATGGTCCGCGCAATGAAATTTTCCATCGGGTGTTTTTTTTGATAAGATATATCCATTGATGATGGGTTTTTGCATTAACAGAAACAGATCAAATTTATCCATCCCGCGGGCCCGGCCCGCAGGCATAACAATCGGCCAACCATTATGAATTCAAAAGACATACGGGAAAAATATTTAAGATTTTTTGAGAGCAAAGGGCACAAGATCGTGCCTTCGACCTCGGTCGTTCCCGAGAACGATCCCACAACTCTATTCACCAGCGCCGGGATGCAGCAGATGGTCCCTTATTTGCTTGGAGAAAAACATCCTTTAGGCAACCGCATCGCCAACTCGCAAAAGTGCTTCCGCGCCAAGGACATCGAAGAGGTGGGAGACCTGCGCCATAACACTTTTTTTGAAATGCTTGGCGACTGGTCGTTCAACGATTTTTTCAAACAGGAACAGCTGTCCTGGATTTTCGAATTTTTGACCAAAGAGGTTGGTCTGGACCCGAAGCGCCTTTACGTCACCGCTTTCAGGGGAAGCAAAGAATGCGGGATACCCAAAGACACAGAGACGGCCGAGATTTGGAAAAAACTTTTCAGCGCCGCCGGGGTCGAAGCCAAAGATGTCGATTTTTCGGAAAGGGACGGGATGCAGAACGGAAGAATATTTTATTACGACGAGAACAAGAATTGGTGGTCGCGCGCCGGCAATCCGGCGGATATGCCGGTCGGCGAACTGGGCGGTCCCGACTCGGAGATGTTCTGGGATTTCGGTCCGGAGATGAAACTGCACGAAAATTCCCAATGGCGCGATCAGCCCTGCCACGTTAACTGCGATTGCGGCCGGTTTTTCGAGATCGGCAACAATGTTTTTATGCAGTACGTCAAAGAAAAGGACGGCATAAAACCTTCCAACAAGAACGTTGATTTCGGCGGCGGGCTGGAGCGCATTGCCGCCGCGTCTTTGAACAGTCCGGATGTTTTCAGGTCCGATCTTTTCAGTCCGATAATAGAAAAGATGGAAGAGCTGTCCGGTAAAAAATATGACAGTTCGGAAAGCGAGCAGGACAAGGCTTTTCGCATCGTCGCCGATCATGCCAGAGGAGCGGTATTTCTGATCGCCGACGGCGTCATACCTTCCAACAAAGAAAGGGGCTATTTTGCCAGGCGTTTGATAAGGCGCGCCGTTGCGAAAGCTCAAAAGCTCGGGATAGACGATAATTTTATGGTCTCTATGGCCGAAGCGGTGCGTAAAATATATGAAGGAGTTTATGACCTTTCGAATCCTGCCATTAATATCGAACTGGAAAAAGAAGAAACAAAATTCAGAAAAACTCTTAGCGAGGGGTTAAAAGAATTCAGAAGACAGGCTGTTAACAGCGGCAATTCATTGTCGGGAAAACAGTTGTTCGATCTTTATCAAAGTTTTGGTTTTCCATTGGAGTTGAGCTTGGAGATTGTTAAAGAAGAAAATATTTCAGTTGATAGCGGCGCGGTCGATAATTTTAAAAATGAATTCGATAAACATCAGGAACTGTCCCGCACCGCCAGCGCCGGAATGTTCAAAGGCGGGTTGGCGGATGCCGGAGAACAGACCACCAAATTGCATACGGCCGCCCATTTGATGCTGGCCGCTCTGCGCAGAGTTCTGGGCGATCACGTAATGCAAAAAGGATCCAACATCACCGCCGAGCGTTTAAGGTTCGATTTTTCCCATACCGAAAAAATGACCCCGGAGCAGATAAGCAAAGTCGAGGATCTGGTCAATGAGCAGATCGTAAAGAAGGTTGATGTGAAAGAAGAAGAAATGTCCCTCGAGGAAGCGAAAGAGCAGAAAGCGATGGGCGCTTTCGAAAGCAAGTACGGAGACAAGGTCAAGGTTTACACTATCGGATGGTTCTCCAAAGAGATCTGCGGCGGTCCGCACGTCAAAAATACCGGCGAGTTGAGCCATTTCAAAATATCCAAAGAAGAAAGCTCCGGCGCCGGAGTAAGAAGGATCAAAGCGGTGCTAGATTAAAATTAATTTTAATTCGTTGGTCTATGGTTAAAAAAATATTCGATATAATCCCTCCGGGGTACAACCAAGGTGAAGAAGGCCGGGCGAGGTCTTTTGTTTCCAGATCCAATTTAAAAAAGAAAAGTTCCGGCGGCGGGCCGTCTTCTTTTCCCGCCAAGTTCGTTCTGCCCCTGTTTGTTGTCGCGGCCGCCGGCGCCGGAGCGGCTTATTTCTTTGTCGAGGCCAAGGCTGTGGTCGAAATTTGGCCGAAACAGGAGATGGTCAAGATAGAAGAGCAAATAACGATAAAGGACGGCGCGACAAAGATAGACGCGGACCAAAAGATCATTCCCGGGTCAGTGATAGAAGATGTCTTGGACTATAAAGAAACTTTTGAAGCGACAGGGCAATCGGAGAGCAAGACCAAGGCCGTTGGCGCATTGAGGATATATAACGAATGCGATCCCGTCCGCTCTTTCAATTTTGTCAAAGGAACCCAGTTTGTTTCCAAAGACAGCAAGCTTATATTCAAATCTTTGAGCGAGATAAAGATCCCTGCCGCCAAATATGAAAAAGGCAAGATATCCGCAGGCTATGTCGACGTGCAGATCGAAGCCGCCGAAGGCGGAGCAGATTACAATATCGAGCCTGAAAAGTTTTCCGTATTGAAATTAAGCGGGACCAATTGCATCTGGGGAGAGAATTCCAAAGCGATTCGAGGAGGATCCGAAGAAGGAGCCAAGGTCGTTTCCGCTCAAGACTTGGCTAAGGCCAAAGATCAATTTACGCAGAACGCTTTTAAAGCCGGAGAAGGATCTTTAAAGAAAAAGATCCCGATCACGATGCGCCTGTTGAGCAATTTTATGTCGCAAGAGATTAGCGGAGAGCTGTCCATTTCCGCCAAGGAGAAGGACGCAACGGACGCTTTTGAGATGTCGGCTAAAATAGTCTCCAAAGTTTTGGTGTTCAAGGACAGCGATGTGGGGGATTATTTTACGGCCTTGGTGGCAGGTTCATCGTCGGGCAAGAAGATCGTGGACAAAAGCCTCCAGCCGGTTTTCGATGCCAAGAATATCGATTTTAGCCAGAAGTCCGGCCAGCTGGGCTTGTCAGGATCGTTAAAAACGTATATCTTAGACGATGAAGAGAAGGTCAAGAATTCTTTAACAGGCCAGCCGCTGGACTACGCCGAGTCTCTTCTCGGCAAAACTCCGGGCGCGGAAAAAACCGGCATCAAGGTTTCTCCTTTTTGGAAGACTAAGGTCCCGTCGGACGCGGACAAGGTGGAGATCAAGATAATCTTTTAACGGGGTTGACCAAAATTAGGTTTTTTGTTAAACTATTTTTGCTTTAGAACTAATGGAAAAAAAAGAAGAAAAAATCAGAAAAGAAGGAGTTGTGGTGGAGAGTCTGCCAAATGCTACTTTTAGGGTAGAATTGAACGAGGACAAATCATTAGTCTTTGCCCATTTAGCCGGCAGGTTGAGAATTAATAGAATTAAAATTCTCCCCGGAGATAAAGTTACAGTGGAACTAACCCCTTACGATAAAGCTAGGGGCAGAATAACTTACCGAGGAAGGTGATTATTAGGTTCCAATGGCCATTAATTCAAAATTATCTTTAAGATAATTTCGAGTTGTCCATTGGGATTTTGATTTTGTGAAAGTTAGACCATCAGTTAAAAAGATTTGCAACGATTGCAAAATTGTCCGCAGAAAAGGATATGTTTATGTAATCTGTAAGAAAAACCCTAAGCACAAACAAAGACAGGGGTAATTTTAATTTAATTAACAAACTAAACAAATGGCACGTATTGCAGGAGTCAATCTCCCAGAAAACAAACAAATAGAGATCGCCCTGACCTACATCTACGGAATAGGCCGGGTTTTGAGCAAAAAAATATTAGCCGAGGCTAACATTCCGGCCAACAAGATCGCCAAGGATTTGGACCAGCAGGAGATAGCCGCCCTTAAAGATATTGTCGAAAAAAGGCATAAAGTCGAAGGAGAATTAAGAAGAACCTTAATGACGAGCGTGAAGAGGCTGAAAGATATCGGTTCCTATCGCGGATATCGCCATATCAAGGGATTGACCGTAAGAGGCCAAACCACCAGGATCAACAGCCGCACGGTAAGAGGGAACGTGAGAAAGACGGTTGGTTCGGGAAGAAAGGCCGCTCCATCCGCTAAATAAAGTCTTTAGCGGTATAGTTTAATTTTATTTGTATTAAAAATTCCTATGGGTAAAAAAAGAATAATTCAAACAGCTCCAGAGGAGCTCGTAAAAGAAAAAGAAACCGCTGAAAAGGCTGTTGCAAAAGAGCAGGTCGTTGCCAAGATCCCGGCAGCCAAAGAAGGAAAGATTTGCATCTTCAGCTCCTACAACAACACTATCATCGTTTTGACCGATAATTTTGGAAATGTTTTGGCTCAGAAGAGCTCCGGCGCCATCGGATTCAAAGGCACCAAGAAATCAACCCCGTTCGCTTCCTCAAAGGTAGCCGAAGCTGTCGGCCAGGTAGCCATCAAGCTCGGCATCAAGAGGATTGGAGTGAATGTTAAAGGGATCGGATCCGGCCGCGAATCGGCTTTGAGATCGATCTCCAACCAGGGATTTGACATCATTTCGATAATAGACAAAACTCCGGTTCCGCACAACGGATGCCGCGCTAAAAAACCAAGAAAATTATAGAATTTAACCAAGCAAGTTATATCGATCAATTCCTATGCAAGAATTAAAATGCAAAATTTGTAGAAGATTGGGTTTAAAGCTTTTTTTGAAAGGCGAGCGTTGCTATACTCCGAAATGCGCCGCGGTCAAAAGGCCCTATGCTCCTGGATTAAAATCCAAAAGAAAAGGAAGGACCCTTTCCGAATTCGGAAAGCAGCTTCATGAATTACAGAAAGTGAAGAACTGGTATAAATTGAGCGGTAACCAATTCGGAAATTACGTTGAGGATACATTGGAGCACAGAAAACCGGGGCAGGATGTTACTAATGTTCTTATCCAAAAATTGGAAAAAAGAATGGACAACGTAGCTTTTAAAGCCGGTTTTGCCGCTTCCAAATCCCAAGCCAGGCAGCTGGTCAACCACGGACATTTCTTGGTCAACGGAAAATCGGTTGATATTCCTTCTTACAGTATGAAGATCGGAGACAAACTGTCAGTGGCCAAAGCTACCGACGGCGCTTTCAAAAATTTGGCTGTCAATTTGAAAAAATACAATGCTCCCTCTTGGCTGGAATTGGATAAGGATAAAATGGAAGTTGCTATTAAGAAAGAACCAACCTTGGAGGATGCCCAATTGCCTGCCGAGATCACTACTGTCTTCGAGTACTATTCCAGATAGCTTTCAAATAATCTAAATAAGCCGCGTAAGAGAAGAGTTAAAAACTAATATAGTTATAAACCAAAAATTATGATTCCTTTGCCTCAATCGTTCAAGGTAAAAAAGATCAATGAGAACACCGCTTCTTTCGAAACGGAAGGTTTGTGGCCCGGATACGGCATAACCTTGGGAAACGCCTTAAGGCGCGTGCTTTTGTCATCTTTGGAAGGGGCAGCCGCCACCGAGGCAAGGATCAAAGGGGTCCCGCATGAATTTGCCACCATACCGGGAGTGTTGGAAGATGTTTTGCAGATATTGATGAGATTGAAAATGCTAAGATTCAAGAGCTTTTCCGATGAGCCCCAGAAAGTCACTTTAAGCGTTCAGGGAGAAAAAGAGGTGACGGGAGCCGATCTGGTTTTGTCGGGACAGGTTGAACTTATGAATCCCGAGATGTTGATCGCCACCATCAATGACAAAAAAACATTTTTGGAAATGGAATTGCAGGTAGAAAGAGGAGTGGGCTATGTTTCCCAAGATGCGATCAGGGAGAAAAAGCCGGAGATAGGGGTCATCGCTTTGGATGCCATTTTCACCCCTATCAAGAGCGTCAACTATAAAGTGGAAAATATGCGCGTCGGCGGCAGAACCGATTTTGACAAGCTTGAATTGGAGATCGAGACGGACGGAACAATAGATCCTGAGACGGCTTTTTCCCAGGCTCTCGACATTTTGCTGTCCCGTTTTCAGTACCTTAAAGAGAATTTGAATCCGGAAATAAAAGTTCAGGCTCCCGTTGAGGAAGTCCAAGAAGAAGAGGTGAAAGAAGAAAAAGCCCCTAAGGCGGAAGCAAAAATTAAGGAAACTGCCGAAGGTTCCGAAAAAGAACTGAGCGGATTGAAGATATCCAGCCGCACATTGAACGTCTTGGCCGAGAACAAGATATCTAAAGTGTCCGACCTGACTTCTAAGAACGAAGAGGAAGTGGCTAATTTGAAAGGCATGGGAGAGAAAGGATTGAAAGAGATCAGAAAAGCTTTAAAGAAATTGGATCTGGGCTTCAAGCTGTAAATTTGAACTTATATATTATTAATTAAATCACAAGAAAGATGCGCAATCTAATCAAAGGCAGAAAATTTCATAGAGAGAAAGACCAGAGAGAGGCTATGTTCAGAACAATGGCAACTTCTTTGATCCTAAAAGAAAAGATCAAGACGGGAGAAGCCAAGGCTAAAGAATTGGCCGGTTTTGTCGAGAAGAAGATCACCAGAGCCAAAAAAGGAGATTTGGCCGCCACCCGCTATCTAGCCAGATTTTTTTGCCCGAAAGCAGTTTCCAAATTGGTCAAAGACATTGCGCCGCAGTACAAAGATCGCCCCGGCGGATATACCCGCGTTACCAAGCTCGGAGCCAGAAAGACAGATGGAGCCAAGATGGCCATAATTGAATTAGTTAAATAAGTTAAGTATCAAATTATATGGAAGCAAGACAAACACATATCATTGACGCTGCCAACAAGCCTCTTGGAAGGCTGGCAACAGAAATAGTTGTCTACCTGAGAGGGAAGCAAAAACCGGATTTTGCTCCGAACAAAGACGGCGGCGATTTTGTAGTTGTGAAAAATGCCAAGAGGATCCTTTTTACCGGCAACAAACTTTCCAAAGAAACGTATTTTATCCATACCGGATTTTTGGGAAACGACAAAGAGCAGCCTGTTTCGGAAGTTTTTGAGAAAAACCCTGGAGAGGTTTTAAAAAGAGCTGTTTCGGGAATGATGCCTAAGAATAAATTGAGACCGATCCAGATAAAAAGACTTAAATTCCAGCAATAATCTTGCGATCAATATGCCAACAAAAACAAAAGAAACAACAACCAAAAAGAAAGCTCCAGCCAAAAAAGAAGAAGCTGTGAAAAAGATCGCCAAGAAACCGGAGATCGTTGAGGAAGTTGAGGTCGAAGTTGAAGTGGTGGTTGAGGAGGCCAAAGAAGAGACTCCCGAGATCGAATCTACCGAGCTGTCGAACGCCCCGGTCATCATCGACGGAGAGGAGATCGCTCCCGAGCCTACCGACAAAACAGCTAAATTTTTCGCCGGAGTTGGCCGCAGAAAGACCTCTTCCGCCCGCGCGTTGCTTTTTACCCGCGGAGCCAAAGAATTTATCGTCAATGATAAAGATTACAAACAGTATTTTCAGATATACGATCTTCAGCAGAAAGCGACAGCTTCTCTCAATAAAATGAAGTCGCTGGAAAGGTTCAGAGTGATGGTAAGGGTCAGAGGGGGAGGATTGTCTTCTCAGGCCGAAGCCATCAGATTGGCCGTTGCCAGAGCTTTGATCAACTTCAGCATCGACTACAGGAAGAGATTGAAGAAGGCCGGATTCTTGACCAGAGATTCCAGAAGAAAAGAAAGAAAGAAACCGGGATTGAAAGGAGCCCGCAAAGCACCGCAATTCAGCAAACGTTAAAATCGAACATCTATCGCAAAAAGCGCACCCCTCGGTGCGCTTTTTGTTGAAGTGCGGCCCGCGCAGGAATTTACCTGGGTCGGACCCGTCATACGGGTCCGACCCGTAAGACCCGTAAGAACCCCGTCGATCGCGTAAAACGGGCAAGCAAAGTGGGCAAGGTGACACCTTGCCCACTTTTTATTACTATTAAAAATTATCTAGGTGTCACCTAGGTAGTTTTTGATCCACGGGGCTGGCTCGTATAAAATATTTCTCGATGGATCGCGGGGCGGATTTGACAAAGAGCGCCGGTCAATCTATAAGGAGAGAAAGCTGTTTTACAACAGAGGGTGTCGTCCTCTGTACATAAATTTTAAATAAAATATGTCTACTTCTAAAAAGAAGAACATGGTAGCCGAAGCGACCTTGAAGCGCAAAAATAGAAAGGTCGAGGCTATTGTAAAGCGCGCGATCGCGAAAAGAAGGAGAAACAGATCTTCCGGGAAGAATAAATGTAGGATTTCCAAGGCAAAATTGATAGTTGAGAAAATTAAAGAAACAGGAGATCTTACAACAGTACTTTTGGTAAAAAGAAAATATGATAGGAGTGGAGAATATCGTCTGGAAGCTTTTCACGAAATGCCGCAATTGCTGGGGGAATATTTAAATCCTTTCACTTTGAATGAAGTGAAAGAGATCAGAAAAATGATAGCAGATCAGCTGGCAGAGATGTCTTATAATGCCGGCGACCTGCCTCCAGAGTTCATAGACGTTGCAGCAGATCTTGAAAAGATAGAAAAACAAAAAACTTCAAAAGTTTTCAGATGGATCATGAAATGCGATCAAAGCAGAAGAAGACATCTGGTCCAAAAAACTCGTTAAGGGTTTTGAACACCTCGCACGAAAGTGCGAGGCGTTTTATTAAATGCGTACAGTTCGTCTGGCTTCATCTGTTTTACGACAAAGGAAGTTTTCGGCGCGGTTTATTTTTTTGCTGGTTTTGGTAAAATGGAAACATATGATCTCTCAAATAAAATTCAGGGGGCGGAATTTTGAACTTGCCAAAGGTTTTACCCTTATAGAGCTTCTGGTAGTCGTAGCCATCATTGGCATTTTGGCGGGACTGATCGTAGTAAACCTGGGCGGCGCTACCGACAGCGCAAGAATAGCCAAGGCTAAAAGTTTTTCGACCTCGATGAGGGCCTCAATGTCGTATTCCATTATTGCCGAATGGGGGGCTGATGACGCTTCCGGCGTTACTGCTAAAGATTCCTGGGGGTCCAATAATTGCAACCTCGCGGGCCACGCTCCGTCTTGGGCCGCCAGCGAGCAATGCATCGAAGGCGGATGTTTGCAGTATAGCGGTTCAGCCCAATATCTTGATTGCGGCGCCGATCCCAGTCTGGAGATAGGAGACAAGAGTTTTACCATAGAAGCTTGGTTCAAACCGGACACCGCTATCGCGACCAACGGTAGATATTCCATAGCCGCCACTTACTCGCCGGGGTGGATAATGGACCTGCCCGATGACGCAGGAGTAGAAGGCTACAGGTTTTATAACGGCTCTGCCGTTTACAAATATAATGCTCCGGGAGGGGAAGTTCCGCTGGCCTGGACCCAGTGGGTCGTTGTCAGAGACATCTCTTCGGGAACTTTGAAAACCTATATCAACGGCCAGCTCAAGCAGGCTTGGAGTATTTCGACGGTGGCCACTTCTACGAACCCTGTTTGGATCGGAAGGAGAAGCGACGGTTGTTACTTCAGAGGGTTTATAGATACTGTCCGCATTTACAATAAAGCGTTGGGATCGGCGGCGATCAAAGATCATTACTCGGCCGATATCGGAAAATATTCCAAGCGTTAAAATACAATACAAAAATGTTCGATCAAAAAACCTCATCGATGATACCGATGAGGTTTTTTGATTAGATAGCAGGGAAAGAGCTTAGAACAATTTGTCCGACGCGAACAGAGAACCGTCGCTTAAGATATACAGTTTTTTCGCTTTTTGGCCGAACAGCAGCTTGGGATCGTTGAATTTTGATATGTCGTAAATGTTCGGCTGGGAACGGTTGTCTATCTCGCTTATTTTTATCTGGTTGGATACGGAAAAAGCGAAATAATCGTTCGCGATCCAGCCGGCATCCTGGATTTCCTGGCTGAACCTGGAAATGAAAAGTTCCGCGCCCTTTTTTTCTTTGAACGGAACGTCTATGTCGCTAAGAAGGATGACCCATAATTCTTTTTGCAATTGGCAAAGAATCTTGTCTTTGGCCGGAGAAAGTTCTATATTTTTGACTCCCTCGAATATTTTTTTGAATTCGTTTTTCGTCCGGTCCAGCAGATAAAGGTTTCCTTCGCCTTTTAGCATTATTTCGTCTCCGAAAATTAACAGTTCGCAGTCCTGCCCGTTTTCCGCTCCCAAGAGTTCGAAGGGAGCATTTTTTGCCAGTTCCCGCTCCGGGAAGTTCTTATTTTTGTCCATTTCCAAAAGACGGCCTTTTTCGGTCAGGAAATAGAAATAATTTCCGGACAAGGCGAAAGCGGCCGTTTCTTCGTCAAAAAAACGGAAGGCGGGTTCGCTTGATCCCAAGGTTTTTTTAAATATCCATTTTTTTTCCTGCCAGAGCAAAGATCTCTCCCCGAAAGAATCGATCAGCATGGCATTTTTAGAGTTTTTGGTTAAAAAGCTAATTTTTTGCGGAGCCTCTTGGGACGAATCCGTCCCGGCTAAAAAGTATTCTGTTTTTTCTGTTTTTTTGTTTTGAAGGATCAAAAGCAGATTTTGAGGGTCGAGTATCTTCAGGCCGGACAGATCATAATTTTCCAGCAAAGAATTGGCAGGAGAGAGATCGGTTTCCTGGCCGCTGGAGAGATCGTAAACGGATAATTTAAAAGGGCTGTCCGACCCGGCGTAGGTCAGGACGGCTCTGTCTCCTCCCAAATATTGCATTTTTTCCAATCCGTTCCTGGCGTTCGGAAAATTTATATTTTCCGGGAAAAGGACCACATTCCTGGCTTCGGAAACTTCCATCGCTTTGACCGCCAATGTTTTGGTCCATGGCAGGTATCCTTCTTTTTCCGCTTTTATGACGTATTCTTTGGGGACAAGGCTTTGGATGAACAGGTAATCCGATATTATTTGCGTCCGTCCCATCGGTTTTTGGTCCAGCGTTATTTTGGCGTTCGATGGAGAAACCTTGATGAAGATCGCTCCGGTTTTCATGAACTTCAAGGATTTTGCGTCAAAACGGTACCCTTGCGCGTAAAAGATGGCGCTGGCGGCAACTATGATAAAGATGACCGATAGGACGGAGAAAAGGATCGTACGTAATTTTTTAGTCATGTTTTACGGTGCGGAGTCCCGGACCCGGGATAAAGGGAGAGGAAATGTCGGACCCGTATTCGGGAGATCGAACACCGAAATTATTGATAACGGATGAGCGTTTTATAGCTGATTTTGCTCATTATAGCCCAAAAAATCGGGCTTGCCAATCAAAAAAAATTAAGATAATATACCCTTGATGGAAGAGAAATTTGTTATAAAAGGAGGGAAATATCTGTCGGGAGAGGTGGAAATCGGCGGCTATAAAAACGCGGCGGGACCGGCCTTGGCCGCTATTTTATTGACCGAAGAAGAATGCCGTCTTTCCAACGTCCCATTGGTTGAAGACGTTTTTCGGCTTGTTGAGGTTCTGAAAGGAATGGGAGTGGAAGTTTCTTGGACGGGAAAAAATGAGTTGAGATTGAAAGCCGGTTCGAATGTCGATCCGGAAAAAATAGATCCCGTGCTGGTCAGCAAATCCCGCATTTCCGTTCTATTGATCGGAGCGCTGATAGCGCGTTTTAAAGAATTTAAGATCGCACGTCCCGGCGGGGACAGGATAGGGTTGAGGCCGATCTTCACCCACCTCAAAGCGCTGGAAGCTTTGGGCGCGCAGTCTTTCGCGGAAGACAATTTTTATCATTTTAAAAGAGAAGAATTGCGCGGGCAGGAGATCATTTTGAAAGAATTCTCCGTGACCGCCACTGAAAATTTGATCCTGGCCGCATCGCTGGCCGAAGGTACTACGATCATCAAAGGGGCGGCGTGCGAACCGCAGGTCCAAGATCTTTGCTGGCAGCTTATCAAAATGGGAGCCAAGATCGAAGGGGTCGGAAACCATACATTGAAGATAGAGGGCCAGAAGAAACTTTCGGGAGTTGATTACAAGATCATTCCCGACGTGAACGAGGCCGCCACTTTTATCGTATTAAGTTCTTTGACCAACGATAAGGTGATGGTCAAGAACGCCATACCGGATCATTTGTATTTATTTTTGGACAAATTGCAGGAGATGGGAGTGAAACTAAGAAAGGGCCCGGATTTCGTGGAGGTTTACGGTTCGCCGGAATTGAGATCCGTGCGCATCCAGGCATTGCCTTTCCCGGGTTTCGCTACGGACTTTTTGCCTTTAACTGTTCCTCTGCTGACCCAGGCCCAGGGAAAGAGTTTGGTCCATGACCCGCTCTATGAGAGCAGGCTTAATTATACGCAAGAGCTGAAAAAGATGGGAGCGGATATCGAAGTGGTGGACCCTCACAGAGTTCTTATTTTCGGCAAAACGCAATTGAGCGGGGTTAACATTGAAAGCTGGGACATCAGAGCCGGAGCGTCGCTGGTCATTGCCGGCCTTATGGCCAAGGGCACCACGATCGTTGAAAATATTTATCAAATAGACAGAGGGTACGAGAAAATGGAGGAGAAGCTTCAAAAATTGGGCGCAGACATCCAGCGCATAAAGAGTTAATTGTTTATATGAAAATTGGCATAGATCTAGGAACAAAGAATTCATTGGTTTTTCTTCCCAAGAAAGGCGTGGTTTTGGACGAGCCGTCTGTCATCGCGGTTTCTTTGGGCGAAAACAAAATATTGGCCGTTGGCAAAGATGCTAAAGAAATGGTCGGGCGCACTCCGGACAATATTCAAATATTCCGTCCGTTAAAAGACGGCGTCATCGCCGATCATCGCATCACCCAAGCAATGCTGATGTATTTTATGAGAAAGGTTTGCACGGGTTTCAATCGTTTTATAAAACCTGAATTGCTGATCGGCGTGCCTGTCGGCATCACTTCGACCGAGAAAAGAGCCGTGATCGAAGCCGGTATTTTGGCCGGCGCCAAAGAAGTTTTCATCGCCAAAGAATCGATCTTGTCGGCCATCGGCGCGGGCATACCTATCAATTCCTGCTCCGGACATTTAATATTGGATATAGGCGGAGGAACATCGGAGGTCGCGGTCATATCTTTGGGAGGCATAGTATCGGGGAGGTCTATCCGCGTTGCCGGAGACAAGCTCGACCTTGCCATTACGCAATATATTAAAGACAAGTATAATCTCGCTATCGGCGATCAAACAGTCGAAGAGACGAAAATAAAGATCGGCACGGCTATCACCGAAAAAGAACCCAAGATACTGGAAATCAGGGGAAGGGACCTGATCTTGGGCCTGCCCAAGACCATCAAGGTTTCTTCCAACGAGATCTGCGCCGCGATAGAAGACACCCTTAAAGAAATAATCCAGTGCGTGAAAGACGTGTTGAGGGACACTCCTCCGGAATTGGCCGCCGATATCATGAATAAAGGAATGGTTATGGCCGGCGGCGGCGCTCTTATCCGCAATATCGCCACCTTGGTCTCCCAGTCGGTGGGCGTCCCTTGTTTCGTTGCCGACGATCCTTTGCGCTGCGTAGCCAAAGGAGCGGGCTTGATGCTCGAGAATCTTGATTTTTATAAGAGAAGCGTGATGACCAAGAAACTTTAATAAGTTTGTTCAAAACTTTTGCCGTTTTTGACTCTACCATCCGTCGGATGGCGGAAAGCGGCCAAGGGTCAGAAAGACAATGATAGCCGGTCTGAAAAAACAATGGCAGATCTTAAAAGGTATGGCAGAGGCTGGAAAATTGCCTCACGCTCTTTTGTTTGCCGGACCCGAAAAAATAGGAAAGAAAACTTTGGCCATTGAGACAGCCAAGTTTATTTTCTGCCAGGAAGGAGAGCCGGGCGATCGGCCTTGCCAAAAATGCCGTGCCTGCTCGGATGTCGCCAGCAGATCGCATCCCGATCTATCTTTGGTCCTTGCGCAGGAAGGAGCCATAAAAATAGCCCAGATCCGCGATTTTGGGTGGCGGCTGTCATTGAAACCATATAGTGCTAAAATAAAAGTGGGCATAATCGACGATATCCATTTGGCCGAGTCTGACGCGCAAAACAGCCTTTTAAAAACTTTGGAAGAGCCTAAGGGCGACACTCTGCTTATTTTGGTGACCCACAGCCCGCAGATGCTTTTGAAAACGGTGTTTTCAAGGGTGCAGGTGTTGAAATTTCCTTTGGTCAGCCAAAAAGAAATAGAAGATCATTTGATAAGCTTGGGAGCGGACAGGTTAAAAGCCGGAGAGATCGCCGATCTGTCTTTGGGAAGGCCCGGACAGGCGATAGATTTTTTAAATGATCCCGAGAAGGTCAAGATCCAAGAGCAAGAGATAAAAGATATAGGTTTGATGCTCAAGTCCGGCATCCCGGAAAGGTTCGGATACGTCAAAAAAATAACCGATTCGCCCGAGACCGTGATCGGGATACTGGATCTTTGGGAAAGAGAGTTGAGGCGCTTGTTGCTTCAGCATCCCGAAGGCAGGCCGGGATTGGTGCGGGGAATAAAAGCATTGGAAGATACCGTCTGTTTGATAAAAACGACCAATGCCAATCAAAGACTGGCTTTGGAAAATTTAATGTTAAATTTAAATATTTAATTTAAAAATAATTATCATCTCGATCCGCAGGCCGTTCGAGCGGCCCAAAGACCGGGCTGGTAAGAAAATAAAAAGCAAAAATAATTATGACGTCCTACAAACAAATTATTGACTCCATTAAACCCGAACTGGATAAGGCGATTGCTTATTTCCAGAATAAATTGTCTACGATCCGCACCGGCAGAGCCAGTCCGGCTTTGGTGGAGAACATTCAAGTGGAAATTTTCGGCGAGAAAATGCCGGTCAAACAGTTAGGCGCCATCTCGGTCCTCAATTCGCAGCAGTTATTGATCCAATGCTGGGACTCTTCTTATATGGATCCTATCCAAAGAGCGATATCGCAACACGGATCGGGGATCGGCTGTTCCGTCGATCAGGACGGCGTTAAGGTCAATTTGCCGTCATTATCAACCGAACTTCGCAAGACGCTGATCAAGACCCTTTCGCAAGCGGAAGAAGAAGCAAAAAAGACCATAAGGCATTTCCGCGATGAGGCTTGGTCCAATTTGCAGAAAGCGGAGAAAGAAGGAATAGTGAGAGAAGACGATAAATTCAGAGGAAAAGATGATTTGCAAAAGATCGTTGACGAATACAACAAGAAGATCGAGACGATGATCAAAAATAAACAAAAAGAGCTCGAGGAGTAAGGAGCTTTTCCCGCTTGGAAGCGGCCGAGGCTCAACGAAGAATCAAATGGCATTATTACTTACAATTTTGGCGTTTATCGTCATTATCGGCGGGGCCGTTTTCGTTCACGAGCTCGGCCATTTTTGGGCGGCCAAACGCAACGGGGTCAAAGTGGAAGAATTCGTTTTGGGGTTTCCGCCGATCATCTATAAAAAGAAAATAGGAGAAACCGAATACGGCCTGGGTTTGATACCTTTCGGCGGCTACAACAGAATATTGGGCGAAGATACGAACGATGCCGACGCGGCCGGAAATCCCCGCAGCCTTGAGGCCCAAAAATCCTCGGTAAAACTTTGGATCATAGGAGGAGGCATTCTAATGAACCTGGCTTTGACCGTTATTCTTTTCTATTGTTTGGCCATCGTTTCCGGTTTTCAATTTTGGCAGCCATTATTTTTTTCCGATTATAAATTTCCTTTGGGCGTCCAGCAGAATTATCCCATGGTTTTGCGCGTGCAGGAAGGGTCTTTGGCTGAAAAGGCCGGAATGCAGGCTAGAGAAGCCGTTCTTTCGGCAAACGGAAAAATTTTTTCCGGTTCGCAAGACCTCGTAAGCTATATGGCCGGCTCGACCGACCAGCAGGTAAATCTAATATTAAAAGACACGAAGACGGAGAAGGAGCGTACGCTGACCGTTGATTTTCCAGCCGGAACGGAAAAACATATTTTAGGAATACAGATGACGGACATTGCTTTGTTAAGCTATAAGAACCCCGCGGACAAATTGGCCGCCGGATTTTTACATTCGGTCAACGTCACCCATTTTTCTTTTGTCACGATCGGAAAAATAATAGAAACTTCTTTCAAGGAAAAAACGACGGACCTTTTGGGGGCGTCTTTCATCGGTCCGGTGGGAATTTTTGCGGCCACCAAAGTTACGATCGACCGCGGATTTTTTGAACTGGTCAATTTGCTGGCGGTGGTTTCCCTGGCTTTGGCCACGACGAATATCCTGCCGATCCCCGCTTTCGACGGAGGAAAACTGGTTTTCATCGGCTTGCAGGCGATCGACAAAAAAAGATTTTCTTCGCAGCTTCAGGCCAGGATAGAACAGGTTGGGGCTTTGATATTGATCGGCTTGGCCGTTTTGATCACGGCAAAAGATCTGTGGGTTTTTAAAGATATAATTTTCAAGTGATAAATATTTGCGCTGTTGCTCCGAGGACGCAGCAACGGGAATTTTGGCAGAGCAAGATATGGCAGAAAAAATATTCGATAAAAAAAATCTCGTTAAAAGATCTGAAGATTTTTCAGGATGGTATCAAGACGTGGTCGTAAGATCGGGCCTGGCGGATCATTCTCCGGTGAAGGGCTGTATGATCTTCAAACCTTACAGTTATGCCATCTGGGAATTGGTCCAGAAATTTTTGGACGCGAAGATAAAAGCCAACGGCGTCAAGAATGCTTATTTCCCGATGTTCATTCCGGAAAGTTTTTTGCAAAAAGAAAAAGAACACGTTAAGGGGTTCGCGCCGGAATTGGCCGTGGTCACGATCGGCGGAGGCAAAGAGCTGGAAGAAAAACTCGTGGTCCGTCCGACCTCGGAGACGATAATGTATTCGATGTTCGCCCAATGGATAAGCTCTTGGAGAGACCTTCCCTATAAAGTGAACCAATGGTGCAACGTGGTGCGATGGGAAAAGAGGCCCAGATTTTTTATCCGCAATATCGAATTTTTGTGGCAGGAGGGCCATACGGTCCACGCCACCAATCAAGAAGCGCAAGAACAGGTGGATTGGGCGATAGAGCAGTACAAAGACATCTACCGCAATTATTTTGCCATTGACGGCATTGACGGGCGCAAATCGGAAAGCGAGAAATTTCCGGGAGCGGACGCCACTTATACTTTTGAAACATTGATGCCTTCGGGGATCGCTTTGCAAAGCGCCACTTCCCACAATCTGGGGCAGAATTTCGCCAAGTCTTTCAACATAGAATTTTTGGATCAGGAAGGCAAAAAAGCAACGCCTTGGCAAACTTCCTGGGGGCTTTCCACCCGCAGCCTGGCTTCTTTGATAATGGTCCACGGCGACGATTCCGGTTTGGTTCTGCCTCCGGCATTGGCTCCGATACAAGTCGTGATCATTCCGATCATCCGAGGCAAAGAAGGGGACGTAGAAGTGATCAAGAGAGCCCAGGAAATAAAAGATAATGATCTGTCCGATCTTCGCGTGGAATTGGATTTGAGAGAAGGATATTCCGTGGGCTGGAAATTCAACGAATGGGAATTGAAAGGAGTGCCGTTGAGGATCGAACTCGGACCTAAAGAATTGGAACAAGGAAAGGCAACTCTGACCCGCAGAATGGACGGACAAAAAATATCAGTAGATCTTAAAGACCTGAAAGCGGAAGCGGGAAAAGCGCTTGCCGACATCCAAAAAGATCTTTTGCAAAAGAGCCGCGATTACCTTGCGCAAAACACGCGCGAAGCCAAAGACTATAATGAATTCAAGGAAATAATGAACGGGCCCAAAGGTTTCATCAAAGCTTACTGGTGTGAAGATCCCGAATGCGAAGCCAAAATAAAAGAAGAAACCAAAGCCACAACAAGGTGTTTACCCGCCGGTCAGGAGGGTTTGCCCGCATCGCCCGCCGAAGCTTCAGCGAAGGAGGGCCGGGAAAAAGAGGGCAAGTGCGTTTATTGCGGGAAACCGGCCAAATATCAATGGATATTCGCTCAAGCTTACTAGCGCGCCGCGCGAGAAAAGGATTATTAACAAGAAAAAGAAACTTTGTTACAATAGACCAATTATGTTCAACTCCAAAATGTTCAATTCGATCAGAGGAAAATTTTTTCACGATATTGCTATCGACTTAGGCACGGCCAATTGTTTGGTCTATGTTAAAGGCAGAGGCATCATTTTAAGCGAACCGTCGGTGGTCGCCGTGAACAAAAAGACAGGGCAGGTTTTGGCGGTAGGCAAAGAAGCCGAGAAAATGGTCGGGCGCACTCCCGGCCACATCGTCGCCAGCCATCCTTTGGTCGGAGGCGTTATTTCCGATTTCGAAGTGACGGAACAAATGTTGAGATATCTCATCGAACGCAGCCGCAAGAGCGGTAAAGGGATGGTGGCGCCTTTCACCCGCGCCGTGATCGGAGTTCCTTGCGGAGTCACCGAAGTTGAAAAGAAAGCGGTAAAAGACGCGGCCAAAGCAGCCGGAGCCAGAGAGGTCTTTTTGATAGAGGAACCGATGGCCGCCGCCATCGGCGCCCATTTGCCGGTCCAGGATGCTTCAGGCAATTTCGTGGTTGATATCGGCGGAGGCACCGCCGAAGTGGCCGCGATATCCTTGGGAGGGATAGTGGTTTCAAAGAGTTTGAGAGTTGCCGGCAACAGGCTCGATGAAGATATAGTCAACTTCGCGCAGGAGGAATACAAGCTTTTGATCGGTCCCAGGACCGCCGAGCATATAAAGATCAGCATCGGTTCGGTTTACAGCGATCCCGTTGTCTCGAACAATAACGGAAAGGCCGTTGCCAAAGAAATATCCATGCGCGGGAGAAATTTGGTGACCGGACTGCCCGAAGAGGTTGTCATTACCCAGGCTAACGTCCGCAAGGCTTTGGAAAAATCGGTCCGGCAGATAGTCGTGCAGGTCAAAGAGACCATAGAGCTGACCCCGCCGGAGCTTATATCGGACATAATGAAAAAAGGAATTTATTTGTCCGGAGGCGGAGCGTTATTGCGCGGCCTGGATAAATTGATCTCCAAAGAGACCAAGATCCCGACAACGATCATCGAAGATCCGATGACGTCCGTGGTTCGGGGAGCCGGAGTGGTCTTGGAGAATTTAGATGAATTTTATAATGTTTTGGTGGAGATAGAAGAGCTGGAACCGCCAAAGTTTTTTTAGACTATGATATCAGCAGAAGAAATAAAACATATCGCCAAACTGGCCCGATTGGACCTTTCCGAAAAAGAGCTGGAAAAATTTCAAAAAGATTTTTCCGCCATTTTGGAATACGTGGAAAATTTAAAAAAGGTCAACGTTGACGGGGTCGAGCCGATGGCCCATTCGGTCAAGCTGGCCAATGTCTATCGCCAGGATTCTTCAGAGGAGCAGGGAACGAAGCTGGACGATCCAAAAAAACTTTTGGATGCCGCCCCGCAAACGCAAGGCGATTATTTAAAGTCAAAATCTGTTTTTTAATATGGAACCAGAAAAATTTTCTATCGAACAACTTCATCAGGGTTTGGTCAACAAAGATTTTTCCGCCGTGGAATTGGCCGAATTTTTTCTGGCCAAGATCAAAAAAGAGGACCAAAAAATAAACGCCTTTATAACCGTGACCGAAGATCTGGCCTTGAAGCAGGCCAAACTGGCCGATGAACTGATCGCCAAAGGCAACGAAGAGGTTCCGATGCTCGCGGGAATTCCCTGCGCCATCAAAGACAATATCCTTGTTGACGGGATCAAATGCACTTCCGGCACGAAGATCCTGGAGAATTACGTCGCGCCTTACGACGCGACGGTCATCAAAAAATTGAAAGACCAGGGAGCGGTCATTTTGGGCAAGACCAATATGGACGAATTCGCGATGGGGTCTTCCACCGAAAATTCGGCATTTTTTACCACTAAAAACCCAAGAGACACAAGCCGCGTGCCGGGAGGATCTTCCGGAGGATCGGCCGCCGCCACGGCTGCTGATTTTTGCAAATTTGCTTTGGGTTCGGATACCGGCGGTTCGATCAGACAGCCCGCATCTTTTTGCGGAGTGGCCGGATTGAAGCCGACCTATGGAGCTGTTTCCCGCTACGGAGTGATGTCTTACGCTTCCTCTCTCGACCAGGTAGGATGCTTCGGCAAAAATTCCGCCGATTGCGGGTTGGTTTACAACGCCATCAAGGGACAAGACCCTCTTGATTCCACTTCTTTGGACACTCCCACTCAAATTGAGGAGCTTGATCTTAAAAATTTGAGGATCGGCATTCCTAAAGAATATTTTATCGAAGGCATGGACAAGGATGTTGAGAAGGTCATCAGAGAGGCTATCAAAAAATACGAAGATATGGGAGCCAAGATCGTCGAGGTCAGTTTGCCTCATACCGAGTATGCTTTGCCTTGTTATTACATCATCGCCACCGCCGAAGCTAGCGCCAATTTGGCCAGATACGACGGCATAAAATACGGCTCGTCCGAAGTTAACGATCCCGATGCCAAAACCCTTCTCGAGGTTTACGTTAAGAGCCGCGAGAAATATTTCGGCAGCGAAGTGAAGCGCAGAATAATGCTCGGCACCTACGTGTTGTCTTCGGGATATTACGACGCTTATTACAAGAGGGCGCAGAAGGTCAGGACTTTGATAAAAAATGATTTTGACAATGCTCTTTCGCAAGCCGATATCCTTTTGACCCCGGTGTCGCCGACCTTGCCTTTCAAGATCGGAGAAAAGATGGACGATCCGCTTTCGATGTATCTTTCCGATATCTACACCATCTCTATCAATTTGGCCGGCGTGGGCGGGCTATCTTTGCCTGCCGGCTGGGTCAACGGCCTTCCCGTGGGGATGCAACTGATCGCCAAACCTTTCCGCGAAGATAAAATGTTCCAAGCCGCTTCGGCTTTTGAAAAGTCTTTATAAAAAATATGGAAACAGCTTTCAAAGAACTTATCGACCAATTGCAGTCCAGAGAAGTTCAGATGTTCCTTTTCCCCGTGGAGTTGGGCTTCATTATGGTTTCTATCGTTCTTTTCGGAGCTTTTTGCTATTTCGTTTACAAAGAGGGCGGGCTTCTCGCCAAACAGAGAAAAACCATTGCCGACGCTCGGGATTACAACAGGAACGATCACGGCAAAGCCGTCGACGGCAAAGTCCAGAAAGCTTGGAAAAAAATATGCGATCTTTTAAAGAGCGATTCCGAACCGGAATACAAACTCGCCGTGATAGAAGCCGAAACGTTGTTCTCGGATCTTTTGGCTAAAATGGGCTGGGAGAAAGAGAACCTGGCCGATCAATTGGTTTCGATCAGGCCCGGCCACGACAGTCCTTTCGACGAGTCCGAACTTTCGCGCTTGGCGAGCCTGCGCAATGAGATCGTATCGGACAAGAACTACAAATTAGATTTGAAAGAGGCAAAGCACCTTTTCAAAGAATTGGAAGAGGAGATCAAAAGGCTGGATAAATAAAAAGATATCCGGTTTTTCTGCAAACGCCATACGGCGCGGTTAAATTTTAAAAATTAACAGGTAGACCATTGATGTTTGATATAATCAACTTTTCGCAATTTGTTTTTACCTGTCTTTATTTTTTCCTTCCCGCCTATCTTGCCAATATGGTTCCTCCTTTGGCGGCAAGAATTTTCAAAGATCTCAACGCTCCCGTCGACGGCGGATTGAAGCTGAAGAATCACTACTTGTTCGGCAGCCACAAAACTTGGAGGGGAGTGGCAAGCGCGATCATTACGGGAATGGCGGTGATAACGGCTCAAAGCTGGCTGGCCGCCAATTTTGAAACATTCAGAAATGTTTCTCTCATAGATTACGGCAAACATAATATTCTATTGCTGGGATTTTTGATGTCGGCCAGCGTGATGACCGGGGATCTGGCGTCGGCTTTCATCAAGCGCAGGCTGGATATCAAGCCGGGGGGGAAGTTCATACCCTGGGACCAAACCAACTACGTTATAGGCAATTATATTTTCGTCGAGCCCTATCTGCACCTCGGCCTGACAGTTTGGCTGACCTTGTTCATCGCGACCTTTTTCATCCATCTGGCGGCGAACAGGATCGGCTACGAGCTGGGGATACACAAGGCGAAGTGGTGATCAGGCAGCAAAAGTGGGCAAGGTGACACCTTGCCCACTTTTGCTTGATAAATCGTTTCTTCTGGTTTATAATTCAAAAGCCAAGCAGGCAGGCGATCGCTCCGTTTTCCGCAAGGGGAACGGGGAGGAAAGTCCGAACATCCATTCCGATCCTTCGGGGCCGGATTACAGGCAGAGGGTAACCCCCTTCGTCCGCGAGGATAGAGGTGCGAACAGTGACGTGCTTAGCCGCAAGGCTCGGCAGCCTCGGGAATTTCTCGAGGATATTCCCATAGCGATATGGGGGGTGCAACGGCAAAATCCTTGCCCGGATGCAAGAGCAAACTTGAACGCGCAAGCGTTCAAAGAAAAGTAGCTCGCTGGAGCCTGGGAGTAATTCCAGGCCAAGATTGATGATCGCTAGTACCCGCCGCTTTAACGATATCGGGGTAATACCCGCCTTCGCTGAAGCTACGGCGTGGTGATACAGAATTCGGCTTATTACCTGCTTGGCATTTTTGTAAATTAAAAAGACTGCTTCGGGCAGTCTTTTTAAATAGCTGTCTATATCTATGTATATTGCAATTTGATATCCAGAGGAATATTGGCAACTGTTTTAAATTTTTTTTGGACTTGGTCTTTTTGGGAAACCTTAAAGGTATATCTTCCATTTTTCGTGACAGACAGTCCATTCAATTTTATTCTGCTTCTAAGCCTCGGAAAATTTTCTTTGACGTCGAAGATATTTTCAGAACTATTTAATAAGCTGCCGTCAGGATCCAATAATTCGATCTTTATTTCCAGCTTATTATCTTTATCTTGCTCGTCAACTGTCCAAAGGCTGATCAGCTCAAATGCTATCGGGATTATAATCCTGTCCCTCTTTTCTAAGTCGTCTTTTTTTATTGTAATTTCTCCCTGCTCCAGGCAGTTAAAAATGCTTAGTGACTTAGTCTCTTCATCTACGGAAGAGTTTTGGCATAGAATAGACCAGATGTGGTTCATATTATTGGTTTTAATTTTATTTATATTTTGATAAATACGTCCGATCCAGTTTGTTTCTCGATTTTTATTTTGAATGTTCCTGCTTCTTGAATAAAATAATAGGGGACGGGAGTATTGAATATCCTGCCTAATGTTCCAGATGTGAATTCGAGGCTTTTAGACAATCTATTCAACAGATCTATCCCTATATTTACGTCGCCATTTTCTATATTCGATATTATTTTCTGCGTGGTGTAAGCCATTTTAGCCAGTTTTTGCTGGCTTAATTTTTTAGACTCTCTGGCATTATAAATTTCGATCGCCAATTTTAATCTGATATCAGCTTCATCGGAATATATATTTGCCTTCTTCCTTTTCCCAGCCTCCACTATAGGGTCTAAATTATTTTTTTTATTCTTTGTATTCTTCATATAATTTCGGGTTAGATAAAAATTTTTGAAAATATGTTTCTGTTATATCGTAATGCTTTTTTATCTTCTTCCTTACAAAGTTTGTCTCATAATGATCAGGTTTTTCGAAGACGTTTAATAAAACTATTTTATCTTTATAGCAAAAATAAAGAATTCTAATCAAGGCATTCTTAGCGGAATATCTATGCCTAAACTCATAGAAAGAATAGCCCCGCAAAGGTTTCGTTAGCGGCGGCGTTGGTCTCCCGTCTCTTTCTTTTACGACCTTAATTCTTTGCCTTATATCGATGATAAGTTTAGTATCTTTGGAATATTGATTAAGGTATTCTCTGACGGGGCAAGAGCTTGATTTTTCATCGTAATAATATACTACATCCATGTTTTAAGATTTGGTTGTTCTTATTATATCTAATTAGATATAATTGTCAAGAGCTAATCTAAAAGCTTTTTTTTTGGCCTCAAAAAGGCTAAAATGAGCGAGCCTTATGCCTATCAGAAAAATTTTGAATTCCAAGTCTAAAAGCGTGAACCAGGCTGCGATAATTTTGGCCGTTGCTGTATTTTTCAGCCAACTTTTGGGCATTTTGCGCGACAGGATCCTGGTTAAAACCTTCGGCGCCGGTCTGGACCTTAGCATCTATTATGCCGCTTTCAGCGTGCCGGATTTTGTTTATAATATCATTTTTGCCGGGAGCATCGTCGTTGCTTTCTTGCCTGTTTTTTCCGACCATTACACGAAAAACAAGGAGGAAGCATGGGAGATGGCCAATTATGTTTTGAACGCTTTTTTGGTTTTCACTTTGGCGATATCCGGGGTTCTTTTTCTTTTCGCCCCGCAGTTCATCCATCTGATCGCTCCCGGTTTTGATCCGGCGGCGCAATCCAAAACGGTTGCCCTGACCAGGCTGATGCTTTTGAGCCCGATAATTTTCGGGCTGTCTTCTTTCCTCTCTTCGATTTTGCAGTATTTCAACAGATTTTTGGCTTACTCTCTGGCTCCATTGCTCTATAACTTGGGCATAATTTTGGGAGTGATATTCTTGGCGCCTAAATTCGGCATCTTCGGAGCGGGTTTGGGAGTTGTCATCGGCGCGGCCGCTCATTTGCTTATTCAGGTTCCCGCCGCTTCAAAATGCGGTTTCAAATACCGCCCTCTTTTCGACCTCAAGCATCCGGCGGTTTTTAAAATACTTAATTTGACATTCTTCCGCTCTGTGGCCGCCTCTCTGAACCAGATAAATTTTATGGCGATCACGGCTGTCGCTTCCGGCATCAGCGCGGGAGCGGTGGCGATATTCAAGCTCTCCTACAACCTTTCTTTTTTCCCGATAGGCATCTTCGGGGTCTCTTTGGCAATGGCCGCCTTTCCTTCGCTTTCCCAAAATTGGACAGACGGAAAGAAAGAAGAATTTTATAAAAATTTTTCCACGGCTTTCCGCCAGGTTCTTTATATCTCTTTGCCGATCGGAATATTATTTTATCTTCTGAAAGATCCGATAGTGGGATTCCTTTTGCAGTCCGGCAAGTTCGGCATGAGGGATGCCGCTCTGACCTCGGCTTGCTTGGGAATTTATTCTCTGGCGATCTTGCCCCAGTGCCTGATGCCGTTGATCTTGAGGGGATTTTTCAGCGTCAAAGACACCAAAACGCCGGTGATCCTGTCGGCTTTATTCATGGCCGTCAACATCGCCTTGGCCGCCGGCTTCGTCGCTTTGGCCGGAAAAGCCAACGCGTTTTCTTCGTTCCTTGGAAGCATCTTCGGTTTTGAACCGTCGCCCAGTTTGCAGATGCTGTCATTGTGCCTAGCGTTTTTAATAGCCTTGATATTCCAGTTCTTCCTTTTTATGTTTTCCCTTTATCGAAAGATCGGCGATTTCGGCATTAAGGAAATAGGGGGGTCTTTTGCAAAAATGCTGCCGGCGGCCTTTGTGCTTTTCGTTTTTGGCTATTATTCGTTGCCGAAATTAGCCGTCTTTTTCGGGTCCGGATTTTTGGGGAGCTTTTGGCAGGACGCAGTTGTTGGAGGGTTTGGTTTTCTGCTATACTTTTGTATAACGATATTCTTCAATTCGCCGGAAGCCAAGACCTTTATTTCAAGCATTTTAAGCCGTTTCAAGCTCTATGGAAGAAAAACAAATTAGGAATTTCAATATTATCGCCCATATCGACCACGGTAAATCCACTTTAGGGGACAGGCTTTTGGAAATGACCGGAACCGTAAGCGGCAATAAACTTACGCCCCAGTTTTTGGATTCGATGGACCTGGAAAAAGAAAAGGGGATCACGATCAAAATGAAGCCGGTTTCGATGAAATACAAGCTTTCCGATTCGGATGTAGAGTATAACCTGAACTTGATCGATACTCCCGGACATGTTGATTTCTCTTACGAAGTTTCCAGATGTATGGCTGCCGTCGAAGGAGCTATTTTGCTGGTTGACGTGACCAAAGGAATACAGGCTCAGACCTTGTCCAATTTGGAGATGGCCAGAAGCGAAGGGCTGACCATCATTCCCGTTCTTAATAAGGTGGATCTGCCGCAGGCGCAGACAGAAGAGAATCGAAAAGAGCTGGCTACTTTGCTTGATGTCCCTGAAGAGGAGGTCATCCTGATATCGGCCAAGACCGGTCTCAACGTGGAAAAACTTTTAAGGATAGTGATCGCCAAAGTGCCCCCGCCGAAATTGGCCCCGGAAAAACCTTTCCGCGCCTTGATCTTCGATTCTAAGTTCGATCCGTTCTTGGGAGTTTTGGCTTATATCCGCGTCGTCGATGGCAGTATCAGAAAGGGAGAAAAATTCTCGCTTTTCGCGACCAATGCCAGAGGAGAGGTGAAAGAGCTGGGGTTCTTTAAGCCTAATCTGGTACCGGCGCAGGAGTTGAAATCCGGCGAGATCGGTTATATCGCCACCGGCATCAAAGAGCTGGAATCGGTCCACATCGGAGATACTATCGCCAAAGCTTACGGCCCGGATGAGGAAGTCGTTAAAGTGGAACCTTTGCCCGGCTACCAAGAAGCCAAACCCAAAGTTTTTGTTTTTATCTGTCCGGAAAACCAGGCTGACTTTGAACTTTTGCGCATTGCTTTTTCCAAACTTAAACTCAGTGATTCGGCTCTTTTTTTCCAGCCGCAAACTTATCAGGTTTTGGGCCGGGGATTTTTGTGCGGATTTTTGGGGACATTGCACGGAGAGATAACCATTGAAAGGCTGAAAAGGGAATTCGATCTGAACCTGGTGATAGGAGCCCCGCAAGTTTCCTATAAAATAGTCAGCTCTACCGGAGAGGAATCGATGATCTTCAGTCCGACCGAATTTCCGGAAAACCCCAGAACGGTCATGGAGCCTTGGGCGGAAATAAAAATAATCACGCCTAATCAGTATCTCGGGAATATCTATGAGTTGTTAAGAACTTTTGAAGGAATACATATCGATTCAACGCCTTTTATCGGAGAAAAATACGTTTTGACCTATAACCTGCCAATGAGAAATTTGATCGGCAGTTTTTACGAACGCTTGTTGAACAACAGCCAGGGTTTCGCTTCTTTGTCCTACAAAGAGATCGGCTACCAGCCGGGAGAATTGGTAAAAATGGAAATATTGATCTCGGGTAAAAAGGAAGAAGCGCTGTCGCGCATCGTGCCAAAAGAAAAAGCCCATTACGAAGGGAAGAGAATGGTGGAGATGCTGGAAGAGGTTTTGCCGGCGCAGATGTTTGCCGTTTCCATTCAGGCGCAGGTCGGGGGAAGGATTGTCGCCCGCGGCGACAAGGGAGCCAAGAGGAGAGATGTGATCGCACCGCTTTACGGCGGAGACTATACCCGCAAGAAGAAACTTTTGGAACAGCAAAAGAAAGGCAAAGAGAAACTTAAATCAAGAGGCCAGCTAAGGATTCCGCCGGAAGTATTTGTGAAGATATTCACTTCTTCATAGGGAGAATTTCGAAAGTTGCGAAGGGATGGACTTTGTGGCAGAATAAGGCAGGAGAATTTATCGAGGCAAGAGGTTCGTTCTATTCGGAGGAATTGCTCGCCAAGTTCCGATATTTTAAAAGGGGTGGCAGATCGCGCCGGATATAACAAAAAAAGCCCCTTGCAACAGAGGATAACCTTTTTGAAATAATAAATATTATTTGATCAACGCTTGAGGAATAAGGGCTAAGATCGTTGAGATGGCGATCAGAACGATAACGATCGTCCAAACTATCCTCACCGTTTTTCTTGTTTGTTTGTTATCGCTTAACATATCGCCTGTATGATAGCAAAAAAGAAAAAAAATAGAAAGAGGTTTTGGACCTTTCGCAAAAAGATCGTTCTCCTGGCTATTTTTTTTGTACCTTTGACGATCTATTTCATAGATACCAACCTGAAGCTGAATACCGAACGCCAAAAGCTTTTAAAAAACCTGGCAGATGTAAAGCAGACGTCGAACAGCTATTCCGAAAAGGAAAAGCGGCTTAACTCTTTATTGACCGAGGCGTCCAGCCCGGCTTCTTTGGAAAAAGTGGCCCGTGAAGAACTTAATTTGCAAAAGCCGGGGGAGCAAATATTGATGATCAAAAGGGACGAATCGACCCAGGGCCAAGACCAAGGAACACAAGAACAAAACAAAGGATTGTTCGGCAACATCATAAATTGGATAAAGAACCAATTCAGCGCAAAATCAGGAAATTAAAAATAAAGCAAAAGAGATATCGGCGAGGCGGGCATCGCCCCGCCGTAGCTCGCCTTAGCTCCGAGCTAAGGTGAGCGTAGGGTCGCCTTCGCGCGAAGCGCTTCGGCGGACCAACGCGGGTGTCGTATAACGGCTATTATGTAACCTTCCCAAGGTTGAGACGAGGGTCCGACTCCCTTCACCCGCTCATAGAGAGAAATCCGCTCTTTTGGAACGACAGCGACCACGGTTTTTGCAATGAAATAATGGGTTTTTGGCCGGTAATAAGGTAGTCCGAGCCGATCTTTTTCAGGAAGTCCCGTTTTCCCTCCAAATTTTCACTTTCTGCGATGGAATTGGCTTGAAATGCCTCTAAAATCCAGTCTTTGAAGAGTCCGAGCCGAACATTTCCCCTCCGCCCAAAATTTTCCAGCTCCTCGTTAATTTCAACCTTGCGGTTGAGCAGTTTTTGCTTTTTGGCGGCGTATTCTTCGCGGCCAATCGTTTGATCTATGTAAGCGTCCAAAAGCCGGTTTAGTTTTGCGCTAACAGCTTTTAATTCCGTTTTTAAATTTTGGGCGGAATCGTTGGCGGTGGTGGAAAATTCCTTGTGATCTTTTTCCCATCGTTTGATAAAGTTATTTTTCCATTCCGCGCTTAAAGCAACTTTTTGAAAAAGTTTATTCAACTGATCCGATAGATTTTTTTCGCCGATATATTTCTGGCGGCAAACGCGGTCTTTCTTGGTACATCGGTAATATGTGTATGATTTGCCGGAAGGTTTGACCCGTGTTTCGGCGGTAATCTGGCGGCCGCACTCGCCGCATTTGAATACACCGCGGAAAGCGTAATGTTTCAAACTATTTGCTTGCGGTTTGCCGCGTTCCTGCATTACGCGCTGGCATTTTTCAAAAAGTTGTTTGGAAATGATTGGCTCGTGATTGCCTTGGTATATTTCGCCTTTGAAATGAAACAGGCCGTAGTAAAACGGATTTTTCAGCATTGTTTGGATTTTGGAAACGGCGATGGCTTTTCCTTTTCTTTGTCCGGCAAAGCCAATGGAAAAAGAAAGTTTTTGCAAATCTTCCAAAGTATATTTTCCCGTGGCATAAGCTTCAAAGACTTTCTTGACCGCTTCGGCGCGCTGTGTGTCTTTGACGATGGTATGATGGCGCAACTCGTTTAGATAGCCGATAGGGGCGTAGGCCGGATAATCGCCGTTTCGTAATTTTTGGCGCAATCCGCGTTTGATATTCTCGCTCAAATTATCAATGTAATATTTTGACTGGCCGAAAGCGATATTTAACATAAACTTTCTTTGCGGGGTTGCGTCAAACCAAAAGGTGAGGAATTTTAAGCCGCCGATCTTGCCAGTGTCCACGAGATAAATGATTTTACCGCCATCAACCGAATTGCGCGCCAGCCTGTCCGGGTGCCAGCTTAAAATGCCAAAAGACCCACCAGCTTCTATTTTGGCGATCATCTGGTTAAATATAGGACGACCCGGAACCTTGGCGGTTTTCGATTCAATAAATTCATCGGCGATTTCCAGTCCTTCTTTCAAAGCAAATTCTTTCAGTTCCGTTATCTGGGCTTCAATGCTCAAAACTTGGCGTTCTTCTTCGTCCGTGGATTTTCGAGCGTATAAAAAATATTTCATATTCCTTTTAAGGATAAAAATAATTTGGATTTGTGAAAATTTGGAGGAAAAAAATCGGCTTTCGTTTTCGATAAAACGCTTTCGGACTTCCGCATTGTCGGCCAAAAACCGTTTATTTCGCTTCAAAAACCGTGGGCATTATCGGCCAAAAAATTGGCGTTTTCTTCGATGAGCTGTTTGTATGAAAAAGTTCGGACTTTCTTCCTTGAAGAGAACGGTTAAAAACGGTTAAACTGCCCCGATTTCTGTCTGGTATTTTTGTTGTATCTTTTTTGGGCAAAAGGCGCAACATTCTACCCCCGACTAAACTCACTTCGCCCTGTTTTGGAGTACCAAACCAGAGCTTCGCTCGCAGACCGGCAGCCGGCTTGGGAATCGGGCTTGGCACAACGCATTTTAGCCGAAAAGATGGGGGGAAGGGGAGAATTTAAAATATAAATAAAACGAAGCCTGTGGTTTCGTTTGGAATTTGAAAAATAGTGTTGAAAAAGGTAGATTATAGAGAGTAGTTAACCTTTCAATTATGCCAAGTTTCAACGATTTAAATTTAAACGATTGGAGAAATCTGGGCGTTTGGACAGATAGTCTTTGGATCATTCCCGAAAGAGATAAATCGGGAAAGCATAGTGGTTTTTATCACGGCAATTTTGTACCGCAAATACCTCGACAATTAATTTCAAGATATACCCGAAACGGCGATGTTGTGCTTGATCCTTTTGTTGGCAGCGGGACAACGGCATTCGAGGCAGAATCGTTAAACAGAAATTTTGTCGGGGTGGACATACAGCCGGAACTTATAAATTATATTAAGGGAAAAATTGATAGTAAAAATAATTTTTTTGAGTTGGTTGCCGGAGATAGCGCAAATAAAATGACATTTGACAATATTGTTAGTTCGCTGAAAAAATATCAAAGAGAAAGCGTTCAATTTGCGATTTTACATCCGCCCTATGCGGATATTATAAAATTTAGCGATCATTCGGAAGACTTATCTAATTGCCAATCGCTTAAGGAATTTTTAGAAAAGTTTTCGCAAGTTTCCAAAAATGTAATCAGCATATTGGATAGAAACAGATATTTAGCCGTTGTAATCGGCGATAAATATACAAAAGGTCAATGGATTCCATTAGGATTTTATTGTATGAATGAGCTTCAAAAATTGGGTTTAACATTAAAAAGCATTATAATCAAAAACATGGAAGGCAATCGCGCCAAGCAGAACAAAGAGGCAATTTGGAAATACAGGGCATTATCAAGCGATTATTACATCTTTAAGCACGAATACATTTTAATATTCAAAAATGAAAAACAATCCATTTAAGGAAGGGTCAACACAATATAAAGATTTTGAAATTTTAAGTGATTTAAAATGGCATTGTACAAAATGCGAATTAAAATCTGGCCAAGCGAAAACTTGGCAAGTTTGGCGACAAATGGGGATACAATTGGACAAAGATGATAAGGACAATTTTTATAAAACGATATTGTGCAAAAAATGTGGTAATAAAACAGTCCATAGAAAATTAAAATCATTGGTTGTGTCGGAAGAAACAAAAACGCGATCCGGTTTGCCGCAAAAATTGATTAGTAAAATCAAAGAAGTGCTGAATTTTGAGGAGGCGTTATTTTTAAGAAAGATGATGCCGAAAGAGTTGGAAGTCGATCACAAGTTTCCGCAGGTAAGATGGAACAAAAACGAACCTGAAAATGGATTGGAGATGAAAGCTGAAGAAATTAAAGGAAAATTTATTCTTTTGACAAGGAGTAATAATCTTTTAAAATCAAGGTATTGCGAAAGATGTTACAAAACTGGTAAAAGAGGTTGTTTTCCCGGAGTTTATTTTTGGTATGTGGGCGATGAAGAATGGGACGAGAAAATTGACAAGCACGAAGAAGCCGGGTGTAAGGGATGTTTTTGGCATAACCCATATAAATGGCGAGAGGAACTCAACAAGATAGTTAAGAAATAAATTATACAAAGTTAATTAAATACTTGTATTTATACTTTGAATTATGTTATGCTGATTATAGACAAATATAAAATCAAAGAGATAATGGCAAAAAGAAAAATAGACAATTTTTCTGAGCTGGCAAAGATGCTCGGTATTTCCAAAAACCAATTATCGAACATTTTGTCAAATAGATTCAAACCTGTAAAAAGCAATGTTGAAGAACTCGCTAAGTTTTTGGGCGTAAACCCCTTGGAAATAATGAAGGATGAAAAAGAAAAATAATCTTTCTATAGAATTTCGATCTAAAAAAATGAAGCAGACTAATACACCACAAAAACAAGCCATAAATTCGCAGATTGAAGATATTATAGACAATAAGTATTCTTCAATAAAAAAAGACCTTCAAAGGGGAGTAGCTTTTGTTGACTTGGCAAGTTCTATAATTAGTAATGCCGATATTCAGGACGAGGATATTACAGACGGTGATGATGATAATGGCGTGGATTCGGTTTATATAGTGTCAAACGAACAAGGAATTTTTATAAATATTTTTAACTGTAAATCATCGTTAAAGGATGATTTTTCAGAAAAAGATTTAAAGGAATTTTTTAACGGTTTGGACTATCTGTTCGCTAAACCTAAAAAAGATTATTTTCAACTTGAAAATAAAAAAATTGTTAATAAAATTTCCGAAATTAGAGAGGACAAAGACAACGTCTTAGAAGTGAAATGTTTCTACTGCGTTTTTAATGGAAAAAATAGAGAAGAGGTAAAAATATTGAGAACTGTAAAGCAAATTTATAGTTACTTCGATAAATATTTTAAAACGGTTTATCCAAAAGCGAAGTTTTCTTTAGAGCTAATTTCTGCTAACGACCTGTTTTCCATTGATGTCGCGAGAAAAGAAACATTAAGGGGTAAAATAATAAAATTAAAATATGTTGGTGATCGTTTAATTAGCAATGAAATAGAAATTATCAACGCTAATGGTCGCCTTGCGACAGTTAAGGGAAGCGAAATTGCAAAATTAATTGAAACATATGGTAACTGCCTTTTTGAAAAAAATGTTCGTGGCTGGATGAGTTTTAGAAAATATAATAAAGATATTCTTAATTCTTGCACCTCGAATAAAGAAGCAGATTTATTTTGGTTTTTAAATAATGGGATTACCATTATTTGCGAAAATTGTTTGCCGGATCCAGAAAAACATATATTAAAATTAACAAATCCTCAAATTATAAATGGGCAGCAAACAGCTATAGTGTTGGACAAGGCATTGAGGGACGGAAAGTTAAGGAAGGAAGTCAAAATTTTGTTAAAAATTTATGAAACAGAAGACAATGACTTGCTTTTAAAGGTGGCGAAGTCAACCAATAGCCAACTAGCAGTTAAATCAAGAGATCTTGTCTCTAATAATCCAGAGCAAAAAGCATTGCAAAATGAATTTAAACGAAAGAAATATTTTTATCTTAAACAAAGGGGTGAAATAAGACCAAAGAAGGCAAGCGTCAAGGGTATTTTTGATAATTTTTTTGTAGCTCAAGCTGTATTGTCGACAGCATTAGTTAGTCCGAGCATAGCCCATAAAAGACAAGAGAATATTTTATTCGGGGAACCTCTTTATCAAAAAATTTTTATAAGAAATTTTAACGAAATATTAGTTGCTACATTAATTAGCGATTTTTGTCTTAAAAAACGGCCTATAGTTGAGAGAATGGATGATAAGCAAGAAATTGAATATTTTGCATATTTTCACATAGCAAGAATAATGTGGGAAATATTATTTATATCGCAAAAAAAATCGTTTGAGGATGTTATAGGAATTATAGAAAGAAGCGATGTAAAAGATTTGGATAGGGCTTATGCTGCTTCTTCAAAGTTATTGGTTAATTTATTGGCTGATTACAAAAAACGGGAAGAAATAAATAGCGTTGGCCATTTTTTTGCAAGGCAAGAAATTGACAATGAAATAACAAAAATATTAAAGAAAAAATGAATTATATCGGCAGTAAATTATCATTATTAAAATTTTTAGACGAATCGATAGAAAAAGTCGCTGGTAAAAACTGCCGTGTTTTTTGTGATTTATTTGCCGGTACTGGAATTGTTGGAACTCACTTTAAGAAAAAGGGTTATCAAGTGATCGCTAACGATATTCAATACTATAGTTTTGTTTTGAATAAACAGTATATCGAAAACCATCGTCCGCTAAAATTTAAAAAATTGGAAGAAATTTTACCGCAACTCAAAGAGGTGTTAATCGAAAATAGAAAAACGGCGATATGCGAATATCTTTCTAGTTTAAAAGGTGTCAAAGGTTTTATATATAAAAATTACTGCGTAGGAGGAACAAAAGGCAAAGAATATGAAAGACAATATTTCTCCGATGAGAATGGAAAAAAATGCGACGCGATAAGAATGAAAATTGAAGAATGGGAAAATAATAAGTCAATCAATAACAACGAGTATTATTTTTTACTTGCAACGCTTATAGAAACAATCGATAAATATGCCAATACCGCTTCAGTTTATGGAGCCTATTTGAAAAAGCTAAAGAAAACTGCGCAAAAGAATATTGTTTTAAAACCGGCGGAATTAATAATCAACGATAGGGAACATAAAGTCTTTAACGAAGATATTGGCCAACTTATCCAAAAAATAGAGGGGGATATTTTGTATCTTGATCCGCCCTATAACCAGCGACAATACGCGACAAACTACCACTTGCTCGAAACCGTTGCTAAATATGATAATCCCAAAATTCATGGCAAAACCGGGTTAAGAAATTACGAAAGCCAAAAGTCTGTTTATTGCTCTCGCACAAAAGTTAAGACCGCTTTTAAGAATCTTATAGCTAACGCAAAAGTTAAATACATTTTTCTAAGTTACAATAACGAAGGTCTAATGACGGCCAGCGATATAAAGGAAATAATGAGTATGCGCGGTAAATACGGATATTTTACAAAAGCGCATAGTAGATTTAAAGCGGATAAAAATGAGAATAGAGATTATAGCGCAGATAAAACAATGGAATATCTGCATTATGTGGTTTGTGATTAAATTCGTAAAAAGCAGTTTTTGAGGTGATTTTTGTCAGAAAATAGTCAGTTTCTACCTTTTAGAAGTTGGCATTTATAGAATGCCAAGTGAATGCCAACTCAATGACAACTTTTTAGCCCAGATTTTGCCTGTTTTTGATGATATTCTGGCTACCAAAACTCTGCATTCCTTAGAATGCAGAGTCAATGCAGACTTTTGACTGTAAATTTACCCCCGTTTTTGGGCTAAATCCGTCCGTTTGGATCGGCAGCCGCTAACCTTGGAAAAGGGCAAGGGCTTGGCCTTACCACTGGCAAGGCGTTGTTTTGCCAAGGTGCTACCTCTAACCTTGCCTTACCGCCAAAACAACGCCGTAGAATGAGGCTAAAACCTTGACCTGTCAGCTTGGGAATCGGGCTTCTAAAAACTCTGCATTATTCCATATACTCTGCCACCTAAAAGTCTGCATTCTAGAATGCAGAC
>Ga0172380_10000826_pt1 | contig 56444 bp, 46 predicted proteins | sample Leawe162metaG_FD_119747 | JGI IMG/M metagenome (GOLD analysis project Ga0172380, IMG submission 119747) | Leachate microbial communities from a municipal landfill in Southern Ontario, Canada - Leachate well 162 metaG | ecosystem: Engineered > Solid waste > Landfill > Unclassified | place... | reverse complement strand
ATTAAACGGAGCTGCATATTCTAGCGGCGATGTTATTTCTGCTGATGATACTTATGTATTCATAGTTACTGATTTGGCATGAAATTCTACATGAGCGACATTTACTATAGATCAAACTGCTCCTATAGTAGATGCATGAACAGATCAAACTAAAAATGCTGTATTTACTCAAACATGAGTAGTAGATTGATCAGTAGCATGAGTAGCAAGTTATACATGGAGTAAGGTTTCATGACCATGAGCAATAACATTTTGATCATCAACTGCCGTAGTGACAACAATATCTGCAGATACAGATGGAACGTATGTAATCAGATTGACTGTAGTAGATAATGCATGAAATAGCGCAACTAATGATATGACATTGGTACGAGATACTGCATTACCTTCAGTTTCAAATATCAATATCCCTGATCAAGCCAGCTCTTCTTTGAGTGTTGTAGGTTTAGCTACTAGCTCTGCTACAAATATAACACAAGTAGAATATTTTATTGATACTACTTGATCTGATGATGCTGGTACAGATTTGTCATTGGATGCAGGCACTCTTGTAAGAAATTTTAGTTGATCTATAGATATCTCTGCTTTATCTAATGGGGATCATATTATGTATATCCATGCTAAGAATCTGGCAGGAAATCGATGAAATTATATTTCACAAAGTTTCACAAAAATAACTGCGCCTGATACAGCATGACCGACATTAACATTCAATCCAACGGGTCTAAATGCACAATATACTGAAACTGCCGTCTCTTCAGCAAGTTTGACGGTAACAGCAAATGAAGATGGAACCTTGTATATCAATGGAACAAGTCAGTGAGCAATAACATCATGAGTAGCTGCAACGATTACTTTGTGAACATGAGTATGATCGTATAGTTATTTGATAAAAGTAGTGGACGCATTAAATAATGATTCGTTAGAACATTCATTCACTTACGATGTGATAGCTGATGCATGAGATACAACCACACCTACATTACTATTCAATCCAACAAGTTTACTTTCGCAATATACTCAAACTGATATATCTTCAGCAAGTTTGATGGTAACATCAAACGAAGATGGAACGTTGTATGTCAATGGAACAAGCCAATGAGCAATAACATCATGAGTAGCTGCAACAGTTACTTTGTGAACATGAGTATGATCGTATAGTTATAATGTAAAAGTAATTGATGCTGCCGGTAATATTTCATTGGAACAAGCGTTCACGTATGATGTGATAGCTGATGCATGAGATACGACAGCACCGACATTACTATTCAATCCAACAAGTTTACTTTCGCAATATACACAGACAGCAATATCTTCAGCAAGTTTGACGGTAACAGCAAATGAAGATGGAACCTTGTATATCAATGGAACAAGTCAGTGAGCGATAACATCATGAGTAGCTGCAACAGTTACTTTATGAACATGACTTGGTGCACATAGTTATAATATCTATGTAACGGACAGTTCTAACAACAATTCATTGGAACAAGCGTTCACGTATGATGTTGTAGCAGATGATGCATGAGACACAACCGCACCGACAGTAACTTCTGTTACTCCTATAGCATGATCTACAAGCGTTTCTATATCTACTACTCCGACAGTAACCTTTAATGAAGCTATGAATGAATCGACTATCACTAGTTCAAATGTATTTTTGAAAAAAGTATCTGATGGTAGTACAATAACTGGTACGGTATCTTATGATACAGGTACTAAAACAGTTATCATAACCCCTACTTCTTCTTTAGCGTATACAACTCAATATTATGTAGTAGTTACTACATCTGTCCAAGATGCTTCAAATAATCCTTTTGCAAGTGAATATCATGGTACTGCATTTACTACGCAAACAGAGGGCGCTCCCGATATTACAAGTTTGTATGCTTCTGGTTTAGTTGATACTTCTGTGACTTTAGGTTGGACAACTGACGTGACTGCTGATACTAATCAGTACAGAATAAAATTAAAAGATGGAACATATGGATCATGGATTACTTTGTCTGCTGCTCAATCAATCACAGGGCTTACTGCCAACAAAACATATGTAGTACAAGTCAGATTTATTAAGGGAGCAAATACAGTCACTGATACATTAGAATTCAAGACTGCTAAAACATCAAGCGGAATCGAAGTGCATTCTATAGACAGAATTTCCACTTCTGGTCCTACTGTCGGCGGAACATATGCCAATGGATATCATTATAGATTTTATGCAACAGCAAACGATCTCACAGAAATCGAACTTCAATTTAAACTCGCTAACCGAACAAATGGAGCTACAACTATGGCTACGGCTAGCAACGCATTATTGAGAGTAACCGAAAATGGAACAAGTGATTATACTACATGAACTACATTAGCGATTGCTGATACATATATTTCTTTGGATACAGATATAAGCGATATTGATTCAGATTCAAATCTTTGAGGAAGACAGTTTTATATAGATTTGTTCTATAAGATACCGACTGGTGCGGCTGGAGTTTATAGTACTACATATTGAATATTAGCACAATAATTTGAACATTAGAAAATATTTATTTTATTTCTTTATTCCTATCACAATGAAAAAAGTAATTACAATAGTAACAATCTGACTATTTTGTATGTTGATTCTGTCCATTGCGAACGCTTCGGAATATAACGGAAGCATCGACTCTTCAGATAGTATCTCTACTAATGGTCTCGAAGTCGCCTTGCCTTGCAGTCCTTCTAGTGTCAGCAATGGTTCTGTCAATGCTACAACGTGTGTGATTACTTGTAATTCTAGTTATACTTTAAGCTCAAATCAATGTGTTTCCAATGGTGGAGGATGAGGTGGTTGAGGATGAGGAAGCATTTCTACCGGTAATGAAATAGTAGTAACAATCAAAACATTGTCTGGTGAGGTAACATGAATTGATACTACATCATGAGACATTACAGATTCACCGTATTCTAACGAACTTAATGATGCTTATCTTTTTGCATTTGAAAACGGTATTACTACTATGAATACTATTCAGAAAGCAGATATGGAAGGAGAACTTATTAGATCACATATGGCAAAGATCATGACGAATTATGCCATAAGGATACTTGGTAAAAGTCCTAATACCTGAGCGGTTTGTGAATTCAATGATATATCAAATCAAAGCTCTGAAATGAAATTTTACGCTAAATTAGTATGTCAGCTTGGTATCATGTGATTAGAATCAAACTGAACTCCAGCCCAAAATTTCAATCCAAGCGGTGTTGTGACCAGAGCTGAATTTGGTACGGCACTTTCCAGATTGTTATACGGAGATATATATAACTGATGATTCCCGTATTATACAAATCATTTGAATGCTTTAAGACAAGCCAATATCATTACAAATACCGTAGCTACAAACAAAGAAATCAGAGGATATGTTATGTTAATGCTGATGAGGGCTACAAATCAATAATACCTAAAATTGGGTAGAACTACACACTCTATCATATGATACCGACTGATTTTGAAGTCATGAATTACTTTATTACCATTCGTACTTTATGTATCGAAATCGCCGTTATAACTTCGACATCGTGAAAATCCTCAAAAAAATATCGGACTTTCATTGTGTCTTAGTTATGAAAGATAATCTAGCTGAGAAGTTAGATTATCTTTTACTTAAATAATGTTGCGAAGTAGTTGAGTTTAGAATTAAGAAATTGTTTTGTTTGAAGAATATATCAACCGGAGAAATAGTTTCCAGAATAATACTTTCATGTATATATTTTTTTGCTAGCGATATCCCCAAGGTATCGGTGTAAGAATGATTCTGCATAATCTTCTTCAGGTCATGTCTGTGAATACTTTGATACAAATTCGTCTTTGGGACAAGATATTTTCCCATTTTTTCGACATATTTTTTCAAATGATTGTGACTGATTATCTTTTATATAAAAGATATAATGACCCAATTCATGTACCATGATTTGTTCTATATATGTACTTAGACCCTGGATATACTGATAATTGAAACAGATATTTATATTAAGCGTAATGTTCTGTATCTCCGCTCTTATCCTTTTTGTTCTGTCCATTGTCTCTGCTACAGTTGTAAATCACTGAACTTTCCTGCAATCGGGGATATATTTCATCGTGATTTTCTTGTCTAATGCTTTGATGTCCGAACTATTGAATACTTTATCATTCACTAATTTTTGCATACTCATATTGAGTATCATCGTACCTAAATTGACTATTTTTTCACTTATTTTCTTACTATAACTTCCATCTTTGAAATATTGATTGTAGAGCAAATCATTTGTTGCTGTTATTTTCTGTCAGTTGTCATCTTCTAATTTTTTCGCAACAATCTGTTCGTCGAGAAGTGGTCAAAGAATAGTATCATCTTTTTTATCAATACTATCGTAGACTGAATTTTGTGTAGTATTTAATTTAGCTGCGTTTAGCAATGCGAAGAAATCTTTCTTTATTTCATTGATTACCATATAATCGATATATTTTTCCTGACAGAAATCATTTGTATCCGTATCTTCATTCGCTTGTATGATATGCTTTTTGTAAGCAGTAAACATGGTAAAGAGTCCGGCTATCTTTTTGCCTTTATCCTGCGGAAGCGATGTTAATAATTCATCTATAGTTCTTTTTATTATCTGATCTGTCTCTTTATCCTGATTTTCCGGACAATAATTGTGAAGGGTCTGATTGAGCGTCTGATAGTCGGTCGAATCGTAGATAGTAGAATCAGATAATTTTATCTTATCTTCTATATAGATGATAGCGTCTTTTATATTCGTGAAATTCACTTCACACTTGGAAAGCGGAATGAACCCGATATTATTGACGCATATAGGTTGAATGCTAGCAAAGCTGCTATGCCGACTATAGATACCCGCTATAGCGAGAATAATTACTACAACTTTTATGATAGCTACTTTGAAAACAAATATCTTCACGAAAAAAAGATGAGCTGTCAGATATCCCATCAATCACACAAGATATTTCCTGTGATGTTTTGTTATATGCTGACTGGCTTTGTGAATATGTTTTTGTGCGATGTGACTGAATTTTTTCAAACTATGGTATATAGCCATTATATTTTGAAAGATAAATCTAATGGATTTTTTTGAGAAGATGGATGTTTATATTATTCGGATTGAGACAGAGATCGAAATCCACGATGTTTCCCGAACACTTCAATTCAAGCTTTTCATGGAATGTCTTCTGGACTAATTCTTGCAAAGGTCAGATGACTTTCCCTACCATTTCATTTTTGTTTTTGCTGTAACTGGATGGTGGGAATCTGGAATTATTGATATATTCTCATGGATTTTCGATGAGTTTTCTAATGATTTCAATAGTCCCCGATTGGGTGATTATCTCATGATGATTGGTCGGTTCGTTATTGATATATATCTTTCCATCGATAGCGTCAAACACGATGCTATTATCTATCTGATCAAGCAATTTCCTATGATTTCCTATCGTCTTTTGTCAGGTGTAACATTCCAATATCGCATTATTGTCTTTGATGTGCAGCGAAAAGAGATCTTTGTCTATATACTGTTCGATCTTCACACCGTCGTTGATAAGTCAATCGTTCCGTGATAAATATTGATAAAACGCTGTTTTGTGTCAGATTTCCTGTAATTTTTCAAGAAGCCTTTCTATGGTTTCCCTGCTTTTCTTGTATTTCGTCACAAAAAGGAATGATCCTCCGTATTTAGCGCTGGTCAACGGCATGACGCCTATCTTTTCATCTTGGAATTGTTTGCTTTGATTGAAAAGAAAGGCGATGTCGGTAAATACTGCGTGATGATTCTCTATGCAGATTCCAAACAGCCCTTGTTGTTGGACAGCCTTGATGAAACTATCTATCTTCTGTTCGTCATATTCGGATTTCAGTATATTCTCCCGTGCTTTTGCAAGTGCCTCATTGAGATGGCATCCGATCTCTTTTATTGATTCCTGTGTTTTGGAGAGATGATTGATATAGTGTTCATCGTACGATGATCCGAAACTCAAGATACCGTAATCTATCATCGGCTGATTGTCTTTTCTTTTTATATGGAAAGCTTCCTGTACATTTATATTTTTCACTCCCGTCTTATTCGCCATCTTCTGACTCAATGTCGGCAATCGATGATTAGTCATGGCAGTATAGGTTATGGCCCCATAATTATCGAGTTCAGCCCTTGGAAAAAGCTGTAATGCCGTCGTAGAGATGTTTTCAAAGATCTGCGCATTCTCCAATCTGTTTATGCCGTTCAGTTGATCTATGGTTGCGGTTTCAGCCAATGCATGGATGGCTGCAGACAATAGAACGGGGATTATTCCGCAGAATTCTATTCATGATCATCTCTCATTTTCTGATAAAATGTTTATCTCCATCCCTTTCTTATAACACAGTTCTGCTAGTTTTGAAGCGATACATCCTTTGAAATACGCATCATCAATGTCTGCAAATATCGTCTTAAGCGGCACGGTGATGAATTGTTTTTGCAATGATGAAAAATATGTTATATCGTTGAATGTAATGTCGGTCAGATTTGAGTCTGTATTGATTCATAAAAACATTTTGCTTGATGTCTTTTGCTTTATCTGCGGAAAGACATTCTTTTTGTCGAAAATATTTCATCGATGAATGATCTGCGGAACGCTTACGACAAGATTGTTATGGAGAAAAAATCTCTCATATTCTTTGGCAAATTTTTTCTGAAGGTTAGATGATTTCATGCTTGTTCTTTCCATAGCGGCAAATAAACATATAAAAAGAATCATTATTTGTTTTCTTCTTCTTTTGTGCTTGTTGTGTCATCTTTCTTGTCTGCAAAATCTGTCATGGTTATGGTCTCTCTTATATTGTTGTTCGCTTCAAATCTTGTAAGCACATTACCCGCCATGGTATTTGGAAGTAGTTCTTCGTTCTCTTTCATATCTTTGAATTTATTTTTCTCTCTTTCATCGAAAAGATATTGATCTTGCAGAACACATTCAACTCTCCCATCTAGAAAGGTATCTTTATCTTTTACGATATCTATCATGATGCTGTATATTATTGTCCCTTTTTTTATGATGGGATTAACCTTGAATATCAGATAACTTCTTTCATCAAATTTTATTTTTCTTCTCATGGTTCTTTCATCGCGACGATAGAGGGTGTTTGGTCTGTTTAAAATATATGTTTCATAGCTTATCGGCGAATCAATACCATTTTGTTTGATAGCAAAACCGATTGCTGTAAATAATCCTTGTACTAATGCAAATTGCATCTGTACAATAGAAACGTGATCTGGTATGACCTTTCAGAGATTATATTCTGGAAAAACAAACTCTATCTTGAATACATTCTCTCCTAAAACTTCTACTTTTCTTGCTAGAATCTGATCATCTTTGTAGAGCGTTCAGATGATATCCCATATTTCTGGAGTTATCTCTATTATCGTTCAAATCTCTACATTAAGCGCTTCAAGTCATTTTCTTTTTTTCTGCAATTCCTCTACGCTGATGGGAAGCTCCTTATCCAATTCTTTTTCTGTTGTCATTTTTGTTTATGTTAAAAAAATAAAAATATAGACATGCTATTTCGGTTTGAATATCTTATCATAGAATACTATTATGATGATGGCTATCGAAGTGGAAATGATAAACGTGTTTTTCCCTATGACAAAATAACAGCCTAATAAGACAATAGTGGAGACTAATATTGAATAAAAACTTGCATTTGCCGAGATTCTCTTTGAGCAAAACCCAGCTATAACCGCTGGCACAAATACTAAAGCGAGATAAGAACATAATAGCGTCAGTGTCACTATGTCAGGGACCAAGAGGGCTATGACCATACAGATGATTCAAAAACCTGCAGTCAATGCTCTCGCATATAGAAGTCATTTTTTCTCTGTTATCGTTTTCGTTGCTGTGAAACATTTATAGATGATCGTGGATCATGCTACCAAAAAACTATCCAATGAGGACATGATCACGGCGAGTATGCATGCAAATCATAATCAGATCAATCGCTTATTCACTAGTATCTTATTCATCAGTGCGAAGACGGCTGTGTTTGGATCTATTCACGTCAAAACTGCAGACGAAACCAATCAGAGAAATATCACCATAATCATCAATACCGCCAGGAATGGGATGGATCGAAAAAAAGATTTTTTAGCGATATTTTGTGTCTTGGCGGACAACATCCTTTGTCGATGAGATGTGTTAGGGATGTAGATCAGTCCTCAAAATACTATCGTTCAGATCAAGAATCCTACTCCTCAGAAACCGAAAGGATTGAGATGTCATGCTGGTAAAATCTCTATCAGGTGATGTAATCATCAAACGTACTGATATCCTACGATGGTCATGATTATGAACACGATGAGGATGATCCAAAATTGTATGAAGTCGGTGATAATATCTATTTTCAGTCATCCCATGGACGTATACAAGATCGTAATTCATGCTGATATTCATAACGCCAGATAATAATTTATTCCTGTGAGGACGTTGATGAGATAGGTTATCCCTATTATCTGAACGGCCGTCCAAATGATTAATAGCAATAATTGCAAAATAAAAACCAGAATCTGGTTTTTTTTATCGAATCTTTTTGCAAAAAAATCTACTATGCTGTAGATTCCGTGTTTATTTCCGAATTCAAAAACTTTCTTTGCTAATATTCATAAAATGACCGCACCAAAAAGAAAAGAAATAAGACTGGTGATTCCAAAAGATATCCCAGAATCATATGTGGCTGCGATGGTCGTTATAACCGCTCAGGCTCCTATCATCGTTGCTATATTGGAAAAAACAAGCAACCAAAGGCTGGATGACTTGTTGTTGAGAAAATATTCTTGTAATGATTCTTTCCTAGAAAAATATCGAGCGACTAAAAAAGTGATAATAAAATATGATAGTATAACTGCATAAATTTTATTCATGAGTTATGTTATAGTTAAAGTTTTTTAAACCAAGTATCACGCGTCATCTTTGTATATATTATATTGATAATAAAATCAATGGTTTAAGGTTAATTTTATATACTCTTTATTTATATATATATGATAAAGTCGTTTTTTTGATATTTTATATTAAAATATTATTGACAATGGTTTTTTGTTTTGATAAATTTTATTTGAATCGGTTGTTTTGTTTATTTGATATTGATAGGTGTGAATTAAAAAAAGAGGCGAATAGCCTCTTCTTTACATCCATAGTACTAGTCTAGAGTATTGGACGGTTCTATTATTTTTTGATTGATAATAGCATTTTAGTTATTTCTTAATAATCGCTTCAATAGCTGCGAAACTCATTTCTTCTTTGTCGTTGATCAATATATATAATTCATCTCCTGATTTTCCTTTAAAGAATGTTACGGCAGCCTGATTGAGGAAGTAATTTTTTCCGTCGTCAGTAATCGCTACAAACTTGTTGTCGTCAGTCTTTGAAAGTACTGCTCTGATATGTTTTCTTTCTACGGGTTGAATCAATTTGTAAATGAATTTTCCATCTTCTAATATTTTCAACTTGAGAAAATCTCAAGGTACTAATTTTGTCTTACTTGAATAGTTCATAGGCACAGGATATTTCTTTTGATCAGCTCCGACCATAAAGTATCCATCAAATTTTCCTTCAACTACTTCTGCATTTTCTTCTGAATAACTCTTGAGTTCTTCAGCTCACATTGTTTGTTCGGCATCTTTGTGTTCTACGCTTTCAGGATCTTCAGGATCAAATTTTGCTAATTGATTGAGTGCAAGTTTGATTCTTTTCATATCATTTTCCATGCTTCCCAAAAGATTTTGTACGAACTGCACCATTTGTTGATGTTTTTGTACCATTTCATCTTTGTTCACCTTTTTTGCTGCTGCAGCTTTAACTGGAGTAGCTTTCACTGGAGTAGCTTTTGCTGCTACAGGCTTAACCGCTTTTGTTTCAGTTTTTACTTCTTTTTTTGTTTCTGCCATTTTTGTTTTTGTGTAATAAGGGTAAAAGTTTTTTTGTTTCGTTATCTTAAGTATATAGGTTTTCATAAATTATGCAAATATTTGTTAACCATATATCTTTTGTTTATTTTTTTTAACAATTTATAATAAGTCAATAACTTTCTTTTCTTATTCACATAATGTGCCTTTGATTTCCTTATTTTTTTTTGTTTTTGCACAGGAAATAACCATACATACGGTAACTACGTAATTTTCAATATTTAATTTTAAATTATTAAATAAAAAACTGATGAAAAAGTTATTAAGTATATTCGCTCTTGGATTATTGTTATTCGGCATTACAAGTGCTGCTACGGGAGATCTACGAGATTGGATGGATAACCTTAATGGGGAAATTCCTTTTGGATATACCATCAGTCAAAAAATTACTGTAGATCAAATCGCCTGAGATAAAATTATAATCAAATCTCCTGTCATCCAAGATGAACTTGGAAATAAAATCAAAAAATATACGGTTATGTTCTCTCAATATCCATTGTCTCAAATTTTGGAAAATACATTGTTGCTTGATCAATCCAAAGAAAAAACATTTGAATTTACTACAGTAGGTACTGATATAACTATGGAACTTACCGTAACATGAGATGCTCTCAATCCAAACGTTGTATATTATCTCTCAGTAATCCCAAAAGATCAGAATAATATTCTTTGAGAAATATCAAATGAAATATGGTTTAAACTTTCTACACAAACATCTGGAGAAGGTAATCCTGTTGAACCAATACCAGAGACTCATACTGCGCCATGAGCAAATATGAGTTTAGCATATATAACACATACTATTACCAACAACAAAGTAACATTGAGATGGACTGCAGTTGATGGTTCAGATAAGGTTGATATCTTCCTTTGGAATCCAATGAATGAAATGTTTGAAAGACTTTCTAGTATAAATATGACTGATGAAGCTTATATGTTTACACTTACAAGAAATGGTGAATATATTGTAAACTTTATACCAAATAATTGAGGGACTGAATTTCGTTATAGCTTTGTAGCCAATGGAATAACTGCAACAGCTGGTACTGCATGAACAACGCCTACTATTGGAAAAATTCCTGCGACATGACCAAAAGAAAATGTATTGGTCGCTCTTGCGATTGCATTTGTTTTGTATCTAATATATAGAAGAGTTAAATCTAAAGCTAAACACTAAGATAAATTATCTTATTATATAAGGCCCGCAGTGATGTGGGTTTTTTTAAATCCTCTCCCCGCTGTACAGCGACAGCGGGGTATCTCCTTTATCAAGGAGAACTTTAGTTAACTAATGACCCCCTTGATCCCGCAGTTTTATGCGGGACAGGTGCCGGGGGAGGAATCCGCCGATGCGGATGGGGGATTTATAAAAAAAATAAAAAAAATCCCCGGCGCCTGCCCCGCACAAGTTGCGGGGTTTGGAGGGGCCTGCCTGAGGCAGGTAAATTAGGGGAGAAATTTCTACCAGAATAATTTATAGATTCATACGGTAAGAAGTGTAGTTAATCGGCCTATGAGTTGTACAAATATCGTTACATTATTCTTTTTCTTTGTTTCTTTGACAATTATATTTCGTTGATCTGTTGTGATGATTTGTTGTCCGAACTTTTGTTCTAATGAGAGTATTTCTTCTCTGATTGCTTTTGCTTGTGTGAGATAATTTTCATGATCTGCTTCGATGACTACCTTGATTCATTTATTGTCTTGGATTATTGGATTTCCGTATTGAGCTCTTGCTACTTGATACCATATGGTATCATATAATAAGACGAGATTTTCATGAATATTTTTTTGTTTTCTCAAAAGTTTACGATGGATAAACATCAATAATAATATGAATACGATGTATCATAAGATCACCAATAATAATATCTCTGCTTCCGGTTCTGCTCGTCCACTTACATTTGCCATAATATGCACAATTTTTACTCGAAAGCTATTTAGCTGAGCGACTATGTTTTCCATGAGTATATAAATAAACAATAAAATAATATTTTATTTTGTCATTGCGAGCGTAGTGAAGCAATCTAGAATGAATACTGGATTGCTTCGTTCCTCGCAATGACTATTTGAAGACTTTTAGAATCTGATTTTTTTTCACCACGATTGGGATTAAATTTCTTTGGAAGATTGGAATTTTTTGATTGATACACCATTCATTTCGTGTTTTCTTTTTGTAAGTATCTCATTTTTTTGGAAATCTTATTTCTGCTCAGAGATATTCTTTTTTATCTATATCATATTTTTGTCCTTCTCGATTGATGTTTCATAACTTAGTTATTTTTTGTGATGTATCAATTGTTTTTTCTCGAAACAATTTCTGTCCAGAAATAAAATAAATTTTTCCGTGTGATTTGAAAAGATATGTTTTGTTGAAATATTTATATCCACTTTCATTGTCTTGCAAAAATTTCGTTCGTTCTTTTAAGAGAGGAGTCGTAATATTGTTGGAGCTATCTAGTGTTTTCATCGCTTGCATCACTCATTCATTTGTTACACTTTTGGGATCAATTATTCGTTGATAGGCAAATTTTGCGTTTCGATGAGGTGATTTTTTAATAGAATTCAGAGTTCAGAATTCAGAATTCAGAATTTTTTCCCCGTGTGATTTTTCTAATGTATCGTAGATATTTTTCATGCTTTCAATAAATGAATTTGTCGTCGATGTTTGTTTATTCGCAAGTTTGTAAAGTTCAGGTAATACCTTGTTTCTAAGTTTGTTTCTGAGACTTGTCGTCGTATCTGCATTCGTCGGATCGGTTATGAATGATATTTTATTTTGTTTGCAGATATTCGTAATTTCGTCCTTCGTGAGTCACAAAATCGGTCTTAAAATTTTCACTCCAGGAATCAAATGATGTTCTTCTTGTGTTTGCATAGCAAGAAATCCATTCATATTCGCTCCACGAAGGAGGTTAAGAAACGTACTTTCAATACGGTCTGTCAGATTATGTCCAAATAGTAATTGATTGATATAATATTTTTTTGTCTGTATTTTAAATTCATTATATCTTCGATTTCTCAATTCTGCTTCATTAGCTTTCTTACTACTTTTTCTTTTTACAATAATTAATTGAGTTCCTTCAAAAAATTTCTTGATAAATTGCTCATCTGTACTATTTCCTGCTCTAGTATTGTGGTTACAATGTATAAAAAATAGATTTTGTAAATTATATTTGTTCTTTAAAAAAAAATTGTATACTAAAGATGCTGTTAATATGCTATCTGTACCCCCACTTACTGCTATCATAACCTTTTCAGTAGACTGCACCTTGTTTTTGAGTATATCAAAATATATTTGCTGTTGTGCAAACATACTTGATGTTTTTGTAATTCATCATATAGTACCTGGTTTTTTTGATGTTTTTTTCATAAATATCTGATTTGAAAAATTTTGGTAAAACAGTATACTTTATATTAATAACTTTTTACTTATATTTTTTTTAAGGTCAAATGAAAGATAAAACAATCATCAAAGATTTATCTTGAACAAAAAAAAATCCGTCATCTTGAATCAAAGACAAGGTATTTAAAATCAAAATTGCTGATTTGTTAAATGAAACAGGGAGGCAAGACGAAATTACATTTGAACATAAATTTTCTGATCAATTACCAAATCTAGATGATGAAGGTATTGCATGAAACTTTGCTATTCAATCTTTGGATAAAACGTCTTTACTTGGAACGCTGACTGATGTAGCGTGATCTTTTCATGAGACATGTGATAGTTGTGGTGCTTCGTTTATGAGGAAGGTATATGTTCCTTCATATATAGGAAGATTTATTTTTGAAGACGATCTCAAAAAGAAAGAAGCTCCTGAATCAGAAGAAGTACTTTTTTATATTAATGCAAAAATAGAAGTTATCAATATCGAAGATATGGTTGTTCAGGCACTTTTACTCAATGAACCTTTTGTCAAACGTTGTGATGTTTGTACTAAACGTTTGGAAAATGTTAGTGATGATGATGAATTAGAAGAATTTGAGACCAAATGAAACATTATATTCAGTTAAAATATAGAAACGTCCTTAGTATTGAAATAAATATCTATTTTGATATACTATTCTTTACATACTATTTTTTATTATTTGCCATAATTTAGTTTATGAAAAAATTGCTTGCACTTCCTGTTATTTGATTGGTTCTTGGTATGATTGCTATTGCTACCCAAATAAAAGCTGACGATTTACTTCCTACTGGACAACAATATTCTTCTACTGTTATAGCATGTATTAAAGATACTATAGATAAAAAAGATACTGTTTTGATTTCTGCTGCTACAGCATATCAAAATTGATATATCACAGCATTGATTGCAAGAAAAACCGCAATACTTATAGCTTGGGACAAACCTACTAAAAAAGAAATCAAATCTGCATTGTCTACAGTTTCAAAAACATATGATACTACTATCAAAGCACTCAAAAAAACTTTGAAAACTTCACAAAAGAGGGCTCAATCTACATATAAGACTACTATCAAAACATGTAAATCAACTGGTCTATGAGATTTGATAGAATCTACTAATTCTGAAGACTAAAATATTTTTAATACAAAAAAACCGCTCTTAATTGAACGGTTTTTTTTATAAATTTATGGGATAATAGAACTTTTGGGGTGGTTATTTTCCAAGAAATTCATCTATTTTTCCTTCGGAGACATTCTTTTTTTGTCATTGCAACAAAAAAAGAATGCAAAAAAAATGCTAGCCAGATGCAAACCGAACGAACTGTCGCTTCGAATAAAATGGCTTACTGTCTCACCTTCAACCCCGCAGTACTGCGGGGACCCATTTCGGTTCGTTCGAACTGATTGCTTCGAATATGGGGAGTGTCGGATCGTGCATCTGGCGTTGTAATATAGTTATATTATATCTAACATAAAAAAAATTAGTAGATAATTTCTCTACTAATTTTTTCCTCTATTTTAGCCACCCATTTTCTTCTATTATGCCAAATTTATTTTTACTACCTTCTTCTTTTAGCTTTAGCTTTTGCTCTAACTACTGGTTTTGAAATTACGATTTTAACTTTTTTTTGTCCAAGAAATTTGTTTCGTAGATATGAAAAGATTATTCCCATAATATATCCTATAACAAAGGTAACGATGATGAGTAAAATCCCTTTTCCTCGAGTTGCTGGTGTGAGAACATACACGGGCTGAAGGAAATGTAATCCGAATATTCGGTTAAGAAAATTTTGCATTGCTGTAGGCATGATAGCGATTGTCGCAGCCCAGATAAGATGTATAAATGAAATGAAACAACCAAAAACTAATCCGGCCTTAAATTTATTAAGCATGGAGAATATATAAAGAAATAAAGAGACCCTATTTTTTTATAAATGTTAGAATAGCAAATACTACCATACCAGTACCCAATCCTATAAATATACCAGCCACTGGATTATTAAATAGAAATCCACATCCCATCCCTAGAAGTAGTCCTGCAGGAATAAATAATGCTGCTTTACTTGCTTGTAGTTTTTTTGTTTTGTTTTTGATAGCCATTGAAATATATATGTTAAATATAAAACATAACTCAAATAGAGTATCTATTTATTTACGCTTTTCAACTGTTTTTGCATTGCTTTTTGTACTTTTTCATGACAACACTTTATCAAAATCTGCAGGTATGGGAGCTTCAAAATTTATTTGCTCTTCTTTAAATGGATCTAAGAAACTATAATTTCGACAATGAAGTAATTGTCTATTTATACCCAATGATTTATAAAGAATTCTATTTGCTGCTGCGTTACCATAAATGACATCACCAAGTACTGGGAATCCTTCGCTAGCTAGATGTACTCTAATTTGGTGCATTCTTCCTGTATGGATTTTTATCTTCAATAATGAAACTGGTCCAAGTTCTGGATGCTTGATAAATTTTTCCATCCAACACTCTGTTTTAGCTTCTAATCATGCATCAAAATCTATTTTAACTTGTGATCTATCAAGCTCTTTGTTGTATGTTTTGGTTAGTGGTTTTTTTATAATCAAGTGATCATAAAATTTTCCTGCAACAAGTGCTAAATAATATTTATCAATATCTCTTTCTCTAATAATACTATTTATATACTGTAATGCTTCATAGCTTTTTGCAGCGATCAATACTCATGAAGTATCTCTATCAAGTCTATATCCAAATGATGGCTTAAATGTTCCTGTTTTATATTCTTCTGCATATTTATCTAAGTAATCATTCATACAAATATCGTTTCGATGTTTATTTCATGGGTGCATGGGTATACCTGTGGGTTTATCAAAAACAATTCGATGATTATCTTCATAAATAATTTGTTGTTTTATTTTTTTGATGTCTACTTTTTCTAGTTTGCGCTCTTTTTGACTTACCAATAATGATAAATCTTCGCTTCCCATCTTAACTTTATCGTCTATTTGAATAATATCTCCTACTTTTATCCTATATTCTTCTTTTGCTCTTTTACCATTGACTTTTATTAATCACTTCCTGATTGTACTGTAAATGTCCGCCAAGCGAACTTGTGGATATTTTTTGAACCATTTCCTTAAAAATCTATCAAATCTCTGGTCTGAAGCTGTTTTATCTATTTTTATTTCCATAATAATCTTGATCATAACGAAAAAGTAAAAATGTTTTTATTAGTGTACTTATCGCCTGTCTATTTGCAAGAAGAGGTAAATATTTATACCTCAATATAGATGGTTGTCTATGTCTCTATCTTTGAAATCCTTATTGAGAAGTCAGATTTAAAACCTTAGGTTTATAATAATCATATTTTATATATATTTTAGAAGAATGAATAAGCCATATTATATCATTTTTAAAAAAAATCACAGAGTGTGATTTCCAGAGTAAGTTTGTTAATGGGGCGGCTGACGAGATTCGAACTCGCGACATCCTGCGTCACAGGCAAGCGCTCTAACCAACTGAGCTACAGCCGCCATAAAAAAAATATGTGTTTCCACATAATTATGTGTATTTTTTTTCTCTGTAAATGCAAGATTTTTTACTGTTTCGATAAAATAATTTGATTTTCAAAACTAAAAGACTAAAGTTCTTTTTACTTTTATTTATTATAATTACTATTATGAAAAAGATTTTTTGGACTACTATTTTTTGGATTATTGTGTTTTTTGGATTTGCTTTCTATATCAAAATGTTTGATTCAAATATGGCAGCAAGTATAAGTACTTGGCTTGGTGCAACAACTATCACTACTAGTGGAGAAGTTATTGCTACTACTGGTACTGGAGATGTTATGACTGAAATTACTGCTATTCAAACTACACTTACTGATATACAAACTAAACTTGATACACTCGTAGGTACAACAACTACAACTACAACTGTTTCAGAAATTATTCCTGTAGTTGAAACAACAACTTGATCTACTAAATAAATATTTAGGGTAATCTTTTATCCTTAAACTTTTATACATGAAAAAAATCTTTTGGACTAGTATCTTCTGGTTTCTTATAATTTTTCTATTTCGATCATATATGAGAGTATTTAATAAACCACTTGGTTTGTATATAGGCTCACGATTTGGTAAAGTGCCTCAGCAAGTATGTTTGACGGGAAGTGATACTTCTGGTCTAACTGATCAGCTTACTACCATCCAAACTCAACTTGATTCTATAACTCAAAAACTTCAATCTGAACCTGAAGTTAAAACGGAGGATGCCTTATTTCAAACGACTACTTCGATGAAGGTTGCCTTATATTATTTCAACCAAACAGAAGATCAAAAATTATCTCTAGAACAACAAATAAATATTGATTCTATTCTTCCGGTATATCGTATCTTCCCTGCGAGCAAAAATCTTCTTCTAGATGCTATCAGAGAATTAATCAAAGGAAATCTTACTACCAATGAAAAACAACAATGATTTATTACAGAGTTCCCTAATCCAAAATTTGATATAATCTCTCTAGAACTTATCCCTGATGGAACATTAACTTTGCAATTTACTGAAGTTCCTGGGTTCACTGATGGATGATCTGCTCGTATGTTGATTCTCTCAAATCTCATCAAAAAAACAGCCCTACAATTTCCTGGGGTAAAGAAAGTAGTATTTGTTCCAGAAACATTGTTCCAACCGTAATTACATACCATCTTTCAATAGACATAAAACACTGATAAAAATTCAGTGTTTTTTTGCTTTTTTTAGGTAAATCAGTATACTTATATCGAATATATTATGTTTATTTATTGATGTTATTTGCTCTATGGAAAAAAAAAAGGGAACAAACCCAAAAAATATTAATCGTGATGAAAAAAAAACCCCTGAAAATAATTCAAAAAAAAATAATATTTCAGATGTTTTTTTAGATGAACTCAAAGGTGCGTTTACTAATTTTGATAAATTTACAGAATCTAAGAGGATAGAGCTTTATGGTGATAAACAATATCTAGAACAATTTTGGGATTTTTTTGTAAAAGAATATCCAAATTTACTTGATAAAATAGAAAAAAAAGACTTACCAACATATATTAAATCGATTGAGGATAAATGATTTACTCTTCCAAATATTAAAAAGAATGCGGGTAAACTCAATGAACAATTCAAATCTGAAGATATAGAAATCCACGTTATGGAAAAGAGTTTGTCTCAGTTACAAAAATTTTGTGAAGATAAAAATAATAATCTGCCTGATGATATATTCAAAAAATTTGCTGCCGATGCATGATTTACTCATGATAAGTTACAAATTTCTTCTGATGGTAAACTTAAAACTGTCGATAATCTTTATCTTGTTTGGAAAGATTTTCTTAAAAAAGAAAAAATTAATATTGAAGATATTGCTTCTGAAACTATCGAAGATATTTTGACACCTGACTATAATCCAACAGAAAGAGTAATGGTGGCAGTTGCTATTACCAAGATCAAAAGAGAGCTTAAAGGTGATTTAAGGGCTGCTTTTGATGTGCAGTTTTCATTGCCAATTACTATATTTACTTCATATCAAGATTTGATCAATTTTAAAACGGAATGGATTCAATTTCTTGATGATCATGCTTCTGATATCGATCAATCTTTGGCTAAAAAACTTGATAGTATAATTATCACCAATGGTGACATTCAAAAAGAGTTTTCTAATTTATGAAGAGATAGTGTTGATACCAAATGATTTACTAAACAACAATTAAATTTTAGGGTTATTTTCAATAAGCTTGTTACTCGTCAATTATTTGAAGAAATAAAAAAAACTCAAGAGGCTATTGATGATTCTATAAAGGCTATTGGTGATACCTTTAGAGAATTTCCACCGTATGTAAATGATATCCTCAATATTGATACATATAGATTTAATGATAAAGTTATTAGTGATATTGATAGTACCTATCATACTGATATACAACATATTGATATACAAATTCTTGATTTAAATAATCAATATACTGCTGCTGATGATATAGTAAAAAAAGAATTGAGAAAAAAAATAAAAATACTCAAACAAGAAAGAGAACAGCGCAAATGGCAAGCATATATAGTATTTCTTAGAACTAAAGATACTGGTCTTGCTGATGTATTTACTCACTTGGTAACTAGTAAATTCAACTTTTCTTTATTGTCTGTTGATCATCAACAATTTCTTATTAACGTACTTATAAAAAATAAACTTGAAGATAGTATCAAAAACAAAATACCAGAATTGCTTGCTGTGACCGAGGAAGATCTTACTCAATTTGTGACTGATCTTTTTGATCTCAAAAAAATGGATCTTGTTATCCCTACGAGACATGGGCCTGTTCCTCTTACATTTCTCAAGAAAGAATTTTTGACAAGTACTCGCACACAACTTCCTGCACTTAATGATCTAGAAGATTTAAAAAATTTACCACTCAACTTCATTACTCAAATCACAGAGAGTAACGCAGCCTTTTTTGAAGATAGTCCAATATTTGACTCTATATATACAAACTTTGCAGCAAAAAATTGAAAAATAAAATTCAATGATGCATATAAAGTAAAAATCAAAAAAAATTGAAAAACTGTAGAATGATATCTTTCTTCATATTCTCCTATAGAAGAAAAAAATAATGAAGATTATACAGGAAAAGAATTATATCTTTATTCTGAACCAATTACTGCTCCCAATCAAGAAAGAAAATTGGTTACTCGAGAATGAACTGACAATGGTACTCCTGTTGTTATCAAAGATATTGAACAACAAAAATGTGATGTAAGGATTTTGGATAAAAAACTCAATCTCAATGGCGATGCTTTCTGAGCATTATTATTTGGATACGTACTTGGTCAACAAAGTATGGCGCAAACTATTTCTCCTGAAAAAGAAAAAGCTTTGGCTGAGAAACTTGGTCAACTTGAGGTCTACAAAGAAAAAGAAGAATGAGAAGAAGAATTAGTAGAACCTGTGGTCGCAAAAGTCGAATCTAAAATAGAGGATTCAGAACAAAAGAAATTTGAAAATGAACGAAATAAACTTAAATGATATGGTTTTCCTGAAGAAAAATATAAGAACAACTGAGGTTTTGTTGTATGATCGAGATTGTTTATGCCATTTGCTGATAGTGAAGTTCCTCCATTGGAAAGTAATGGTAAGGCTCGATTACAAATGGAAATTACTCATATAGATAAAGCTAAATGAACGTTTAAAGTAAAACTTCATGGTGGTGAGTTGCGTCTTGGAACATCTGAATGAGCAAGCAAAGAACTCCCTATGAATGCTTCATCTATCGCTGGTATCACAAAAGCTTTTGGTAAGGATATATATAAATTACCTAATACTAAATGAACTAGATTTGAAGAACAAATGAATGCTTTGACAAAATGATCTGTTAGTAGTGACCTTGGTAAATATTTTTGATCTCTAAAATTTAATTGATCTAAATTTTCTCATACACTTTGAAATTTTTCATGAAAAGAAATTACTCACTTTGGTTTATATGAGCCTAAAGCAATAGGTGAAACTCTTGATGAGGAAAGTGGTAGATTGATTCTCTATAAAATAAAATCAAATGCTAATGGTACGATAACTGTTTCTGGTGATTCTACTACTGGCAATTATGTAAAAAATTTCCCTTCTCGTGATATGGACTATACAACCTTTATGTTGTTTATAAAAGAAAAATGATTGCAGCCAAAATGTAAGGAGCAGATACAAGCTATTCATGCAAAAGACGCTGAAACAAAATCAGAAACTCCTACAACGGTTCGTTGATTTAGTATAAATAGTGTTATAGGTTTTTTTAAAAACTCAGCTAATAAACTCAAAGATAGTATCAAAAAATATGATGATGAATTGACTGAAGAACTTACTGATCTCTTGACGAGTCAGGGACAACTTTGGAATAGTATATGATGATTCTTGAGTCCTTTTGGTAGAGTTGCTTCGTCTTTTGAAAATATGGGAATGGAAGCTTTCCTTGCTAGGGATGATAGAATATGGAAAAAAGTTGAAAAACGACAAAAATTTTATGATGATTTTGACTATACAAGAATATATAATATGTATATCAAGCCTATGCTTGATGGAACTATCAAGATAGTACCTCATTACAAAATGGCAGCATTATTGTTGGTGCATCTTAAAAAAGGAAAATGACCGTATGCCAAAGATGCTCCATCTACAGCCAAGGGTAATCGAATTGGTGCTTTATTATGAAAGGATCATCAAAAAAGATATCTCGCTATCAGAGAAAAGAAAATCAGAGAACTCGAAGAAAATGCTCATATTTATGGTGGTCCTTGGGCTGACCAGATTAAAAATGAATTGGTTGAATTGGAAATGAGATATATTGTCCATGTAATGGATGGTAGACATATGTGAATTAATGACTGAGATAAAACTAAAAATTATTTTCAAGATAAATATTCTAAAAAATTCTGTGATGAATTGGAATGAGCATATACATGATTTTTCAAACAGAGTACGGTAGAAGAATGATTTACTAAAAATCAGGATGTAAATTTTGAGTTTGCTAGAGTAGAATACTTCAGACAACTGGCAGATAGACCACAACAAGCACTTCCTTTTCTGAAAGTTATGGCTACTAAAGCTATCAATCCTACACAATGGAAAGTATTTGAAACTGCTGTGATGACCTGACTTCTCTCTGGTGTATTTCTCAATATGACGTATGCTTCTACACAATCATTCATACAAAAAATCTGTAGAACGAGAGGATTTATTCCATGAATTTTTTCAAAAGATCTAAAACAACAATCTAAAATGCAAAGACTTTTGGATTTATTTAGTGGTAATAAATTTACTTCAGAGACATGATATTCTTCAGAAGATTATTCTTATAGAAATAATAAAGGACCAGGACCATTTATTGATAAACTGGTCAATTCTAGAAAGCCAGGAGATGGTCGATTTGAGTCTCCATGAAGAATGACAGAAATTAGTCAATTTCTTGCGCTTACTTGAGAAAACGTAAATGGTAAAACCTTGCTTGATATTTATTCTGATCCAAAATTGCCAATTTCAGATAAATTATTACTTGAAGAGTATATTAAATTAACAAATGAAAAAAACGAAGGATTAGATCCTGAGGTGCAAAAAAATAGATCTTCTCTTACGTGATCTATTCTTACCAAGAGTCAGAGTGTGGTAAGTGATATGATTAAATTTGATAAATGATGATTTGCTGGAAAAGATGGAGATGAGATTCAAAATATGAGAGCCTTCTCAGAAAATATGCAGAAAGCAATTCCTTCTGATCAACTTAAATCACAAGAAACAGTTAAATTTTTTGTAAGTAAGTTTTTCAATCGATTTGGTGAAAGGTGATTCTCATGAAATAGAATGACTGAATTTTTGAAAAGACTGAAGTGGTGCAAACAACATAAATGATCATCAGAGGTCAGTGATATTATGTTTTATAGTGTTGTATGAGAAATTATTAGTTCCATGGCTTGACATGAGGCCACTCCACCTGATGAATTGATGTGAGCTCTAGGAGCATGGCAAACATTTTTTCAAAATAATATTGATAACATATTACAACCAGATGTAATTAGCTCTTGTTTTGGTTGATCTCAATATAAAGCTAATTATGAGGCATCCGATCCAAAACTAGAATCTCGAGAAACCTCATCTGTTCTTTTGGACCAAACAGATTATTATATGTATTCGTCCACTTTGAATAAAGAAGAGAAGTTATTGGCCAATGCTAAAAAGAATACACTTACAAAAAATAGAGATTATCTTAATAAAGATTTATATCTCTTGGCTGATGGTCTCTCTAAAAAATGTTCTTGATTTAATAATCGTTTTAGAAAACCTCCTGAAGAACCTCAAAAAAACATCACTTCAACTTCTACTAGAAGCAAAGCTACCTGAGCAAAAATCAAAAATAGTGATGTTACAGAAAAAGTGAGACAAATCCTTGAAGGTAAACAAATAGATGAAAATAATTCAGATGATTATGTTCCATATATAGAAGAAGATGATTATTATTAATTATATCATATCTTTTATTTTTTCCATAGCTTTTTCTCCTGCTTCTTCGATAGTGGTATTGTTTTCTACTACATCGTATTTCAGTCAAAGTTTTTCTAATTGTGGCATAAGTTCTGTATCGTAAAGATGAGACATCTCTTCGAATTTTTCTATAAATTTGTCGTCTGCTTTATCTTTTCGAACTTGATCATTTGATTTTGCTAATTCACTATTTCTTGCAGTAACTCTTCCATGTGCGACATCTTTATCTACTTTTACATAAATTACTTTTCATAATTTTCTTAAATTTTCTATACCAAATTTATATATTTCCATCCTTGTATCTCGTGGCATAGCTTTTTGAAAAATAAGTCCTGTAGTCACCGCATCTCTTTCTAAGATATATATTTTTTCATCGTTTTTTGTTTTGATATGAAAACTATTTGATGCAGCAGCATAGAGAAGTCCAAGTACTTCTCGATTTTTATAAAGATCTTTGTCTGCCAATACTCTTCTGATTACTTTTCCTAAATCAGATTCTTCATCAGGAAAATGGAGATATTCTGCTGGTAGTCATTTTTCTTGCAAAACTTTTGTAAGTTCTTTGGCTACACTAGATTTTCATGAACCATGAATACCTTCTACTACGATATATTTCAATTTTTCCATATTTTATATCTCTATAAATAAAAAATTTCTTTTTTAAAATATAACTATTCCATTTTTTTTCTCAATGTCAAATTTACTAATTTCTTTTGAAAAACAGAATGGATTCTATATACACTAGCTGACTGATTTTATTGTTGATGAAATTATCGTGGGACAACGTATGAGAATAGCACTTTTGACCTCATTTTTTACCTTTGCATTTGCTATGCTATTTTTGGCATTGGTGCAAAACTATGCGCAGGCTGGAGATACCTCATTACCAACTCTCGTACAAACTCAACCAAAGGCACCGGTTCGTATTGTTGCTTTTGTAGATACCTCTGTACGTGAATCTACTGCAGACTATAGCGTTCTTCCTAATTTTTGATTTCAACATTCATCTCCAGAATTTGATTTTGATACTGATACTTCTTTTCAAAAATATTTAAATTCTGATCATCCTTTTGACGATTCTACTTATACACCAACGGATTTACTTCCTATAGACTCAAATTTTACTGCCAATAATTCTAAGGCTTTTAAACTTAGAGCAGAAGCTGGTACGCAATTTGCCGATATGGCACGACATTTTCGAAATGCCTTTAGTGGTGATAGATTATATATATCAAGTGCATATAGAAGCAGTGGATTGCAGTGATATCTTATCAAACAATGATGTGCGATGATAAAATGTGCAGCGATAGGGACTAGTGAACATCAAGCATGATTGGCCGTAGATATCAAAGTTATTACCAAATGAGGAAGATGATATTCTCTCGATGCAGCATATCCCAATAAATATTCTGACCGACTCAAAGCCAATGCTGCTGAGTATGGATTTCATAATACTTATCAAAAAGGAATAGAAGTTGATGGTAAAATAATTGAATGACGACATCGAAGATATCTTTGAACTGAACTAGCTAAAATACTCGCAGACAATAATCAAACTTTTGCAGAATACTACAATACAATTAATAATTAATAATGAAAAATGAATAATGTATGAATTGTGTACTTATGACCTATTGTATATTGCAATAGTTTATAAAGATATAAATTCCAAAATCATTCATCGTTAATTATTCATCATTCATCAATTTTAATTGCTTAATTACTTTATTACATGAATGCTAAAAAGAAAGATGATCAACTTCAAGAAAAGCTTGAAGCAGCTCAACATATTCAAGATGATAAAAAATATCAAGAACTTGAAGATAGAATTGCTCAGTTAGAAAAAGAAAAAAAAGAACTTGAAGAGATAGCAAAAAGATCACAATATGAATATATAAATCTCAAAACTGATTTTGATAGATATCAGAGACAAATCAAGGAATCTAGCCAAAATATGGAAATTGATTCGCTCTTGTCTGTGGTCAAAAAGTTTTTGCCGTTTATCGAAGATCTCAGAAAATCCCTTGAAAATATAACCGATGAACATATGGAAGATCCGCTCACGAAATGAGTTCAGATGGTATATAATAAATTTTTGAAAACACTTGAACACTTACATATCAAGTCTATCGAATCTCTATGACTGGTTCCTGATTCTTTTTTACACGAGCCTATTAGTTTAGAACCGGTAGAGGATGAGCAGTTAAAGTGAAAAATAATCAAAGAATTTGAAAGAGGATTTATGTATAGCAAAGGTGACGACAAAAGAATTATCATCGCCTCCAAAGTTATCGTCTGACAATAAAATTTAGGCGCAGGTTACAAGTTACAGGATATGGGTTTCTAATTATATGCTTGATTATTTGTGAGAAATTGCTATGTTTTGTGTCTGCAAAATAAATCAATTGTTAGTTGAAAATTCGTAATTGATAATTGCTGTTATGCTGGGGGTGTCCGCCTAGGCGGATAAAATGGAATGGGATATTTACCCGCCTCTGGTGGGCATGTACGATATTTACATTTATGGTTTAATGGATTAAAATGTATATAGTCTATGTTTTGAAAAGTATAAAAAAGAATTATCATTATGTTTGAATGACAAATGATATGGAAAAAAGACTACAACAACATAATCAATGAAAAACCAAATCAACAAAAGCTTATTTACCATTTGAGATAATATATACAGAAATTATTGATGATAGTAAACAAGCAAGAGAAAGAGAAAAATATTTTAAGACATGAAAATGAAGAGAAGAATTAAAAAGGCTTATAAAATAGCTATGCTGGGGTGCACGCCGAGAAGGCGCGTAAAATGGAATGGGATATTTACCCGCCTAGGCGGGCATGTGTGGTTGATGTTTATAAATTATTAGTTATGCTCAGGTGATGGAATGGTATACATGTACGATTGAGGTTCGTATGCCGTAAGGCTTGGGGGTTCGAGTCCCCTCCTGAGTAAATGTAAAATATTATTTGGTTATTCGATCCGCTAAAGCGGATTTCAGTCCATTTCCTCCTGAGTAATTTGTATTTAAAATCTAATATACTATATGACACTCTTAGAACAATTGACAAATGACTACAAGGAAGCTATGAAAAATAAGAACGAGACCAAGAAAACCGTATTAAATCTTGTGCTTGCTAAGATTAAAAATAAGACAATAGAAATTCAAAAAGATCTTGAAGAAACAGAAATTGTTAGTATCCTTAAAAAGGAAGTAAAAGAAATACTTGAAACTATGGGATTCTTAGAAAAGGCTGATAAACTTGAAGATCTAGAGATAGAAAAACAAAAAAAACTTCTTCTAGAATTCTATCTTCCTGCTACGATGACCAAAGAACAAACTTCTGAACTTATTAAAAAACTTATATCTGAACATAATCTCACTGACCTTAGAACCCAGAGATGATTGCTCATGAAAGAACTGATGGCCAATTATAAATGAGAAGTAGATGGTGCACTTGTAAATGAAATTATCAATGAAATGATTGCTTAATCACAAATTGAAACATTATAATTGTCATTGCGAGGAATATAATGACGAAGCAATCTAAAATAAAATACTAGATTGCTTCACTACGTTTGCAATGACAATAAAAAATATTTGTTTTATTGTTTCATAGTTTCCATGAAAAAACATTTCCTTATTGTTATCTTATTTACTGTGATGTTTTTGTGATTAGGAAATATTACTTTATGATATTCTGAGGGTTGTACGACAGAAACATCATCCGTTGGCTCACGACAACAACAATATAATAGTTGTATGCAAAATTGTGCGGAGGATCATGCTCAATGAATTGATCTTGATACTACTTGTTCTGATATGTGTTCTAATGAACAAGATAATCTTACGGCCAATCAAGATACATTAGCTGCTTGTCAATCTGCGGCAGCATGAGCATCACCAACAGCATGATGAACGGAAGCATGATGAACGGAAGCATGATGAACGGAAGCATGATGAACGGAAGCATGAGCATGATGAACGGAAGCATGAGCATGATGAACAGAAGTATGAGCAGCTTCTTGTTCACCACCTATTAATTGAAAAATGAATTCGTTTAATATATGTTCATGTCCTACAGGTACAAAAAATGTAAAAGGTACTTGTGAATTATGTAGTAAAAAAGGGGTGTGTTGTTGAGTAGAACTCAATACAAACGTACCATTTATCGGTAAGTGTATAGAATCTGATACAGCAAATAAAAGTTCTGACGAAACTAATGTTACTTGAGAAAGTGCTTTTCCTGTCTTGTTGTGAAGTTTAACTAAAATATTAGTTACGATTATCTTGATTGTATCTTTTGTGTTGATTATCATCTGAGGTATTATGATCTCTACGGGTGATCCTGCATGAGGAAAGAAAATGATTATAAAAGTAGTTATCGGTATAGCTCTTCTTGGTGCTTCAGGCGTAATCCTACGTTTGATTAATCCTAACTTCTTCGGGTAAATCTACTGGTCATTCTGAATGTAATGAAGAATATAATAATAATTACTTATATCCTTCGACTTCGCTCAGGATGACTAACTATAAAAATCTTTATTATATAAATTTATTACCATGGTAAACGTTAAATTTAAAAATGGTTTTCTTATCGAAGGACAATTTCTTTTTGGATTTGAAACTGCTGATCCTAAATATATTAACTTGGCTTTGGAACCAGGTACCGATATGCGCTATGAAAAGTTGGATTACGCGCTTGTAGATTATCCCGGTGAATATGATATTCAGTGAATTAGTATTGAATGTTTTCTTGGTGCTAATAATAAACTTAATTATGTCCTTATCGTAAATGACAAAAAAATTGGCATTATCCAATCACTTGATATATTGGATTTGGATACGTTAGTAGATGTAAAATTTCGATTGTATCAAGATGATAAAATAGCAAATAAAATAGACCAACTAGAACTTGAAGGACAAAAACAAAAGCTTATTCAAGAAGTTGAAAAATAAAGAATAAATCAATTAAACTTTCTGCATATTTTTTTGTAATTTTGTCAATTCAAATTGGTATTTATATATTGTAAAAACTTGTATTACTTGCCTGGATGTATATCTTAATGACAAGTTTTTTTTAGATTTTTATATAATTCAAAATGGTATTTACAAAAAAAGTTACTAAATCTCCTTCTGTTATGGTGGAAACTAAAAAAATGTCAGCAAAAGATACTTGTGGTACAGGATGATGCTGTCATAAAATGAAACATCTTTTGGTACCTGTTCTTCTTATTCTTAATACAATTCTACTTACTTGGGTAGTATGTAATCAAGTAAAAATAGAGTCTGGAAGAGTATGAGGATCTGCAAATTACAGAATGCTTCAAAAAATTCAAAGTTTACCTGCATTCAAAGAACAATACAAACAACAACTTGAACAAGGATTACAAATGTATCAAGGAGGATGAGCTGTACAACAACCAGCTGTACAACCAACTGCAGAACAAGCACCTACTACAACAGAAACTGCTCCAGTGGTAACTCAATAATTTTATCTTCGTAATATTGTATCGATGACTACAGAAAAAAAGCATGAAAATACGAAATTAATTATTTTGGTACTTTTGGCTCTTAATGTATTGCTTGGAATATACATAGCGTTTTTCAAAAACGATGCTCTTTCATTAGAAACTTTGAAAGTTTGAGGAGCTGAAAATATGAAAATAGCTACAGAATTATATCAATTGCCAGCATTTTCTGCTCAATGAAAACAACAACTTGAAGAAGGATTACAAATGTTCCAAGGTTGAGCTGCACAACAACCTGCTGCAGAACAAGCACCTACTACAACAGAAACTGCTCCAATAATAACCGAATAATTTTATTATTAATAATCTTATATTAATGACTACAGAAAAAAAACATGAAAATATGAAGCTGTTGGTTATAGTACTTTTGGCACTTAATTTGTTGCTTGGAGTATACATAGCGTTTTTCAAAAACGATGCTCTTTCATTAGAAACTTTGAAAGTTTGAGGAGCTGAAAACATGAAAATAGCTACAGAATTATATCAATTACCAGCATTCAAAGAACAAAATAAACAACAATTTGAACAAGGATTACAAATGTTCCAAGGTTGAGCTGCTGCAGATACAACAGCACAACAACCTGCTGCTCAACCAGATGCAGCAACTCCAGTTGCTGGTGATGCTTCAAAATTTGCTTCTATCATAAGCGATGGGTATGTTTTGGGAAATAAAAATGCAAGAATTACTATTATAGAATATTCTGATATGCTTTGTCCTTTCTGTAAGAGACATTATGATGCTCAGACTTTAGAAAATCTTGTAAAAAAATATCCTAACGATGTAAATATGGTATTTAGACAAATGCCTTTACCACAACTTCATCCTACTGCTCCTATCTGAGCTCAAGGTGCTATATGTGTTGGTCAACTTGCATGAGCTGATAAATACTATTCATTTATAGGCAAAGCTTTTGCACTTAATGAATTCACTGAAGCTAATGTAACTGAAATCGCTGTTGGTCTTGGAGTAAATAAATCTAAATTTGCTACTTGTCTTACAAGTCCAGAAACTATAGCAACAGTAAATGCTCAAGTACAAGAAGGTAATGGATTTGGCGTAAATGGTACTCCTGGTAATCTCGTTGTAGATAATCAAAAAGGTACTTCTACATTGATAGCTGGTGCATATCCTACAGAAACTTTTGAAGCTGAAATAACTAAAATACTTGGTAATTAATTATTTATATTGCTATAAAGAAACGGTCGAAAGGCCGTTTTTTTTAATTTTTCTCTTCTATTGCCTCGCCGGCTGGGCGTTTCTTTTTGGCTACCAGGTCCAAAAAGAAACCAAAAAACCCCTCGTCGATTGTCTCTTCATCTTTATCGAAAATACAAATTCATTGGATTGTATGTTTCATTCAGCGATATCACAATCGACTTAAAAAAAAACAAATATAAAAAAACTCCGCAATTCTGCGGAGCTATTTCATTATGATATATTACTTATTGATCTTTTCTTTTTGAAATTCATACTGCAGATCCTCAATATCTTTTTTGAGCTTATTCATTTCTTTCTTTTTCTCTCTGATAACATCTGGATCTCCACCACTTGCTGAAAGTCCTGGAATAAGAGTTCTAATAGACTGGAGTTCTTGTTCTTTTGCACGTAATGCTTCACGTATTTTTTCTTTTTTACTAAGTACTATTACCTTTTTTCCTTGTTTCTTGATACCTATTGTGATATTGATTATGTTTTCTGTATGATATTTTTCGAGCTCTTTTTCGTTTTCGAGATATTCGATTGATGATGCATTTATCAGTTTATGAATTATTTTTTCTTGTTGTCTAAGATATTGTAAGAAATCTAATGGCGCAAAGAAACAAACTTCTATTTCTTCATGTTTTGCATGCTCGTATTGTTGTTTCATTCCTAAAAACTTATCTATGATATCTATAAAAAGTTGTGTTTTATAATTTTTACTAATATCGATTATATTTTCTTCTATTTTTTGTGTTAAAATAGGTCAGTCAAGCATTAGTGATCCTCGTATCTGTTGTGTGATAAATGGAATAAATGGGTGTAAAAGTTTCAATAAACTTCCCAAACATCGTAATGTTACTTTACTACTATTTTCTGTATCTTGATGTTTTTGAATCTCTAGATATTTATCACAAAAATCTTCTTTGATCATTGTAATTATTTTGTGTTGTGCTTCTTGAAGTGCATTTTTCCCAATAGCTTCTTCATATTCTTTTTGAAGTTCTGTCGTTTGATAAATAATCCAAAGCTCAAATTCGCTTAATGTATTTTTTTTCTTGTCTAAATAACTTATTAATTGTTCAAATTCAGATATTTTTTTTGTTCATTTTTTTTCATCTAAATGTTGTCCAACAAATCTAGATGCGTTTCGAAGTTTACTTATAAATTTTTCATATTCTACGATATCATAATCTGAATCTACCGCATAAAGTCTAGTACAATCCGTTCCAAAATTTTTAATTAATTCTTTGAATGTATCTTTATTTTTTTTATTTATTTTCTGTTCTTGTTGAATATTACATGAATCAAATAAAAGTTTATTTTTCACATTATATCCTATAATAATAGTTTTAATAAATTCTAAAATTTTATTTTCGTCGATACATAATATTTTTTTTGGTTCTTTTTTTTCATCAAAAGATTCCATCATTTTTATTAAAATAAGCGCGTTACCTAGTGTTTCTTCTATTTTTTCTTTTTGTTGGATAAGTCCTTCGTCATTATTTACGAGAGTATCCATATTAAAATGATAAAATCATTTTCTTTTGCTTGATATTGCGATAGATTTTTCCAAAAGCTCTGTCAGATTTGAAGAAAATTTTTCAAAATATCCCATTCATTTCCCTTTAATGCTAGGGTCTTTTTCTGTATATTCTACTATTTTTTTTAATTCATTTAGCTCTTTGCTATATCCTCTTGGTAATGTTTCATTGAAAAGTTCTATATATGTCTCAAGAGTATTTTGTTCTCCTGTACGGCTTTTCCCTAATAGGATGTCGATAGCTTCTTCTATGCTGAAATGTTCCTTTAAACGTCAATCTACGATAAGATTAAATATAATAAGAGAAAGAACAGTAAACTTGTTTTTTGTTTTTTTTACGGGCAAATTTAATATTTCATTATCAGAGATAAAGTGGTTTTTACCGCTTTTACCTTTCCAAAATGGTAGACTATATCATTTTGAATCTTCCTTCGTTACTGGCCAATATTCTATTGTCTCGATGATTTCGTTTATATTTTCTTTATATTCTTCTGGAACAATCGTAAGCTTTCCTTCTTGAATAGCTGTTTGAATAGTATCTAATTCTTTATCTGTTTTGATAAATAACTGATTGCAGAGGAGTGGTCGTGCTCTTTCTCCCGTTTTTCTATGTACAGCGATTTCTGATTCTATGTATTTTGTTGATTCAAGATTATGTATATCATCTAAGTTTTTTATTATGTTTTTGACAAATTCTCCTGCATCTTTTCCACAAAAATCACCTGCACACTTTGTAAAGCATCCGGCTTTGTCTATGGCAAATTTATCTATAATAAGATCGTTTTTTTGTGCTATAATAAGAGATTGTTTGTCGTGAGCTGGTGTTACCCTTATTATTCCCGTCCCTTTGGTTGGGTCTACAGATTCATCGGTGATAATAGGAATTGTTTTGTTTATGATTGGAATAATAACTTTATTTTTTATGAGTTTCTTATATCTTTTATCATCAGGATGTACCGCAAGTGCAACGTCAGCGAAAATGGTTTCCGGCCAAAGTGTTGGCACAATAAGCGATATATTTTTTGTATCTACAAAATATCTAAGATTATATTGTTTGACTTCTGTTTTTTTGTATTGAAGTTCGTCAGTACCAAGTGTTTTTTGTTCTTTAAGACTTCGATGATTGATAGAACAATCTTCATAAATACGCCCATCTTGCACAAGTTCAACAAAAATATTTCTAATGAAATTAGTATTACTTTCTGAGTAAACAACATTGTCTGTATCGATACCAAAAAATACTCCTGCCTTTGTGAGTAGATTTTCGTAGTTTTCAGTCTTAAGATTTTTATCTTTTGTATCAAAAATAGGAAGTAATTTTGCCTTTATTCATTTCATCGTTTGATAAGTAGCTACAATATCTTCCCTGATAAGGTTGTTGATTGAAACTAATGATGTATCTTTGGAAATTATAATTGGTAACTGCGTTATTACGTTTTCTCGTTTGACGGTACCTCTTTTTGTATTAAATAGTTTTTGAAAATAATTTTTTTTGAGTAGTTCTGATTCTATAGAATAATGATTATATTTTTTTTTGATTTCTGACATAACTAAACTAATTAATTAAAAATGAATAATGAAAAATGAATAATGAAAGATTCGTTTTGTAATGTACTATTATAATTCACAATAGTTTGTAAAAAATACAATTCATTCGTTTTTCGTTATTAGTTATTAGTTTTTCGTTAATTTTTTGAGAATCCGTAAAGTTTGAAGATGGTATATCAAAAGAGACTTATCAAGATAACAAGCAAGATGTTTTCTGCTGGTCATACCACTATCTTCTTTACGTTATCTATCTTGAGTGTTGTTCCGTCTTTACATACTCATTCGATGAGATAATATGCATATCAATATTTTTTAGAGGCTGCATTGAATGGATATTCAAATATAGTTCCTGTCGTTTCTCCTACTTTTTGCATTTGATCTATTTCGCTAGTTTCAAATTCTGATCTATACACAATATATTTCTCTATATTCATAACTCCGCTTCGCATAAGATAATATTTGTCACCAATTTGTCCTGTAGTCACAACGATACCTACAACCGTACAACTTATTGCTTCTCCTATCGTTGCTTGAGTGATTTCTGATGGAGTACCATTTGGATTACCAGCACTATCAAGTGGAGTTATTCTAAAATAATATACATCTCAAATACTTAAGTTTTCTATAACGATCTCTTTGGTTTGTACTATTACTGAAAAATCGAGATTGTTTTGGCTTGTTCCATATTCTATTTTATATTGTGGTGCAGTTCATATAGCTTCTCGTGTTACATTCAATTTTGATTTATCAATACTATCAGAATATAATCTTATTTTACCTACAGCATTTCATTTTTCTACCATAAGTGTTGCTATTCCTGTATAACTCTTTGCTTGCCCCAAAACGATAAGGTCTACACCTATTTGAAGATTTCATTCAGTATCTATAACTACGTCTTTTGTAAATACTCAAGGACTTTGTTTGTCCATAGGAATTGATTTTCCGTCGCTTAATTGTAACTGAGCTGATGTTACGCTATCACTACTATTTACTGTAAAAGTAGCTTTGTCTCATTGTTTAAGGGATCCTGTAGGTGTTATTTTTATACTATTAAATACACCGTCTTTGATAGGTTGAAATTCAAAGGAAACTACTTCAGATTTGCCGATTGTTTCATTGTTTGCATTCAGAATCTTTATTTGAAGAATATTGTCTCATTCAGTTATTCCGCTAACATATGCACTAATATCACCGTTTGCATTTGTCATTCATTCTGAAACCATATTGTTATTTATGTATATTTCATATGGTGCATTTGGTAAAGTTGGCGCAGCTGCTATAACATTTGCGATGCTATTTTTTTCTATTCCTCCAGGAACTGGAGAGATTAATGTTATTGTATCTGTGATAGTTGTTGGCGCTGTAGTACCTACGATCACTGTTTTTTGTCCAATAATACTATCATTGATAATATCTGAAACTTTTATAGTAAATGTTCATGATTTTTTGATAGTAAGTCCTTTGGAAAATAATTTTACTCCTTGGTCTTGTGGAAGGAATGTATAAAGCCCATCACTTGGTACTGTATAATCAGCAGTATCTACGATACCTTCTATTTCTATAAAAACATCACCTTGATATTCTTTGATGACTTCTCCGTTGGATGTTGTCGCTTTGATAGTAATATCTACCGCCTCATTAATATCGAATGAGCTTGGAACTACTTCAACAATAAAAGCATCAGGGTCAACTGCATATACAGTATTTGTAATAAATCATGTAGCTAACAAACCAATAGCTAACATACTTACTACTAGGGCTTTGCGTGAAAATTTCATCATATAATAATAGGGATAAATATTTTGTTATTTACTTGAGTGTGATATTATTTCATTGAGTGATCAGATAGAAAGATCTTGATTGGTATTGGCTGTTGTTGCAACTGCTTCGCTAAGGAGAATATCTTCGATATTTCCTGTGAATGGCAACATAATTAAACTCTGACTTTTGTCGATGATTTTACTTGGTATTGAATGAATTAATATACTACCATTATCAGGACTGCTTGCTATTCGTGTCCCTTGTCCGCTGAGATTTAATGAATCTAGACTAACGGTATCTTTATCAAAACTTATCGTAAAGTCTATACTTTCTGGTGTTTCTAATTTTTCTGACATAAAAATATCTACATATCAACTATTCGTTTTGTATGCTATATCTCGTCATTTTTCTATGATGAAGTTTTTTTCTTGAAGTGAAAGTATACTTGCTGTAAAAAAACCTGGATTTTGAGAAACGAAAAATACCCCAAAAGCTACGAAGGCTGCACCTATGATGATGGCTATGTTTTCTTTTACGCTTCAGAAGATTTTTTTCGTGCTCATTTTTCTCCAAACAGATAAAATTTCTAGCTTTTTATCACATATAAAAGTGATATTTTTTTGATGGCTAAAATCAACTATAAATTAGCTTAAAACTAATTAATTACTTCGTAGACTTACTTTATTCTATCGCCTCGCCGGCTTGGCGTTTCTTTTTGGCTTCCAGGTCCAAAAAGAAACCAAAAACCCCTCGTCGATTGTCCCTTCATCTGCATTGAAAATAGAAATTCATTAAATTGTATGTTTCATTCAGCGATATCACAATCGACTTTTCACTATCTCGTAATATATCTGTTTGTGATATATAAGTCCGGCATTTGTAATAAAGCAAAATAAAAAAATTCCCCTGTTAAGGGGGAATGAGGGGGTTTGTTAAAGAAATATTTATTCTATAATTCTACCTGATCTTTTAGACTTGGAATTGTACAAGTAAATCCTATTTCTTCAAGTTTTCATTTCAATGTCGTCTGTGCATTTCATTCTCCATGGATAATAAAGGTCTTTTTTGGTGCTTTATTGAATCCTTTTGCTCGCCTCATGAGCTGTTCGCTGTCTGCATGTCCAGAGAATCCATTTATTTTTTCTATATCTGCATGTACGGTAATCATTTCTCTCATCATTCGAATCTTTTTCTCTCATTCTAATATATGTCTTCCAGTTGTTCCTTCGGCCTGATATCCTACAAATAATACCATATTATTTTTATTTCATAATCCATGTTTGAGATGTTGCATTATTCTTCCTGCAGTACACATTCCATTTCCTGCTATAATGATACATGGGTCGTTAAATGTATCTAATTCTTCTGAATCTTCGACACTTTGTGTACAAATCAATTCTGGAAAATCAAATGCATTAGGATACTTATGTAAGGCCTCATCATCAAATACTTCTGTATGTTTTTTGAAAATCTCTGTCGCTTTGATAGATAATGGGCTGTCCAAATATATTTTTTCTGCTGGGAATTTTTTTTCTTTGATGATGATATTGAAGAAATAGATGAGTTCTTGAGTCCTTTCTACAGAAAATGATGGAATTAAAAGCTTTCCTCATTTATTATAAGTTTCATTAATATATTTTATTAGTAATTCTTTTTTTCCAGCTATATCTTCGTGTCTTCTATCTCCATATGTTGATTCCATAAATAAATAATCTGTCTCTGCGATTAGTGTTGGATCTTGTACAATAGGTGTATCTCGTTGTCCTATGTCTCATGAAAATACTAATTTTTTTTTCACATCTCATTCAGTTACAAAAAGTTCAATGCTTGAGGATCAAAGAATATGTCCGGCATCTTGGAATCTTGCCTCAATCTTATCGGTAATTGTAATTATTTTTCTATATTCTACAGGACTAAATAATTTTATACATGCTTTTGCATCATCTACTGTATACATAGGAAGTCTTGGTTCTTCATGATTCTTTTTTCTTCTTTTATTTTCTTCTATAAGATTTTTTTCTTGGATTGTGGCACTATCTTCCAAAATAATATCACATATATCTATAGTCGCGGATGTTGTATAAATTTTACCTGTAAATCATTCTTTATAAAGTTTAGGAATCAACCCGCAGTGATCTATATGCGAGTGAGTAAGTAAAACAAAATCAATTTCTTTAGGATTAAAAAGAAATGGTTCATAATTGAGTTTCATAAGCTCTTTGGGTCCTTGAAACATTCCACAATCTACAAGAAATTTACTTTCATCAGTCTCGATAAAATAACACGATCCGGTAACGACTTTTGCTGCTCCACAAAAAGTTAATTTCATATTTTTATTTACCATATAAAGAATTTATTAAAGATACTTCGCTTTATTTGCGTTGTGTTCTTCTAATGTACTTCCGTAATGAATATTTCCCTCCATATCATGGAGATAATATAAATAATCAGATTTTTGTGGATTTAATACTGCGTTAATACTTTCTCGAGTTGGGTTGCAAATAGTTGTCGGTGGTAATCATCTTACTGCTCTTGTGTTATATTTATTATTTGCATCATCTATATTTCTTCCGATGACTGCTGGAGTACATGAGGTATATGATGTTTTGAGTCCATAACATAAGGTAATATCTGCGTCAATCTTCATTCAGATTTCTATTCTTTTTAAGAATATTCCTGCTACGGTAGGCTTATTATCATTATTTCTTTCTTCCTTTTCTACAACACTTGCCAGGATCATTGTCTTATAAAAATCTGTCGGATTATTGAGTTTACTTCGTACTTTCTTTTTGAAATTTTCTAGTTGTGTATATACCAATTGATCGATAATATTTTTTGTTTTATCTACTTGATAAGTATCGGGATATAAAAATCCTTCGAGTGTTTTTAATGATATATTTTTCAAGAAATCATATCTTGTCTGATATTTACCGATAATCGTTGGATCACTTACAAATGTGATATAATCACCACCCGTAATATATCATTTTCTTGCTAACGCTTCATCGATATCATAGATAGATCGTCCTTCCAAAAGTGTTAAACGAAGATAATCTTTTTCTGATCCTTTCATAATGTTTGCTATAAATCCCGTTTTTGTATATTTACCGCTAAATGTATATCCTCCTGCTTCGAGTTTAGAAAAATCAATATCATGTGTTTTGATATAGAGTTTCATACGAATTTTTTCTATTGTTCCTAATTGATTTAAAATCTTAGAAACACTTTCTCACTGTTCGATAGTTATTTTGGTATCAAGGGTGATTTTTTTTGTAAAAAGATAGATACAGAAAATTAACACTATCAATACTATTCGTCTTCCAAGTTTAATCTTTTTCTTTCCTTTTTTCATCGTGGTATAATAAAATAAATACGAAAAAACTATACTTATATGTTTTTTCATTTCAATTAATAAAAAATATCGAGCGTATACGCTCGATATTTGGTATTCTTGATTTTTTAGGTAGCATATGGTGATGCTGGTACTATGTAATTGTAATTGTTTGTTAGATTTGGAACAATAATTTTTTTGTCTTTAACTTTTTTTGCACATAACTCTAAGAAATTTTTGATAGCTTTATTATCGCTTTCAATGTCTTCATTATATAAGGACGATTGTTCATCAAAAAATCTATCATAATGTATTAATCCTAATTCATGAATTTTGTTGTTACAAACAACAATAATTTTTTTTTCTATACATAATTCACCTTGTTCTTTTCTATTATACTTTGTGATGTTTTGGAATACGCATTGTGTTTTTATATTAATGGCTATTCCTGTTAGATTTTTAATTTGTTCGATAAGAAATGTTTTCATTTCTTCTTCTGTTAATTTTTTTTGCTTTTCTTTCATAGGCTTTTGTTTTTTGTTTTTATTATTATAGTTAATCTAACAATAAAGTCAATACTTATGGATTTCCTATATATTCATATAAAATATCTATTTTTCAGTCTATAATGTATTATTAAATATAATTCTCCTTTGATTTCTTCCTATTTTTTATAAAGACTTGACTTTTGCTGTATTTTCATTATAGTAATTGTACAAAACAAAATAAATTTTCAATAAATTAAAAATTATGACAGAAAAAAAATCTATATTGCCAGGAGATGGGGTTTCTAAAAAGAAAAAATTTAATTTTTTTTCTTTGTTTAGTATCAAAACTTACTTTCCAATACAAAAAAAGTATGTATTCCCTGAAAATCATGTGAGGAATCCAAAAAATCGTTTTATACACCATCCATCTTATTTCTTGAGTATTATGTAAACATTCAAAAGCAAATGCCTGAAGTTTTCTTCAGGCATTTTTGTTATTCAAATATGTTGCACTAAAATACCAAAACATTACATACATACTATGTGAACATATCTTGGACAGAACTTTCTTATTGATGCTAAAATCAGAAACTATATTGCTGATAAGATTTTGGCATTGTATCATGAAAAATGATGCGATACGCTTATAGAAATATGACCTGGAAAGGGCTCTATAACTAAGCTTATTCAGTCTATTTCCGATCATTTTTTTGTGGTGGATATGGATCCTACATTTTATGACAATGGGCAACTGGTTATCGATAATTGAGAATTTATTTTAAGTGATATATTGGAACTGGATGTTGAGACGATGTTGAAAGAAAAAAACCTGCCTAAGGGGCAGGCAAGTCTGAGTCCAAAAAAAACATTAGTTGTTGGAAATCTGCCATACTATATTACTTCACCGATTTTGAGAAAATTTTTCAGTGCACAAACATTTGCTTGATGATTATTTATGGTACAAGATGAAGTAGGTCAGAAGATTAAAAGCGATGCTAAAAAAAAATCATATTTACGATGGTTGCTCAATTACTCATGTGAGGTTACCTATCTTAAATGAGTTCCTGCCAAATGTTTCAAACCTGCGCCAAAAGTAAAAAGTTGTTTAATTCAATTAACTATCAAAGATAAACAACCAACAATTTCTTTTGAAAAAGTAGTTGAATTTTTGGAATTATTTGCGCCATTTAGTAGAAAAACCTTGGGAGCAATCCAAAAAATGATCAAAAAAAAATCAGAAAAAATATTTGAAATTCCGACCTCATTATCTTCCAAAAGACTAGAAGAATTGACTTGGAGCGATTTGACTACGATTCTTTCTAAAAGTTCCTAAAGTCTTGCAAATTCGCCCATATTGAGTATATAATTTGATAGGTATTATTTTTTTAATCTTTTACTATATTATATGAGTATTCTCGTTTATAATGGAGAAAAATTTCAGAGAAACAAAATATGGTACTTGATATTTGCTGTAATATTCTCAAGTGTCTTTTTGCTTTCTATACTTAATGATAATGTTGTTGGTGCAATATTGATTTTCTTTTTGTTGGGAGGATATTTTTATTATTCTACTATCAACAACCAAGTTATTAAAATGACTACATCTAACAACCAACTTCTTATCTGAACAAAATCTTATCCATGGAATTTCTTTACATGATATGTGGTAGAAATACATTCTAAATCTCAAGAAATAAAAAATATTGTTTTTCTTACGACAAAATGACATATGATTTATACACTTGATGATTCTCTCGAAAATATAAGACTTTTTCTTTTAGAACTTGACCAACATTTGCCTATGTTGGGTGATTATCATCAAACCTCTTTTGAAAAGTTTTCTAGAAAAATGAAACTTTAAATCTCTATAAACTTTATGAATTCAATTTCTTCACATAGACTAGTTATCAAGGATGCGGCATGGCAATTAATAGGAAGGATTATTAGTGCCTTGTTTGGGTTTTTGACAATTAAAATAATGACACCATATTTGTGACCTTTACAATATGGGGATTATTCTACGATTCTTAAATATTTTGCAATTCGAACAGCCTTAGCAGATTTATGATTATATGTCTTAGCGGTTAAACGTTTATGAGCTATCAAAGAAGCAAATAAAGATCCTAATCATACTGAATTGAAAAGTGAATATGGAAAATTTGTCGGTACAAGATTGATTATTATGTCGGTAGTTTATGTTATTGCTATAGTAGTTGCGTATTTACTTCCTGCATATACTTCAAACCCATATATTGTTCGATGATTACCTTTTGGACTTATTTTTTCTGCGAGCTTTATGTTCGCATGAATTCAACAATTGCCACTCCAGATTTTTTGGAGAATGGATCAATTAAGTTGGTCATTAATTGTTGCTAGAATTTCTCAGATTGCAATCCTTGTGCCCGTAGTTTTCTTTATTTTCAAAGACATGACTTTTGATGGTACTACAGTTTCTATAATTGCTTTTTGCTGTATTATGTTTTCTGTAGTTGCGAGCTCTATCTGACAAAATATACAAATTCATCTGAGTTCCAGAAAAATTCTTCCGCTCAAGATAAAATTTGATTGGGAATTTACCAAAGAAATTATCATTAGAAATCGACAATACGGAGTATCATATTATCTCAGTAGTTTTCATACTTTGATCGTACTTCTCTTTCTCTGACGATTTTATCCTACATCATCAGGACATGATTATACCGGTATCTGGGCACTTTCATTAACCTTAATTGAAATCTTACTTATTATTCCATCATCACTAGGAAATAGTTTGCTTCATAAAATATCAAGTTATTCTCTGGTTAATAAACGTAAAAGTATCGGTAATCTTCTTCTCTTAATGTTTTTTATCTGATGATTGATTACGATAAATTTTTGACTCTTTGCTGATCAGATTATTCTTGTAGTTTCATGAAAAGCATTTTTGTGAAGCTTTATAACACTGACCGCTCGATGATCTAATCAGGTACTTCCATTTCTTGGTGTAGTACTTTTACGAAGTTTTATCAAGCAAGTATATAATTATCTTTTCGTTGCAGTTGATAAACAAAATGTATTGTTGCCTATCAATTTGATTTGAGTACTTGTCGGTATTCCTCTCTGAGTTCGAATGATACCACATTACTGATTGGCTGGAGGAGTAGTTACTCAACTTACTATAGAATTTCTCTTTATGCTTGGTGCAATTCGAATGGGAAAAATGAAAAAAGTATCTCCAATATTCTCTTTGAAAATCTGATGAAAATTGACATTGGTATTGATTGCTCTTTCTATTGTAGGGTATACAATTACATATTTTTTACATATAAATGTTTTACGATTCTTTGTAATTGCTATTGTGATTAATGCCCTTGCCGTATATATTTCTCTTCCTCTCATTAAAAAAATTGCTAAAGGACTTACCGTTGATGATACTATAGATCCTACTTTATAATATATTTTTGCTTTATGAAAACGTTAGCTATAGAAACTAGCTGTGATGATACATCTGTATGAATTGTTAATTTTGACTCAGATATTTTTACCGTAGATACATTATTGGCATATTCACAAATTCAAGACCATCAACAATACTGAGGTGTAGTCCCTGAAATCGCTTCTAGACTTCATTATGATAAGATTCTCGAAGTAATAAAAACTGTTGGTTTGGATAAGATCAAAGATGTTGATTTTATCAGCGTCACCGTACATCCATGACTTCCTGGTTCATTGGTTGTTGGTAAAGCTGTGGCTTCATTGCTTGCGAACTATTTTACTAAACCACTTGTTCATGTAAACCATATTTACTGACATTTATTTTCACTTTTACTCGAGAGAAAAACATCTGAAATACAATTCCCGCTTGTTGTGTTGACTGCGAGTGGTGGACACAACGACATATATGTCGTGATGAATAATGAATGATGAATGATGAATAATGAATGAATTGAACGAAAAAACTTTTGATGATATCGAATCAAAAAAGTCTGATATACCTTAGATGATGCAGCAGGTGAATGCTTTGATAAAGTTGCGAGAATGATGTGATGACCCTACCCTGGAGGACAACGAATCTCAGAAAAAGCTTTACAAGGTAAACCAAATAGCGACGTCGAATTTAAAAGAATTTTTCTTTCCAAGGAAGGCTTTGAATTTAGTTTTTCGTGAATGAAAAGTCAGGTTTCATTTCTTCTCAAACAATTAGTTGAAAGTTGAAAGTTACAAGTTACAGGTTGAAAAACAGATATTCCGGAACAGTTAATCTGTGATATCGCGTATGAATTTCAAGAAGCAGTCGTAGAAGTTATGATCAAAAAATTAGTCAGAGCAGGAATCGCTTTCGATGCTAAGACTCTATGATTGGCTGGAGGAGTATCGTGTAATGATAGATTACGAGAATATTTACAAAGCTACGCAAAAGAAAAAATGCCGGAGGCTGTTGTTCTTAGACCGATGAAAAAAGTCTATTCTATGGATAATGCTGCGATGATTGGTTTAGCAGGCATTTTAGAGTACATAAACAATTAAATATTTATATATATTTTCTTTATCGCCTCGCCGGCTGGGCCCCCGGAGTACTCCGGGGCAAAAAATCCCTCGTTCACATTTTCTCTGGTAATGGCAACATTAAAAAATTAATTAAAAAACTAGGTCACGTACCTAGTTTTCTTTTTTTTGAAAAATAACTATTATTTAACTGATTTAACGGTGATATCAAAGATTAATGTCTTTCCTGCTAATTCGTGATTTGCATCAAAAATAATATTATCTGTATCTACTTTATATACCTTAAATGTTTGTCCGTTTTGTGACATTACTTGCATACCAATTTCATATTGAGCTGCTTCAGGAATTTGTGTCTTTGGAACGGTAAGTAATTTAGCTTCATCTCGCTGTCCGTATGCATCCTTTGCTGCGATTTCTACAGTTTTAGTTTCTCCTACTTTCATTCATTCAACTCCTTTATCGAATCCTGCGATCATTTGTCCGGCACCAACAGAGAATGCTAATCCTTCTGTATAATTTCTTCCAGATTGATATTTTCCGCAAGCTTTTGCTATAGATTCTACGCTTGTATCAAATACTGTTTGTTCGTCTAATCTTCCTACATAGTCTACGGTTACTGTATTTCATTTTGCTACAACTTCTCCGTTGCTAGATGTTTTTGCTTGTTGAAGATATGCTGCAATAGCATCTTTACAAGAAGTATTGTTATTAGTAACTTCGTTGGTTGTTGATTGTTGTTGTTTTGTTGAGCATCACATGAGTCATAAAGTACAAAATGATAAAATAGATATTGCGATAATTTTCTTCATCTTCCTTCAGTATAAAAGGATAAAAGTGGCAATACTGTAGTCATTTCTTTTCTATTTTCAAATCGTATTTTCATATCATTTATTTTTGCAAATGCATCCAAAATAACTATAAGTTACGAATATGCCATTCACTGGCAGTTTTTCTACATTGATTATGTTGGATTTACCTCTTATATATATTCATGAGATCATTGTTTTCCAAATCTATTTCCAAGGTTGTATTGATGATTATGGCGCTTTCTGCTATGTTTTTCATTGGTAAAATTAATGCAACTATCCCAAATGATTATATAGCAAATTTTGAAATTTCCGCAGATTATAATAAAATTCTCTGAATATTTGTTGAGATTGATGCTGCGACAAAAATCTGAAATCAGATTTCTCAAACCAAGTTTTCTGAACTTAATGCAAGTTTTCAAACTGTTTTTCCAAAATTTCCTCAAGATTATACGTTTAAAGTTACCTATCAACAATGTTTAGATATAGTTCAATGATTAACAACTTATACAAGTAATGATTATCAGACAAAGCTTGCTTCGTTTATGACCAATTGTTATAAGCCATTTGGTGATATCGTTAAAAAAGTAAACACAAAATATACCGTAATTGCTAACGCAAAAATTTCACCACAATGATGACCAGCTCCATTGACCGTAACGTTTGATGGAAGATGAAGTGTAGATCCATCAAACGATACTATCCCAAGTAAAAATTATTTTCGATATTATAGAGATACTGATGGTAATGATACAACAATCGGTGTATGACCTGTTGTAAATACTACCTTTGTTACTCCAGGAAATTATCAAATACATTTAACCGTGAGAAGTTCTAATAAAGCTACTGATGGAATTTTTGATGGAGAAAAAACTATTTCTATTGATGTATTACCTAAAACAGCAAACATTGTTGTGTATGCAAATGGACAAAAATTAACTAAAGATGATAAGATTAAAGTAGGAATCCAAGAAGCTGAGAAGTGAATTATCTTTGATGGTTCTGCTACTTTACCTATGTGAGGAAGACAGATTCTTACTCACAATCGATCAGTAACTTCTAAAGAATGATTTTCTTATTCAAAAGATGGTGATGGTAAACCTAGCGTAATGAGATTAGTTCTTCCTGGACAATGAGAGTATAAACTTGCCTTAACTACTACAGACAATGAATCAAATAAAATTACAGAAATTTTTTATGTTCTGGTTTCTGATCCCGTTGCTATTATCAAACAGATGCCGGATGCAGGAAATACCTCTATTGTCTTTTCTTTTGATTCTAGTCCTTCATATTCTATAGTTTCTAGTCTCAAATTATTTACGCGAGAGATTTTTGATCAAGATGGAAATAAAGTAGAAACTTTTCAAGGAAAATCTATCAAACAACAATTTAAAAAACCTGGCGTATATACTGTCAAATTGACTGTTGAAGATGAGCTTGGACAAACTAATATAGACACCCTTTCTGTATATATAGAATCTACAGATCCTATTCCTCAGTTTACTATAACTCCCGGAAATAGTCGAAAAAATCCATCTGAATTTATTTTGGATGCATCAGTAAGTACTGATTTAGATAAGTCAAATTGATATGACAATCTTGTTTATGAACGATCATTTTCTGATCCAACCAATAGTAAAATCGTCAATACAGAAAATAATAATGAAAAAATTAAAGTACAATTTGATGCTGTAGGAAAATATGCTGTCAAACTTATTGCTAGGGATGATTATTGAAAACTGGCTGAAATCTCAAAAGATATAGAAATAATATCTACCCTTAGACCTGAAATATTTGTTGTGCCTGTCGCAACTCCATGGGGAAATCCAATGAATTTTGTAGTAAAAACTAATCAACCTATTCTTAATTATCAATGGGATTTTGCTGATAAAGATACAAGAACTATTCAAACCGATAAAATCGCTCATACATATAAAAAAGCTGGTATGTATAAGGTTGTACTTAAAGTAAGTTGAGCTGATGGTATGGAAAACGAAGTGACTAAAAACGTATTCGTTGGAGAAAAGAATTATCCCGTAGTTTGATTTAATGTTCTTGATAAGACTTCTAATATTCAAACACAAAGCGATGAGTGTATGGATATTGAATGAAGTGGCATGGTCCCTGCATATAGAATTGATAGATACCAAGAATTTAGTATTGATCCTTCATTATCAGTCAATACCAAATGAGAAAAAATAGGACTTCAGTTTTTCTTTCAACCACAAAATAATGAAATTTTCAAACAATTGGTTTTCAAATATAAATTTTCTGAACTATGATGTACATATATAGACCTAACTTCAGAAGATACGACTATTTCAAAGAGCGATAAATATAGAATATATTTTAAAGTAGTTAATGCTTTGCCTAGGCTCGATAATATTGTATTATTTTTTCCACAATATGGAAATGAAGTGGGAGTAGGATTTAAAGAAAATAATACTAAAGATATATTTAATGACACATTTGATCCATTGATTGTGAAGGTCAGTGCAACCAATCCCGTAGATCCGGACTGATTTATTTCTTACTATAAATGGTATTATTATTATAAGGATGATCCAACTAGAGCGATAGAGACTAAAATTACTCCAGGAAATATCACGTATGCATTCTTTTCTCTTCCAAGAGTACCAGGCGAATTTATGTTTGGTGTGACTATGTATGACAATGATGAGGGACAACAAAGCAATGAAGATATTATCTGAAATGGACCATTAGTATTCTTTCCACCTGATGTAAGTAGACCAGACATTCCTTTGGTTACATTAAAATCTGATCTTGCAAGTGTTGAAATTGGAGACGAAGTTACTTTTGATGTTGTATCAAAAATTATTTCTGATAGACCTGATTTTATCAAAGAGAGAACTATTCAATATGATTTTGATGGTGATGGAACTTGGGATCTGACTACAAAATCTGATCGTGTGAAACATATATTCACAGAGCCAAATGAGTTTTGATATAGACCAAGAGCAGCAGTATTGTATAGATGATATAAGTGAGTTGGTGTATGAGGTACTATTGTTGTAAAAAACGGACTCAAACCTATGCTTCTCTCTGATGCTTTTGAAAAACTTGTTATCTTTAGAGATGTAAGTTTGGGTACTATTACCAATAAAGATATCTGTCTTAGTCTTAAAGAATGTAAAAACGATTCTTGATTTGTTGTTACTACTGGTGATGCATTTACTTTCACATATCCTGATTTCGGTAAGTATTTCATCTCTATGGATGTAAAAGATATTTATGCTAATATGGCCAACAAAAAACGAACATTAAATCTGACTACGGGAACTGCAAATGCTGGTGATTTCCATATCCTTTCTATTCCTGAGGTTTCTATCGCTAGTGGTGTTATTGATTTCTTTGTTGGGAAAAACCTTAACAATAGTATCTTGATGTATATTAAATATGATGATTCTAGAGGAACGTGTTATGTTGATACTGATATCGCGTTTGATACTAATGACGATACTATCAAAGATAACGATAAAGATTTTTTGTGTAATGAACTCTATCTTAAAAAATATGAACCAAAATATGAGTCTGTTGTAGGAAGAATTTATTATACCAAGACTGATACTACATTAGTCTCTAAAGACTTCACTATTTCTTTCTTAGATTTTGAAGCCAATTTAGATCCAGAGATGACTATTGTATATAAAGAAATAAATAACTTTATTAATACAATGGAATGAGTTGGACTTACTGGTGATATGGGTGATTTTAGAACACTTATGGTTGGTCTTAGAGATTGATTGATTGATCAGATAGATACCAAATCCAATATTGTTTCTGTAAAAGATTATTATGAGACAAGGAATATACAACTTACTGCTGAGCAAAAAATATTACTTGAAGATATATTTATGAAGCTTACTGATAAGGCTGTGTCTGCAGCTGGTGGTGGTAATGAATATCAACAATCAAAAGCTGAAATACTTTCTATCTTACCATCAAATCTTGCAGTAGACGTTGAATGATTATTTAAAGAATTTGAATCTGTTATTTCTGATACTCAAGCTGATTCTTCACAACAAGATAAAAGAAAACAAGTACTTCAAGATATTATTACTCTGATTACAAAAAATATCGCTGTAGAAGGTCAAGCAGTTCAAACAAATCAAATAGATCCATTGGACATGAAAACTATTATCATGCCAAACATGTGTAGAATACTTGCTTTCTATGGCATTATTAGTGATGCTTGTCCAAATGATAACGTTAGAATTGTTACTAATGCTGATACTATCAAAGCAGATAATGCTGCCTGATGATCGTCTTGGTGGAAAATAGTCTTTATTATCCTCTGAATTATCGCTGGTATCTTTGTTATACTTGTTATTATCTTCGCAGTAAGAGCTAAAATGAATCAAGAAGAAGATAATTGAGAAGTACCACCAGAATGAACAACTTAATTATCAATAATTACTAAAAAAATCTCCATTATGGAGATTTTTTTGTATGCTTTTTCTTTAAAATTCTTTTTCTTTAATATTTTCTGTTTCTTTAATTTTATTCATTTCTTCAATCATGATTTGAAAATGTATTCATTCTCTATATTCTCGTTCTCATGTTTGTACTTTTTGTTTTAATGTTGGTGATATATTATACATTTCTATCATTTTTTTTGTAAATTTTGTCACTTGTTCTTTATTGAGAGTATTAAATTCTTGTTTAAATTTAAGAAATCGTAAATAGATGGCTTCACTTTTCTGTTTATTTTTTAGAAATATTGTTCCCGTTCCGTTCCCAATAATATGACGATATAATGATTTTCGTTCGTCTCATCAATGTTCTAGACGTATATCTTTCATTTCTTCCTCATTGATTTCAATACTTTCTATAAATTTTGTTACATCTTCTTTGAATATTTTACTTATAATACTATATTCATTACTAAAAAACGCTTCAACCATTTCTTTTGCTTGAGGATTTTCTTTTTTTTCTTTCTCTATGAAAATATCTAATGCTTCCATATATTTTTTATTTCTAAATAAATGATTTTATTGTTTTTCATATTTTTCAATTGTTTCATCAAAATAGGTGAGTTCTACTCACGCTTCTTTAAACATTACTTCTGATTCTGCTCCTGCATGATATTTTTTATCTGCGATAACATTTTTTATTCCACAGCTGATAATCAACATTGCACATGTTCTACATGGAGTCATTTTGCAATATAAGGTTGCTCATTCTAGAGCTATTCCCAATTTTGCTGCCTGACAAAGTGCATTTTGTTCTGCGTGTACGGTTCTTACACAATGATTTGTTACACTTCCATCTTCATGGGTCATCTGTTTGAACTGATGACCTACTTCATCACAATGAGGAAGTCCTGGAGGTGATCATACATATCCTGTACATAAAATCTGTTTATTTTTTGCTATCACACACCCACTTCTTCCTCTATCACAGGTTGCTCTTTTTGCTACTGTTCTCGCTACTTCCATGAAGTATTCGTCTCGTGTGGGACGAAGATATTTTTCTTCAGCCATAGTAGAGTAATTATAAGCTAAAACACATATTGTTTCTACTATATTTTTTTGTCTATAATATGTCAAATGGTTTTTTGATATGTATTTATATTGTAAAATCGAGTAAAAATGATATTATATTCCCGATATATTATTTATTTTGATAGTATTCTTATCTATGAAATTCAATAACACACTCTACGAAAATGAAGAGCTTACCTATGAAGATGTATTCTTGTTTCAAAATTATTTTGATGGAAAATCGAGATTGGAAATAGATGTGACACCTGTCGTACCTTTTTGAACACATATTCCTATCGTGTCTTCAAATATGAATGCTATTTCGTGAAGAAGAATGGCTGAAACGCTTGCGCGTTATTGATGACTCGCTGTCTTGCCGCAAGACATGGATATTGATACGCTTAAAACGATTATTACTTCGCTCAAGTCTGCTGATATCCATTATGATAGTCCTATTACTATGAAAGCTTCTCATACGATTAGAGATGCTTTATGAGTGATTACCAAAAGAGCGCATAATTCTGTCATCATGGTCGATGATCAAGGAAAGGCACTTTCTATTTTTAAACCTCAAGACCTAGAAAAACTCGATCAATTCACTTTGCTTGGCAATATCACTAAAGGAAATTTGATCACCTGAAAAATATGAATATCTGACGAAGAAGCGTTCAATCTTATGGACGAGAAATGAATTTCTTCATTGCCCATTATCGATGATCATGGAATTTTAAAATGAATTCTCACCAAAAAAAATACTATCAGAAATAGTATCTACCAACCAACCTTAGATGCAAATGGTAAACTTGACGTAGCGGTTGCGGTCTGAGTAAATTCTTTCGATGAAAAAGTCAGTGTGTTATATAATTTGTGAATCAGAACGTTTGTTTTAGACACGGCGCATGGATATCAACAATCCATGATTGATATGATTAAAAAGTTTAGACAACAATTTGGTAACGAAGCTACTGTAGTTGCATGAAATGTCATCACTGCTGAAGCGACGAAAGCGTTGATCGAAGCTGGAGCGAATGGTGTGAAAGTATGAATAGGTCCATGAGCGATGTGTACGACAAGAATGAAAACATGAGTCGGTAGACCGCAATTTACGGCTGTCTACAAATGTGCTCAAGAAGCTAAAAAACTCTGATGATTTGTCCGAGCTGATGGAGGAGTGAAATCTCCGAGAGATATGATTCTCGCATTGGCTGCATGAGCAAATCATGTGATGATAGGAACGATGTTTGCATGAGTATTTGAATCTGTCGGTGATGTGAGATATGATGAACAGTGATTGATGTACAAAGAAAATTACGGCATGGCATCTAGAAAAGCTGTCGGTCAAAGAAACGCAAAATTATCAATATTCCAGCAAGCAAGAAAGCAAATGTTCCGTGAATGAATCTCTACATCAAGAATATATATAAAACCATGAATGGAATCTGTAGGAGATGTTGTTGATGAATTCATTACAGGACTTCGTTCATCTATGACCTATGTCGGTGCAACTAATCTTCAAGAATTCACTGACAAAGCTATCGTGGGCGTGCAGACTATTGCAGGATTTACGGAATGAACTCCTCACGGGAAAGTGAGAAAATAAGTATATATTTATGGTAAGATTTCTTTAATAATCTCGATAGCTCTCTTCTGATCTATGAAATATGGAGAAGTTGCAATCGTAATAAGACAAGCATTTTTTATTAGTGTCTGGATAATCTCCACATCTTCTGGTGTTACTTTTTTTTGTTCTCGAAAATCTACATCAATATCTAAAATATAATTATATTTTAGAAAATCTATATCTTGAATATTGTGGAGTGCATAGTCTGTTCTGATTTGAATTATTTCGTCTATTATTCAAGCTTCTTTGGCGGAGGTGATGAAATTACCTACGTTGCAAGCGATATTGGTGAAGTTGAGTACTTCTTGTGGTGAAGCATATTTAGCGTTAAAACTATTTATATTTTCTTTGGTATCTGCGTGTTGATCTATATGAATCACCGCAAATGGCTTCATATCTTCTTTATGTTCATATTGTTTTTTATGTCGGTATCGGAAAAAAAGTGCATGATTATGATTATCGAAAATATAGGTAGGTATTCATCTATACTCTATATGTACGAAATGTTTTAGTCCTGTACAACTTATTAATTTGTTATCTACAACCTCCTCGAAAACTATTTCTGATCCTACTTCGAGATTATCTAGATTTCCCTGAATGAGATTCGGTACAAAAATTTTTCCCAGCGATCAAAGAGCGATTCTTTCATTATAATGAAATTCGTTGTTGCCAATTGGATTGGTAATATATATTCAAACTTTATACATTATTATTTCATATAATAAATCATTTTCTTATCGCCTCGCCGGCTGGGCGTTACTTTTTGGCATTGCCCCAAAAACTAACGAAAAAACTCTAGGAAAAAACAATCCGCCATGTTGTTTTTTCCCTTTGCTAGACAATCAGGGCGGACTTTCCAGCAGGAAAATTCAACACGAATATTTTGCTATGGTTTTTTATTTTCAATGAAGTTTGTTTAGTCATTTAGAAGTCAGTAGAGGAGTAGGTTTTCTATATTTACATTGGTTTTCATAAGTTTCTTAGTTTCTAATCGTCTTTGTCATTTTTCTTGCATATTGTTATTGATACAATATCCAATTCGTCCATCAATAAATGCTTCGAGAATTCCATATTTATATAATTTTTTCAATGCATCGTGAGCAAAAAAACGTTTGGTATTTGTTGTCAGATTATGAATAAGACTAGTAAATGTTTTTTCTAATTCTGGTTCGTCTTTGATAAGTTCATATATGCGTTGTGCTATTCCTGGCTTTCCCATAGCCATATTTATTACTAACTGTTTGAGTTCTTTATTGTCATTAAACATATTTTTACTTTCTAATCGCTGTGATAATTCATCATCAGATAATTCATTAAATTTTATCACCAATGCTCTTGAAAGAATGGTATCGATCAATTGTGTAAAATTTGAAGTGGTTGCGATAATTAATCTTTTTGGCAGTGGTTCTTCGCATGTTTTAAGAAAAGCATTGGCCGCTTCTGGGATCATTCTTTCGATATTTTCCAAGAATACAATTTTATGTTTTCAGATAGCTGATTGTTGCATTCGCATATTTATATCTCTGATACCCGTATCTTGATAATTATGATCTTTAATTAACGTCTTGAATATTTCTGAGGTGAGTACGGTTTTTAATTTGAGATTATGTTTTTTTTCTAATTGTTCAGAAAAATCTTTGATTTGTAATGTATCTGTGATAAAATAATTTCCCATTTTTTCTCTCAATAAATCATTTATAATCGTTGTTTTTCCTATGTGTTGTGGTCCCGCAATAATTAAAAAATGAGGCGCTTTCGGATCATCCGCAAAGAACATATCGATATATTTTGTCAGTGTTTTAATATTTTCTTGGTTTCCTACGAACATAGTTATTGATAATTAAATATTATTCTTCAGTTTCCCCTTCTTTTTTTTCTGGCTTCATAAGTGGAAACATTACCACATCTCTGATATTATCTTGTTCAGTGATAATTGCTAATAATCTTTCTATTCCCATACCGAATCCTGATTGTGGTGGCATTCCATATTCCATTGCAGTTACGAAGTCATCGTCACTTGCAGTAGCTTCTTCATCACCATTTTCTGCTGCTTCAGTCTGTTTATCGAAGTTTTCTTGTTGTAAAATTGGATCAACTAATTCAGAATATGCTTTACAAATTTCTCGACCATTAACCAATAACTGAAATTGTTCTACGATATTTTCTTCCTTATCAGAAGCTCTTGCGAGTGGTTGCATAATAACAGGATAATTATAGATGAAGGCTGGACCTACGATCTTTGGTCTTAAAACTTTTTTGTATAAATAATCAATTAGTGTTGTCGTTCCCATTTTATCCATTTTTTCAAACATAATATCTTTTGCTTTGATATCTGTTCTCAATTTTTCTGCATCATCCATTCCATATTTTGTAATATCTATTCCGCTGGCTTCCTGGATACCTTTGGTAAAGTCTATTCTCTTTCGTGGACCAGTAAAATCCACTTCTTTAATATTTCCTTCTTTATCTTTTACGTTTAATTTATTTGATAAACCGAGTTTGTTGAAAAAATATGTAAACATTTTTTCTGTAAATTTCATATTATCTTCATAATTCCAGTATACAGCATAGTGTTCAACTTGCGTGAATTCCTGTATATGTGTAGGATCTGAACCTTCATTTCTAAAATCTTGTCCAATCTCAAATACTTTTTCAAATCTTCCCACGGTCGCTTTTTTTAATCCTGTCTCAAATGCGATTCTCAAAAATACATCAGTATCATAATCATTATGATGTGTTACAAATGGTCTTGCTGCAGCTCCAGAAGCTGAATTACCCAATATATTCGTTTGTATTTCTGTAAATCATTCTTGTGTATAAAACTCTCTGAGTACATGATAAAGTTTTGATTTTAACAAAAATCTTTTATATGTTTCTGGATTCATAGTCATATCGAGATATCTTTTTCTGTAGAGCTCCTCTTGATCTTGAAGCCCGTGAAATTTTTCAGGTAATGGTCTGATTGCTTTCGATAAAAATTTACATTCTGATACAAATATTGTAAGTTCTCCTTTGTGAGTTTTAAATACCTCTCCATGTACACCGATGAAATCTCACATATCTACCATTTTTTCAATGAATTTATATGCTGACATTCCTTCTTCACTACCATCATTTAATTTAGTTACTTCTCATTCATTTGTAATCAATTTACAATTGTCTCTATGAAACATTAATTGAATCTGCTGTGTGCTATCAAGCAATTTCGCAAATGCTAATTTACCGTGAGTACGGTATAACATTACTCTTCCAGCCGTGTGGACTTGTATTTCAGGATTTGGAATAATATCGTTGATATCACGATGTTCTTTGGTTTCGTAGTTTTTTATGATATCTCAAATCAGATTTTTTTTATCAAAAGATTGAGCATAGGGAATAACTCCCATGCTTTTCATTTTTTTCGCTTTAGCGATACGAACATCACGTTCGTCTTGATGATCTGTTACCTTAGTTTCTTCAGTCATATTATTAATTAAGATATTTAAATGTATATTTAGCCTATGTATTGCTCTTTTATTTTCAAGGAAAATAATCCTACTTAGTATAAAAGTTTTTCGTATTAAATGTAGTTTGTAAATTGATTTGGAAGGTATCGATATTTTGCATTCCTAATCTTTTTTGTCGTATTTGTCAGTATAGTTTACTTGTTATATTTATTATAAAATATGGATTTATTTGTACCTGGTTTTCTGCAAGTGCATATTGTGGATTTTTGGTAGGATAAATGGTTAGATTTCGATCGCTGATAGTAATATTTTTTTGGAATAAATCGACCCGACCATCATCTTGATCAGAAGGAATTTTAAATCATGAATAGAGTATAGTATTTATTTCGGTTCAATTACAGATAAATCCTTGAGCATAATCACAGGCTCGTGTATCTATTTTTCCATCATAAACTCATGAAGAATTATTTACATCAAAGTCGTGATTGTTTCCTGCATCAAATCCTATGAGTTTCAATATCTGTAGGGTATATCGTTTTTCACTATCTCCACTTCAAACAACTCAATCGTTATTGAAATCCCCACTTTCTAAGAGTGCTCTTCTGATAAATATTCTTGATTTCCCATCTTGAGAGATGAGATATAATTCTTGTGTTCATGTTGCGTTGTCTATGGCACTTGGTCACTTCATGACGTTTTCATCGTCATCATCATTCCATGCTCCTGGCACTGAATCTGCGTTTTTTCTGACATCCCAGAATTGCCAGCGATATTGACCAAAAGACTGTTGTCCTGTATTGAGACATCATCATCCATTTTGGACTTGTGGACTTAAAATAACTGTTTGTGGATTAGATTCGTTGGTTGCTGAACTACAAAAATAAATTTTGCGTTCGTTTATTGGTGATCAAGATATATTATTATTGTTTCCGTATGCGGTGAAATTTTTACAATATCAATCTGTTCATATATCTCGGATGAAATTATCGTTATAGTTGTCGCATCCTACGTTTTTTCTATTAAAGTATTCTTCATAATCGATGGTGTAGTCTTTTAACATAAGATTTATTTTTTCTATTACGTAATATGAGTCTTGGGTTACGTTTGTCCTTGCTTGGATATTGTATTTAAGCTTAATCATTCTCGAATATATATTGATAATGACTACCAATAACAAAAAAAAGCTTGTTACAGCTACAATTACTTCCAATAAGGTAAAGCCCTTTTTTTTCATACTTTCGTTTTCGAGTAAATAACAATAATATATGTAGTTATTTACTTTCAGCTTTCAAACAAAAAAGTGGACACGTATGCCCACCTTTATATAATAATTCTGTAATTTATCTTACGTCGATAGTATATCTATATCGAGCTAAGAATCCTGCATAGAATTCTGTAAAGTTATCGTATGTTTTATTGCTATCATTATTGATGATTTCTATCATAGATTCTCTGAGCTTATCAGACATATTTTTTCGACTTGTATGCGTTTTGAGTATGGGATATGTATCTTTCATTTTGATGATCATATTATCTCGAGCATTGTAGAGACTTTGTACTGTATTTAATTGACTTGAAGTAAATCCATTTACATTACTCGTATTGTTATCATTCGTAGTACCTACAGTATATATGATTTCATTGTAGATTGATGTATTATTTTCATCATATACTCTCACTTTATAGTCATAGTTATTTTTATTAAACTTAATTAAGTTAGTAAGTGTTTTAATTCCATTATTAGAAGAATAAAAATCATATCCATTAGTATAACTACT
>Ga0172380_10000825_pt1 | contig 56488 bp, 49 predicted proteins | sample Leawe162metaG_FD_119747 | JGI IMG/M metagenome (GOLD analysis project Ga0172380, IMG submission 119747) | Leachate microbial communities from a municipal landfill in Southern Ontario, Canada - Leachate well 162 metaG | ecosystem: Engineered > Solid waste > Landfill > Unclassified | place... | reverse complement strand
AATAATAAGTGTAATTTTACCTACTTATAACAGATTAAAATGGTTAAAAAAATCAATTGATAGTGTTATAGCTCAGTCATATCTTAAATGGGAATTATTGGTTATTGATGACATTTCAAGTGATGGAACTCAAGATATGATGTACGAACTTGTTAAAACTGACTCTAGGATTTCTTATCATAGAATTCCTGTCATCAATGAACCTGGAATATCAAAATTTTTAAATTATGGTATTAATACATCAAAGGGGAAATACGTAGCAAGAATTGACGATGATGATCAATGGTGCAATAAAAATAAATTACAGATTCAGCACGATTTTCTTGAAAATAATCCGGGATATGTTTTATTAGGTGGTGGAGTCATTGTAATAGATGAAAAAGAAAATGAATTATACAGGTATTTCGAAAATGAAACAGACTCAGATATACGAAGGAAAATACTTTTTGCTAATCCAATGTCGCATCCTACTGTAATGTTTAGGAGAGAAACTGCGATTAAAATCGGTGGATATAGAAAACTTGAGTTTGCTGAAGACTGGGATTTTTTCTTACGTATGGGTAAGGAGGGTAAAATGCATAATTTCAAGGACTACTTTGCTTTTTATCAAATGGCTCAGCAGAATAATTCTTTGCGAAATCAAAGAGGCTTAGCAAAAGCAATACTTAAACTGATAAATGAGTATAAAGAGAACTATCCAAATTATTATATTGGTGTTTTAATAAATTATTTTCAATATTTACATTCTTTCTTACCACTGTCTTTTAGAATGGGGACTACAAATTATTTAAAATATATAAAGAGAAAGTATTTCTAAGATGAATTATTTTATTGCAGGAGGTGCGGGTTTTATTGGAAGCCATTTAGTCAGAAGAATCCTGGCAGATGAGAAAAACTCATATGTAATTGTATATGATAATTTCTCATCAGGTCAGATGTGGCATTTAGATGACTTATTGAATAACAGCAGGATGAAAATATTAAAAGGCGATATTAAAGATATTGACTTTCTTGTTAATTCTATGAATAAAGTGGATTGCGTATATCATTTTGCTTCTAATCCGGATATTTCCAAAGCTGTAACTCAACCTGATATAGATTTCTGGGAGGGTACTTATCTTACTAATAATATTATTGAAGCAGTAAGACGAAATAATGTAAAGAATCTGATTTACGCTTCAGGTAGCGGTGTTTATGGAGATGCAGGTTTAATTGAAACAAATGAGGATTACTCTCCAATGGTGCCAATATCTACTTACGGAGCAAGTAAACTTGCTGGTGAAGCTTTACTAAGTTCATATTGTTTTATGTTTGGACTAAATGCTGCTGCTTTTAGGTTTGCCAATGTAGTCGGTCCTAATCAGACTCATGGTGTAGGATATGATTTCCTGAATAAACTTATAAAGAATCCTCAAGAGCTTGAAATTCTTGGAAACGGTTCACAAAGTAAATCATATATTTATGTATCAGATGTTTTAAATGCAATAAGGATGGTAGAGACTAAGTATTTAAATGGATATTCATATTTTAACGTTGCGACAAATGATTACATAACGGTCAAGGAAATTGCTGATGTTGTCGTAAATGTAATGGGGCTGACAAATGTGAAACTTAACTTTGGAGAAGGTGACAGGGGTTGGAAAGGTGATGTTCCTGTTGTAAGACTAAATTCAAATAAGATTAGAAATCTCGGTTGGAACAACAAATATAGTTCCGAGCAGGCTATTGAGGAATCTGTTCGACAAATGTTTAATAAAATAAAAGGTCAATGATACTTTCAAAAGCACCTGTTAGACTTTCAATGGGAGGTGGCGGTACAGATTTACCTTCTTATTATAAGGAATATGGCGGTTTTCTTCTTGCAACATCAATCAATAAGTTTGTTTACATTCTCTTAAACAGAAGGTTTGAGGATAACTACAGACTTTCTTATTCTAAGACTGAGATTGTTAATGAAATTGATGAGATTGAGCATCCTATATTCAGAGAATCTATGAAGTACGTTAAACTTGATAGTAAAGTAGAAATAGTTTCGGTAGCTGATGTCCCTTCGAACTGTGGTCTTGGTACTTCATCAACATTTACTGTGGCACTTTTAAATGCGTTGTATGCATACCAGAGAAATTACATTGGGATAGATAAACTGGCAGAAGCTGCTTGTCATATAGAAATTGATGTATTAAAAGAACCTATTGGTAAACAGGACCAATACGCATCCGCTTATGGAGGTTTTAATGCATATTATTTTGAAAAGGATGGAACAGTAAAAGTTGAACCTCTAAGGATTAAGGAAGAAATGATGATAGAGCTTCAGAATAATATATTCCTATTTTATCTAAATAAGCATAGGTCTGCAAGTTCAATCCTGACAGACCAAAATGAGAAAAGCAAGAAAAAAGACACGTCTACACTGGATAAACTTCACAAAATAAAGGAAATTGGATTACACACAAAGAAAATTCTTGAACAGGGAAGAATAAATGAATTCGGCGAAGTACTTCATAATCACTGGTTAACAAAGAAAGGATTATCAGATAAAATATCGGATCCTTATATTGATGAAGCGTATGATGTCGCCCTTAAAAATGGAGCAATCGGAGGTAAAGTGGTTGGCGCAGGTGGTGGTGGATTCTTACTTGTTTATTGTCCTAACAATAAAACACGACTTGTTGATGCACTGAGGAACTTCGGTTTGAAACCAACATGGTTCTCTTTTGAATTTGATGGCGCTAAAAAAGTATTTTCTGCCTGATGTTGGAATATAAGACTATTGTAATCCTTGCCGGTGGTATGGCGACAAGGCTCTATCCGGTTTCCCTTTCTACTCCCAAATCTCTCATTGATATAAATGGAAAACCTTTCATCATACATCAACTTGAATTAATTAAGCAAAATGGAATACACGAAGTTGTTTTATGTCTTGGGAATCTTGGAAAGCCAATTGAAGAATTACTGGGTAATAAGTTTGCGAATTCTGTGAATCTTCAATACTCATACGACGGTGATATACTTCTTGGAACAGGAGGTGCTATTAAAAATGCATTTAACTTAATAACCGACCCATTTATGGTTATGTATGGAGATTCTTATTTGGATATTGATTACATTGAAATTCTGAATTATTTTAATAATTTTGATAAATTAGGTTTAATGTCCGTACTAAGAAATCAGGGAAAATGGGACAAAAGTAACATTATTTTCAGGGATAGTAATATTATTAAATATGATAAGAAAGATGATCCTGAATTTGATTATATTGATTACGGTTTTAGTATTTTAAAGAAAGATGCGTTTAAAGATTTTTTACATCTGAGAAGTTTTGATTTAAAAGATATTTTTAAGAACTTAATATTAAAAAATCAGATGCTCGGTTTTGAGGTTCATAAAAGGTTTTATGAAATCGGTTCTTTCGAAGGTATTGAAGATTTAAAAAACTATTTAAAAAGTAAATAAGAATATTTTATTGGAAAAATACATAGATAATTATTTTGAAGAAGTAAAAGAAGTAGCTTCGATAATAAACAAATCTAATATTGAACATATTATTAGAGACTTAAAACACGTTAAAGATTCAGGCGGTCGTTTGTTTATTCTTGGGGTTGGCGGCAGCGCTGCAAATGCCTCGCATACAGTTAATGACTTTAGAAAAATTTGCGGAATTGAAGCATACACACCTATTGATAATGTTTCCGAGCTTACTGCACGTGTAAACGATGACGGTTGGGAAACTGTATTTGAAAAATGGCTGGAAACAAGCAGATTAAACGATAAAGATGGTATCTTGATTCTTTCAGTAGGTGGTGGAAATGCAGATAAAAATATAAGCGTAAATATTATCAGAGCAATAGATTTCTCTAAAAGAAGAAATGCAAGAATTATGGGAATCGTTGGAAAAGATGGCGGATATACAGCAAAAAATTCAACAAGTTGTGTCATAATTCCTGTCATAAATAAGAGCAATATTACACCTCATTCGGAATCCTTTCAGTCTGTTGTACTGCATTGCATAGCAACACATCCTGATTTAAAGGTAAATGAGATGAAGTGGGAATCAACGAAGTAAATTAAAATCCATTAGATGAAAAATCTTAAAATTAAAATATTTAGCGATGGTGCTGACGTGAATGAGATGGAAAAAGCTTCTCAAAACGGTTTGATAAAGGGATTTACAACAAATCCAACACTGATGAAGAAGAGCGGTATTACTGATTATGAAAAGTTTGCCAAAGAAGCTATTCTAAAGGTAAATAATCTTCCAATCTCCTTTGAAGTATTTTCTGATGACTTTGAAAATATGGAAAAGGAAGCGGTTAAAATATCCGGTTGGGGTGAGAATGTTTACGTTAAGATTCCCATAACTAATACAAAAAGTGATTCTTCTGTAGATTTAATAAAATTTCTGGATAGAAAAGGAATTAAGCTAAACATTACTGCAATATTAACTCTAAAACAGGTTCAGGATTTATTTAATGCACTGAACGAAAAATCAAAATCTATAATATCTGTCTTTGCAGGCAGAATAGCAGATACGGGAGTTGATCCGGTACCGATAATGAAAGAAGCGAAATCAATTCTTTTTCCAAAACGTAATCTCGAACTTCTCTGGGCAAGTTCACGCGAACTTTTAAATATATTTCAGGCACAGGAATGCGGATGTGATATTATTACAGTTACAAATGATCTACTGAAAAAGCTGAACATGGTTGGAATGGACCTTGGTGATTTATCCCTCGATACAGTAAAAATGTTTTATAACGACGCTAAATCAGCTGGTTACAAGATTCTTTAGTAATTTAAAGAAAATATTTTGTCCTCTAAAAAAGAATTAATACTGCTATTAATTTCAGATATCATTTTTGTAAACCTCTCGTGGGCTATATACTACTATATCAGAATTGAAAGCGGGTGGATACTGTTCACAAATCCTCCGTCATTCTTTGCTCCGATGTTCCTGGTATTCATTTACTGGTTCCTTTTATTTTATGTTTCCGGGTTGTATAGACATTGGTTTGTAAGATCTCGCTTTGATGAATTTACTACTCTTTTCCGTGCGTTAAGTTTAGGCTGTCTTATTCTATTCTTTGCAATATTTCTCGATGATTATTATAAAGAAGCACAGATAGTTTCTAGGTTTTTGATTCTTCTTTACTGGGCACTAATGATTTTCTTTGTCTCTTTTGGGAGGATGATAATAAGGGGATTCCAGTTCAGAATGCTTAAAAAAGGTTATGGATTGAGAAATACTATTATTATTGGTTCTGGTGAAAAAGCAAATGAAGTTAAAGATATAATTTATTCATATCCGAAACTTGGTTATAAGTTCGTAGGTTTTATAAGCGTCAAAGATAAAACAGAAAGGATTGAGGAAATAGGAATCCTTTCTGACCTCAGTTCTTTAATTCAGGCAAAAAGTATTGATGAAGTAATTATCGCCTCTGACCAGAAATACGAAGAACTTATCATTTCAACCTTGAATATATGTTCTGACCTGAATGTTAACGTCAAAATTGTGCCAGGTGTTTATGAAATCGTAAGCGGTATGGTGAAATCAGAGCAGGTTCATGGCATACCTCTGGTTGAAATTAAAACAGAACTGATGCCTTTCACATCTACGATTATTAAACGTCTCTTTGATTTTACGTTTTCGATAATAGTGCTAATTATTTTGTCACCATTGTTGATGCTTGTCTCAATAATGAATCTTTTGATCTACAAAAAGATTTTTGATGTTCAGGAAAAAGTTGGAAAAAAATCAAGGATATTTAAGAGCATAAAATTTTATTCGGATAACAAAAGCTTCGGGAAATTTTTATCGATGCTGTGGATTAACGAACTGCCTCAGCTAATAAATGTAATTCTTAACAGAATGAGTTTGGTAGGACCTGAGCCTGAAAGCCGTGATATGGTTCAAAAACTTTCCGCAGAAATACCTTATTTTTTAAGGCGAATGAAAGTAAAACCGGGTATTACTGGATGGGCTCAGATTAAACAAAAATCTTATTATACTTCGAGTGATTATAAAAAGATGCTTCAGTATGATTTCTATTATTTGGAAAATATGAGTTTGCTGCTTGATCTGAAAATAGCTCTCAACACACTAATTTTGATATTTAGTCTTAAAGGAAAATAAATGAAAAAAGTACTTGTAATAATTCCAACTTATAATGAATCTGAAAATATTCTCAAAATAATTCCTGAAGTATTAAGTAAATCAACTCCAGTTTATGAATTTAACGTACTTGTTGTTGATGATAATTCGCCGGATGGTACTGCTCAAATGGTGGAAGACATGAATAATCCAAACGTCTTTGTACTTAAGAGGGAAAAGAAGATGGGACTGGGTACTGCTTACATAGCAGGTTTTAAGTATGCAATTCTAAACAAATTTGATTATGTGTATGAAATGGATGCAGACTTTTCACACGATCCTAAATACCTTCCGGAATTTTTGGCAAAAATGGAAGAAGGTTATGACCTTGTTGTAGGCTCTCGATATATTAATGGTGTTTCAGTTGTGAACTGGCCGATTAGAAGGTTATTTCTAAGTTATTTCGCAAATATATACACAAGAATCATAACAGGATTAAAAGTTCATGATACTACCGCCGGATTCGCGTGTTATGATGTTACAAAATTAGCTCAGCTGGATCTCGATAATGTAAAGTCTAACGGTTACTCATTTCAGATCGAAATGAAATTCAAATACTACAAAAAGAAATTCAGGATTGCTGAAATACCAATCCTTTTTATTGACCGAAGAGCGGGACATTCTAAAATGTCAAATAAAGTAGTATACGAAGCTTTTTTTGTGGTTTGGAAACTGAAACTTAAATCTGTATTTGGTAAACTCTGAACAATTCCTTTGACATATCGGTCATTATAGTTAATTACAATGTAAAGGATTTAGTCGATAACTGCATCTCGTCAATCTACAAATCCTCTGAGGGATTTAATATACAAATATTTTTTGTTGACAACCACTCCGTTGATAACAGCTACGAGTATATTACCTCCAAATATCACGATGTTATAGGAATTTATAATAATAAGAATATTGGTTTCTCAAAAGCTAATAACATTGCTCTAAAAAGGGCGAAGGGGAAATATATTCTTATTTTAAATCCTGATACAATTCTTGAAGAAGGGACTTTTAATAAGCTGATAGAATTTTATGAAGCTAATCCCGGAACAGGTGCGGTGTCATCAAAACTGATTCTTAGGGATGGGAAGCTTGATAGTGCCTGTCGAAGAAGCTTCCCCACGCTTTCTGCAGCATTACCAAGGATGCTTGGACTTTCTAAACTTTTTCCGAAATCCAGACTATTCAGCAAATATAACCTGACTTACCTTGATGAAAATGATATAACAGAAGTGGATGCAATTTGCGGAGCCTTTATGTTCCTGAAAAAGGAAGTACTGGATAAAGTCGGATATTTTGATGAAGACTATTTTATGTACGGAGAGGATATCGATTTATGTTACAGGATAAAGAAAGCAGGTTACAAGATTTATTATTATCCGAAAGTTACAACTATCCATCTGAAAGGAGAGAGCACCAGCAAAACAAAGTTTTCATATGTAAGCAATTTTTATGGAGCTATGTCTATTTTTGTAAACAAGAATCTTAATACTAGCTCAAGAATATTGTCATTTATATTAAAGTTTGGAATATTTCTTAGGTCTTTGATGTCATACACAAAAAGAAGTTTAAAAATTATTTATCCTGCTATCATTGATTCTGCGTTACTCTTTTTGTCTTTCCTCCTTTCTGTTTATATGAGGTTTCATATTTTTCCTAATAAATCTTACATCTTTATAATTTCTGTATATATTCTAGTATGGATGATAGTAATGTGGCTCTTCGGTATTTACCTTAGAAAAAACCGTCTTTCAATTTTCAAAACATTTAATGCTATTTTTGTTGGTTTCTTCGTAAATTCATCTATTACTTACTTCCTAAAAGAATATGCATATTCAAGGGAAGTTATTCTTGCCTCTACTTTATGGGCACTCTTATTCCTCCTGTCGTGGAGGGTAGTATTAAAAATACAAAACTTCTTCGTTGAAAAAAATATTCTTCTTAATAAAATTAACCTCTTGGTTGTAAGTGAATACAAGTTCAAAGGTTCTCTTGAAGAAAAATTTAACTCAAGACACAATATAATCTATTATGATCATGATGGAAAAGAACCTGACTTTGAAGATTTGAAGGAAACTATTATTATCAAAAACATTAATGAAGTCGTTTTTTCCGGCGAGAATGTTGAGTCAAGAGAAATTTTTAGATTAATGTGGACGTTTAAAGATAAAAACGTGAAGTTTAAAATTGTTCCATCGGGTAATGAACTTATTTTGTCAAAAATCAGAGGTGATATTGACAATATGGCATTAATTGAAATTGAATATAATATTAACAATAAATTGAATATATTTTCAAAGAGGTTGTTTGATATCGTTTTATCTCTTTTACTCTTAATATTTGTTTATCCGTTTATATTTATTTATTCAAGAATAAAAAAGACAAAAAACTCTCAGGCTATCAGCAAACTGCTGTCATTGCCGCATGTTCTTACAGGAAAATATAGCTTTGTTGGTGTTCCGGTCTGGTATGATGATTATGACTATGACTTTCTTGGTAAAAAAGGTTTAACAGGAATAATACAGCTTTATGGTACAGAAATTCGTAATAAAGAGGATGAGAATAACTATCTTATCTTTTACGCAAAGAATCAGTCTTTGCAGTTTGATATTGAAATATTATTAAAAACTTTTATAACTATTATTAAAAAATAAATTATGGCACTGGAATTTGAAAAACCGATTTTAGAACTTGAGCAGAAAATAGAAGAGATGAGAAAAATGGCTGATAGTCTTGATATCAGTGACGAAATTAATCGCCTTGAAAGCAAAGTTAATGAGCTCAGAAAGAATGTATTCGATAATCTTACCCCATGGCAGATAGTACAGCTTGCCAGACATCCAAACAGACCTTATACTCTCGATTATATTTATCTAATGACTGATAATTTTGTGGAGTTTCATGGTGATAGACACTTTAAAGATGATAAAGCAGTAGTTGGTGGGTTTGCTTCTATTGGTGATCAAACTGTCATGATTATAGGTCAGCAAAAGGGCAGAGATACGAAGTCTAATCTTTATAGAAACTTTGGTATGATGAGTCCGGAAGGCTACAGAAAAGCTCTCCGTTTGATGAAACTCGCTGAGAAGTTTGATAAACCCGTTATTACTTTATTGGATACTCCCGGCGCTTTTCCCGGCATTGAAGCTGAAGAACGCGGACAGGCAGAAGCAATTGCCAGAAACCTGATCGAAATGTCAAGACTTAAAGTACCTATGATTGTTGTTATCATTGGTGAAGGTGCATCTGGCGGAGCTCTCGGTATCGGTATAGGTGATAGAATTCTGATGTTGAAATATTGCTGGTACTCCGTTATTTCTCCTGAATCATGTTCATCGATTCTTTGGAGAAGCTGGGATTTCAAGGAACAGGCAGCAGACGCTTTAAAATTAACTGCAAACGATTTACTGAAGCTTGGTATTATTGATAGAATTATTGATGAACCAAGCGGTGGTGCGCACCGAAATCATCAAGAAGCTGCAGCTATCTTAAAAACTGCTTTAATAGAAGAGATTAGTGAAGTAAAGAAAATTAAGAAAGAAAAGCTTCTTGATAATCGAATTAAGAAGTTTGAAAAAATGGGATTCTGGAAAGAATAAAAATGATTTCGCAACCCGATAATTATAAGTTTATTATCAATGGTGTTAAACCTTTGCATGGTTCTGTTAAGGTATCCGGTGCAAAGAATTCAGCTACAAAGCTAATGGTTGCTTCTATGCTGTCTGATGAAAAATCATTTTTCAAAAATTCACCTAACGGCATCAGCGAACTTGGAGTTACTATAGATCTTTGTAAAATCCTAGGTAGCGAAATTAATCAGTCTGGTGATAATCTCGAAATACAAACTCCAAATATTAATACTTGTGAGATTCCTTCTGACTACGGCAATGTAAACAGGGTTTCTATTCTTACCGCAGGCGTCTTGCTCCATAGAAGCGGGGAGGCTAAAATACCAATTCCGGGAGGATGCAAGATTGGCTCGCGTCCGGTAAATTTTCACATCGAAGGGCTTAAGAAACTCGGTTGTACAGTTGAAATGACCGATTATTTTTATAACCTCAAAGCTGATAAACTACACGGCAATAATATCCATCTTGAATATCCAAGTGTCGGTGCAACCGAAAACATTCTTATGGCAGCTGCTCTCGCAGAAGGAAGAACTATAATCTTCAATGCTGCTGTTGAACCTGAAATTTATGATTTAATTAAATACCTTCAGAAGATGGGTGCTATCATTGAGATCAGTACTGATAGAAAAATCACCATAGAAGGCGTCGATAAACTTTACGGTGCATATCATAGCGTTATTCCTGATAGGAATCAGGCAGCGTCTTTTGCCGTTGCCGGGCTTGTTACTAAAGGAGATGTATTCGTCGAAAATGCAGTACAGGATGATTTGATTACTTTTCTGAATACCATTCGTCGTATCGGCGGTGAATTTGAAATTAAAGATAATGGAATAAGATTTTTCTATAATGGGCCCTTTAATCCTATCGCAATTGAAACAAACGTACATCCCGGGTTTATGACAGATTGGCAGCAGCCGCTTGTCATTCTACTCACTCAGGCAAAAGGAATTTCTATAGTTCATGAAACTGTTTATGAAAAACGATTTGGATATGTTGAGGAGCTTAATAAGATGGGTGCTGAAATCGAGCTTTATAATACGTGTCTCGGTGGTCTGGCGTGCAGGTTTGCTAATCAGGAGTATTTCCATAGTGCTGTTATTAAAGGACCAGTCTCATTGCATGGCGCAGAAATAGTTGTTCCTGATTTGCGTGGTGGAATGTCATATCTTATTGCAGGTTTAATCGCTAAAGGAGAAACAGTAATTAGCGGTATCAGGTTTATTGATAGGGGATACGAAAATATTGACGGTAAATTAAGAGATTTGGGTGCAGACATAAAACGCGTTTAATTTAAATAATTTTTCAATGACTAACAAAGATAAGATTAACGAATTAAGGGAAAAAAGACAGTTAGCAATGCTGGGTGGAGGTCAAAAAAGCATTGACTCCCAGCACAAAAGAGGTAAGCTAACAGCACGTGAAAGGATTCATCTGCTTCTCGATCAGAGTACATTTGAGGAGATGGATATATTCGTTAGGCATCAGAGTCGTGATTTCGGTTTGGAAAATACTCGTTATTATACAGACGGAGTAATAACAGGTGTTGGCAAGATTCATGGACGTAATGTCGCTGTCTTCTCTCAGGATTTTACTATCCTCGGAGGTTCTCTCGCTGAGTATTACGCGAAGAAAGTTGTAAAAATTATGGACCTTGCTATGAAAGTAGGTATGCCGGTAATCGGTATTAACGATAGTGGCGGCGCACGTATTCAGGAAGGTGTACTTTCTCTCGCAGGTTATGCAGATATTTTCTTACGCAATACTCTTTCAAGCGGTGTAGTGCCGCAAATATCAGCTATTGTCGGACCTTGTGCTGGTGGTGCCGTTTACTCACCCGCTATTACAGATTTCATTTTCATGGTTGATAAAATTTCTCACATGTTCATAACAGGACCGAATGTAATAAAAGCCGTTACCAACGAAGACGTTACTTTCGATGAACTCGGCGGTGCTAATACTCACGCAATAAAAAGCGGTGTAAGTCATTTCACTTGTGAAAATGAAATTGATTGTTTCGAAAGAATCAGAAGACTTATGTCGTATCTTCCTTCAAATAACATGGATCTTCCACCCAATGTTGATTTTGATGAACCCGAGTATGATTTAAGTGATTTAAATGAATTCGTTCCAGATAATCCAAATAAACCTTATGATATGAGGGATATTATCAATAGAGTAATAGATAAGGATTCCTTCTTCGAAGTTCATAAAGATTATGCTGAGAACATAATCTGCGGATTCGGAAGAATCAGCGGTCGTTCTGTTGGTATTGTTGCAAATCAGCCTCTGGTGCTTGCAGGTGTTCTTTGCCTAAACTCATCTATCAAAGGTGCACGTTTCGTTCGCTTCTGCGATTCGTTCAATATTCCTTTGCTTGTATTTGAAGACGTTCCCGGATTCCTGCCCGGCACAGACCAGGAATGGCGCGGGGTTATCAGGCATGGTGCAAAACTTCTTTATGCATTCTGCGAAGCTACAGTTCCTAAAATCACTGTTATCATCCGTAAAGCATACGGAGGTGCTTATGACGTTATGAACTCCAAACACGTAAGAGGTGACGTAAACCTTGCATGGCCCTCCGCTGAGATAGCGGTTATGGGTGCTAAGGGTGCCGCGGAAATTATATTTAGAAAAGAACTTCTTGCTGCTGAAGATAGACAGAAACTTCTTGATGAAAAAATCAATGAGTTCAATACTAAGTTCTGTAATCCTTACATCGCAGCTGAAAGGGGATTTATTGACGATATCATCGAACCAAAAGATACACGTAAAAAACTTATAACATATTTCGAGCTAATCGAAAACAAAGTCGATTTCAATCCGCGCCGAAAGCACGGAAATATCCCATTGTAATTTAAGAACGGGAGTCCTCAATGTGGACTCCCGTTCTTGTTTATATTTTAAAATCACATTATCTTTTAACAACTAACAACTAACAACTAACAACTATCAACTACTTCACCAATAGCATCCTTCTCGTCTCCATAAACTCATCCGCAATTATTTTATAAAAATACACTCCGCTATTTAACCCGCTTCCATCGAATGTTGCTTCATAAATTCCCGGCTGTAAACTTTCATTCACAAGAGATTGCACTTCCCGTCCCATAACATCATAAACTTTTAAAGAAACCTGACTAACACTAGGTAACGAAAAACTGACTCTTGTCGTCGGATTAAACGGATTCGGATAATTTTGTTGCAGTGAATATGATGACGGATTTTCCGAATTAATATTTTCTATTCCGGTAGGATTGCCGGATGGGTCGCGTTTGTAATATATCTCATTGTTTCCGTCACGGTTGTCATGCCATACAGCATGAACAATAAAACCTGATATTGCAACAGATGGAGAGTATGAATCTGCAGGGTTATTCGTTAGTCGTGTATCAGATCCCCAGTTTACACCTGCATTTAGTGAGGCTTTGTAATACATCTCCCAGTTTCCGTCACGAAAGTCCTGCCAGACAACGTGCACAATAGAACCTGATACTGCGAATGAAGGATAGTATGAAAAGGCAGAATTATTTGTCAACCTAATGTCCGATTCCCAGCTTATACCTGCATCAGTTGAACGTTTATAATAAATCTCCGCATTGCCGTCACGATATTCTTGCCATCCAATATGCAAATTTGAACCAGAGACTGCTACAGTGGGATGCAAAGAAATTTCAGAGTTATTCGTCAGGCGTGTATCCGCTCCCCAGCTTAAGCCCGCATTTGTTGAGCGTTTGTAGAATATCTCGCTGTTCCCGTTACGATTGTCATACCATACAACATGTACAGTCGTGCCGGATATTGCTATTGTAGGATGCTCTGAAGAAGAAGTGTCATTCGTCAGGCGTGTATCTGTTCCCCAGATTTGACCTCCGTCAGATGAGCGTTTGTAGTATATTTCAACATTCCCGTCGCGATAGTCTTCCCAAACAATATGTACTATATCACCGGAAACCGAAACTGAAGGGAAGTATGAATGAGCACTATTATTTGTCATTCTCATATCCGCTCCCCAGTTAGCACCTGCATTTGTTGAACTCTTGTAATATATTTCAGTGTTACCGTCTCGATGATCAAACCATACCACATTTACAAAGTTACCTGAAACAGCGATAGATGGTGACTCTGAAAGAAAAACATTATTAGTCAGCCGTACATCACCTTCCCAGTTTAGTCCTGCATCAGTTGAACGTTTATAGTGTATTTCTCCATTCCCGCTTAAGTCTTCCACCCATACAACATGCAAAACCGAACCGCTGGTTGCAATGCACCATGCGCCATTGTATGACGTTGCTGAATAATCAGGACTGGTTGTCAGCCGAAAATCGGTTTGCCACTGACCTTCACAATTTTCTATATTAAACAATAAATTTACAATTAGTACAAAAGCTAATGTGTAAATTAATCTTTTCCCTGATAAAAACCGGGATTTAGCTGCGTTCATCATAATGTTTATATATAAGTTTAGTTTAAAATCTTCCGATACACCTTTTCACGTGCAACGAGCTTAAATTCATGTCATACAAAATCGCTTTTACCTTCTACGATTATACAAAAACCCACTTTTAAACGTTAATAACTCTCTTATTTGAATAATAATTCCTAATGATTCATGCATTGATGTCACGACTTGTTAAAACGTTTTATAATTCATAATCGGAATTAAAAAACGGAAGTTTAGACTCCCGTTTATTTTCTTGATATTACTATTAACGAATAACTAACAGCTATTTCACCAAAAGCATCCTTCTCGTCTCCGTAAAACCATCCGTCATCAATTTATAAAAATACACTCCGCTGTTCAATCCGCTACCGTCGAATGTCGTCTCATACGTACCCGCCTGTAACTTCTCATTAACTAGCGACTGCACTTCACGTCCCATAACATCATAAACCTTTAAAGAAATCTGACTAACACTTGGCAACGAAAAACGAATCACTGTATTTGGATTAAACGGGTTCGGGTAGTTTTGTTTCAAAGAATAAGATGTCGGAATTTCCGATTTAACATTTACAATACCTGTTGGATTACCCGTCGGGTCACGTTTGTAGTATATCTCCCAGTTTCCGTCTCGATAGTCACACCAAACAACATGCACAATAGAGCCGGATACTGCCACAGAAGGATCGCTTGAATTAGAATTGTTATTCGTAAGCCGCGTGTCTGTACTCCATGTATTCCCGCCATCTATTGATTGTTTGTAGTATATTTCATCGTTCCCATCACGATTGTCATACCAAACGACATGAACAGCTAAAGCCGGAGGTGCGGCATAAACTAATACAGAAGGACTGTATGAGGCAGAAGTATTATTTGTAAGCCTTGTGTCGGTTCCCCAGTTTGTGCCTGCATCGAACGAGTGTTTATGGTATATCTCCCAGTTGCCGTCACGGTTGTCTTGCCACACTACATTCACAAACATACCTGATACTGATATAGAAGGATTGTTTGAGCCTAAAGTGTTATTTGTTAGTCGTGTATCCAATCCCCAGCTTATTCCTGCATTGTCAGAACGATTGTAGTAAATCTCTTCGTTTCCGTCGCGGCTGTCAGTCCAAACAACATGTACAGTTGAGCCGTAAGCTTCCACATGAGAATTGTTTGAATTAGCTGTGTTATGTGTCAGTGCTGAATCCGGACTCCAGCTTGCACCCCCATCTGCTGAACGTTTATAGTAAATCTCATTGTTTGAACTTCTGTTATCATGCCATACAACATGAACGACCGCGCCGGATACAGCTACGGAAGGATCGTATTTAGATACAGCATTAGAATCACTCGTCAACCGTGTGTCTGAACCCCAGGTACTTCCGCCATCCAATGAACGTTTGTAGTATATTTCATTGTTCCCATCACGGTTATCGTACCATAAAACGTGCAAAACAGAACCGGAAACAGAAATTGAAGGATTGTAAGAAGTAAATGAGTTATTCGTTAACCGCGTGTCTGCCCCCCAGTTCACACCTGAATTTGTTGAGCGTTTATAGTAAATCTCATCATTCCCGTTACGATTCTCATACCAGACAACATGCACAACTGAGCCGCTTGCTGCGATGCACCGCGCATTGTCGAAAGATGTTTGTGAAAAACCTGGGTCATTTGAAAGTCGCACATCAGGCTCCCACTGGGAATAAGAACTAAGAATTAAGAATGATGAATTTAGAATAATAAAAAGCGCTAAGTAAATTGTAATTTTTGTTTTCATAATATTTTTGTCTTAAATATTGAAAATACTTTCTTATAATATTCTATTTCCATTTCTAAATGTTGCAAGCCGGAGCAAAGTCCGTAACCTGCGAATAACAAATACTATTTCATTAATATCATTCGTTTTGTTTCGGTGTATGATTCTGTTTGCAATCGGTAGAAATACACACCGCTATTCAATCCGCTCCCGTCAAACGTTGTCACATAAGTTCCCGCCTGCAATCTCTCATTCACAAGCGTCTGCACTTCGTTACCTGTAATATCAAATATCTTTAAAGATGAAAAAATAACAACTGGCAACGAAAATCTAATAGCCGTCCTCGGATTAAACGGATTCGGATAATTTTGAGATAGTAAATAATTCAATGGAACTTCCGCTGTAATATTTTTAACGTCTGTCAAAATTGTATCACCATATAAAACACCATTGATACAACAACCCTGTAATGATTCACTTGCTATTCCCCAAAAATCAGAATACGTAGCAAATATTATCCCGAAATCCAATCCGTACGTTATTGATGTGGATGTCTCCATGGTGTATCTGTGAAACACTTTTCGTTTTACCTGATTACCAAGAAGTGAAACGAATCCTGTATCAGCACAATAATGTTTTGGTGTGTAATATGTGCAAACCAATGTTGTATCACCTTTTCTTGCTCGAAGACTATCTACTAATACTTCGAATGGACTGTAGGAACAATATTCCGAGTTTTGTCTGGAATATATATTTCCCGAAATAGAATCCATTCGAATAATTTGTCCTATAGAACCAGGAAAATACTGATTGGCAATAAAGTATTTTTTTGAACCTATTATAGTATCTTTTACTATTCTTACTTTATAATCATATTGATAACCATTTGATGCCCCGTAATGATATTTATAAACATTCCCGACTGCTAAGGGAAAATACTTCGCAGTATTTGTATCTAATGCGCTCGCTTTAATTGCCACTAGCACTAACAGAATTACAATAAGTTTATTCATCTTCTGATTATTAAATTATTTAATGATGCAGTCGAAAGGAATATGTAGAAAAACAATTTCTTAATTTCAAATTTACTTATAGTATTTCCCTGTCGCTTTTTTAGTGCTCTGGTACAAAATCCTGCAAGTTTAAAAACACCTGCAAATATCTTTCCCATAATAGTAATTAATTCTAAGAATAAATTTCCTTTGAATATCACTTACAACTTAATTGGAAACTGCTGTGTAAATAAATCTTATAAAATTTAATTTAATAAATCAATGAATAAAATACATTACCTAAAATCATACACTAGAATTATAACTTATAAAGTACGCTGAAAGTGCGCACAAAGTGCGCATAAAGTGCGCATATTATAATGGAAACTATCGTCTTACATTGATATTCCAAATCAAAATACAACATGCAACTCTTTGAATTGAATGTCCTGCCATATTTAGGTAAATTATACACAACAATGGAAAATCAACAGCCCCATAAAAGCAAATACGAATCAGTAAAGAACTTTTTATTCAAACCGGTTATTAAAACTGACTCTAATTTCTTTAAATATTCAGGTTTGGGTATTCAGCTTTCTGTTACTATTATTGTATTTCTCTTTGCAGGTCTCTGGCTCGATAAATACTTTGAAACAAAATTCATCTTCACGCTTGTGTTTGTGTTTTTAGGCTTTGTCGGTGTCTTTTACAAAATATTTTCTGTACTAAAGGAACTTGACGAAGAAAAGAAACAAAAGATTAAAGATGGAAAAAAAGGATAATTACTTTCGGAATTATACTTTATTCGTTTTATTTATCTCTTTAATCTCTGTTATTGCTGTCTTTTTCTGGCAGAGTTCTGGCGGAAGCATCGAGTTTAAATCCGTTCTTGCTGCTGCGGTGATAAATGCACTTAACTCCATTATCGGATTCCGCATCATACTGCGCTCAATCGAAAGCAAGAATTCTAAACAGTTCATGGTTGCGAGCCTCGGCAGTATGACAGCAAGATTGTTCGTGGTTCTGATAGTTATATTATTAGGGTTATTGTTATTTAATTTTAATAAAAAATCATTTATATTTGCACTGTTTTGTTACTATTTTACATTTCTTATTATAGAAACAATTTTATTGATTAAAAGAATTAACGCAAGAAAGAGAGTTTGAATATTAAAAAGGTTTTACAAATCAGTTTATTCCTTTTAGTTTTTACTGTTTTTGGGCTTGGTCATTTGTACGCAAGCGACCCTTCCCATGAGAAAGATGACGAGGGTAAGCTTGATATAGTTGAGAAAGTAGTTGACCACGATTATGTGGATTTCTATTTCCTCGGAAAACTGAAACTCCCGCAATTCCCGCCTGTTACAATCGGTGGCTTAACACTGGATTTCTCTATTACAAAAACCTTGTTCATGTTGTTCCTTTCTTCAACGATTTTATTCATTGTCCTCACACGTGCCGCTTCAATAAACACAAAAAATAAAACCCCTAAAGGTGTTGGCAATTTTATTGAAGTAATAGTTACTTTTCTGCGCGATGAAGTAGTATTGCCAAATATGGGAAAAGAAGGTCTTAAAATGATGCCTTTCTTTCTCACATTATTCTTCTTTATTCTGTTTGCAAACCTTATCGGTTTGATTCCTTTTATGGCTCAGCCGACGAAAAACCTTAGCGTTACTACAGGGCTTGCACTCGTTACTTTCGGTATGATACAGATAAACGGTATGAAGAAGAATGGCGTTCTCGGTTATTTCAAAGGTCTTGTACCGCATGGTATTCCGGCTTTTGTATTGCCTATTATGATTGTTGTTGAGTTCATCGGTTTATTCACGAAACCTTTTGCACTCTTGATGAGGTTGTTTGCTAATATAGTTGCGGGTTCTATTATTATACTGTCACTTATAGGTTTGATTTTTATAATGAACTGGGCTGGTGTTGCAATAGCAGTGCCGTTTACTTTGTTCATATATTTCTTGGAATTGTTTGTAGCTTTGCTGCAGGCATATATTTTTACGATGCTTTCCGTCATATTTATTAATATGGCAATGCATCAGGAACATTGATAATTTTTATATAAACTAAAATAATTTAAAGGAGTAAATTTCATGGATTTAGCATTTCTTGCAGCAGGTATCGGAGCCGGTTTAGTAGTAATCGGAGCAGGTCTTGGTATTGGAAAGATCGCCAGCGCGGCTATGGAAGCCAGCGGTAGAAACCCGGAAGCACTTGGTGATATCAGAACTTCAATGATTATCGCAGCTGCTCTTATCGAAGGTGTTGCACTTTTCGGTTTGGTTATCTGTATTCTTTTGGCAATTAAGAGCTAATCTCTCTTATTTTAAATACTAAACTTTAAAATGACACTAATTATTTTAAATAATTTGTTATTTGGTATTTTCTTGAGCGGTGATAAACCGTCTCTGCTTTCCGTTAATCCGGGTCTTATAATCTGGACTATAGTCATCTTTGTGCTATTTCTTTTCTTGTTAAAGAAGTTTGCATGGGGACCGATAATAACTGCTCTCAATAACCGCGAGCTGATGATAAAGGAGGCACTTGAAAATGCTGAAAGGCAAAACAAAGAATCTGCAGAGCTCATCGAGCAGAACAGGAAGGTAATCGCAGAGGCAAACGCACATGCTTCAAGGATTATCAGCGATGCAAAAGATATTGCTGTGAAGATGAAGGATGAGATTGTCAGCAAAGCTAACGAAGAGTCCAACAAGAATATTGAAAAAGCAAAGCAGCAGATAGAAGCAATGAAGGTTTCAGCACTCGAAGAGATGAGAGGGGACATAACCGATATTGCATTTAAGGCAGCGGAAAAAATTCTTTCAAAGAATCTTGACAGGGGAAAGCAGATGGACCTTATTAATGACTATATGTCTAAAATACCAAAGAACTGAAGCAGGGAGTCATGGCAAATAAATTAACTTCCAGTTATTCAAATTCTTTGTACGAGGCAGCATCTAAAGAAAATATTCTTAACGATGTAGCAGCAGATTGCGAAGGTCTGCTTTCTTTAATAGCTGAAAGCAGGGAGCTGAATATTGTGTTAGACAGCCCCGTGATAAGCAAGTTCAAGAAGATAAGCATAGTTAATACCCTTTTTAAAGATAAGGTCAAAAACCTTACTTTGAATCTCATCTTGCTCGTAATAAAGAACCGCAGGGAATCATACCTGAAGTTAATCCTTGAAGATTTTCTTCAAATGAAGGATGCAAAGGAAGGCATCATTAAACCTGTTTATACAACTGCTATTGAGCTTAAAGAAGATGAGAAAATAAAATTAAAGAAAGAAATTGATTCGATAACTAAAAAGAATTCAATACCATCCTTTGAAGTCGACCCTGCACTAATAGGGGGATTCACGATTAACATTGGAGATTCTATTATTGATGGAAGTGTGAAGAGACAACTTGAAATGATGAGAAAATCACTGAAGTAAAAACATAAAACGAATTTTAACAGGAGATATATTTTAATATGAATGTAAAAGCAGGCGAAGTATCCGCTGTAATATTAAAGCAGCTTTCGGGCTACGAAAATGAAGTTGATATTTATGATATTGGAACCGTTCTTTCGGTTGGTGATAATGTTGCAAGGGTTTACGGACTCTCAAAATGTCAGGCAAGTGAGCTTATCGAATTTCCGCATGGAGTTTTCGGTGTAGCACTTAACCTTGAAGAAGACAACGTAGGCTGCGTTCTTTTCGGAGAAGTTCATCTGGTAAAAGAAGGCGATACAGTTAAGAGAACAGGGAAGATTATTTCTATTCCTGTTGGTGAAGCAATGCTCGGACGTGTCATTAACCCTCTCGGTCAGCCTCTCGACGGTAAAGGTGATATTGCAACAGATCAGTTTTCACCTATCGAAAGAAAAGCTCTTGGAGTTATTCAAAGACAGCCTGTTAAAGAACCTCTGCAAACTGGTCTCAAAGCTATCGATGCTATGATTCCTATCGGCAGGGGACAAAGAGAATTGATTATCGGCGATAGACAGACAGGTAAAACTGCCGTTGCTATCGATACTATAATAAATCAAAAAGGTAAAGACGTTTTCTGTATTTATGTTGCAATAGGTCAGAAAGCATCAACAATAGCTCAGGTAGTAAAGAATCTCGAAGAAGCTGGTGCAATGGAATTTACAACTGTCATTGCGGCTCCGGCATCTGACCCTGCACCGATGCTTTATATTTCTCCGTATTCAGGTGCAACTCTCGGCGAGTATTTCCGTGATAATGGAAAACATGCTCTTGTTATTTATGACGATTTAACAAAGCAGGCAGCGGCTTATAGAGAGCTGTCTCTTCTCTTAAGAAGACCTCCGGGAAGAGAAGCTTATCCTGGTGACGTTTTCTATCTCCATTCACGTTTACTTGAAAGAGCTTCTAAGCTTTCAAACGAACTCGGTGGAGGCAGCCTTACAGCTTTGCCTATCATCGAAACAAAAGCCGGCGACGTTTCTGCTTATATTCCAACAAACGTTATCTCAATTACTGACGGTCAGATTTATCTCGAACCAAACCTTTTTAATAACGGTGTAAGACCTGCTATTAATGTTGGTATCTCTGTTTCTCGTGTCGGCGGCAGTGCTCAGATTAAAGCAATGAAAAGAATTGCAGGTACATTAAGGCTTGACCTTGCTCAGTACAGAGAGCTTGAGTCATTCGCGAAGTTCGGTTCCGACCTCGACAAAGCAACCCAGCAGCAGTTAAGACGCGGTGAAAGACTTGTCGAAGTACTCAAGCAGAAACAGTATTCACCTCTTGGAGTTGAAAAGCAGGTTGTCGTTATTTATGCTGCAACTCACGGATACCTTGATGAAATTCCTGTAGATTATGTAAAGAAATTCGAAAGTGATTTCCTGACTGAAATGGAAAATATTCACGGAAACATTTTATCCGAAATAATCGAAAAGAAAGATATATCAGAAGACTTGATGAAAAAACTTAACGCTGTATTGGAAGATTTTACAAATCGTTTCAAAGAATCTTTAAAATCATAATTCTATGACAACAAAAGCACCCGCTGAAGTAAACTATTTTGACGAGGCAGATAAGATAAAGAAACTTTACTCTGCAATAGATGAACTTAAAGATATTGTAAAAGAGGATAACGACAGAAACAGACTTAGTTTTTGCATCAACCTTTATTTCGAAAAAGAAATAGGCTCTCTTTATGATGCTATCGTACAGGCAAAACCAAATTCTTCAAAAGTTGACTTTAAGGAACTCGAAGGATTAGTAATGAAGAAATTAAATGAAAAAGGAATAAAATAAGAATTGGCTACCCTTAAAGAAATAAGAATCCGTTTAAAAGCGGTTAAGAATATTCAGAAGATTACTAAGGCTATGAAGATGGTCGCTGCTGCTAAGGTTAGAAAAGCACAGGATAGAATAATATCAACTAGACCTTATGCAAGCAAGCTGAGCAGTCTTATGAGTGAACTCGTTTCTTTAAACGATATTTCAAACCACCCGCTTATTCAGGAAAGGGAAATCAAGAAGCGTCTCGTCGTATTAATAACATCAGACAGGGGACTTTGCGGAGCATTTAATTCGAATATTATAAAACACACTGTTGCACATCTTGAAGCTATTGGAAAAGAAACGGCAATGATAACAATAGGGAAAAAAGGTTACGACTTCTTTTCAAAAAGAAAGTATAACTTGATAAAGAACTTTCCCAATGTTTTCCAGAACTTAAATATCCAGACTTCAACCGAAATAGTTAATTATCTAAAGGATCTTTATTTGAAAAGTGAATATGACTTTATTGAAGTTATCTATAACGAATTTAAATCAATCATAAAACAAAATATAGTAACAGATACTTTCCTTCCGTTTAAGAAAAATACTGAAAGTGATTCAAAATCTAAAAATATTGACTTCATCTTCGAACCCGATTCAAAGAATATATTATTTGAGCTCATTCCTAAAGAATTAAACATAATGTTCTGGAAGGCACTGCTTGAGTCTAATGCATCAGAACAGGGTGCCAGAATGACAGCCATGGAAACAGCATCTAATAACGCAGGTGATGTAATTAAAGACCTTAATCTGAATTACAACCGTGCAAGACAGGAATCCATCACAACAGAATTGCTTGAAATAGTCAGCGGTGCTGAAGCCCTACAAAAGGGATAATAAGACAATTGTTTTTATTTGATTAACAATTACTTCATCCTTAAAGCACAATCGGAATATTTAAACAAAGAATTATTCAACCATTCTATTGAAGATTCCTTCATTATTGAAAAGAACCTTGTAACAATCATTCTTAAATATAAGGAGTATAAGTACCTTAAGATTGTACTTGAAAAGAATCTTGAGACCTTATTTATTGACGATCCCCAATCACTTCCTAAAAAGAATGTATTAAACATTTTCCCTTCTGTTGAATCAAAGTCAGTTCATAATGTTTCCATTATAGAGCAAAACAGAGTAATTATTATCTCTCTCAGCGATGGTTACTCAATCGTATTTTACGCTATTCCCAATAAATCAAATGTTTTTATTGTTAAAGAAGGAATTATCATAGACTCTTACAAAGATAAATCTGATTTTATTGACAAGGATATTGAATCACTAATAAATAAACCACCGGTATCACTTCAATCTGAACCGGAACCAATTAAAGAGTACATAAAACGTAAATATAATTACTTAGGTAAATACTATAAGGATGAACTTGAAAAGAGATTCTCAGAAGCTGAGATAGCTAATATTGATTATAATAAGATAGTTGAAAAATTAATTTCTGAGATTGATAATTCTGGTAGGTATTACATATATTTGAACAATGATTTGTTAATACCTTCCTTGATTGACCTTGCGTACTGCAGTGACTTCAAAAAGAATAAACACGAGAATATTAATGCCCTCATCGTTAGCTATTACAGAAAGTATAAGTCTTTAAACGAGAAAAAAGAAGTAAAGAATAATCTGTTAGCAAAAGTAAAAGCTGATTTAAAAAGATCAGAAAACAAAATAGGTAATTTGAGAAAGGCAATTGATGAAGCCGGTAATTCACATATCTTTAAAATATTCGGTGATGTTCTTTTAGCAAATGTTTATAACATTCAAAGCGGATTAGAATTCTTTGAATATATTGATGAAAATGATAGTAAGCACAAAATTAAGCTAAATCCCAAACTTTCAGCACAAGAAAACGCAAATCAGTATTACACAAAGTATAAGGGGTTGAAGAATTCGGTTGAATCACTGGATAAAAAACTTTTGTTATTGATATCGGAAAGAGAATCTTTGATGAATAAACGTGATAGACTCGAAAATGAAGAAAACTTCAAAACACTAAGAAAGATGGACAATATTGAATCTAAAAAGAGCGAAGCAGAAAAACTACCATTCAGGATATTCAAATTGAGTGATAAGTTTGAGGTATGGGTAGGTAAAGACAGTGCTAGCAATGATCTGCTTACAATGAAATATACTAATCAGTATGACTACTGGTTTCACGTCAGGGGATTCAGCGGCTCACATACCACTTTAAAATTACTCGATAAGAATCTCAAACCTGAAAAAGAGTTTATTCTGAAGGCAGCTGAGATTGCAGCATACTACAGTAAAGCAAGAAAAGGGAAACATATTCCGGTAGCATATACTGAAAAGAAGTATGTTAAGAAAAGAAAAGGATTTAAACAGGGTTCGGTAGTTATGGAAAAAGAAAAGATTGTATTCGTGAATCCAGCTGTTCCGGAAGCAGGATTGAATTGATTATTACATTCGTCGTTCTAACTCGGATATCTTATCCAGTATGTTCTTCTTATTCCTGTGTCCTGCTCTAAGCAATAATGTATAGGCATCAAACGCTTCCTTATTCAGTCCTTGTTTTGCCAGAACATCAGCAATAGTTTCGGTTATTATTTTTACATTACCAAGAAGACTGTCTTTGTTGTTTAATGAAGGAATATTGTTTTGCTTTAATTCCTCTTCCGATTTTGCACCTTTCTTGTTTTGATGTAAATCCAAAGACATCCTCTTAATTTCCTCTTTAAAACTAATGAATTCAGTATCATTCTCAATTGATTGAATGAATTCACTGTCAATTAAAGTAAGTTCCGGATTATTATTCTCCGGTAAAGTTCTGCAGAACTTTAAATCCTTGAAATATTCTTCATAGTCCTCAAACTTATCGAGATCAGACAACATTTCGTTATAAAATATCTTCGCCTGTGTTTGTTTTGACCTAAATTCCTCAATTGAAGATCGAAGCAATTCAATTAAATCTTTATTCTGTACTTTTTTCTCAATGCTGTTCAATTCATTTTCTGCCTCATTATAATACTCAAGTTTTATTAATGCGCGGATTTTAAGTATTTTAGGAGATAAATAAAATGGATACAGTTCAATAATCATATTGCATATCTTGACACAATTATCAAAGCGCTCATTAAAGAAGTACAAATTTGCAAGTTTAATTAAAACAGGTGAAAAGGGATTTCCTTCTAGTTTTTCTTTCAGAAAACCTATGTAGTTGTCAAGATTAAGCATTATGTGTCTGTTGGGTTAGTTTTGCTCTGTTATGACTAACTACTTGTTTTATTGACAAGAAAGATATAGTTCCAAATCCTAATGCAAACATAAGTTGAAAAGGAATTGAAGCAATCTGTGCATAATAAATTGATATACCTACACCTATAAACAAATAAATAGATAATATCCCCTCAATAAAAGCAATGAACGGTATTTTCTTTGCATGATATTTCTTATCATGAACTGTATCATTTTCATTTACGATCTTATATTTTGGAGTTCTAACAAATTCACTCTTCTTATTGATTAATCCTTCCCAGACAGCTTTTGTATTATTGACTGCAAGTCCCATACTTCCCATCATAAATACGGGAAAATAAATTATTCTTTGCTGCCAGTCGGGATATATATCTTTCTGTGAATATAAGTAGAACATCATTGAGCTTACAAATGCAAAAATAAAGAATGACATAAATTTATAAACATCATCGTATTCACCTGTTTCCTTTATAAGAGTAACAAGCGGACTTAATAATGCAGCTACAAGTATAAATGGATAGGCTATGTTACTCCATAAATGTATAAATGATTGAATCTTTTCCCTAAAAGGTAGATTTGACTTTAGAACTTTAGGATAAATTTTCTTAGCGGTCTCAATAGCTCCTTTAGTCCATCTGAACTGTTGCGATCGTAGAGAATTAATATCAGCAGGTAATTCGGCAGGAGATGTAAAATTGACAAGATACTTCAATTCCCACCCTTTCATTTGTGCTCTGTATGATAAATCAAGGTCTTCTGTAAGTGTATCTGCCTCCCAGTTGCCGGCATCTTCTATACAGGATTTTCTCCAAACTCCGCCAGTTCCGTTAAAGTTAATGAAGAATCCAGCTCTGTTTCTGACCGCTTGTTCAATTACAAAGTGTCCATCAAGTGCTATAGCCTGCGTCTTTGTCAAAATTGAATAATCCCTGTTTATATGCTCCCATCTAGTCTGAACCAATCCTATTTTTTCATTTTTAAGGAAGTATGGAATTGTTCTGTTTAAAAAGTTCTTACGAGGGATAAAGTCAGCATCAAATATAGCTACGTATTCACCTAAAGCTACTTTGAGACCTTCTTTTAAGGCTCCCGCTTTATATCCTTGCCTGTTAGATCTGTGTATATGGTTTATTATATATCCCTGTTCCTTATATTTCTTAATGTGATTTTCAATAATATCCTTTGTATCATCGGTCGAATCGTCAAGTATCTGTACTTCAAGTTTATCCTTTGGATAGTCAATGCGAAGAGTAGCATCAATCAGTCTGCATATAACATACTTTTCGTTATAGAGAGGCAATTGTATTGTTACAAAAGGGTAATCCTTAATTTCAAAGTCTTTTTCTTCAATATCCTCAGTTCTCTTGTTAAATGTTTTAAAGTAAAGATATATCATGCTAAAACCATGGCTTGCGAAGAAGAACAACAATGTCAGTGAACCAATGTAAGTTAGTAAAATAAATGTTTCAATTTTCATATTACCAGTTTGAGATTATATCGTTTAAAATATCTTCTGTTATCTTATCGCGGGCTACAGTAATACCAACTTCTCTTTCAGAAAAAGAATTTGATGATGAATTGTATTCGCCCCAGTTTTCATACGTTCTTTCCCATATTTTCGTTTGCTTCTTCAGGTTGTCGAATATAACCGATACTGATATCGTAACCTTACGTTTTGTAACATTTTCCGATCCGCTGATGACCAAGGCTTCATCTCGAATAGAGCTTATTGTGCATGTCAGCAATCCATCAGCTTTGGTTTTATCGACTAACTTAAGCGTGTTGTCGCTTATAATCCTGTTTTTTAAAAGCTCTGTGAATCGTTCTTTAATACCAGCTTCAGCATAACCGGAATTATCTACAAATAGTGGAACAGCTACCGTTTTAATACCTTCAGGAGGATTATTTCCTCTAAAGCTATAAACACTGCAAGAAATAAAGTTTATGGTAAACAATAGAATCAATATGTAATTTATTGCTTTAGTCAATATCGTATCTACTAATATTATATTTTTTCATTTTCCTGTATATGCTCCTTTGAGACTGACTTAAATTAGCAGAGACTTTCATTACATCCCACTTATAAAGTTTTAACAAATATTTAATTAATTCTTTCTCAATTTCTTCTCCGCTCATTTGCTCAATTTCGCTTTTGCTTATATAAAAGTCATCATTATTCTTGTTATCAGCAATATCAAAATTCTTACTTCTTATTAAATCTTTTACTTCTAAAATATCGGTTTTTAATTCAATAAGTCCTCTGATTATTAAGTCTTTTTCATTTAAATCTCTTGATACGTAAGGGATAGCAGGAAGGGGACGCGTTTCAAAGCTTACTGAATGAAGATTCTTCTTCACATCATCAATCCCAATAACTTTTCCGGGATTTAATACAATAATGCTTTCACAGAAATTCTTAAGTTCCCTTACATTCCCATACCAAACATAATTTACAATATAATCAAGCGCACCTTCACTTATACCTGCAAAGGTTATGTTATTCTTATTACAAACATCTTCAACAAAGGTATCAAACAAAACTTTAATATCAGACCTTCTTTCTCGAAGAGGCGGAATATTTATGTTTACTGACCTTAATCTGAAGTATAAGTCTTCCCTGAAGTTCTTGCTGATTACTTCTGTCTCTAAGTTTTTATTAGTCGCTGCAATAACTCTTACATCTACGAATAATTTTTTGCTTCCTCCAACTTTTATGTACTCACCGGATTCCAGAACCCTGAGAATTTTCACCTGGGTAGCAAGAGGCATATCTCCAATTTCGTCAAGAAATATTGTACCTTTGTCTGCCATTTCGAAATAGCCCGAACGAGTCTCTATAGCACCTGTGAAAGCTCCTTTCTGATGTCCAAATAGTTCGCTTTCTATGATTCCTTCAGGAATAGCACCACAATTTACAGTTATAAACGGTTTGTCTTTTCTTTTGCTGAATCTGTGAATAGAGTTTGCAACAAGTTCTTTCCCTGTTCCGCTTTCTCCTGTTATCAATACACTGATATCAGTAGGTGCGACCTGCTGAATAACGTCGTTAATTTCCTTAATTTGTATGGAATTACCTAATAATTTCATGATTAATTATCAATATAACATTAAGTAAAAGTTTATTAAAGTTAATTCGATAACGAATATTTATGGACGAAATGCAACTTTTATCCTTTAAAACAATCAAATAATTATATATTTTTTCATTCATTTTATACAATACATGGCAAAAGCTAAGATTGCAAGGACAATTATAAAGCAAGAAACATTAATCGAAGAAAAATTTGATAAGTATTTTTGGCTCGTAATACCTTTTCTTACATTAATTTATTTCTGGATATCAAACGTTTCTGTAGGTTTCTATCAGGATGACGAAATTGCACAGTATCTGAATGCAATTAAATTTCAAGTAGATCCTTTTTCAATTCTTGGAAATAATCCAAAACCGGGATGGAAAATATTTCTTATACTTCCTGCTTTGATTGATTACCAGGCTGTATTGATATTCAATGCTTTGGTTGCATCTCTTGCAGTTTTCTTCACGTTCAAACTATTAAAGGAATATAAACTTAATTATGCTTTCTTTGGAGCATTGCTATTAGCAGTACAGCCGCTGTATTTTGATCTGTCATTCAGGGCATATTCTGAAATATTCACTGCTTTACTTGTTGTTATATTTCTAATACTTTATAAAAGAGAAAAGTATATTTTGTCAGGGTTGTTAATAGGTTATGTTTTAACAATCAGACAAGAGCTTATTGTATTTGCATTTGTATTGTTTATAGTATTCGCTTACAACAAAAGGATAATTCCTGCTATCTCAATTGTTGTATTTCCGCTGATCTACAGCATTCTTGGAATGATAAAAACTGGTGATCCATTATTCGTAATTACCGAGATGAAAGCAGTAGCAGGTTTGCAGTATAACTCACAAGGAGTATTTCATTACTTTAAGGTTTATATATTTATAGTTGGTCCGATTACTTTGTTATTATTCTTGCAGGGATTTTTTGGCTTCCTGGCAGATACCAAGAATTATAAGACTTATATTGAAAAATATTTCCTGTTGTATGTATTATTTATAACAGTTTTTGGTGTACAGATATATACAATGTTAAGCAACGGACCGAATCCTGGGAACTGGCGCTACTTGCTTCATATATCACCTGTAGCAATACTTTTTGCAACAGTTGGTTTTAATAATCTTGTTGAGGATAAATTCAAGAAATTACATTATGCAGTAACGGGGCTTATTTTCTTTGTTACTTTATTATTCCTGTCAAAAGAGTCAGACGGATTTAAGCTTCTTGAGACTGATGATTATACAAAAGTGGCTTTTATAGCAATATTCTTTATTGCAACATTGATTATTTCATCGAAAGATAAAATAGCTTATCTTAATAAACTTTCTGTTGTTTTGATAATAGCTTCTGTTTTGTATCTATATTTAGATTTTAAACCTAAAAAACTTTCACCCGAGAATCAGACAGTTAAGACCGTTGCTGAATCTTTAAATAATGGTGAATTAAAAGGCAACTTCTATACAAATCATTCAGTTCTTCTTTTCTTTATGGATGATTATAAGAAAGCACCTCAGAAGTTTCTGCCTATTAATTCGAAATATATAAATGATGTCCCTAAAGGTTCGATACTTGTCTGGGAAAATCATTACGGTTACAGACCTGAATTTGGAAATGATATAAAGATAGAAGACCTCCAGAAAAATTCTGATTATAAGGTTATAAATCAGTATGTATCACTCGATAAGAGGTTTGTTGCATACATAATTGAAAAGGTTAACTGATATGAAAAAATGTATAGTTTATGGCGGTGGTGGGTTTATCGGATCACACTTAAGTGAAGAGCTGCTTAACAATGGATATAATGTTACAATTTTTGATAAGATTAACTTTTCTAAAGATAACATTCAGAAATTCAAAGATAAAGTAAAGATTATTGAGGGAGACTTTAATAATGAGTACGATTTACTTAGCAGTTTGGATGGTATTGATTACATATTTCACTTGGTAAGTTCAACTTTACCTGCCTCGTCGAATGATAATCCAGGTTATGATGCTGAGTCTAACCTTGTTTCGACACTCAGACTTTTGCAGGATGTAGTTAAAAGAAAGATAAAGAAACTTGTGTTTATTTCTTCAGGAGGTACGGTATATGGCGTACCTCATACAATACCAATACCTGAATCTCATTCTAGGAAGCCTATTTGTTCTTACGGAATAATAAAGAAGACGATTGAAGATTATCTAAATATGTATAATTATTTATACGGACTTGATTATACGGTATTCAGACTGGCAAATCCTTACGGTGAAAGACAAAACCCATTGTATGCACAGGGTGTAATACCGGTATTTCTTAAGAAGATATTGCTTGATGAAGAGATAGTTATTTGGGGTGACGGCACAGTCAGACGTGATTATGTTTATATTAAAGATGCAGTAATACCACTGGTACAATCTCTGGAATTCAAGAGTGATTACAAAGTATTTAATCTTGGTTCGGGGGTAGGGTATTCAGTGAATGAATTGCTTGAAATGATAAAGACTCAAACAAAACTTGACACGAAAGTTAGTTACACAAAAGGCAGAAAACTTGATGTTCCGGTAAGTATACTGGATATTTCACTTATTAAGAAAGAGATGAATTATTCTCCTAAGACGAACATCAATAAAGGGATTGAAATAACATATAACTACCTGAAAGGTGTACTGAGTAAATAATGATTACAAACTCTGATATTACATTATCTGTCTTTTTTCCTGCTTATTTTGATGAAGGTAACATATCTAAAGTTGCTTCGAAGGCAGTAGAGGTTCTTGAAGAGCTGAAACTGAAAGATTATGAAGTCATTATTATAGAAGATGGTAGTCCTGACAGAACAGGGGAGGTTGCAGATGAGGTTGCCGCTAAATATCCTAAAGTAAGAGTGATTCATCATGAGAAGAATATGGGTTACGGAGCAACACTTAAGGATGGGTTTACGAGTGCAAAGCTGGATTACGTTTTCTATACGGACGGGGATAACCAGTTTGACCTAGAAGAACTAAAGAAATTTGTTGCTATGCTTCCGTTTACGGATATAGTTGTCGGATACAGGAAGAAAAAACAATATTCATTATACCGAAAGTTTACTTCACTTTGTTATAATTATTTATTAAAATTATTATTCGGACTCGATTACTGGGATATTGACTGTGCTTTCAAGATATTCCCGACCAGATTATTTAAGGAAATCAATATAGATTCTGTAGATGCTTTTATTGATGCTGAGATAATGCTCAAGGCTCATCTTAAAGGTTATAGAACAGTTGAAATGGGAGTAACACATTTACCACGTGTTGATGGAGTATCAACAGGGGCGCGACCTTCAGTAATAATAGGAACTATAAAGGAGGTATTCCAATTTAGAAAAGAATTTAAAGACGAATTAAAGAAGATAAGGTTTAATAAATAATACTTCCTTATATTTTCTCCGCCCAGATATAATATTGCCCTCCAAAAGGCAGAAAGAACAAACCTTTCTCCAGTGGTCTTAAGAATTTGAGGAAAGCAGGGAAGTAAAGTGTATAATGTTTCCTGATAATCTTAAATCCGTCCTCGCTAAAAAGTTCAAGGGATTCTTTGGGTTTTAAAAGTATTGCATCAGTATCCCATACACAGGTGTTAACAATATGACGTGTTACAGGATTAAAGGGATTATGTTCAAAGAAAAATACTCTACCATCCGGTTTTAGCATAAGATTAATATTAGATATTGCCTTCTTTCTAAATTGTGGTTCTATATGGTGAAAAACATTAGATACGAATATTAAATCGTATGTTTCTTTATTGTGCTGAATCTCATTATCTTCAAGTAGAAAAAAACTTACCGAAGTGTTGTTCTTTGATGCTATTTCAATGCTCTTAGCAGAAATATCGCATCCATGTATCCGAGAATCGGGAAAATAATCAACGAGGAATTGAAGATTCATTCCAATACCGCATCCATATTCGAGAATGTTTACAGGTTTACTCTTTATGCATTCTTTTACAATCCTAACTTTGTATTCAGCGAAGTATTTACTTTCTTCACCGAAAAACTTCAGGTCTTCCGTGAGTTGTTTCTCGTATGATTCTGCGTGTTTATCGAAATCAACTTTATTCTGCATCAGTTCTTCTCTTTTTGCTTCGTAGTATCAGAAGAATTATTAATTTGGGAAGTCTGCAAAACAGCATCATAACCAACTGATGTAATTGCTTTAGCAATATCCTCTTTGTTTGTCTTACCGTTGTCATAAGTTACTTTAACATACTTCTCCTTGGAATCAGCTTTGATTTCTTTAACACCATCGATTTTCTTAAGTTCTCCGGTGATAGTTTCTTCGCATCCTGAGCAATGCATTTTTTCTGATTTGTATTCAACGGTATCAATTTTACCTACTGTTTTGTTATCACCCGATGATTCGTTAGTTGCTTTTTTGCCACAACTAATTACACTTAATAGTACAATTATCAAAACAAGATTTAAGATTGCTTTCATTAAAATTTCCCTTTCATTTCTATTCGTTTATATTAACGTATTTAAGTCTGAGTGAATTAATCATTACTGTAATAATATCGCTGAGAGCCATGAACATTGCGGCAAGAACCGGACTGATAGTAATCCCAAATGGTGCAAGAATTCCAGCAGCGACAGGGATTGTAAGTGCATTGTAAAAGAATGCCCAGAAAATATTCTGTTTGATTATGGATACTGTTTTAGCTGAGATATTTACAGAGCGTACAAGACTTTTAAGGTCACCTTTAACAAGAATAACGTCAGCAGAGTCTATTGCTATATCCTGACCGGTACCGACTGCTATACCTACATTTGCTCGGGCGAGAGAAGGAGCATCATTTATACCATCGCCGACCATTGCCACATTATTCCCTTCAGATTGAAGTCTGGAGATTATCTTTTCTTTCTCTTCAGGCATAGTTCTGAACGAATAATTTTCAAGGTTTAGTTCTGATGCTACTTTTTTAGTTGTTTCTTCACTATCACCTGAAATAAGAAACATATTAATTGCTTTAGATTTAAACCTTGAAAGCATGTCTTTTGCATCATCTTTGATTCTGTCTTCGAATTCTATCTCTCCAGCTAGAATATTGTTTATACTTACAAATAAATTCTTTTCGTTATTATCTTTTATGTGTTCTTTGTATTCTACTAAATATTTATCTAACAGTGATAACGACCCAATTCGTACTGTTCTACCTTCAACAATTCCTGAGATTCCCATTCCGTCTTCATTTAATACTTCTTCTGCGTTATCAAAAATATCGATTTGCTTATCAACACAGTAGTTAAATATAGACTTTGCAATAGGGTGATTAGAATATTTTTCAATTGTGAATACATGTTTAAGTAAATCATCTTCGGATGTACCATTGTAAGTCTTAATAGATTTAAGGTGCATTTCTCCTGTTGTAATAGTCCCGGTTTTATCGAAACAGATTGTATCAATCTTATTCAATTTCTCGATTGCTTCTACATTGTTGAAAAGAATTCCATTCTCAGCAGCTCTGCCGACTCCTATGACTACTGCCATTGGAGAAGCGAGACCAAGTGCACAAGGACAAGCAATCACAAGAACTGAGACAGCAAATAAAAGTGATTCATCAAATGGTACATCCACTATTAAATACCATACTATAAATGTAATTACAGATATAGATACAACAACCGGAACGAATATTGATGAAATCTTATCTGCAAGTCTTTGTATTTGGGGTTTGGAATTCGAAGCTTCTTTGACTAATGCTATAATCTTTGAAAGTGTTGTATCATTACCGACTTTCTCTGCTTTCATTTTTACAAAACCGTTCTTCACGAGTGTTCCGCTAATGAGACTGTCAGCTGATTTCTTTTCAATCATAACACTTTCGCCTGTCATAGCACTTTCATCTACAACGCAAAACCCTTCCTGTATAATACCGTCAACGGGCACTTTATCACCAGACCTTATAATTACTACATCATTCTTTCTTACCTTTTTAAAAGGAACAAGCATATCCTCGCCATCACGTATAACGTTGACAAACTTTGCCTGTAGTTCTTTAAGTTTCTTGATAGAAGACTGAGTTTTTGATTTAAGAACAGACTCAAGGTAGTTTCCTATCAGAATCAGAGTGATAATCATAGCTGCGGTCTCGAAATATACTTCGTGGGAATTTCTGAGTGCATTTAGATTCAGATTGAGAACATGATTAACGGATATTATTAGGCTATAAATATATGATGACAAAACGCCGAGTGAGACGAGGGTATTCATATCCGACTGAAGTATCTTTGCGGATTTATATGCACCTGTAAGGAATTTCTTCCCATTTACAAAAACGACATAACTTGTTAAAATTAGCTGAAGTATAAGGGAAAAATTCATGGAGAACTTGAGGTCATAAAATCCATGACCGCTCATAGAAATACCCATTATTACGAACGTAAGAATCGCAGACTGGATAAAATTATTTCTTTCTGATGCAAGATTCTGTTTTTTGATGCTTTCGATTACATCATCATCTTCTTCTTCAATCACATCATATCCGAGTTTTCTAATATCAGAGGCTATTTCAGTAACACCTATAACATTAGGGTTATAAGAAACATTAGCAACCTCGGAAGAAAAGTTAACATCCACGTTGTGAATACCGTTTAATTTCTCAAGGTACGTTTTTATACTGTTTGCGCAATTAACGCAATCCATTCCTGTAACGTCGAGCGATACAGCTTCAAAGTTTTCCGGAATGTAAAGTTTATCAGTCAAATATTTTATTACAATTGTTTAAATACGTCAGCAGTTATTGCAGTACGCTTATTCTCTAAAACATTATGCACCCTTAAAATGTTCGCTCCGTTGATTATGCCAAAAACGTTTGCTGCCATTGTTCCAACGGCTCTTTCATCTGTCGTTGACTTATAAATCTCATTTATGAAACGTTTCTTTGATAGTCCAAGAAGTATCGGGTACCCAAGTGATTTAAATTCACTGAGTCGCTTTATTATTTCTATATTATGGTAGAATGATTTACCAAAACCTATTCCCGGGTCAACGATAATCTGATCTATACCTGCATCTTTTGCAATAGAAATAGATTGACTTAGGTAATCCTTTATTTCTGATACAACATTATCATACGAGGGATTAATCTGCATATTCTGCGGAGTTCCTTTAATGTGCATAAGAATGCAGGAGGCATTATGTTTACTTGTTACTTCTGCCATTTTATGGTCAAACTGAAAGCCGCTTATATCGTTTACTATTACAGCACCTGCCTTCAGAGCTTCATCAGCAACTTCACTTTTATAAGTATCGATTGAAATTGGTATTGATATGTGCTTCTTTATTTCAGAGATTACGGGGATAACACGGTGCATTTCCTCGTCAGCAGATATCTTTCGTGAGCCCGGGCGGGTTGACTCGCCGCCAACGTCTATAAAATCGGCACCTTCTTTTTCCATAACAACTGCGTCGACAATAATCTTCTGAAGAAGAATGTCCTCATCAAAATACTTGCCTCCGTCTGAGAATGAATCGGGAGTAATGTTGAGAATTCCCATTATGTAAGTATGGGAAAAGAGGTCGTAAGTTTTGTTTCCGAATTTGTAAGGCATAGATATATTAACATTAAAAAGAATCATTATGCCTTCCCAAGCCGGAGCTTGGGAAGGAGAAAAAGTATTTATCTATAAAAGACCATTATGCCTTCCCAAGCTGGAGCTTGGGAAGGAGAAATATGAAAATAAATATCAGCTGACGTCTGCACCATCAGGGAAATCGCCGTCAACCGTAATTACTTTTAGTTTGCCTTCTATTTTAGCGGCAAGAAGCATTCCCTGAGACTCGAGTCCCATGAGTTTTGCAGGTTTCAGATTATCAACGATAATAATAGTTTTATTAAGCATTTGTTCAGCGGTATAATGTTCAGCGATACCAGCTACTATCTGTTTTTCATTCTTACCTGAGCGGACTTTAAGCTTCAAGAGTTTTTTACTTTTAGGTACTGCTTCCGCATTTATTACTATAGCTGTAGCGAGCTTTACTTTCTTAAAATCGTCTATAGAAATGAGATTCTCCTCTATAATAACTTCGCTCTCCTTATCTTCTTCAACTGCCAATTCAATTTGCGGAAAGAGAATTTCATCTTTGCCGAGTTCACTTTCGCTTTGCAACACAAACTCACCGATACGATCCCATGCAAAATCAGCTTCTCCTTTGCCGAGAACATTCAGGATTTTTTGTGACGTGAATGGTATAACAGGGGAGAATGCTATTGCAAGAGAGTGAGCAATCTGCAGACATTCATTGATAATCTCGCCGCACCTTGCTTCATCCGTCTTTATCACCTTCCATGGTTCGCTGTCATTGAAGAACTTGTTTGCTGCACGTGCAATGTTCATCGTTTCGTTTATTGCATCTCTGAATCTGTAATTATTGTAACATTCTTCTATTAGTTTCTTTTGAGATTTTATGTAAGCAAAGATTTCAGGGACAGATTTTGTATTTCTTTCGGGGACTTTATTATCAAACTTATTCTTTGCAAAGACAACAGTGCGGTTAACAAAGTTACCGAGTATTGCTGCAAGTTCGTTATTGTTCTTTGCCTGCAATTCCTTGAACGAGAAATCAGAGTCCTTATTCTCGGGCATGTTTGACGCTATTGCATATCGTACCACGTCCGGATTGAATGTTTCCACAACGTCCTTAACGAGAATACCATGACCTTTGCTTTTAGAAAGCTTTGCACCATCGAGATTAAGAAATTCGTTAGCAGGTACGTTATCGGGTAAAACAAAACCGCCGTGCGCCATCAGCATTGCGGGGAATACGATTGCATGGAAAATAATATTATCCTTACCGATGAAATGAATCAAACGTGAATCATTACTGCACCAGTAATCACGCCATTTATCAGGTTCATCCTGCTCAATGAAATATTCCTTAGTTGCAGAAATATATCCGATTGGTGCTTCAAACCAGACATAAATTACCTTGCCTTCAGCATCTTTTACCGGCACTTTTACTCCCCAGTCAAGGTCGCGGGTAATAGCTCTGTCTTTAAGCCCGGTTTTAAACCAGCCTTCGCAATAATTCTTTACGTTGGATTTCCAGTTAGTCTTTGTTTTAATCCATGCTTCGAGTTTCGGCTGGAACTGTTCGAGAGGGAAGTAGAAGTTAACTGCTTCCTTCACGACCGGAGTATCGCCTGATATCTTTGACTTTGGATTCTTAAGTTCAAGAGGTGTTAAGTTACTGCCGCAGCTTTCACACTGGTCACCGCGAGCTTCTTCATATCCGCAGATTGGGCAAGTGCCTTCCACGAACCTATCGGCAAGAAAGCGTTTATCTTTTTCGGAATACAATTGCTTCTCGGTTTTCTGTACAAGAAGATTCTTGTCATAGAGGTTCAGGAAGAAATCCTGAGCTGTTTTATGATGAATAACATTAGAAGTACGGGAATATATATCGAAAGAAATACCGAGTTTATCGAATGCATCTTTGTTTGCAAAGTGGTAGCGGTCGATTATTTCCTTCGGTGAAACGTTCTCCTTCATTGCTGAGATTTCGATAGCCGTGCCGTGTTCATCAGAACCGCAAATAAATATAATATCTTCATTGCATAGTCTTTTAAACCTTACAAATATATCGGCAGGAAGATATGCACCGGCAATATGTCCGAGGTGAATAAATCCGTTTGCATAAGGCAGAGCTGCTGTAACGAGTAACTTATTTTTCATCATATAATATACTTAATGCAGAGATTTGAATAAATGGAAAAAGGATTAGAATAAGAGGAGAAGAGATTATTTGTTACATTTCCAAGCTGGAGAAGCTGTGTGAAAACCTTATTTGCTTGAAAGTAAAACTCAAAAGCTGTAATTATAAACAATAATGATTAGATCCCCGCCAAGAACGAGCGGGGATGACAAACTTTGTTTGTTTCATACAAACTCTGGAGCGTGGGGTGGAAATAAGAATATTATCTCCAAGAGATTATTTCAATGAGTATTTAGTAAACGGGAGTTAAAGCTTAAGAATACTCTATTAAAAACTTCTTGCCGGGACGTTCGCGCGGTACCGGTTTTGTCGGGGTTATGATTTCAGGGTGTGAACCTTTTATGTATATACCGCCGCATTGTGCCCATTTAATAGGCTCGTTGAATTCATCGATTGATACAATTCCCGGGAATACAATAATGGTGTTGTAATCATTGATAAAGCTGAAAGCACCTTCAGGCGTATCGAACGTATAGCTAATATACTCGTCACGAGAAAACTTTTCACTTTCAAGCGATTCCTCGAGTATTACATTCAGAAATTCATTTTTGATATCGGGATTAACCGGGTCTTTTGCATGAATTACAGCAACGAAAACATATGGAGGGTTGAAGTCCGCATATCTTTCGTCAAAACCTGTTCTGATATTATAAGTTGTGAATTTAAAAGTAAGACGGTTCTCGTTTAAGTCAATGCTTCGGTTATGAACGTACAAATGAGCGGGTAAAATATTTATATCTGAGGATATTCCATAATTTTGAAAAGTCTTATAATTATATTTAAGAATTCTTCGGTTGCTTGCATTGCCTTTCAGTTTTGATTTTTTCCATACTTTTTTAATCGTCTCTGATTTATTAACAAAGTTGGAGAACTTTGATAGCTTACCGAAATTTTTCCTGTTTGCTATTACTTTTTCAGATTTAGTTTCCTTAAATGCTTCTGTAAGCTCGTAGGAAAAGACTTTCTTGTTTGTGCGGCGGAAAACAGTTTTTCCTGTCTTGCCTACAGCGGTTCCGACAGAACCCGGAAATATTCTTGCCATTTTCGTGGAATTTAAAGTTAATAAACAGCTTTTGTAATCTGCGAAACTGTTTCAATATAGCTAAATACTGAGAGAAAGGCAAGATAAAGCCGAGAATACCGTACTATTACCGCACTATTATTGGACTATTACCGTACTTTCATTGTTAATTAACCTGATGTGCTGTATTTTCAGTGATTTAAGCTGTTTAGGTAGGATAATGCTTAAAAATTGACTGATAATAAGATTATTATTGGGAATAATCTGTGATTTTTTAATATAGTAATATTTTTTGTTAAAGTCAAGAGAAAAATGCAAGAAACTTAAAATTGAGCACATCTTATATACCATTTGAAAATAAATTAATAAAGATTTTACCGTCAAGTCGTCCGCCCAATCCTCCCAGCAAGACGGCGGATCTGCGACAAGATGGCGGACCTCCGACTCGAAGGCAAAGGACGTTCTATCTGCGACAAAGAGAACATAGAAAATCGTAATAAGAATTTGTATGATACATTTGTAGTTCATACTATTAAATGCAACTAATATATTATTTTTTCCGTATTATGTATAAAAATAAATGATGAGCAAAGACGCAAAACAGACTGAGCCGGGGTTTTTTAGAACGATTGAATCTGACCTAAACGTGAACGAAATGACAAATGATTTCAGTCAGGACATGAACGATATAATTGAGTTTTATGTGACGTCGGAAAACAAGGAAAAGCTAAGAAAGATGAACCCTCTGAAGAGGGTATTCTTTTATGTTATCTGGATACTGAAAAGTATGGTATTAAAACTCAATCCTATGCGTCGTGTAATGCTTCTTGTTAGTGCATTTTTTATTATCACATCTTTAAAAGTTCAATTTGATGAGTTCAACGTTGTTTTCACAGTTGACTTCAGTATGCTCGGTAGTTTGATAATAATTTTTCTTCTTATGCTTGAATTAAAGGATAAATTATTGGCTAAGGATGAACTCGTTGCAGGGAGGAAAATTCAAGAAGCGCTTATGCCTGAAGAATCACCTTATCTTGACGGCTGGACGCTTTGGCTTTATTCAAAACCAGCGAATGAAGTATCGGGCGACCTTGTTGATTTCTTCTATGTGGATGAAAACAGAGCTACTTTGTTTGTATCAGACGTAGCGGGTAAAGGTTTGCATGCAGCATTAATGACGAGCAAACTGCAAGCAATTATAAAAGCGCTTGCTTCTGATTACAAAGCAAATGAACTTATATCAAAAGTTAACAGTACGTTTTATAAGGAAAAACTGCGCAAGATGTTTGCCTCATTATTTTATGTGGAAATCAACAAAGGCAGTAATTCAATTGAGATGGTAAATGCGGGACACTTGCCAGCTTATATTTTACGGAATAATCAGATTACAGAATCGCCAAAAGGTGAGACAGCACTGGGTTTGATTAAGAATGCGGATTACTCAGTTTTCAAGGAAGAGTTTGATACGGGAAACATAGTTGTGATTTACTCGGACGGTATAACGGATGCAAAGAACAGATCGGGTGAATTTTACGGCAATGAAAAACTGAAGTCGGTTATTTTACAAAACAAAGAACTTTCAGCTAAAGCACTAGGAGAGAGAATACTTGAGAATATAGATCAGTTCACGGGTCAGACAAGACAGAATGATGATATATCGATTATTATTATGAAGAAGATGTGAGGGGGCATAGTACAAGAAATTCAAATAATAATATTTTTCACGCAAAGTTCGAGAAAGTCGCGAAGTGAAAATAGGCTAAGATATTTTATGAAAAATTTTAATCACAGAGACCACCGAGAGACTCACAGAGACCACCGAGAGACTCACAGAGACCACCGAGATTATTGTTCTTGGAATAGAAATAAAGAGAATTTTAAGATGCAATTCCACATTAATTATCGTTAAAGAAAAACTCATTCCCCACAAAAAAATGATTTGATTGCGATGAAGCAAATCATTAATTTAAAGCGTTCGGGATACACGAAATAATGATTACATTTGTTACTCCCCGGTAAAATGTAAAGACACACCGAGACGATTATTTACTTAAGATATTAATTATTACAATTATGAAGAAAATCATCTTTCTTTTTGCATTAGGTTATTTCCTGATAGCGTTTAACTGCTATTCACAATGGGTTCTTAGCTATACGGACACATCTTTTTACTTTATGGATGTTCAATTCACTTCTGCGAATACAGGATGGGTTGCCGGTTATAAAGTCCCTCCAAGTAGTCAATCAGAGGGGAGGCTTTTAAAAACAACTAATGCAGGTGTTAACTGGAATTTACTAAATATTGGTACAATTCCCGGACTTTGGGACGTATGTTTCTTAAATGATGATACAGGATGGATTATCGGTGATAAAGGCACAGTCAGAAAAACAACTAATGGAGGGCTTAACTGGATGCAACAGATTACTGACTCGAGCGATCACAACAAGGCATTCTTTTTGAATCCTGATACAGGGTGGGTAACAGGTAATCATACATTCGCAACCACGAACGGAGGGAATAACTGGCTTCAAATGAGCAACACAATTTCTGGTTCTTATGCAGTAAATTTTATAAATGTAAATACAGGTTTTATAACATGTTACTACAGTGCAATAAATAAAACTACGAATGGAGGAGTGAGCTGGCAGAGAGTTTATGAGGGTGCTTCCCATACATACATTTATGAAACAACTTTTATAAATGACTTAACCGGCTGGGGAGTGGGTGAGAATAATGGTGTTATAAAAACAACAAATGGAGGAAATAACTGGAATATAATTAGTTATCAAAGTAATCTTGATTCAAGAACGGTGTATTTTAAAGATATAAATACGGGTTGGCTGGGCGGTTATGGTGTAATGTTTAAAACAACAAACTCAGGGGTTAACTGGGTGGTACAAAGTCTTCCTCCTACATTCCCCGGTCACATCTGGGGAATAGCAAAATCGAACGATAGCACGCTATGGGCTACGGGAGGGAAAGGGTATATATATAAAACTACTAATGGCGGTGTCGGGATAAACCAGATAAGTACGGAGGTACCGGGTGAATATAAGTTATTGCAGAATTATCCGAATCCGTTTAATGCTTCGACAAAGATAAGATTTGCTATTCAGAAGCCAGAATCTAGAAGTCAGAATCCAGAAGTCACTTTAAAAATATTCGATGCTCTTGGAAGGGAAGTGGAAACACTCGTGAACGAACAACTCGCTCCCGGCAGATACTCCGTTGACTGGAATGCGTCAGAATTACCGAGCGGAATATATTTCTACAGATTGCAGGTCGGCAACGGCGGATTTTCGACAAGGGATTTTAGAGAGACGAAGAGGATGCTTTTGATAAAGTGATAAAATGACGAAGTGACAGATCGATTAAAAGAGAAGAATTTAAAGTATAATTAAAATTAAAGTACATGAAAAAGATATTAATGGTTTTATTTCTTATTACAGCTGTGAGTACAAATGCACAGTGGTCTTATTACACATTACCTTATGAAGGTATAGCTAATGCACTTTGCTTTTATGATTTAAGCAAAGGATTGTCCTTTGGGCATACAATTATGCCTTTCAACGAAAGAATGTTTTATACTACAAATTCAGGCGGAAGCTGGAATCCTTCTGTTTATCCGGCAGAGATAAGGGCAATAGTGGATGCACAGTTTATTAATGCAACGACGATTTATGCCTGCGGGGCTGAAAATGTAAACGTATTCAATAAAGCAGGTTACAAAAATGATTTTGCTTCGTATCCCAAATATTTGAGAGAAAGATATTTACAAGAAGGTAAAAGAGAATATTTTTCGGAATACAAGGGGACATTCATAAAATCTACTGACGGCGGGCTTAACTGGCAGAGAGGAAGTATATTCGATACGCTGACGGGTTATTTTAATGACATACATTTCTTTGATATGAATACAGGATATGCGCTAATAGATTCCAATCCTACCTTAAATACTAAATTATACAGAACAACAAATGCAGGAGTAAACTGGAACCTGATAAGCGCAATAGATACAAACGCGGAAGTTGAGAAAATGATATTTCTGGATGCGAATACAATTGTAGCGAAAGGTTTTTACTGGGGAGGAAGAATTTACAGAAGTACGAATACAGGTTTGAACTGGACTACGACGTTCATGCCGATGCAGATTGACTGTATTACATTTTATAATGCAACAACAGGCATTGTGTGCGGCGTAAGTGAGTTAGGTATGGATTCTAAAATATACAAAACGACAGATGCAGGTTTACAATGGAATGAAATATATTCAACACCATTAAGAATGTTCACGAATATAATGACAGTCCCTTCCACTGGAACAGCATTTGGAATAGGAGTTACATTCGATACCAGCATATTTGCGAGTTCGAACATAGCAACACTTAAGACAACAAATTACGGTGCGACTTGGGTATCAAAAGAATTGAATACAACACAATATGTAATGGGTTTGTGGATAGCTGATTCAAATAATTATTACATGAGCGGGGGGAATATGAATGAACCGGCAGTTGTATTAAAATCAACTAACGGCGGGAATGTTTTTGTTAATACGGTAGGAAGTGAGGTGCCTGATTCATATTCACTGGGACAGAATTACCCGAATCCGTTTAATCCTGTTACTAAGATTAGGATTAGTATTCAGAAGTCAGAATCCAGAAGTCAGAATTCAGAAGTTTCATTGAAAGTTTATGATGTGATGGGTCGCGAAGTTCAGACGTTGGTGAATGAGAGATTAGAACCTGGCACTTATGAAACTACGTTTGATGGTTCGAAGCTGACGAGCGGGGTGTATTTTTATCAGATGAAAGCGGGTGATTTTAGAGTGACTAAGAGTATGTTATTAATTAAATGAAGGCATTCAGCGTCCCCAAGCTGGAGCTTGGGAACGAGGTAGATGAGAGAGAATTTTAACACTATTTGTTCTCAATACAGCTTTCAACCTCGTTCCCAAGGTCTTTCTTGGGAACAGGAGTAAAAAGTGTGTGGTTTTGTTAATCAGTTTTTTCTCGTTTCCAAAGTCTTACTTGGGAACGGAAGTAAAAATTAATGAAAAGATGAGATCCAGATATAAAATATCAGATAAACATTCTCAATATTTTATTACTTCAACAATTGTTAACTGGATACCTGTATTCAATAATAAACGAAACATTAACTCACTTATTGAAGCCCTTATCTTTTCGCAAAAGAATAAAGATTTTAAAATATATGATTATGTAATTATGCCTGAACATCTACACTTAATATGTTCTTGCGATAAATTAATTAATACAGTACAATCTATAAAATCCTACACTTCAAAGAGAATTATTGAAACATATGAGAGAGAAAACGATTTATCTATTCTTGACCGATTTATAACGAACAAAAAACTTTACAAATCTCAGTCAAAATATCAAATATGGCAAGAAGGATTTATGCCGAAAGAAATAATATCCGATGAAATGTTCGAGCAAAAGAGTGACTACATACATTTTAATCCAGTCAAAAGAGGATTAGTGAATGATATTTTAGATTATGAATGCAGTTCTGCTCGTGATTATTTTTTGAGAAAACGGGGTCGAATCGAAATTGATGATTTGGATTATGAGAATTGAATTAGATAAGCTCATAAGTTTGTATTCGGATTTTTTTAGGGACGTTGTAGACGAATGCGTTCCCAAGCTGGAGCTCGGGAACGAGGGGTAAAAGGGGTAAAAATTGGAGCTTGGGAACGAGGAAAGTCAGAGTTTCGGAATAAGGAAACCGGGGTTTGGAAACGAGAGAAACATGTAATACAAAGTGGGAATGTGTTTGATTCAGTATGCATATCATTTACTTATAAAATAAACTATTATTATTCCATCATATCAAACAATTTAAAAGGAGTTCGAAATGGAAACACCATCTAATTTTGGAATAGTCATTCTCGTTGTTATATTATTTTTCTTTTTCCTTTCCGGAATAAGAATAATAAGACCTACACACAGAGGTTTACTTGAAAGGCTTGGAAGGTACAAGAAGTTTGCAAATCCCGGATTTAACTGGATAATACCGATAATAGATAAAATGTACACTGTTAACATTACGGAGCAGATGATTGATGCCCAGCCTCAAGAAATTATAACAAACGATAATCTTAACGCAACAGTAGATGCACAAGTATATTTCAAAGTACTTGATACTGAAGAATACGTAAAGAATTCGCAATACAATGTTAATAATTATCAATGGCAGATAGTAAATCTTGCAAGGACAACATTGAGGAATATTATCGGAACACTTACTTTGAAATCTGCAAACAGCGAGAGAGGAAAGATAAATTCCGAATTACACAAAACATTAGCGATTGAGACAAAAACCTGGGGAATTGAAATTGTCAGAACGGAACTGAAACAGATTGATCCACCGCATGATGTGCAGGAGACAATGAATAAGGTAGTTAAGGCTGAGAATGAAAAAATATCTGCCATTGACTATGCAACAGCGGCTGAAACGGTAGCGGACGGAACAAAGCGTGCAAAAATAAAAGAGGCAGAAGGATATAAACAATCAAAGATTCTTCATGCCGAAGGTGAGGCAGAAGCAATCAAGCTTGTTAATGAGGCAGCAGACCAATTTTTTACAGGAAATGCGCAATTACTAAAAAAACTTGAAACGCTAGAAGCTTCGTTGAAGTCGAATTCGAAAATCATAGTACCTGCGGGGTCAGAGCTTGTGAACGTTATAGGTGAGATGGCAGGAGTACTGCCGATGAAAAGAAAAGAAGAAATGAAGGAAGAGCAGAAATCGAACGTGAAGTGATTAACTCAAGAGAGGTGTTTGGGTATTTTGACGCAATAAGAGCTGAAAACAACGAAAAACTTTACCACAGAGGCGCACAGAGCTCACAGAGAAAATACATGAAATACTTGAAAATATTTACCGCGGAGGTCGCAGAGAACTCAGAGAAAACAAATAGTATTATTGTTAAACAAAAGATTTTTTAATGCAAAGATCGAAAGAAGGCAAAGGTCGTTCTCCTCGGCGAATCTGCGACAAAGAGAGCATGATTTTGTAAAAAAATTAGTTTTTATTAAAACATATTATCAGTTAGTAGCACTGAGTGAAAATATTTTAATGCTAAGAGCAATACCATTTAAAGATTTTTCATAGAGAGCTCAGAGAAAATAATGGAGCTCATTGAGAGAGTATAAAAATGAAAAGCCCGTGGTTGCACGGGCTTTTTTATATGATAATGTTTTTTATTCTGTTAAAATCGGAAGTCGTTATTTATTGTAGAGATGCCAGAGTTTAGTAATGACATCATCGAGAGCTGGACCGAGTATTGCTGGGTCGTCCGTTTTTGAAGGCATATTCTCGAAGATAACGTACGGAACATTCACTCCGTTAATTTCCAGGGAATCTGTCGTACCTTCGATAACATCATGAAAGTCAACTTCCTTGTACATCTTTGTAAGTTTTGCATCCGGAAGTCCATGCTCGAGAATTGAATCCGGTTTATTCGGATTGAAACGTTTGCGGTTCTTACGAAGCGACTCTTCGAAAGGAACATTTACGTATAACAAAGCCGCATTTTCAAGAAGTTCTTTTGAAAGGTGTTTGAAAGCAGTTTTGTAACCACCGTGTTCTGAGCCACGAGAGAATTCTATCAAGTGAGTAACATCTTTTACCTTATCTTCAAGGTCACGTTTGCTTTTTGAATAATCGAAAGATATTCTTTCAATAAGTAAGTGCCAGAGGTATTCTTCCTTGAAGTAGCCCTCGGAATCCGAGTGCAATCTTGGTTTGCCAAATTTCTTTTCGAGAATATCGTCCTCTTCAAACCATGTCCAGAGCATAGGGAAATCGTCTATTTCCACAAGTTTACCAATGTGAAATCTTTCTTTCCTTTCGGAATCAGGTGTATTTTTAAGATAGTTAATGACTTCAGATTTACCAGAAGCGGGTCTTCCGAGCAATATGATTTTTTCAAATAATTGTTTCATTTTTGTTGTTTAATAGTTTAAATAAAGTTATGCAAAATAGCTAATTTAAAAGAATTTTTATAGGTGATTTTTGTTTTAATTTACATGTGAAAAAGAGGTTTAGAGCTACGGCTTGACTGATAATCCATTTACGATTCATAGTTGATAATTTTGAAAGAAAAGGAGTGGATTTTGCCGAAATTTACAAACAAAATTTAAAAACAAGAAATAATGAAATCATATCATAAGGATAAGAGAAATTGAATATTGATGATTTAAACCAGAAACAAAGAGAAAAGATATCAGAGTTTGGGGTTAATACCTGGTACGTACTGGAAATGCTGAACGAGTTTGAAAAGACTCCTGATGCAGTAAGCGATTACTGGAGAGATTTTTTTAAATCGATTGATATTGATGTCAGGAAAACTGCAAAGAGTATTAATGATAGAAAAGACACAGAGAGAACCAAAACCGAAACACCTACGGTAAAGCAAAGCAGCACAAAACTTCCGACACCTGTTGCAGGAGAGGATGTAATCCCTATACGAGGTGCAGGAGTGAAGATTATCGAAAACATGGACAGCAGTCTTACTATCCCTGTCGCAACATCGCTTCGTACTATCCCCGTTAAAGTTCTTGAAGAAAACAGAAAGTTTATAAATAATCATTTCAGGAAAACAAAACAGGGTAAGATTTCATTCACGCATATTATGGGGTGGGCAATTGTAAAGGCGCTGAAGACAATACCTGTACTGAACAATGCTTACACGAAAATTGACGGAAATCCGATGGTTATCAAAAGAAACGATGTGAACATAGGACTTGCAATAGACCTTGTAAAGAAGGATGGGACACGTTCACTTATAGTGCCGAATATTAAGAAGGCAAACCTGATGAACTTCAGGCAATTTTTTGATTCATACAACGACATTATCAACAGGGCAAGAAGCAACAAAATAGAAGTATCTGATTTTATGGGTACAACGATTTCACTGACTAATCCTGGAACGATAGGCACATCATCATCTAATCCAAGACTGATGGTCGGGCAAGGAGCTATAATTGCAACGGGCAGCATCGATTATCCGCCGGGATTTGAAGCAGCAAGCGGACAGATATTTTCAACGCTTGGAATCAGTAAAGTAATGAACATAACGAGCACGTATGACCACAGAATAATTCAGGGAGCAGAATCAGGATTATTCCTTAAGAAAATCAGCGAATTGATTGCGGGAGAGGATAATTTCTATGAAGAGATTTTTGAAGACCTTGGACTGCTTGTAAAGCCTCTTGTCTGGAAGCCTGACAACAATCCTGAGGATTTTGATTCTCCCATTAATATCAAAGAAATTGAAAAGTACACACGCGTAACACAGCTAATGAACATGTTCAGAGTCAGAGGACACCTGCTATCAAACCTTGACCCTCTGCATCCGAAAGCACAGTATCATGCTGAGCTTGACCCGCTCAACTACGGTTTTACAGTATGGGATTTTGACAGAAAGTTTTTCTGCGACGGGCTTGGCGGATACAAGGTCGCTACGCTGCGAGCAATACTCGATATGCTTCACCAGACATACTGTGAAAATATTGGAGTTGAATACAGGCACATACAAGACCCTGATGAGAAGCAATGGCTACAGAACAACATGGAGTCTGTAAGGAACACACCGATATATAATAATGATTTTAAGAAGAATATACTTTACAAGCTCATACAAGCCGAGGATTTTGAAAAGTACATTGACAAAAAGTACTTAGGGCATAAGAGGTTTTCGCTTGAGGGTTCAGAAACGATTATACCAATTCTCGATTACCTGATGAACGATGCAGCGAATGATGAAGCGAAAGAAATAGTGCTTGGAATGGCGCACAGGGGAAGGCTGAACATACTTGCGAATATAATTGGGAAGCCGCTGCATGCAATATTCTCTGAGTTTGAGGATATTATAGATTTGAAATCAGCCCAGGGTTCAGGGGACGTGAAATATCATCTTGGAGCGTCGGGTGTATATGAAACTTTAGAAGGAAAAAAGATTAAGATATCGATAGCATCGAATCCATCGCACCTTGAATTTGTCAATCCAGTTGTAGAAGGAATAGTACGTGCAAAACAAACCAAATTAAATGATTCGGACAAGAACAAAATAATATCAGTACTGCTTCACGGAGATGCTGCATTTGCAGGAGAAGGGATAGTCGCGGAAACACTAAACCTTTCACAACTTCACGGATACAGAACGGGCGGAACTATACATATTATAATAAATAATCAGATAGGATTTACGACTACGCCTTCGGATGCAAGGTCATCGGTTTATGCTTCTGATGTCGCAAAGATGATACAAGCACCAATATTTCACGTGAACGGTGACGACCCTGAGGCTTGCATGTGGGTAACAAAGCTGGCGTATGAATACAGGATGAAATATCATAAAGATGTTGTTATAGACGTATTTTCATACAGAAGACTGGGGCACAACGAAACAGACGAACCCGGTTTTACTCAACCTTTACTGTACAATCTAATTAAACTGCATCCTTCTGTTAAGACTATATACCAGAATAAATTAATTGAAGACAGAGTTGTTACCAAGGATGAAGTAATGGAAATGGAAAAACATATTTTTGAAAAGATGGATGCTAATTACGAACATATTAAAATTGGTCAGGACAATTACATAAAACCATTTATTGATATACCTCTTTCGGCAACACAGGAAGAGATTGATAAATACAGGACTGACGGGGAAACAAACGTAACCAAGGATACGGTAGAAACTATCGTTAAAGGGCTTACTAAACTTCCGGAAACTTTTAGTCTGCATCCAAAACTTAAGAAATTTATAGAAGGAAGAAAAGAGTTTATAACAAAGAATGCTGGTGCTGACTGGGCAATGGGAGAGGCATTAGCATTGGGTTCACTGCTTCTTGAAGGAATACCTGTAAGATTCAGCGGGCAGGATGTCTCACGAGGGACATTTTCTCACAGGCATACTTTACTGATAGATATACACGATGACTCAGAATATATCCCTCTGAACAATATAAAAGAAGGGCAGGCAACTATAGAGACATGCGACAGTCTTCTTTCAGAGGCTGCTGTACTTGGTTTTGAATACGGTTACACAACATCAGATCCAATATCACTCGTAATCTGGGAAGCACAATTCGGAGATTTTGTGAATGCTGCTCAGGTACTACTTGATAACTTCATAGTTGCTTCGTACACAAAGTGGAAGCTTCCAAACCATTTAGTTATGCTGCTTCCTCACGGACAGGAAGGACAGGGCTCGGAGCATTCGAGCGCAAGGATTGAAAGATTTCTGACACTATGTGCTGAAGATAACATGCGTGTTTGCAACCTGACTACTTCCGCACAGTATTTCCATCTGTTACGTAATCAGGCTAAATCGAAAATAAGAAGACCACTTGTAATATTTACTCCAAAGAGTTTGCTCAGGCATCCTGACATTAAATCCGGTGTAGAAGAGTTTACTTCAGGGAAGTTCATGGAAGTACTTGACGATAATAAAACCGATAAGAGTAAAGCACGAAAGGTTATTATAACGAGCGGGAAAGTTTATTATGATCTGCTTAAATATAGAACAGATAACAAGTTAAATGACGTAGCGATTGTCAGGCTTGAGCAATACTATCCACTTCCTGAAAGTGAGCTTAAGACGATAGTAAACAATTTTAAAAATGCTAAATCTGTTGTATGGGTTCAGGAAGAGCCTGAAAACATGGGTGCACAGAACTTTCTGAAAGTGAGACTCAGCGAAAAGGATTTTAAAGGCAAGTCGCTGGAATTCGTTTCGAGAAAAGAAAGCGCAAGTCCGGCTCCCGGTTCACACAAGATGTACGATGAGTCGCAGAAGCAGTTAATTGAGAAGGCTTTCGTTTAAGAGCATTTGTTAGCAGAAATCCTAAGAATGGAGTTAAGGAAGGAAGAAACTTGCGATTGTTGATTGTGGTGCAAAATAGAACACTGATTTACGCGGATGAAACAGATTTACGCTGATTAGAAACAGAAGAAAATATAACCGTCCGCCACGGCGGATCTTCGACACGCAGAGAACGCGGAGGATGAAATTTTATTTATTGTTAAGAGAAAGAGATTCTTTTCAAAACTAAGGTCACCAAAGTCACTAAGAAAAAAAGATGATTTCAGAGCAATTAGAAGACTAAGAACAAAGAAGAGATTTAATTTCGTTTTAGCACAGTTATAAATTTGAAAAATTCTATACAAATAAAACTTTATCATATTATGAGAAGAATATTTCTGATATTAATACTTTTAGGTTTTACTGCTGGCGCATTTGCTCAGAGGTTGAACTATCCTGAAGCAAGAAAAGAGAGGCATGCCGATGAGTATTTCGGGGTAACAGTACCTGATACATACAGATGGATGGAAGAAATGAATTCTGATGAAGTGAAAGACTGGGTAAAGAAGGAAAATGAAGTTACATTTGCATATCTGGATAAGATTCCATTCAGAGACAAGATACGCGCAAGATTGAATGAGATTTGGAACTATCCTAAATACGGCGCACCTTTTAAAGCGGGTGAATACTACTTCTTTTACAAGAACGACGGAATGCAAAACCAGAGCGTACTTTACTTACAAAAAGGCATTGAGGGTACCCCTGAAGTATTTATTGATCCCAATACATTCTCAACGGACGGGACAGTATCTATTTCAATGATATCACCTTCTAAAGACGGGAAGTACTTTGCTTATGGAACCTCAAAAGCAGGTTCAGACTGGAATGAATTTTATGTGATGGATGTTGCTATGAAGACAAAACTTAATGATAATTTAAAATGGGTAAAGTTTTCTGGTGCTTCATGGCATGGAGACGGATTTTATTATAACAGGTACGATGCACCTGAAGAAGGAAAAGAATTATCCTCGAAGAATCAAAGCCAGAAAGTATATTATCATAAAATCGGAACCGACCAGAGTGCGGATGAATTAACCTGGGAAGATAAAGAAAATCCTGAGTTTACAGCTTCGATATATTTATCAAAAGACCAGAGGTTTATGTATATGTCGAAAGGCAAAAGGGGAGTGAGAGGAAATGAACTTTACTTTAGAGATTTGACAAAAGGCGATACTGAATTTAAACCAATAACAACAGGATTTGGCGATTCTTATTCAGTTATTAATAATCTTGATGAAATTATTTATATAAACACGAACAAGGATGCACCAAAGAACAAGGTAGTAAAGTTTGATACAAAGGATAATACTTTTTCTGATGTTATTAGCGAGAAGAACGAAGTACTAAACGGAGCTTCGATATCTAATGGTAAATTCCTAATACAATACATGAAGGATGCTTCTGACAGGATATACACTTATGATATGAATGGTAATATGATTGAAGAAATAACACTTCCGACATTTGGTACAGTATCCGGATTCAGAGCAGAAAAGGATGAAAACGAGGTTTACTTTACCTTCGCATCTTTTCTGTACCCTGTTGTAATTATGAAGTATGATTTAGTAAACAGTACGCTAACTACTTTCAGGCAATCAGAAGTGAAATTTGACGCTGAGAAGTATGAGACTAATCAGATATTTTATGAGAGCAAAGACGGTACGAAAATACCGATGTTTATTGTTCATAAGAAAGGGTTAAAGCTTGACGGAAAGAATCCGACTCTGCTATATGGTTACGGAGGATTTAATGCAAGCATGAAACCATCATTCAGTGTTTCAAATATAGTACTTCTTGAGAACGGTGGTGTATATGCACTTGCAAACATTAGAGGGGGAGGTGAATACGGCAAAGAGTGGCATATGGCAGGGACAAAACTGAACAAGCAAAATGTCTTTGATGATTTCATAGCTGCAGGAGAGTATCTCATAAATAAAGGATACACATCTTCGAAATATTTAGCTGTTGAAGGCGGCTCTAACGGCGGTTTACTTGTTGGTGCGGTAATTAACCAAAGACCTGAGCTTTTCAGAGTAGCATTTCCTGCTGTTGGTGTTATGGATATGCTTAAATATCAGAAGTTTACTATTGGCTGGGCATGGGTGACGGATTACGGTTCAAGTGATGATTCAACACAGTTTAAAAATTTGCTGGGATACTCACCTTATCATAATTTAAAAGAAGGACTAAATTATCCTGCGACAATGATAACGACATCTGACCATGACGACAGGGTAGTTCCTGCACACTCGTTTAAGTATGCCGCGAGATTACAGGAAGTTTATAAGGGTGATAATCCTGTCTTGATAAGGATTGAGGTGAATGCAGGTCACGGTGCAGGAAGACCGACAAAGATGATTATTGATGCTGTTACTGACAAGTGGGCATTTATGTTTTATAATATGGGGATTACACCAAGCTATTAGTTTGAAGATATTTTTTACACATTTAGAAATAGATTGATATAATTTAAACTGATTTGCTTGGATATGGAAATTAGGGTATGGATATTATAATCAAGATTTCTTTGTGTATTTTAGAATTAAATTATTTAAGCCGTCAAGAAAAAATCCTTTAACGTTGTTTCTAAGAAGGTAGTGTTTCTGATTATAGTATAGATAAATCCATGCGGCATCTTCAATTACAATCCTTTCCATATCATTGTATATCTTTTTACGTTCATTAAAATCGGTTATACGGATAGACTTCTCGTAAAGCCTGTCGATTTCAGGATTAGTGTAACCGGTTTTATTAGGACCGAATGGAACTACGTTTTTTGAATAAAACAGAGACATAAAATTTTCAGGGTCAAAATAATCCGCACCCCAGTTACCGCGGGTGAAAGCAAGTTCTCCTTGCTGCTGCTGAGTATTAAGTGTTGCCTGAAGCATCTGCTCGAGTTTAAAGTCTATGCCAATATCCTTAAGTTGTTCCTGAATGGAAATTGCAATATTCTTCTGAAGTTCGTCATTAGAAATGAACAAAGTCAGAGTCAGACCTTTACCGTCAGGATATCCCGCTTCTGAGAGAAGTTCTTTTGCTCTTTGTTCGTTGTATTTGTATCCCTTAACAGATGTATCATAGCCGGGCATTCCCACCGGCAGAGGTCCATTAAATGCAGCATGACCGCGGTTCTTTAGAACAAATTTAACGATGCGCTCCTTATCAATTGCGTAGTTAATTGCTTGTCTGAGTTTTTTATTGTTCAGAAAAGGGGATGATTTACCTGCGGGAAGATTATCATTCTGAATCATAATCAAATAAACAGTGTTTAGCCAGGGCTGTTTTACAAACACATAATCTTTTTTGGTTTCATCTATCATATTTCCATTTTCATCTGTTATCGCATCAATAATCTCGGTTGATGGTTCGTGATAGTCATACTTTCCGTTCAAAAAATCCAGAAATTCTGTTTCCTGCGATTTAGTGAAAGTAATTTCAACGTCGTTCAGATATGGCAGATTATTACCCGCAGAGTCTTTTTCATGATAATCAGGATTTCTTATGAGAGAAAGATGTTTGTCGAGCAACCATTCTTTAAACATGAAAGGTCCTGTACCAACAGGATGTTCGGAGAATTTTTGATCGTAGAAATCAACAGCTTCTTTAGGATAAACCAATGCATAACTCATAGTTAGCAGAGAAAGGAAGGGTGCAAAAGGATCTATAAGTTCAATAATTAGGGTTGAATCGTTTTGTGCTTTTATACCCGAAATTTCATTTACAATTTTATCGGATTTCTTTGCTTTGTATTCGTAATATTCGTTTGCCCCTTTTATTTTATCACGGAAAACCCAGAGTCCGCGCGTTTTAGTTGTTGGGTCGTTAACGCGTTCAAGGCAGTATTTAAAATCCTGTGCAGTAACATGCCTGCCTTTGCTTTCAGGAAAACACGGGTCGTTGTGAAATTTAATATTAGTATTCAGAGAAAATGTATATGTGAGTCCATCATCAGAAATCTTCCATTCTTTTGCAATCTGAGGTACAATCTGATTCTGTTTGTTGTAAGATACAAGTCCTTCCATAACATTCATAAGAACCCAAATAGTCTGCGGGGAGTTAGACATAACAGGTTCGAGCGTTTCGAGCCCGAGAGGGAAATTAAGCCTGAACAATGAGACGGAGTTAATATCAGCTTTCCTGCAGCTAATAGCTAACATAGAAAGAAAAAGAACAGTGAAAAGTGGTATTTTATATGTTATTGTTTTCAAAGAAATTATTTCTGATTTTAATATGTTAAAATATTATTAATACCTGATTTATTCTATACATTTAACAGTGAAAATAGCACTCTTACAAAGACGGTGCTTTGCACATAGTATGACTAAGATGATAGCAAAGTCTAATTGGTGCATGAAATAAAACGAAAATATAATTATAATGGCTAAAAAGAGCGATAGATTTTTAAAGGAAAAAGAAAACTTCTTCGGTTTATCCGAAACACAAATGCTTGATGCATATAAGCATATATTGATGACGAGGCTTATGGATGACAGGACTGAAACACTGATTAAACAGGGGAAAGCAACGTTTCTTATTTCGGGTTCCGGTCATGAAGCCGTTCAAGTTGCGACTGCCATGACGATGAAACCCGGTAAGGACTGGTTTTACACTTATTACAGAGATGATGCCTTGGGATTGACGCTTGGACTTACTGTTGAAGAGATACTTCAGCACAGACTCGGAAAGGCTACGGATTCTTTTTCGGGGGGAAGGCAGATGCCGACTCATCTTGGGAGTAAAAAATTAAGAATGCCTACTGCTTCATCGCCGACCGGTTCCCAGTATTTGCAGGCAGTAGGTTCGGCACTAAGTTCATTTCTCAGGAATACTGATGAAGTAGTATATGTATCAGGCGGCGAGGGTTCTACATCACAGGGCGAATATTTTGAAGCGGTTAACTGGGCAACAAGAAAGAAACTGCCTGTTATTTTTTTAATACAGAACAATAAGTTTGCAATTTCAGTACCGGTAGAAGACCAGTCAGCAGGAGGCTCGATTTTTAAAGCATGTTCGGGTTTTGAAGGTCTGAATAAATTTCATATAGACGGTACGGATTTTCTTGAAAGCTACGGCACGGCAAAAGAAGCTGTCAGACTCGCAAGAGAAGGACAGGGACCTTCCTTTATTTATGCAGATGTTGTAAGACTGCGTTCACACTCGGCTTCAGATGCACAGGAAAAATACAGAAGCAAGGAATCGCTTGAAGAAGATTTAAAGCAGGACCCGTTGATGAAGCTTGAGAAACTTTTACTCGAAAAGAACATACTT
>Ga0172380_10000823_pt1 | contig 56533 bp, 49 predicted proteins | sample Leawe162metaG_FD_119747 | JGI IMG/M metagenome (GOLD analysis project Ga0172380, IMG submission 119747) | Leachate microbial communities from a municipal landfill in Southern Ontario, Canada - Leachate well 162 metaG | ecosystem: Engineered > Solid waste > Landfill > Unclassified | place... | reverse complement strand
GCCGTGAGGCCAAGCCCCAGAGCGATGAGCAGCAGCCACCACCAGGCAACCAGCAGATCTACCAGACTGATAAGCATCAGGGTAGGCCAGGGCAAGGCCATTTCCATCTCCTGGAGCATTCTGGTGATTTTCGGCACCACGAACACGAACAAAAAGACGAGTACGCAGCTGCCGACCAGCGTCATCAGCACCGGGTAGGCCAAGGCGGCCTGGATGCGGGAGCGGGTCCGGTCCTGGCTCTCAAGAAAGTCCGCCAGACGGTGTAACGCCTTGTCGAGGGTGCCGCTGTTTTCCCCGACCTGCACCATATTGATAAACAAGTCGGGAAAAACCGTTCGGTGCTTGGCCAGCGCCTCATGCAGCGGGTTGCCCTGAATGACCTCTTCGCGGACACTGGCCAGAACCTGACCGATCATCGACTGGTCGGACTGTTCGGCAACGCTGCCCAAGGCGGTATCAAGCGACAGTCCGGCGACAAGCAAAGTGGCAAGCTGGCGGGTTGCCGAAGCGAGTTCCGCCGCCGAGCAGCGTTGCATGATGGACCGCAGATCCGACCAGCGGCGGCGTACACCCAAAATGGAGCTTTCGTGCAGCTCGGTCGGAAATATCCCCCGTTCGCGCAACTGCTGGCTTACCTGGCCAAGCCCGGGCCCGTCGATTCGACCGGAAACCTTGCGGCCCTGGCGGTCCAGTCCGATGTATTCGAACAGCGGCACCTAGGCCTCCTCCTGGGTCACCCGGATAACTTCCTCAATGGTGGTGATGCCCTGCAGCGCCTTGGCAAGGCCGGAGGCCCGCAAGGAGCGCATGCCCCGTTCAAGGGCGGCTTTCTTGATCGTGGCGGCATCCTTGTTCTGCAACAGCAGTTCGCGCACCGTATCATCGACCTTGAGCAATTCATAAATGGCAATCCGGCCCCAGTAACCGATCTGCATGCATTTGTCGCAGCCAGTGCCGCGGGAAAAGGTGGCTCCGGCCGGCAGTGAACTCTCCCTGGCAATCTCAGCCAGCAAGGCCTCGGGCGGCTGATATGTTTCCTTGCAGTGCGGGCAGATGGTTCGCACCAGACGCTGGGCAATGATGCCGACGATACTTGAGGCGGCAAGAAACGGCTCAATCCCCATCTCAACCAGGCGGGTCAACGCGCCGGCCGCATCGTTGGTGTGCAGGGTCGAAAATACCATGTGGCCGGTCAAGGCTGATTGCACGGCGATCTCAGCGGTTTCACGATCACGGATTTCACCGACCATGATAATATCCGGATCCTGACGCAGAATCGAGCGCAGGCCGTTGGCAAAGGTCAGGTCAATCTTCGGGTTGACCTGGATCTGACCGACCCCCGGCAGCTGGTATTCGATGGGATCTTCAACAGTGATGATATTCTTCTCGCGGTTGTTCAGGCGAGTCAGAGCCGTGTACAGGGTGGTGGTTTTTCCGGAACCGGTTGGACCGGTGACCAGAAAAATACCGTGATTCTTGCTGATCATTGCCTCGAACGGTTGCAGCAAGTCGCTTTCCAGGCCGATCTCTTCGAGAGTCAGAATCCCCGCCGCCTTGTCGAGCAACCGCAGCACCACGCGCTCGCCAAAGGCCGTGGGCAGGGTCGAAACGCGGATGTCCATATCGCGGCCGCCCATGCGCACTCGGAAACGGCCATCCTGGGGGAGCCGTTTTTCAGCGATATCCAGCTGGGCCATGATCTTGATACGGGAAACAATCCCGGCGTGAGCCTTGAGGGTTGGCCGGAGAACTTCGTACAGGATTCCGTCTACCCGGTAACGGACAATCAGTTCCCGCTCGAAAGGTTCAATATGAATATCGCTTGCCCGTTCCTTGAAGCCCTGGGTGATCAGGCTGTTGACGAAACGGATGATTGGCGCCTCGTCGGAGCTGTCAAGCAGGTCGCGGGGCTCGAGAGACATGGCCAGCTCACCACTGCCGCCATCGATCTCCTCGATCACGGCCCCGGTGCTGCCGGCCTGTTTTTCATAACCGCGATGGATGGCGCGCAGGATCTCTTCCGGGGTAGCGACCCAAGGTTCGGCCAGGGTTGCGGTCAGGGTACTCAGGTCATTCAGCGGGCGGGAATCCAGGGGGTCTGCCACGGCTACCCGCAAAATGCCGTTTTGCTGTGCCAGGGGATAAATCCGATATTCCTTGGCAAAGGCTATGGGAATCATCTCGAGCAGACCCTCGGCCGTCGACTCCTCGGGAATCGTCTCCAGGTACGGAAGCTCAAACTGAACCGCCAGGGCCCTTGCCAGGGTCGCGCTGTCCAGCGCCTTCATCTTGAGGAGGATCTGGCCGAGACGCTCGCCATTCAGCTCTTGTTCCGCCAGGGCCGCCGCAATCCGTTCCTGAGGAACCACGAAATCATGCTGGAGTATTTCACCAATCCGCCGCCAGTTTCGCATGATGCTCTGCTTTCCGGGATGAGATGAGGTCATTAGTTGCCCTGCTGGCCTGCCGCCGGGGGGGTCTGGCCAAGAGTCGCGCTTGGCGGCGGGCTGAAGATCGAGGTCTCCGTCGGAATCCCATTCTGGCCGGCGGGCTCACCAAAAAAATTCTCCGGCAGGGCGTTGCGAACCTTGTCGGTCAGGAAACCACTGGCCGCCTTCTGGTTACGGCTGGTCACCGTATCGAGATCATTGGGGCTCTTGATAATCGTCGGATTGATAAAGACCAGCAGGTTGGTCTTTTTCTTCTGGGTCGAAGTGCGCTTGAACAACCAGCCAACACCAGGGATATCGCCCAAAATCGGTACCTTGGTAACCGAGTCGGTGACATTGGTATCGATCAAGCCGCCAAGGACCACGGTCTTGTGGTTTTCCACCAGAACCGTATTGCGCAGCACGCGCTTGGTAAAGGTAGGCCCGACCTGATTGGGGTCGCCGACAGTGGAACTGGACGGGGCGATATTGGTGATTTCCTGATAAACATTAAGGCGAACCAGGTCTCCCTCGGTGATCTGCGGCGTAAAGCGCAATTTCAAGGCAACATCCTGACGTTCCACGGCAACGCTCTGGGTCAGACCGGTGCTGGTGCTGGTGCTGCTGTTCACTCCGGTCAACCGCCCGGTGATGATCGGCACGTTGGAACCAACGATGATCTCGGCTTCTTCATTATCGGAGGTGAGCAGACGCGGTGCCGAAAGCACATTGACATCCGTATCGGTTTTCGACAAGTCGATCAGCACCGACAGGGCCGGAATGGTAATCGGGGTTCCGGCCGGACCGGTAACGGTAACCGGTTTGGCAAACCCCCCGACCAGCAGCCCTTCGATGGCGGCAGTCAACAGATCTGGCACCCCATTTGTCTGCTTCACGGCCTCGCCAAGACCGATCGGGCCGGTATTTTGGTTGCTGCTGCCCAAGACAAGGCTGTTGCCGTTGATAGTCGCCGCGCCCTGCAAGGAGGCGCCGAGCCTTTGCGTGGCATCCATGGAGAGTTCGAGGATCAAGGCCTCGACATAGACCTGTTTGCGCTTGATGTCGAGCTTCTCGATGATTCCCTTGATCGTTTTGTAATCATCCAGGCTGGCATTGATGATCAACGAATTTGTCGGCTTGTCGGCGGTAATGGTCAACGGGCCGGTGGTCAAAGGCCCGGTGCCCGGCAAGCCGGCGGCCGATAAGCCGGTGGCCGTTGCCCCGACGGGCTGTCCCTCCCTTTTAACCCCACCTGCTCCAGTTTTGACCCCGGTAAGAATTTCATTAAGGGTCACCGCCAGGGTAACCGCATCGGCATTTTCCAGGTAACAGAGATGAATATTGGCGCGGGTTCCGTCGATTTCCTTATCCATCCGGGCTATCAGGGTTTTGATGATCGCCATCTCCGCCTGACCGGCCATGACGATCAGGCAACGCCCTGCGGGATACGGAATGATCTTGCTGGGGACTTCATTTGAAAATACCGCTCCGGCCTGCCGCTTCTTGGACACAGAGGCCTCCGGCTGGTTCATGACCAAAGTGAGAGCCTTGGCGATATCGTCGGCCCTGGAGTTCTTTAGCGCAACGACCTCTATCTCGCTTTCTCCTTCCGGCTGATCAAGCTCGTAAATAATCTTGGCGAGGCGTTCGATGTTGGCCCCGGTATCCGTAATAATCAGGCTGTTGCCGGGCGCATAGGCGGAAACGTTGGCGGTGGGCGGCATCAGGGGGAAAAGAACGGTCGGACCAACAATAGATGCATCGAGGTTCTTCAGGCGAAAGACCCTGGTGATGACCTGCTCGGTCACCTTGCCCCCGCCGTTGACAACGGTCGGCAAGCTGGATTCCTTGGCGTTCTTCAGGGGGACGATCTTGTTGGTATTGCCCGAGGGAACAACGGTAAACCCTTTGACGTTGAGGACCGTGAGAAACAACTGGTACGCGGCATCCAGGGTCATGCTATCCGGCGAGATGATGGTGGCTTTCCCCTGCACGGTTTCGTCGTAGAGAAAGTTCTTTCCGGTCAATTCGCTGATGGTCTGGATCAGGTCTGTCAGCTCGACATTCTTAAAATCGAGAGTGACCCGACCGGCCGCGGCCGGTTTTGCCTGGCTCTGGGCAAGGGCGTGGCCGGGAACGAAACATAAGGCTAAAAACATTATCCCTACCAGCATTCGAGAGAGAATCGGCGTGTTCATCGGAGAAAACTCCTATTGGATTTCATATGAAAAACTCATCGGTTGATTATTGCGTTCGACGGCAATGGTTATCTGGCGCGCTTCGCGCAACTGCTGGACAATCTGCAACCCCTTTTCCGGGCTGTCCAGCCTGGTGTTGTTGACATCAATGAGCACATCACCTGGCTGCAAGCCCAACTTGGCCAGGATCGACTGGGGGTCGATGCGCTGGATAATAAAGCCGCCGGTCTTGCCCGCCACCGTGCGCGGCTGCATCTGGACAAGACGCATCTGCGCGGCAAAATTCTCCCGCACCGAATCCCCCATCCCCCGGGAGATCAGCCAGCGATTTTTGCCGACTTCCCTGATATCCCCGGTTGCGCCAGCAGCGGAAGGCTTGACGGAAGTAGAGGGGGGCAGCGCTTTCTCCTGCAAGAGCAGAGTAGTCAAGCTCTGGTCCGGGTACCTGATCTGTACCTGGTTGCGGAGGATTTTCTCGATGGTCCCGTCGCCGGGAACCTTGTCGCCAAGATGATAGATCTTCAGTTCGTTATTGCCTTCGAGCAGGACACTGGAACGTGCAGCGGCGACGACCGTGCCGAAGAGTTTGAGCTCGACACGGGCTACGGCGGCCAAGGCATCCTCCTTGCTTGCGAGGGTCATGGTCGCGGTGGCAGATCGACTGTCTGCATCAAAAATATTGTTTTGCAGGATAAGATTAAGGCTGGCTTCCGGTTTTTGCAGCGGCTTGCTGACAACGGCCTGTCGGCGAGTGGATTCGGTCGTAATTTTCGGACGCAATTTCACCTGCAGTACGGTATCAAGCAGATGCCCGACGGCAAGCCCCAGAAGCGCAAGCAGGACCAGGCAGGCTGGTTTGTAAAAGCTGTGTAAAACGCTCAGCATGTCAAATCCCATGATCAGTTGAGTCGCAACAAGACGGCCCCCTCAACCCTAAAGGAAAGAACATTAACTTCCGTTAAACCTTATAGACAGGGGGCCGGTCGACTCTGTGTTCCCACCGATAGAACGCAAATATTTATCATTACCGGCAACTCTTTGCCACATAATAATTCATGCTTGCCCAGCGACTATGGCCTGCAAACCGGATCTCCTGATTCTGCTTTGATCTGCTTACTCTATCTCCCGTTCCATTTCCCGGGATTTTGCCCTTATGGCCACCAGTAACTGCGTGCGAATGCGCCGAATTTTTCCCTTGACAGCAACAGGCCTTAAGGGTAAAAGTGCCGGTTCTGTAAAAGACTGTCCATACGGCCACGGACCAGAGGCTGTTTAATAATGCCGGTTTCCCAAGGTATGGTGCCTTGACCGGCGCCAGGCATAACCGCGCAACTGCATGAATGGAGTGGAAGAGTTACCATGAGAGACATTACGAAAGTCCGCAATATTGGAATCAGCGCCCATATCGACTCGGGAAAAACCACCCTGACCGAGCGCATTCTTTTTTATACCCAGCGTATTCATGCCATCCATGAAGTCCGCGGCAAAGACGGCGTCGGCGCGAAAATGGACTCCATGGAACTGGAGCGGGAACGTGGCATCACCATCTGCTCCGCCGCGACCTATTGCGACTGGAAAGACCATGCCATCAACATCATCGACACCCCCGGCCATGTGGATTTTACCATCGAGGTTGAACGGGCTCTGCGCGTACTCGACGGCGCGGTCCTGATTCTCTGCTCCGTCGGCGGGGTGCAGTCGCAATCCATCACGGTCAACCGGCAGATGACCCGCTACCGGGTTCCCCGGGTGGCCTTTATCAATAAATGCGACCGCACCGGCGCCAATCCGGACAAGGTCATCAAGCAGCTCCGCGAAAAGCTGGGCCTCAACGCCGTGCCCATCCAGGTGCCCATGGGCCTTGAGGGCGACATGCAGGGCCTCATCGATCTGGTCCGGATGAAGGCCGTCTATTTTGACGGGGAAAACGGCGACAAGATCCGCGAAGAGGCGATCCCCGCCCAGTACCAGGAAGAATGCGACCTCAAACGGGAAGAGATGCTGGACGCGGTTTCCATGTTCTCCGATGAACTGATGGAGGCCGTACTCGAAGGCACCCCTACCGAGGAAATGATCATGGCCGCGATCCGCAAGGGTACGCTGGACCTTGAATTCACCCCGGTGATGATGGGCACCGCCTACAAGAACAAAGGGGTGCAGCTCCTGCTCGACGCAGTCGTCTCTTATCTGCCCTGCCCGACCGAGGTTGAAAACTTCGCCTTGGATCTGGATCATGAAGAAGCCGAGGTCAAGGTGACCAATATCTCCAGCGACCCCTTGCTGGCCCTGGCCTTCAAGCTTGAGGATGGCCGGTACGGGCAGCTTACTTACGTGCGCACCTACCAGGGCACCCTGAAAAAAGGCGATTCCATCGTCAATGTTCGGACCGGCAAGAAGGCCAAGGTCGGACGTCTGGTGCGGATGCACTCCGATGACATGGAGGAGATTGATGAAGCCGGCGCCGGCGATATCGTGGCCCTGTTCGGCATCGACTGCGCCTCCGGCGACACCTTCACCGGCGGCTCGGATTACAACTTCTCCATGACCTCCATGCATGTGCCGGAGCCGGTTATCTCTCTGTCCATCACCCCGATTGACAACAAGGCCCAGGACAACATGTCCAAGGCCCTCAACCGCTTCACCAAGGAAGACCCCACCTTCAAGACCTTTGTGGACCCGGAAACCATGGAGACCATCATCTCCGGCATGGGCGAACTGCATCTCGATGTCTACGTCGAGCGGATGAAGCGCGAATACAAAGCCGAGGTAACGGTGGGCGCCCCCCAGGTTGCCTACCGCGAGACCATCACCCAGCGGGCCGATTTCAACTACACCCACAAGAAGCAGACCGGCGGTTCCGGGCAGTTCGGTCGGGTTGCCGGCTACGTCGAGCCGCTGACAGAGGGCGAATATGAATTCGTCGACCAGATTGTCGGCGGAGCGGTGCCCCGCGAATACATTCCCTCCTGCGACAAGGGCTTCCAGAAATGCCTGGACAAAGGTGCGCTCATTGGCGCCCATGTCACCGGGGTGCGCTGCGCCATCAACGACGGCGCCTCCCATGCCGTGGATTCCTCGGATATAGCCTTCCAGCTCGCCGCCATGGGCGGCTTCAAGGAAGCCTACCTCAAGGCCAAGCCGGTGATCATGGAACCGATCATGAAGGTAGCGGTCGAGGGCCCCACCGAGTTCCAGGGCTCGATCATGGGCAGCCTGAACCAGCGGCGCGGCATGATCATCGGCACCAACGAGGAAGACGCCTACACGGTCATTGAGGCCGAGGTGCCGCTTTCCGAGATGTTTGGCTACTCAACTGATCTTCGCTCCTTGACCCAGGGGAAGGCAGAGTTTACCATGGAATTTGCCACCTACCGGCAGGTACCCAAGAGCGTTGCCGAAGAGTTGATCACCAAAGCCCAGAAAAAAGATAAAAAATAGGATACCGCCATGCTGAAACAAGAGCTGATTGAAAAGAATCCCATCCGCCATCTGAAGGGTGAAAGCGACGCCCATGAATCCAGCCGGATGGGGCTGGTAATGGCCCGGGCCGGCGTGGGCAAAACCGCGCTGCTGGTCCAGATCGCCATGGACAGTCTGTTGAACGACAAGCAGGTTGTTCATGTCAGCGTGGGCCAGAGCCTTGACAAAACCAAGCTCTGGTACGACGATATGTTCAAGGATATCGCCGAAAGCTGCAAGCTTGACAAGGCTGGGGAAATCCATGACACGATCATGCGCAACCGGATGATCATCACCTTCAACGAGTCCACGTTCAGTCTGGCCAAACTGGAAGAGCGGCTGCATGACCTGGTGCAGCAGAATGTGATCAAGCCGAAATGCATGGTGGTTGACGGCTTTGATTTTATCAAAACCGACCGCTCGGTCCTGGAAGGGATGCGGGAAATGGCCAGGGGGATGGACCTGCAGATCTGGTTTTCCGCCGTGTGCGACGAAGAAACGACGGACACCCTGAGTGCTGTGGTGGCACCTGCCCCCTGCACCGGGATGGAGGATCTCTTCAATACCGTTGTCCTCCTGCAGCCTGTCCCGAAAAGCGACTGTCTTGACCTGAAAATCATCAAGGGATCGGCGGCGGTCAGCAAGTGCGGCAAGCTTCTCAAGCTCGATCCCAGGACCTTCATGATCAGGGAAGACTGCAAGTAAGCGGTTGCGATTAAAAATCGCTACAGAATGGAATGAATCTGCACAAGGTGGACGGCGTAAGCTGCCCACCTTTTTTTTGTTATCAGCATATTTCGACAAGCCGCGCCTTCAACAATGATTGTTTCGCCGTTTCGCGGCTGCAACGTATGCGATCACAGGGCACCACATCTTGCTATTGGCTTTCCCTGTTTTGTGGCTCCCCCGTGATCGGTTGCGCTGCAACTCTTTGCTTTCTGATTACGGACCTGTGGCCTTTTCCCTTTTGGCGAGCCATCTTTATTGACTTTTTCCCGAAGAACGGGCTATTCTTGCCGGATAAAAAGTCCTTCGCCCCCAGAACAGATGATACCCCATGAAATTCAGACCTTGCATTGATCTCCATAATGGCCTGGTAAAGCAGATTGTCGGCTCTACCCTCTCCGACGGACAACAGGAGCGCCTTACCACCAACTTTGCTTCGGACCAGCCCGCCGCTCATTATGCCGCGATGTACAAGAGCGACCACCTCTACGGCGGCCATGTGATCATGCTGGGCCCGGGCAATGAGAGCGCGGCGAGCGAAGCCCTGCACGCCTTTTCCGGCGGACTCCAGATAGGGGGCGGCATCACCGCCGGCAATGCCGGCCATTGGCTGGATCAGGGGGCAAGCGCGGTTATTGTCACCTCGGCGGTGTTCAAGGACGGGGTGGTGCATGAAGACCGCCTTAAAGAGCTGATCCGGGCAGTCGGCAGAGAACGGCTGGTTCTTGACTTGAGCTGTCGCAAACGGGAGGATGATTATTATATCGTCACCGATCGCTGGCAGAAATTCACCCAGGTGCCGGTTTCCGAAGAGTCTCTTGAATATTTTTCCGGGCACTGCTGCGAGTTTCTGGTTCATGCCGTTGATGTAGAGGGCAAATGCGCCGGAATCGAGGAAGAACTTGCCGTGCTGCTCGGCCGCTTCAGCCCCATCCCCACCACCTATGCGGGCGGAGTGCAGAATCTTGCCGATCTCTACCGGATCAAGGAACTGGGACAAAATCGCCTGGACGCCACCATCGGCAGCGCCCTGGATATCTTCGGCGGATCCGGGATCACCTATGCGGAGGCGGTGGCCTTTAACAGACAGGAATGGTGCCGGCCTTGAGCCCGGACACCGAACAGCGCCAACCCGTCGACAGGGCCGGAGAGGGAGAACGCTTAATCCTCCAGGTGGACAGCGATCTTTTCCGGGCCTTTCAGCGCTGCGTCTGGATCATTATCCATGAAACAGGCAAGCCAAAAATCGAGATCACGAACGAAATGGTTCGCGATTTTCTGATCAAACATAATTGTTGACTGCCCTTTTCTTGACCGCACGGCAAGCCTCAGCTACTATGTCCTAAACGTAACCATAAATGGATGGATTCAGCTGATGCCAGCCTCGCCCCTTACCAAAGCACAGCGTTTCGCGCTGATCCAAAAATATATTGAGCGGATGCCGAGCCTGTCCACCACGGTGACCAAGGTTCTGGAGGTCTGCAATCGCCCCAACACCTCGGCCAACGACCTGAACCGGGTCATCGCCCTCGACCCGGTCCTGACCGGACAGGTACTCAAACTCATCAACTCGGCCTATTATTCCCTGCCCAATCAGATCAATTCCCTCACCCGGGCAATCATCATGCTCGGGATCAACACCGTAAAAAACCTGGCCTTGAGTACCGCGGTTCTGGGCAACATGGGGCAGAAAGACTCATTTCGGTCGCTGTCCATGGATGCTTTTTGGACCCATTCCCTTTGTGTGGGGGTGATAGCCAAGGCCCTGGCCGGTCTCAAGGGAATCCCCGGCATGATGCAGGAAGAATTCTTTGTGGCCGGGCTGCTCCACGATGTGGGGAAAATCCCGTTGAACAACTGTTTCGCCGAGGAATACCGGCAGGCCCTGGAGTTATCCGCAATTGAGCAGGGGCCGTTAACCAGAGCCGAGGAGATGCTGCTGGGCTTTGATCATGGCCAATCCGGGCAGATGATCGCTGACAAGTGGCAGCTTAACCTCACGCTCACCGAAATACTTCGCTTTCACCATACCCCGGAAAACGCCTCGGCCGATAACCGGCAGATGGTTGGTGTGGTGGCTCTTGCCAACACCTACGCCAATCTCTTTGACATCGGTTCCGCCGGAGACCGCTACCCGGATTTGTCCAGAATCCACGAGCTTCTCCCCCAAGTCGGCCTGAGCTGGCTTGAGCTTTCAAACCTGCATCTGGTTGTGCAACAGGAAATCGAAAAGGCCCGGGTTTTTCTCCAGGTCGCCAGGGAAACATTATGAGCATGAAAATCAAATTCTGGGGAGTTCGGGGTTCCATCCCCTGTCCCGGGCCAAAAACCATGACATATGGCGGAAACACGGCCTGTATCGAGCTGCGCTTCCCGGAAATCAATCGTCTCATCATCATTGATGCCGGTTCCGGCATTAGAGAGCTGGGAAATTTCATGATGGTCAACGATTTCAAGAAAGGTCCGATCAGCACGGATGTCTTTCTGACCCATACCCACTGGGATCACATCATGGGCTTTCCCTTCTTCACCCCCATCTATGTGCCGGGCAGCAGCATCAAGGTATATGGCCCGGTCAGTTTTGAGGGCGACACCCTGGAAAAGATTGTGGGCGGTCAGCTGACCTACCGCTACTTCCCGGTTCGCCAGGCAGAGCTTGCCGCCAGAATTGAATATTTTGATCTCAAGGAGGGGGAATTAGATTTGGGCGACGGCATCACCGTAACGGCAAAATACCTGAATCATCCCATCCTCTGTCTGGGCTACCGTTTTGCATACCAAGGGAAGACGTTCTGCACGGCCTATGATACCGAACCGTTCCACAACGTATTCTGCACGGACCCGGAAGACCCGTCCTATGACCAAGACATGGCCACCGAGGGCGAAATGGTAGCCCAGGAACAGAACGAAACTCTGGCACAATTTTTTTCCGGCGCGGATCTCCTGGTACACGACGCTCAGTACACCAATGAGGAATATACGGCCAGATTTATGGGCTGGGGTCATTCCTCTTTCGAGTACGCCATTGCCGCAGCCAAGCACGCCGGCGTGAAAGCCCTGGCCCTGTTTCATCATGATCCCATGCGCACCGATGACCAGATCGATGCCTTGTCGAAAAAATATTGCGCCCAGGCAGGGCAGGGCAAGACGGAGATTTTCTTTGCCAGGGAAGGCGCGGAAATAGAGGTTTAATTTTGCAGGCTTAAGCATTATAGTTTTTCAACAATCATGTCGATGAGATTATTACATAATATCAAGGAGAAGCAATAAAGCCCTACAGAAAAACCGCACGGGGGAGACGAGGATGGTCATTTCCGATGAAATCAAATTTCCACGCCCTGCAAGGATCGATCCGTATCACTCGAAAAAAAAGGTCGAGCCCGTTGACGGATTAGCCATGGTGGCGCGCATCGGAGCCTTCAAACGAGATTGGCAAAGGGACAGGGAGGGGCGAAGGCGACAGGAGCAGGTTTTTCTTCTCTCGTCCGAGGAAAGCCCGGTGCGGCGGCTGGTGGAGCAAGTGAACACCCACCTTGATAATCAAAAAATCCTCCTCCATCTTGTCCTCACCAAAGGCGAACACGGTTATTACCTTGATGTCTACGACTGCTCCGGCAATGAGCAATGCTCCATTATCGGCGATATTAACATTGACTTGAACGATCTGCCGGTTCTCCTCAAAAACCTTCAGCAGGAATCCGGCATTCTCCTCGACGCCATCTTCTGATCCATTCCTTTCCCCTCATTTTTCCACATTTTCTCTCATTTTTTCTTATTGAAATCTGGATTGAAACATGCTAACAATGCCTTTCCTATTCTGAATGGTCATTCAGGAAATAGAGATTTTCCCCTGAAAAAACAGGGGGTTCCGAGGGGAAAATAATGCTGTTGCAAGAACTGCTCATCGAAAACAAGGGCGATATTCTAGATGGTTGGGTCGATCGTGTGCTGGCGACCTACCCGGAGGATGGCGCCCGGATCTTTAAAAAAGAGAAGAACCAGTTTGCCAACCCTGTGGGCTATGCGGTAAAGAGCAGCCTCTGGGAGGTCTATGCGCTGCTTTTTGAGAGCGATTCACTCGAAGGACTTGTCCCCGCCCTGAATCAACTGGTCAAAATCCGGGCGGTACAGGAATTCATCCCGTCGCAGGCCGTTTCGATGGCCTACAAGCTGAAAGAAGTGGTCAAAGATTTCTATCGTCAGGAAAAACTGGCTGACCATGAAGGCTGGCTGGCCTTTGAAGAAAAGGCCGACATCCTGGCCTACACCCTGTTTGATCTTTATATGGCCAGTCGAGAACAGCTACACAAGACCAGGCTTGAGGAGTACCGGCGGGGGAACCCCCTCCTGAGCGAGGGTGGATGCTGCCCTTCCCGGCTTTTGCCGGAAAACAAAGCGGAAAAGGCGGAAACTTTACGCAACATTCTTTAAGCCGTCGTTAAAAAATATCCTGCACGATTGTGACATCGAGAGCAGTTGCGCGCTAATTGCATAAAGCGCACTAAGCAAAGGGTGCAAAAACGTACCGGTTATTTCGTAACGACTCCTAAAAACCATGATGTGAGGTGACGGTAAATGAGAATTATCAATCCATTAATCGCAGTACTGGTGCTTGTCGTGGTTGCCTTGGTGGCCGCCCAGGTGCCGGGAGGGCAGGCGCTGGTGGGGATCATCTTGCCCTATCTTGCCTTTGCCGTCTTTCTGGGGGGCGTTGTCTACCGGGTTGTCCATTGGGCAAGCTCTCCTGTCCCCTTTCGAATTCCGACCACCTGCGGTCAGGCGAACTCCCTGCCCTGGATCAAGCAAAACAAGCTTGACTGCCCTTCAACCAAGGCCGGGGTGATCGGCAGAATGCTGCTGGAAGTTTTGCTGTTCCGCTCACTGTTCCGCAACACCAAGGCAGAAATGCACGATGGTCCCAAACTGGTGTACGGCTCCAGCAAATTCCTCTGGCTGTTCGCCCTGTTGTTCCACTACTGTTTCCTGGTCATTGTTCTTCGGCATATGCGGCTGTTCATGGACCCGATCCCTGCTTTTGTTGCGGCCCTTGAGTTCGGGGACGGTTTCATGCAGATAGGCACCCCGGTTTTCTACCAGACCGATGCCATCTTTCTCGGGGCCCTCGCGTTTCTTTTTCTTCGCCGGATAACGCTTACCAACATCCGCTATATTTCGCTGCCGGCTGATTATTTTCCCCTGTTTCTGATTATGGGCATCGGCATCACCGGCATTCTGATGCGCTACTTCCTCAGAGTTGACGTGGTCGCCATCAAGCAGTTGACCCATGGCCTGGCCACCTTATCCCCGACCATCACCGGCCAGATCGGCGCGATCTTCTTCGTGCACGTTTTTCTGGTCTGTGCTCTGCTGATCTACTTCCCCTTCAGCAAGCTGATGCACATGGCCGGCGTTTTCATGAGCCCCACCCGGAACATGATCAACAACAACCGGATGGTCCGGCACCTCAACCCCTGGAATGACCCGACAATCAAGCCCCATTCCTACACAGCGTACGAGGATGAATTCCGTGAGTTCATGGTCGGGGCGGACATCCCGGTCGAGAAAGAATTGCCCGCTCAGCCTGCCGGGGAAGAAGCAGCGGAAGCGGCCGAGTGAGCCTGAAAATCTCTGAGAAGGAATGACGACAATGGCAGATACCAAAGTAGCACAGATGAAGGAAAAAGTGGTCAAGGAGCCATCCTTGATGACTGGCGCCGTTCCGGCAAAGGACTGGTGGGACGTGGAAGCCGTTTTCAAGCCGGGAAATTACTGTTATCCGGCCAAGAAAAGCATCGTGGAATATCACAACAAGAGCCTGCCCGGAATTTTCGGGGTTCCCCGTGAATGGGATCCGGAAAGCGATGACTGGCACCTGCCGGAAAACTGGAAGGAGATCATCATCAATGGGCTTAAGGAGCGGCTGGACAAATTCCGTTCCCTGAAGATCTTCATGGATTGCTGCGTGCGTTGCGGGGCCTGCGCCGACAAGTGCCACTTTTTTCTCGGCACCGGCGATCCGAAAAACATGCCGGTGCTGCGGGCCGAGCTGCTCCGCTCCGTTTACCGCAATGATTTCACGCTGGCCGGCAAACTGCTGGGCCAGATGGCCGGAGCCCGCCCCATGACCTTCAAGGTTTTGAAGGAGTGGTTCATGTATTTTTACCAGTGTACCGAATGCCGCCGCTGTTCGGTGTTCTGCCCCTACGGCATAGACACTGCCGAGGTTACCATGATGGCCCGCGAGCTGCTCCATCTGGTGGGAGTTGGGACCAACTGGATCCTGGAACCGGCCGCGAACTCAAACCGGACCGGCAACCATCTGGGTCTGCAGCCCCACACTTTTAAAGAAAACGCCGAGTTCCTTCTGGATGATATCGAGGAAGCCACCGGTGTCCGCCTGCAGAACCTCAACTTCAACCGGAAGGGCGCCGAAGTACTCTTCATCTTCCCCTCCGCCGATGTGTTCGCCGATCCCGGCATCTTTACCTTCATGGGCTACCTGCTCCTTTTTGAGCATATCGGTCTGGATTACACCATCAGCACCTACACCTCGGAAGGAGGCAACTTCGGGCTTTTCACCCACAACAAGTTGATGAAAAAGCTAAACGCCAAGATGTACGCCGAGGCGGACCGGCTGGGAGTAAAATGGATTCTTGGCGGCGAATGCGGCCATATGTGGCGGGTACTTCACCAGTACATGGACACCATGAACGGCCCGACGAACTTCCTCGAAGTGCCCAAGTCTCCGATCACCGGCACGGTGTTTGCCAACGCGGCCTCCACCAAGATGGTGCATATCAGCGAGTTCACCGCCGACCTGCTCCACCACAACAAATTGAAACTCGACCCCAGCCGCAACGATCACCGAACCGTCACCTACCATGATTCCTGCAACACCGCGCGCGGCATGGGGCTGCTGGAAGAACCCCGGCACATCCTCAAGAGCGTCTGCAACAATTTTTACGAGATGCCGGAAAACACTATCCGCGAAAATACCTTCTGCTGCGGCAGCGGCACCGGGCTCAACACCGGGGAGATCATGGATCTGCGGATGCGGGGCGGCCTGCCCAGAGCAAATGCGGTCCGCCATGTGGCCGACAAGCACGGAGTCAACATGCTCTCCTGTGTCTGCGCCATTGACCGGGCAACCCTGCTTGCCCTTAACCAGTACTGGAATCCTGATGTCGAAGTGTGCGGCGTTTCTGAGCTGTTGGGCAACGCCCTCATTATGGAAGGTGAAAAAGAGAGGGAAACGGATCTCCGTTTTGCGCCTCTGGCAGGAATGGAGGGCTGATAATCATGTACGGGAAAGGAAGAATCATACCTGCGTTGATACTGTTCTTGGGCCTCATGACCTCCCCGATGTGGTATAGCTCCGGGGATGCCAGCAAGTTGCCCAAACCGGAAAAACCCAAAGACTACACGGAATGTGTTGCCCCAGCTCAGTACATGCGAACCTCGCATATGGTGCTGCTCAACCAGTGGCGCGATAATATCCTACGCGAGGACGGCGCCCGCACCGGGAAAACCGCCAACGGGACCGAATATGTACGGAGTCTGCAGAATGGCTGCATGAAGTGTCACAGCGACAAGAAAAAGTTCTGCGACACCTGCCACAGCTATGCCTCAGTGAAACCGTATTGTTGGGACTGTCATCTCCAGCCGAAGGAGGCGATGTAACATGGATAGCAAGAGAAGAGATTTTTTGAAGATTGCCGGGCTCACCGCCATTGCCGGCATTGCCGCACCCTCGGCCTTTAACACCCTGCTCAAGGGCGAGGCTCTGGCCTCCGCCGGTCACGCTGCTGCGGGCGACCATGGCGCTGCTGCCCCCACCGGCAAGCGCTACGGTATGGTCATCGATGTCAAAAAGTTCACCGAGAATCCAGGGCTGGCGGAGCAATGCATAACGGCCTGCCATACCATCCACAATGTGCCGGACTTCGGCAACAAAAAAGATGAAATCAAATGGCTTTGGGTCGAATCATACGACCATGTTTTCCCTGAGCACAGCCAGGACAAGCGTCCGGATGGACTCAAGAGCATGCCCATCCTGACCCTGTGCAACCATTGCGATAAGCCGCCCTGCGTCCGGGCTTGCCCGACCAAGGCGACCTTCAAGAAAAAGAACGGCATCGTGGCCATGGACTATCACCGTTGCATCGGCTGCCGGTTCTGCATGGCCGCCTGCCCGTATGGCGCCAGGAGCTTCAACTGGCGCGACCCGCGCGGCAAAGATGCAAACGGCCGGCCTTTTATCAAGGCGGAAAACCCCAAATTCCCCACCAGGATGCGCGGGGTGGTCGAAAAATGCAATTTCTGCACCGAGCGCCTGGCCATCGGCCAGATTCCTGCCTGCGTTGAAGTCGCAAGCCAAGCCAAGGGTCTTATCTTCGGGGACCTCAATGATCCCAACTCCGAGATCAGCCAGGTACTGAAGACATCCTTTACCATCCAGCGAAATCCTGCAATAGGGACACATCCATCCCTCTTCTATATTATTTGAGGTGAAAGATCATGATTGAGAAAGCATTAAAAGGAAGCAAGGGGTACTGGGTCTGGATGCTCTTCCTGCTCTCCCTGATGGGGGTGGGCGCTCTCAGCTATGTCCAGCAATTCAACTACGGACTCGGCATCACCGGCATGAGCCGGGATGTGACCTGGGGGGTGTATATCTCCCAGTTCACCTTTCTGGTCGGGGTTGCCGCCGGCGGCCTGATGCTGGTGCTACCGTATTATCTCCATAACTACAAGGCCTTCGGTCGTATCGTCATCCTCGGCGAGTTCATGGCCATTGCCGCCATCGTCATGTGCCTGATGTTCATCATCGCCGACCTGGGCCAGCCCATGCGGGCACTGAACGTCATGCTTTTCCCCACCCCCAACTCCATGCTTTTCTGGGATATGATCGTCTTAAACGGCTATCTGATCCTGAACATCCTCTGCGGCTGGGTGGTTCTGCATTCCGAATACAAGGGAATCAAATACCCTAAGTGGATCAAGCCCTTCATCTACCTTTCCATCCCCTGGGCGATCAGCATCCACACCGTCACCGCCTTCCTGTACTGCGGTCTGCCGGGACGGCATTTCTGGCTCACCGCCATTCTCGCCCCCAGGTTTCTCGCCTCCGCCTTTGCTGCGGGACCGGCCCTGCTGCTGGTCATCGCCATGGTCCTTAAGCGGGTCACCAAATTTGACGTGGGCCGCGAGGCGCAGGACAAACTGGTGACCATCATCGGCTATGCCGCCATGCTTAACTTTTTCTTCCTGGGCTGCGAATTTTTTGTCGCTTACTACAGCCAGATCCCCGGTCATATGCATACCCTGGATTACCTCTTCTGGGGCCTGGGCCATGGCGATCAGGTCTTCAACAATCTGGTCCCCTTCATGCGCGCCTCGGTGATCATGGGTCTGACAGGCATCGGCCTGATTTTTTACTCCCGGGCAAAGCAATGCGATGGGCTGCTGGTTCTTTCCTGCCTGTTCATCTTCATTTCCTTCTGGATTGACAAAGGACTCGGTCTGGTTCTTGGTGGTTTTGTCCCCAGCCCTCTGGACTATGTAACCGAGTATGTCCCCAGCTTCCAGGAGCTCGGCGTTACCGTAGCCGTCTGGGCCACAGGCGCCTTCATCCTCTCCATCCTCTACAAGGTGGCGATCAGCGTCAAGCTCGAGAAGGAAGCCTGATCCAACCCCTTTTCTCTTTGCCACATAGCTGGTTAAAGGCAAGCTCCCCCACAGGGGGCTTGCCTTTTTTATGCGAACCCTTCGCCAAAAAACAGGACTGGATCGCAGGAAAGAAAAAGAATAGGCATGACTCTGGGTATAGGGGCGAAAACGGTATTGCTTTCTTGACCTGATCGTTCTAATATCGTCGCACATGCGCGCCCGTAGCTCAGCTGGATAGAGCACCGGCCTTCTAAGCCGTAGGTCACAGGTTCGAATCCTGTCGGGCGCACCAAAAAAATCAAGCCATTAGCTCAATCAGAGTTAATGGCTTTTTGTTTCTTTAATTTTGCCCCGCGATTATATAGGGACAAAAAAAGGCAGAGAAACACCAAAGGCATCGGCAAAAAATTTGATTTTGTAGTTGGCAAAATTCCGGCTAAAATTTACAGGCACTCATTCAGGATGACTCGGGCTTCCTTGTTGCCGGGATCAAGACGTAGTACCTTCGAGACCCACTGGTCCGCCAGCATCAACCGTTTCATGGAAAAATAGGCCTTGCCCAGAGCCAGAAAAAGCTCGCTATCCTCGGGTGCCTTCTCTGCCACCTTTTCAAGCACCTTGACCGCCTCATTGAAATCACCCGCCGTATACAGGGCCATGCCGATTTTTTTGTTAAGATAGGTACGGTCCGGAGCCGCCCTGAGTACTTCACGGTAGCATTTAACCGCCAGCTCCCCCAAGCCGCAGTCATTGCAAGCATCGCCAATCTCTTCCTTGAAGTCGAGATCGTTGCTCTTTGTTTTCAGTGCCAGACGCAGGACTTTTTCCGCCTCTGGCAACTGTTTCTTGTTGATAAGCAGCTTGGCAAAATTAACGGCCCGATCCACATGCCTTGGACTGATAGCCATGGCCCGGCTGAAGTATTTCATGGCTATTTCCACCTTCCCCTGACGGAAATAAATCTGGCCCAAGGCGTGGTAGGAACTGACATCCAGCCGATTAATCTCCACCGCCCTTTCAAAACAGAGCTGGGCTTTTTTCAGGTCGCCCTTTTTTCCACAGAGCCGACCCATCTCCCGATAAGGCTTTGAGGATCGGTCATTGAGTTTGGCCGCCTCTCTGGCTGCGCCAAAGGCCCCGTCAAGATCGCCCTTTTCCTCAAGGGTGCGCACCTGGAGCAGTAGCTGGTTGAAGGGGGAAGGATTATTGCTCTGGTCCAGAAGCTCCAGAACCTTTTGCTCCAAAGTGGCGGTAACAAAAGGCTTGGTCAGATACGCATCAACATCATGCTCGGCCGCTTCAGCGACAATGTCCATGTTGGCTTCTGCAGTCACCATAAGAAAAGGGATGTCGCGTAATTTTCTGGTGGCACGAATCAGGCCCAGCAGCTCGGTGCCGGACATATAGGGCATGTTGTAGTCACAGATAATAAAATCTATGGTGATATTCTCATCCTGAAGAAGCCGCCATGCTTCCCGGCCATTGGCCGCCTCGTAAAACTTCTTGCCGAAATGGAGCAGCTTCAGCATGGCCTTGATGGAGCGGCGCATGTTGTCGATGTCGTCCACGACAAGAAAAACCATATCTTGAGGGGCTTTGATCGTCATTCTGCTTTTTTTCCCTTTGCTGTCGTCCGTGGTATGGCAGACGTGCTGTATTACAGGGGCAAGGTGAAATAAAAACGAGAACCTTTCCCTGGTTCGCTCTCCAGGCCGATCATTCCCCGATGAATCTCCACGGCCAGACGGCAGAAATATAGCCCAAGCCCGGTGCCGACCAGGGCATCCTGCTTGTCGGAGATTCTGGCGTACTTCTCAAAAATAGTGCTGTGCTTTGCTGGTTGGATCCCGGGGCCTTGATCCTGCACATAAAATTCCAGCCGTTTTTTCCCGACCACCCGCCGACAGCCAAAACGAATCGAGGTATTGTCCGGACAATAGCCCAGGGCATTGGTAAGCAGATTCTGCAACACCCGTAGAATGAGAATCCGGTCCAGAGCGATCCGCGGCAAATCCGCCTCAACCTCAAGAATCAATTCCACCTCCTTGATCCGGGCCATCCCCTTGATGGCACTCAGGCATTCGGCCAGCATGGGCCCGGGCTCGACCACCTCCTTGATAGGCGTAAACTTGCCATCTTCAATCTTGCCGATGCTCACCAGGTTTGAAACCATGCGCACCGCCCGGTCACAGCCCATCTGGGCCGAATCCAGAAATTCGCGATTTTCCTCGGAAACGGTGTAAGAGAGAATGTCGAGATTGGCCACCACCTCGGAAAGCGGTCCCTTGAGATCGTGGACGAGCATCCGGGAGAGTTCGGCACGCAAGGTCTCCTGATGCCTCAGCTCACGGTTACGCTCACGGAGGATGCGTTGCTGCCGGCGGAGATCCCTTTGCAGGTTTTCCTGGACCAGCAGGGAGAGGATGACGCTGCTGAAGTCGAAAAGACGAGTGATATCTGCCTGGAGCAGATCCCGGTCGCCAAGCTTGTCGGTTACATTGATGACACCCAGCACCTTGTCCTTATGGAGGATGGGCATGGAGAGCAGAGAATTGCGCCGGTAGATGCTCCGGCCCATTTTGTCAAACCGTTTGTCCTTGGAGATATCTTTGATAAACAGTGGCTCCCGGTGTCTGGCCACCCAGGCGGCCACGGAACGATCATCGTCAAGGGTCTGCTCATGGCCGACAAGTTCGGGCCGGCTTGCCGCCCGAACTACCAGATGCTTCTTCCGCTCCAGCACCATAAGGGAGCCTTGCTCCACCCCCAGATACTCGAGGATAACCTCGAGAATCCGGCCAAGACGCTTATGATAGTCAAGGCGGGGGGCATTGATCACCTCGGCAATTCGGGAAAAACTGTCCAGAAGCCGGTTGGCCAGCTCCAGATCCTGCAGCGCTTTCTGCGTACCCTGCACCGTAGCCCCCTTTTTGTAGTGAAAAGTGCAAAATGGAAAGTTTAAAGTTACGGTTGAAAAGCGAAGAAGGGACTTGACCCGTCTTTTTCACTCTCCACTTCCACTTTTCCCTTTCAACTGTGCCTTAAAGGCACGCCTACTCCCATTCGTAACTATCCAGCTCAAGGCCGGAAACGAACAAAAACAACCCAAACCGAAACTATCCAGCAGTGCCGTTCACCCAGAGGGCATAAGTTTCGCTAGGGCAGACAAGCTGCCCAGCTCAGCTATAGCTGCTAGGCAGAAGCCTACGAAATGTGCTGGTGCCCATGAGCAGGCTGATAACAACGCAGATGCGGTGCTGCTGGATAGTTACTCCCATTCGATGGTTCCCGGTGGCTTGCCGGTCACATCGTAGACCACCCGGGAGATGCCGCGCACCTCGTTGACGATCCGCCGGGAAACCTGGTCGAGGAACTCGTAGGGCAGATGCGCCCAGCGGGCGGTCATGAAATCCACCGTCTCCACGGCCCGCAAGGCCACGACATGGGCGTACTGACGGTTGTCGCCGACCACCCCCACCGATCGCACCGGAAGGAAGACGGTGAAGGCTTGGGAGACCTTGTCATAAAGCTCGTTTTTGCGCAGCTCCTCGATGAAGATCTCATCGGCCAACCGCAGGGTGTCGGCGTAGTCCTTGCGCACCTCGCCCAGAATGCGCACCCCAAGCCCTGGCCCGGGAAAGGGATGGCGGTAAACCATCTCATAGGGCAGCCCCAACTCAACGCCGATGACCCGGACCTCATCCTTGAACAGCTCCCGCAAGGGCTCGACCAGGCCGAGTTTCATGTGCTCCGGCAGCCCGCCCACGTTATGGTGGCTTTTGATCACCTTGGCCTTGCCGGTTTTGGCCCCGGCCGACTCGATGACATCGGGGTAGATGGTGCCTTGGGCCAGCCACTTGGCATTGGCCAGCTTCTCCGCCTCCTCCTCAAAGACCTCGATAAAGGTATTGCCGATGACTTTGCGTTTCAGCTCCGGGTCTGCCACGCCTTTAAGCCCGTCGAGAAAGCGTTGCTCCGCGTCCACCCGCAACACTTTGACCCCCATGTGCCGGGCAAAGGTGGTCATGACCTGATCGCCCTCATGCAGCCGCAACAGGCCGTTGTCCACGAAAACGCAGGTGAGCTGGGTACCGATGGCCCGATGCAGCAGGGCCGCGACCACCGAAGAGTCAACCCCGCCGGAAAGCCCCAGCAGCACCTCGTCCTCACCCACCTGGGCGCGGATCTGGGCAATGGCATGGTCAATAATGTTGCTCGACGTCCAAAGACGACCGCAGCCGCAAATCTCGTGGACAAAGCGCTCGATGATCCGCTGGCCCTGGTGGGTGTGGGTCACCTCCGGGTGAAACTGGAGCCCGTAGAAGCGCCGGCTCTCGTCCCCCATCCCGGCCAGGGGGGCGTTGGCGCTCTCGCAGATGGCCACAAACCCCTCGGGCAGCCGGTTGACCCGGTCGCCGTGGCTCATCCAGACATCGAGCAGTCCGTAACCCTCGGGGCTGGTATGATCCTCGATATCCTTAAGCAGCCGGGAATGATTGCGAGCCCGCACCTGGGCATAGCCGTATTCGCGATGGCTGGCCGGTTCCACCTCGCCGCCCAGCTGGGCGGCCATGGTCTGCAGGCCGTAGCAAATGCCAAGTACCGGCACCCCGAGGGTAAAAACCACCTCTGCGGCGCGAGGGGTCTCAGCCTCATGCACGGACTGGGGCCCGCCCGAAAGGATGATCCCCTTGGGAGCAAAAGCCCGGATCTCCTCGGAGGTCATGTCCCAGGGATGCAATTCACAATATACCCCGGCCTCCCGCACCCTGCGGGCAATAAGCTGGGTGTACTGGGAGCCAAAATCAAGAATCAGTATCTTTTCGCTATGGATATCCATTTTGCACCTTTGGTGTCCGCACGCAGCGCTCAGCACTTTGCACTATTTTCACCCCAACCGGTAATTCGGGGCCTCTTTGGTGATGATCACATCGTGGACATGACTTTCCTTTAGCCCTGCGGCGGTGATCTTGACAAATTTCGCCTTCTGGCGCAAATCTTCGATGGTGGCCGCGCCCAGATAGCCCATGCCGGAACGCAAGCCCCCCATGAGCTGATAGATCATCTCGGAAAGCGGCCCCCGGTAGGGCACCTTGCCTTCGATCCCCTCGGGCACGAATTTTTCCTGGCTCTCTATCCCTTCCTGAAAGTAGCGGTCACTGGAGCCCTGTTTCATGGCGCCGAGCGAGCCCATGCCCCGGTAGCCTTTGTAGGTTCGCCCCTGGTAGAGGAAGGTCTCGCCGGGGGATTCATCGGTGCCGGCAAAGAGGCTGCCGATCATCACCACCCTGGCCCCGATGCCGATGGCCTTGGCGATCTCGCCCGAGTACTTGATGCCGCCGTCGGCAATAACCGGGATGCCGAATTTTTCCGCAGCCTTGGCGCAGTTATAAATCGCGGTCATCTGCGGTACCCCCACCCCGGCCACGATGCGGGTAGTGCAGATGGAGCCCGGCCCGACCCCGACCTTGACGCAATCGGCTCCCGCCCGGATCAGGGCTTCTGCCCCTTCCGCCGTGGCTACGTTGCCGGCAATGATCTGGAGTTCGGGAAAGGCATCCTTGATTCTGGTCAGGGCGTTCAGGATGTTACGGGAATGTCCGTGGGCGGAATCAAGAACCACCACATCCACCCCGACATGGATCAATTTTTCCACCTGGTCCAGCCCGCTGTTTACGCCGATGGCCGCACCCACCCGCAACCGGCCCAGGTCATCCTTGGCGGCATTGGGATATTTCTTAATCTTTTCAATATCCTTGATGGTAATCAATCCCTGGAGATTGCCCTCATCGTCCACCACCAGAAGTTTTTCAATGCGGTGCTCATGGAGGAGAGCCTTGGATTGCTCCAGAGTGATGCTGGCTTTGGCAGTAACAAGATTTTTGCTGGTCATGACATCCCGGACCAGCAGATCCTCGTCGGAAACAAAGCGCAGGTCGCGGTTGGTGACAATGCCGACCAGCTTGGTGCCCCGCAATACCGGCACCCCGGAGATCCGGTAGTTGCGCATGATCTCGTTTACTTCCCGCACGGTCTGGGCATCGTTCACCGTGATCGGATCGATGACCATGCCCGACTCGGACTTCTTGACTTTGCGCACCTCACGGACCTGCTCCTCCACGCTCATGTTCTTATGGATAATCCCGATCCCGCCCTCCCTGGCCATGGCGATGGCGGCACGGTGCTCGGTGACCGTATCCATGGCCGCGCTGACCAGAGGAATATTCAGGGTGATCGACTTGGTAAGCATCGTGGCCAGGCTCACCTCGCCTGGCAGCACTTCGGAAGCGGCGGGCACAAGGAGCAGGTCGTCAAAGGTATAGGCATGTTCGATGGTTTGGATTGACATCAGCGGACTCCCTCAAAAAAATTGTGGCAGGTGATGCGCCTCGATATTGCCAAGGCGATCTGGGATACTGGAGCGCCACCCTGAAACCGGGGGCAAAAACCGTAGAGCCTTACTATAAAAAACTTTCAATCCCCAGGTCAATGGCGAGTTTGCAGAGCGCACCTCTTCCGCCCCCTTCAGCAGCTTGTTACCCCGCTCAGGAGAATGCCTTCCAGCAACCCGGCATCGCTCACCAGCAAAGGAAGGTTGGCCAGGGCCTGCTGCAACTCCTGCAAGATCACCGCCCCGGCCACGATGATCTCCCCGCGCCCATCGGCCAAGCCGGGGAGGGCGCTGCGTTCGGCTGAAGAAAGAGCGGCCAGCCAGGCAACCAGCCGGTGCAATGCTGGCTGGCGCAAAGGGTAATTCTGGACCTGCCGGGCATCATACCGGCCCAGCCCCAGGGCGAGAGCGGCCAGACTGGTCGCGGTCCCGCCGGAAGCCACCAGCAATAAACCTTGTCCGTCCGTATTCCCCTCGAAGATGCTCCGCAAAGCCGGAGCCAAGGTATCCCTGATTTTCTCGCGCATGGTCTCACGATCCGCACCGAACTCCTCGCTTAATCCTGCTGCGCCAAGAGGCAGGCTTATCACCCGGGGTTCACTCCCGACGGTGGCCTGGAGGATAAGCTCCGTGCTGCCCCCGCCCACATCCATCAGCAGCAGCGGGTAGCAGAGCTGTTCTTTCGGCAGGGCGGAAAGCGCCCCCAGCAGAGCAAGACGGGCTTCCTCCTCGCCGGAAAGCACCTCGATCGAAAGCCCGGTCAGCGCCTCGGCCTTCTGGAGGAAATCCCGGCTATTGATGGCTTTGCGCACGGCATAGGTGGCGCAGGCCCGCACGCGGCACAAAGGGTAGGGCGCTATTTGCTCGACAAAACGGATCAGAGCCGCTTCAGCTCGAAGCATGGCTGCGGGCGCAAGCAGACCGCTAAGGCCAAGACCCTCGCCCAGTCGGACCGTAACCAAATCGTGGACCAGGGGGCGCAGACACCCGTCCTCCACCTCGGCCACCAACAAACGGAAACTATTGCTCCCGATATCCATGCCGCAGGCTATGTTCATCGCCGCTTCGCCGTTGCCTTTTACTGAGGGGTGCCGTAAAATGTGGGAGCAATAATTCCCGCCGTTAAAATACCAGCGGCCGCAGAAGCCTCAAGACTTCAACGCTTCTGCAACCAAGACCAACCCCGCCAAAAGGATCGCCGCGTGATACTTGAGATCAATCCTAACAACCCGCAGCCCCGCATGATCCACCAGGCGGCCGAGGCCCTGCGCAAAGGAGCGGTGATCTGCTACCCAACAGACACCGTCTACGGCATCGGTTGCGACATGTTCAATCAAAAGGCGATCAAGCGAATCCTGCAAATAAAAAAGAGGCCGATACACCAGCCTTTCAGCTTCATGTGCTCAAGCCTCAAAAACGTCAGTACCTATTGCCATGTTTCCAACATGAGCTACAGGATCATGAAAAAAGATCTGCCCGGTCCCTATACCTTTATCCTGCAGGCGACAAAACTGGTGCCGAAAATCCTGCTCAACCGGCAGAAAACCGTGGGAATAAGGGTGCCGGACAACACTATCTGCCTGGCGCTCATCGAAGCTCTGGGCAACCCGATGCTCAATACCAGCGCCATCAAGGAGCAAGATGATCCGCCAATGAGCGAGGCCTTTGAAATCGAGGCTCAATTCGGCCGCCTGGTAGACATCATCATTGATGGCGGCACGGTCTACCCGGCGCCGTCGTCAGTGGTCTCGCTTATCGGCGATACCCCGGAAGTATTGCGCCAGGGCAAGGGTGACACCCTTCATTTCTGAAAAGGGGCACGATCCCACAGGCATTGCCCATGCTACTTCCCGTTCTGGATCAAGGCGTCTTTCAGCGATTTGCTCATGGTGAAGTGCAGATTCTTGCGGGAGGTAATCTTCATGACCTTGCCGGTCCTGGGGTTTTTGGTTGTCCGCGCCTTGCGCTGGCGCACAGAAAAGCTGCCAAAGCCACGGATTTCGACCCGCCGGTTCTCGGCTAGGGCATCAATTATAGTTTCCAGCATGATATCAACGGCCTGACTCACATCTTTTTTCAGATATGCGCCCATTTCCTCGGCCACTGCATTTACCAAATCCCGTTTCAACATCGTTAAATATACTCCTATCGCAAGATCCCTGTCCATTCATAGGCCAGCATCGGACCGGATAATCCTGTCTGCTGTAACAGCGATTCACTTTTTTTACCGGTAATCAGCCGCAGAAAGGAAAAATCTTTTTCCTGGGGATAGATAAGTTCCGGCATCTTTTCTGTCTTAATTCCGGCCAGCTCTGCAGCCAGCATGACCGCATCGCTGAAATTGCCCAACTGATCGATCAGGCCGTACTCCTTGGCCTGCTGGCCGGAAAAAATACGGCCATCGGCAATTTTTCTAACCTCAGCCACGGGCAAGGACCGACTTTCGGAAACCGCCTGGACAAACTGCGACTGGACATTATCAATCATGCCTTGGAGCATTTGCCGCTCTTCGTCAGTCATGGGCCGTGACGAAGAACCGATATCCTTCATCCTGCCGCTCTTGACCACCTCGCTCTTGTAGCCAATCTTGCCAAATAACCCTTCCAGATTGACAAACTTGAGAATAACCCCCATGCTGCCGGTCAGGGTGCCGGGGTTGGCAACAATCTTGCTGGCGCCCAGGGAAACATACAAGCCGCCCGAAGCCGCCACCGAACCCATGGAAACCACCACCGGCTTGATCGCCTTGGTCCGCCGGACTTCGTCATAAATCTCCTGGGAGGCGCCCACCGCCCCGCCAGGGCTGTCAATTCTCAGAACAATCCCCTTAATTTTGGGCTCTTCCCGAAAAGCCACCAGATGCTCGATGGTCTCCTCAGCTTCGAGGATAACGCCCTTTACCTCTATAACCCCGATTCCTTCCTGCAAAAAAAGCTCGGCTCGGGAAGGACCGGTAAGGCGGGTAACAAAAAAGGTTATCCCGCCCCAGAAAAACAGCATGATAGCCCCCAGGACCAATAATCCCGAAAAGACCGGATGCTTGTGGCGAAACAACCCTTGTGACATGACAAACCCAGAATAAAAAGTTAGGAGCCGCAACGAAACAACCTGTAATTACCTGATTATTTCGTTGCAGCTCCTTATGCTGGTTACGGCATCCTAATTGTTGCAACCATAGAACAACAACTTCGGCCTGGTTATTCCTGAGCCTTGTTCTCCATCTCTTCCTTCATGAGATCACCGATGGTGGACGGGCCACTCTTAGCCTGCTTCTGCTTGTACTCCTCGTAGGAGCCTTGGCCGGAATCATCGGTCAGCGCCTTGATGGACAGGCCGATCTTGCGGTCCTTGGCGGAAACATTGATCACCTTTGCTTCCACGGTATCGCCGGCATTGTACAGCCCAACCGGGGTGGCAACCTTGTCCTTGCTGATCTCGGAAACATGGATCAACCCTTCGATGCCATCTTCCACTTCCACAAAGATACCGAACTCGGTGACATTGGTGATCTTGCCCTGCACGGTGGTGCCCACCGCATATTTTTCAATGGCAGCCTGCCAGGGATCCGGCTCCAGCTGTTTGACGCCTAAAGAAAACCGCTCATTCTCGCGATCGATCTTGAGTACCACGGCCTGGATGGTTTCACCCTTGGCGTATTTCTCGGAAGGATGCTTGATCCGCTCGGTCCAGGAGAGGTCGGAGACATGGATCAACCCGTCGATTCCTTCCTCGATGCCGATGAACACCCCGAAATCAGTGATATTCTTGATCTTGCCCTCAATGATGGAACCCACAGGATAATTCTCGCTGACCAGATCCCAGGGGTTGGGCTGCAGCTGCTTCATGCCGAGAGAGATCCGCTTGGCGTCCACGTCGATGTTGAGGATGACCACCTCGGCAGCCTCACCCACCCCGACGATCTTGGAGGGATGCCGGGTTTTCTTGGACCAGGACATCTCGGAGACATGAATCAACCCTTCCACACCCTCTTCGAGTTCGGCGAACACCCCGTAGTCGGTAATGCTGACCACCTTGCCCATGGCCTTGGCGCCGATGGGGTAACGCTCCTGCACGGTTGACCAGGGATCTTCTTTGAGCTGCTTTACGCCCAGGGAAACCTTATCATTTTCACGATCGTACTTGAGGATCTTGACCTGCACATCCTCGCCCACCTTGAACAGCTTGGAAGGATGGGAAACACGACCCCAGGAGAGATCGGTGATGTGGCAAAGACCGTCCATGCCGCCCAGGTCGATAAATACCCCGTAATCGGTGATATTGGTAATGGTGCCCGTGACCACCTGGCCTTCCACCAGGTTGGACTGCATATCTTCCCGCAGCTTTTTGCGCTCATCCTCGAGGATGGCGCGGCGGGAGATCACCACATTGTTGCGCTTGCGGTTATATTTGAGAACCTTGAACTCAAAGGTCTGGCCGATGAGGCTGTCCAGATCCTTGACCGGGCGAAGGTCGATCTGCGAGTAGGGCAGGAAGGCCGGCACGCCGATATCGACGGAAAGGCCGCCCTTGACCCGGTTGTCGATCCGGCCCGAGATGGTGCCGTCCTCTTCCTGGATCTTGGCGATGTCTTCCCAGACCTTGATGCCGATGGCTTTTTCGCGCGAGAGCTTGAGACCGCCATCGATCTCCCGTTTCTCCACGAAGACGTCAAAGACGTCGCCAACCTTGACTTCGATCTCGCCATTCTCGTTTTTGAATTCGGAACAGTGAATCTCGCTTTCCGACTTGTCGCCGATGTCCACCACGACAAAGTCGTTGATCAGGGCGATAACGGTGCCGAGTACGACTTCGCCCACCTCCGCCACCTTCTGGCTTTCCTCAAAAAGCTGAGCAAAGCTCATTTCCCCTGCCTTTACATCTAAATCCGTTGTGGTTGCTGTTGTGCTTGTTGCCATGGAAACAATCCTCCTTTGATAGATCGAGCTTATATACCAGAGAATATGGGCAAATACAAACTTTTTATCTGCGGGGGGATGGACAGATCTTCAGGGAAAAAAAGACGTCCTGACACAGGAAAAATGCAGCGTAACTATTTAACAACAAAGGAGATCAGGAGATAAACCAGGGGGGCATGACGTGGGTATGGACAAAAAATGCTTCCAGGCGGCTATATTTTTTGCCGTTTCAGGAGTCCGCCTGAGGGGATAATTTTTCGAGACACAACTGGGAGGATTCGGCAATCACCCGATTGCCCCCTTGCGCCTTGCCGGAATACAGCGCCTTGTCGGCACGGGCGACCAAATCGGCGATATCCTCCGCCCAGGACCGGCCAGGATATCTGACAAACTCGGCCACGCCGATACTGAGACTGGTCGAGGCATAGCGGGACTCCTGGCGGTATCGCTCCTGAATGCGATCGGCAATCTGCCCAACCTGGGCGGCAGTGGCGCAAGATACGATGAGGGCGAACTCATCTCCGCCGAACCGGAAACACCAATCCACATTCTCTCTGGTACACTGCATGAATATTCTCCCGATATCCTGCAGAACCCGGTCTCCGGCCAGATGCCCATACTGGTCGTTGTAACCCTTGAAACGATCCACATCAATAAGGACCAGAAAAACAGGGTACCCCATCCGATGAGCCCGCGGCACCTCCTCATGCAGTTTCAGCTCGAAGCAGCGGCGGTTATACAGGTCGGTAAGCATGTCACACATGGAAAGATGCTCAAGCTTCCGGATTAAAGTCTGCTCGCGGATTACCCTGCTGACCTTGGCCTCAAGCTCATCCATGCCGAAGGGCTTGATAATGAAATCGCTGGCTCCGGCCCGGACAACATCGATATAGCCATGGGTTTCGGCATGGCCGGTTATAACGATGACCTCGGTTCCGGGATATTCCTCCTTGATATGCTGCAAAAGCAGCATGCCGTCACAGCGCGGCATGGTCAGGTCGGTGAGAACCAGGCTGAACCCGTCCTGCTTGAGCTTGATCTTGGCCTCCTCACCATCCGCGGCCGTATCAAAGGCATGCCCCATGATTTCCATGGAAGTCTGCAGCAGCTCGAGGATTAACGGATCATCATCCACCAGCAGAATGCGGGTCTTTATTTCAAGCGGCAGATCGTTGTGCGGCAAAATAATCTCCCAGAATGTCTGCATGGTCAAAAGCCAGGGGGGGCAGCGATTCTTCGGCAAATACCGCGACCTCGCCCGCATCATCGCCAGCCACTGGCGTTCCTTCCGCCGTGGCAAGAAAAACCGTACTCACCGTATGCTGACGGGGGTCGCGATCCGGTTCGGAATAAGTGTGAAACTGCCGGCCAAGCCTGATCGAAAGACCGGTTTCCTCGCGCGCTTCCCGCACTGCCGCCTGTTCCAGCGACTCCCCGTAATCAACAAACCCGCCGGGCAGAGCCCAGCCAAAAGGCGGATTCTTTCGCTTTACCAGAACAACGCCGCCGCCAATGGTAATGATGATATCCACCGTGGGCACCGGATTTTTATAGGCGGGAATCGCCTGACCGCAGGCGGGGCATTGCTTCACCAGACGACCTCCCCGAGCGGCGTCCCATCACACAGGGCACGAATGGAGCGCCAGCTCTTTACCTCCGGCAGATCATGCCTGCCCTTGTTCCAGGGCTGGCGGTAGACAATGGGCTGGATGCCCTCTTCCTGGGCGAGCTGCAGGCAGGTCTGGACCCGGTCATCCACAAAAAAGGCCAGCCCCATTTCCTTGATAAACTCGGCCTTGTTGTCGTGTTCGCCGGTGGCCACCAGCCGTACCCGACCGTAAACCTGCGGGCCCAGTTCTTTTTTCAGCCAGCGGGCGATGGGCTTTTTTTGCGGCCGGGCCGTTATGAAGGTGAGGGGGCCATGCCCGGCGAAGCCGGTCAACACCTGACGGGCGTGGCTCATGAGCCGCAGGCCGCAGGCCAGGGGCTCCTCCAGCAGCCGGCCAAAGATTTCCCCAACCATGGCCGGATCGAGGTCCAGGCATTCCTCCACCTGAAACTCGGTGATCTCCTCCGGGCGCAACCTGACCCCATATTCGGCCCAGGCCAGACGGATAAAGGCCTCCATGGTGTCGGCGACCACGCCGTCTATGTCAAAGCCGATGCGGCTTGGGTGAATAGGCATGCAGCATTCCCTGATCCGCAGTAACTATCCAAGCACCCCATCTTGCGGCGATCGGGCCGGCTCACGAACAGAGGGACGCTTCGCCGTCCCGCTTATAGCTGAGCTGGGCAGCTTGTCTGCCCTAGCGAAACTTATGCCCTCTGGGTGGACCGCAACCTGCGGCACTGCTGAATAGTTACGATCCGCATATATATGTTGCAAAGAAGAATAAAAATCTGTACATCTTCCCGCCACAGCGCAGCAATTTTAAATAGTTTAAACCAGAACGCGGCAAAAAAGACAAAAATCTTCTCCTCAAAACGAAAACCCGCCTTTGGGGCTCGGAAAGTTTGTTGAAATGTTAGATAACCTCAAACTTGCAAACTGCGGTTACAACGGTTATCGCTTTGAAGCTGCGCCAGGAACAGGTTGCCCCTTTCCCTTATTTTATGAACCAACCGGGTTTCCTTGACAAAAAAAACGAAAAAAAGCATAGTTGCTCATTAATCCTTAGCCGCCGTAAAAAATAACTGTGCCGATAAAAAATCATGACCAGCGGAGCCGTGTAGCATTGAAGGCAACGAAATGCTCTGAAATGGAATTGGTATCCGTTACGGCCCTAAGCCATCGTTCAAAAATAACTGTAATTTTATATATATGCCATGCACGGCATAAGGGGCTGTAACAAAACAGTTACAGTCATGGTTGTTTTACAACAGCCCCTGAATTTAAACGGAGCACCAGACTTTCATGAAGCTACCCCCCCTTACCATCGGCAAATTCACCGCCCCGGTCCCCCTTGTGCAGGGAGGCATGTCCATCCGCGTCTCCACCTCAGCCCTGGCCATTCCCGTGGCTGAGTGCGGAGGCATCGGCACCATCGGCGGCTCGGCCATTCCGGTGGAAGAGCTTCAGGCTGACATCCGCAAAGCCAAAGCGGCAACCAAAGGGGTTATTGCGGTGAACATCATGTTCGCCATGAAGAATTTCTACAGCCTGGTCCAGGGTTCCATCGAAGCCGGAGTGGACATGATCGTCACCGGCGCCGGTTTTTCCCGGGATATCTTCAAGATCGGCAAGGAGACCAACACCCCCATTGTCTCCATCGTTTCCTCGCCCTCCTTTGCCATGCTCGCCGAAAAACTGGGCGCTGCGGCCATCGTGGTTGAGGCCAAGGAGGCGGGCGGCCATCTGGGCACCAACGTACCCCTGCGCGAGCTTTTCCCAGAGATCCGCAAGGTGGTCAAGAAGGTACCCCTGATCGCAGCCGGCGGCATCACCAACGGCTATGAAATGGCGGAGATGATGGACAAATACGGGGCGGACGGGGTGCAGATCGCCACCCGCTTTGTCCTCACCAAGGAATGTTCGGTGGCGGAAAGCTTCAAGCAGGCCATGCTCCAGGCCTGCCAGGAAGACATCTCCCTGATCAAGTCCCCGGTGGGGCTGCCGGGCCGGGCCATCAAGACCCCTTTTGTCAAGCAGTTGCTGAGCAATGCCGACCTCAAGGCCAAGGAATGCAAATACAAATGTCTGAAAAAATGCGACCATGTTTACTGCATCAGCGACCGGCTCACCGCGGCCTGCGAGGGCAACATGGAAGACGGTCTGGTTTTTTCCGGGGAAAATGTTTTTAAAATCAAGGAAATTCTCACCGTTCGCGAGGTTTTCGACCAGTTCATTTCCCAGGCCGAATCCATGTACAAGGAACCTACGGCGACATATTGAGCGGGAGTCCTCACACCTTGCCCTCGTGCCCGAAAAATATCATGGACTCATCCGCTGACCTGCCGGAGCCCCTCATCATTCCGCGGGCCGAACACCCCATCTCCCGCAAGGACATCGACCGCGAAGCCCTCAAAGTAATGCACCGCCTCCGCGACGCGGGCTTTTCCGCCTACCTGGTGGGCGGCGCGGTACGCGATCTCTACCTTGGTAAAACCCCCAAGGATTTCGACATCAGCACCAATGCCAGACCCGGACAGCTGCGTGCCCTTTTTCGCAACAGCCGGATCATCGGCCGCCGCTTCCGTCTGGTGCAGGTCTTTTTCTTTGGCGGTAAAATCGTTGAGGTCTCTACCCTGCGCTGCCGCAGCGAGTTTGAAGAAGGCGAGCCTGAAGAGGACGAGGTGCTGGCCCACAACAACACCTTCGGCTCCGAAGCGGAGGACGCCTTCCGGCGGGATCTCACGATCAACGCCCTGTTCTACGAGATAGAAAACTTCACCATCATTGACTACGCGGGCGGGGTGGCCGACCTCAACAACCGGATTGTCCGGATGGTAGGAGAGCCGGACCGCAGGATTATCCGGGATCCCGTCCGGATGATGCGGGCCATCCGCCATGCAGCCAGGAGCGGATTCACCATTGAAGAGCGCACCTGGCAGGCCATTGTCGCCAACCTGAACACCCTGCGTCTCTGCCCTGATTCCCGGGTCAGAGATGAATTCTTCAAGGATCTGCACAGCGGCGCCTGCGCCCCCTGGTGTCGGCTGGCCGTAACCAGCGGCTTGTTCTTTATCCTTCTGCCCTGCTATGACGAGATCGTCAACCGGGAGCCGGAGGAACCCTCCATGCAGACCCGTCTTCTCTTTGCTCTCTGCCAGGTGATTGACCGTCTACATGGCGAAGGCACCCCCCTGCCGGAACATCTACTGCTCGCGGTTCTTCTGCTTCCGTGGGCCATGGCGCGCTTCAACCTTGCGAATCTGCCGACCGAAGGCCGGGAATCCTTTGCCCGCACCCTCCGCACTGAGGTTGATTGCAATCTGGAGCACCTCAATGTCAAGCGGGCCTCCAGGGAGGAGATCACCTTGCTCCTGGTAAATTTTCCGCTTTTTGTCCGGCACGGAGCCGAGCAGAGCTGGCCTGTCTGGCTGAAACGCAAAAGTTATTTCCCGGATGGCCTGCTGCTCTTTCAGCTTTATCAGGAAGCCCTTGGCGGCGCGCCTGCCGACCTGGCGGTGCAGCCGGAGTCTGTGCCTTCCCCTTACGTCCCCAAGAGTATCAGGCCCAGAAGCGGAAAACCCCGACCACCCAGGTCGGAAAGCCGCACCCCGGCTTTTTCCGGCAAGAAGGGCGGGATCTTCGGCCTCAAATAGGCGGGCGCCTGGCGGCGCTTGTTTTTAGCCACGAAACCCACGAAAGAACACGAAATTTTAAATTTTTGTAAATATCCAGCTCAAGGCCAGGAAAATGATACCCCCGAACCAGCAACTGCTCCGACGCGGCGGCGCTGCTACTGAACAGTTGTGAATTTTTCGTGTTCTTTCGTGGGTTTCGTGGCTAATTTAGAAAATATTATTGTGAATGCCATGCCTTACCAGCCACCCGACCTCACCGAACTCCAGGCGCTGCCCCTGGCCGAACTCATGCGGCTGGCCCTGGCGACCAAACTTGCCCACCGGGGAACCGCTTTTTCCCTGTGCAGCATCGTCAATGCCAAATCCGGCCGCTGCAGCGAAGACTGCCATTTTTGCGCGCAATCCGCCCATTACCGGACAGAGGCGCCGGTTTATCCCCTGCTGGACAAAGCCAGGATTCTCGCCGCTGCCCATGAGGCCAAAAAAAACGGAGCGAGCCGGTTCTCCCTGGTGACCAGCGGCCGGGGACTGGCAAGCGAAGATCTGTCCGAGGTGCTCGCTATCATCCGCGCCATCCGGGAAGAGGTGGGGATCAAGGTCTGCGCTTCCTTGGGCATTCTGGGCGAGGCCGAATTAGGCCGGCTCAAGGAGGCCGGTCTTTCCCGCTACCACCATAATCTGGAAACCTCCCGAGAGTTTTTCCCGCGGATCTGTACCAGCCACAGCTTTGCCGACCGGGTCGCCACCATCAAGGCGGCCCAGGCGGTCGGGCTTGAGGTCTGCAGCGGCGGGATCTTCGGCCTGGGAGAATCAGAGGCCGACCGCCTGTCCATGGCCATGAGCCTGGTCGAATACGGGATCGATTCCGTGCCCCTCAATATCCTCATCCCCCTGGCCGGCACGCCCTGCGCACCGCTTCCTCCCTTGGGCATCACGGAAATCCTCCGGGCCATCGCCCTCTACCGCTTGATTCTGCCCCAGGCCGCCATCCGTCTGGCCGCCGGCCGCGAGTCCGCCCTGGCCGATTTTTTAAGCTCCGCCTTCCTGGGCGGCGCCGACGGCATGATGATCGGCGGCTATCTCACCCAGCGGGGCCGCTCCCCGGAAGCTGACCTCCGATTCGCCGAAAAGATCAGAGAGCTATGGTCGATCTGAAGGCCTGGCTCAGTCAGCAACAGGAAAAAGGGAAACTCCGCCGCCTGCGCCCGGTGCTTCGCCGGGGAAACGGGCGGATCACCCTGGCCGGAGACGAGGCCCGGGAACTGCTCGACTTTTCCTCCAATGACTATCTGGCTCTGGCCGAACATCCGGCCCTGATTGCCGCGGCCCATGAGGCCATGCAAAGGTTTGGCACCGGTTCCGGCGCCTCCCGCCTGATGAGCGGCGATCTCACGATTCACCATGAACTGGAGGAAGCCGTGGCCGCCCTGAAAGGCAAAGAGGCGGCCCTCACCTTCGGCTCCGGCTACATGGCCAATACCGGCATCATCCCCGCCCTGGCCGCCCGCCACGATCTCATCTTCAGCGACCGCCTGAACCATGCCAGCATCCACGACGGCTGCCGCCTCTCCGGCGCCCGTCTGCTGCGCTTCCGGCACAATGACCTCAATCATCTCGAAGAGCTGCTCAGAGAAAAACGGGGGGATAGCACGGCGCTGATCGTGGTGGAGTCCATCTACAGCATGGACGGAGACCGCTGTCCTCTGCGCGAACTGGTGTCTCTCAAAGAGCGGTTCGGCTGTCTGCTCATGGTGGACGAGGCCCATGCCACCGGGGTTTTTGGCGAAAAGGGCGGCGGGATTATCGAAGAGGAGGGAGTGAGCAGCGGGGTGGATCTGGCCATGGGCACCTTCGGCAAGGCCTTGGGCAGCTATGGTGCTTATGTGGCTGGAAACCAAGAACTGATCGACTATCTGGTCAATCGGGCCAGGAGCTTTATCTTTTCCACCGCCTTGCCGCCTGCGGTGGCCGCTGCTTCTTTGGCTGCGCTGCGGCTTATCGGGCAGGAGCCAGAACTGCGCCATGAACTGCACAAAAAAATAAACTTTTTCAAAAGACTGCTGCGCACTGGTGGCTACGACGCAGATCTTGGTCCGTCACAGATCATCCCCATCCTCATCGGCGAAAGCGGCACGGCGCTGGGTAAAGCAGAGCTGCTCAATAAGCAGGGAATCTTCGCTACGGCCGTCCGTCCGCCCACCGTACCGGAAGGCACAGCGCGGCTCAGATTATCCATCACCCGCCATCACAGCACAACGGATCTATCCTTGGCGGCCAAGGCTCTACTGGAGATTATGGGCTAGCGTTTTAGGGACAGGAGAGGGAAGGGGCAAAACAAGAGGAAAAAATTTCCGGGCTGGGGAAAACCCAGCCCGGAGATGAAACAACAGCTTACTTTGCAGCAGGCGCAGCAGGAGCAGCGGCCTCAGGAGCAACAGGCGCAGCGGCCTCAGGAGCAGCAGCCTCAGGAGCAGCAGCCTCGGGAGCCGGAGCCATCGGGGCAGCAGGCTCCACGGCGGGAGCGGCCTGCTCAACCGGCGGGGCAACTACTTCTTCGCTTTTCTTGCAAGCGATCATGCCGGTAGCAAGAAGCAGCATCAGGGCAAAAGCAACTGTGGTTTTGATTGACTTCATGGTTCTCTTCCTCTCTTTGTGTTTTTAATAAATGCGACAATGCGCATCACGCCTGGTTGTGACCACGCTGGATCACCCAGCCAACTCTTCCCTCGGTCATGGGGGTGACAAATATGTTTTGTATACATCCACTCCCCGACTGAGTAAAGAAAAAATATACAACTCTCCTCAAAAAACTCTATTTCTGTCTTCTTTCTGACAAACTGGACAACAAAAAGTGGCCCGTCCTGCCAAGACTGTGCGCACTATCGGCTGGCCGCAGCGCGGACAGGGCTGCCCCTGCCGCCCATACACCGCCAGCTCCAGTTGAAAATACCCGGCCTCCCCGCGGACGTTCTCATAATCGGAAATAGTAGAGCCCCCCATGGCAATGGCTTTTTTAAGAATGAGGCGACTCTTGTTGACGATACGCTGCCAATCCGCCATCAACAGTCGATATACCTGGGTTTGCGGGTGGAGACAGGCGGCAAAAAGAGTCTCGTTGGCGTAAATATTGCCAAGGCCCACCACTACCCGGTTGTCCATGAGAAAACTTTTCACCGGCTGCTTCTTGCCCTGCGCCTTTTGCAGCAGATAGTCGGCGGTGAAATCCTCGGAAAATGGCTCCGGCCCCAACCCGGCAAAAGGGTCGTTCTCCCGGAGCTCTTTTTCCGAGTATACCTCGACACAGCCGAAACGGCGCACATCGTTAAAGCGCATCTCCTTGCCATTATCGAGAAGAAAGCGGAGATGATCATGCTTTCGGCGGGGAGTGTCACCATCATAAATGCCGATCTTCCCGGTCATGCCCAGATGAAACAGCATGACCGCCTTGCCGGTCAATCGGAGGAGGATATATTTAGCGCGACGCTCCACCCCCAGGATGAAAGCGCCCTCGACATGCCGGTACATCCTGGCCCTGGGAAAAGGCTTGCGCAGCCTCTTGTTGCTGTAGGAAACCGAGAGAATTTTACGCTTAAGCACCAAGGGGGCAAGCCCTTGGCAGATCACTTCCACTTCCGGCAGTTCAGGCATGACAAGATTCCTTTCGTGATGACCCTTCGCGCCATAAAGGGCACTGTCCGCCAACGCATTCCCGGTTGGCGGAAAACTGTCGACAGACAAAATCAGCCTCGGCCATAAGCGGCACCGGCAGAAGCCGGCGGGAAAGAAGTGCTGCTTCCCTCAGGGCGGTGACCGTTTCCCGCTGGCAGCAACGCGCCCCTTGGGTCTGGGCGATCTCGCCCAGCACCCGGGAGGTGATCTCCTGCACCTGCTGTCGCGGTTTGGGGGTGAGGGGAGTGGCCGCAAGCAAAACGCTGAAGGCAATGCCCACCCCGGCCGCGGCCCCGCAATTGCCCCAGAAACCGCAGACTCCGCCCGGCACCTTGCTGCCCCGCTCAATGCCGGCCAGAATGTCCTCCCGGCTGATCCTGCCGCCCAGGTTACGGTAGGTGGCCAGGATGATCCCCGGCACCATGGCGTGGTGCTCCGGGCCGTGCAGGGGAATGGCCGGGTGACGGCGGATCGTCGCCAACAGGGCCAGCATGTCCTGTTCTTTCGTTTCGGCACAGAGTAACCGGATGACAGAGAGGCCGTCCTGCTGGTGGCAATCATCGCAGATATAATGCCCTTCAACGCAAAGAGCGTTAGTTTTCTTGGCCCCGCCGCAATAATGGCAGGCCACCTCCCGCTCATGGGCAAGGTAGCTGATCTCCTTGCCGCAGGCCATGCAGCCCGACGGGTGCCGTCCGCTCTCCGGCAGGCGCAGGGTGGGCAGGGAAACAATCTTGCCCGGCGCAGGCTCAGCCTGCCCACCGCCGCAACAACCGCCGCCCTGAAGCAGCGGGATCTCCGCCGGCGGCGCACAGCAGCTGTTTTCCAGAGCCAGATTGGGCACCGCCCCTTGCCCATCGAGGACAAACAGGGAGTCGGCCAGGCTTTCCGCCTCGCTTAACGCCACGCTAACCCGCCGACCCTTGAGCAGCATGGTTCCGCTCTCCGTCCACACCGCGCCAAACGGCCCCCGGTAGATGACCTCCACCTGGCGCGCCTCGTCCGGCTTGTAGCCCCGGAAAGTGAGGGAATAAAAGCGGGTTTGCGCCTCGATCCGGTAGGGGAAGCGCTTGACCAGGCCGGTCCCGGCAAAACCCGCCCCCCGGAGCATGGCCAGCAGATCCTCCTGCCGCAACGCCCCGCCCAGACATTCGCCCCGGAACTGTTCGTTATTCTTGATCGCCACCGGAATGGGCTCGTCGGTGACGATGTCGGAGACCACCAGCCTGCCGCCGGGTTTCAAGATCCGGAAGATCTCGTGCAGGGTCTGGCGTTTGTCCGGGCTCAGGTTGATCACGCAGTTGGAAATCACCACATCGGCGGTGGCATCCGGCAGGGGGATGTCTTCGAGAAAGCCCTTTTTGAATTCCACATTGTCATAGCCCAGCCGGACGGCCACCTCTGCCTTGGCAACCCGGGCCAGGTGGAGCATCTCCTCGGTCATGTCGATGCCGATCACCCGGCCTGCCGGCCCAACCCGGGCCGCAGCCATGAAACACTCGACCCCGCTGCCGCTCCCCAGATCCACCAGCACCTCGCCGGGCTGCGGCTCGGCATCCTTAACCGGACTGCCGCAGCCGTAAGATTTCTTCCGGGAGTCCGCCGGGATGAAATTGGCCAGGGCCTGATCCGGGGCAAAGGGATTGACGATCTCTTCGTTGGCGGTAAGGGCGGCCCGGCCGTAAAACTCACGTACCGTGGCGTGCCCCTGATCATCGGCCAGGGAGATCACGCAGTTGCAATGGGTAAGAGCCACCTCCTGGCCGCCATCCGGGCAGTCGTGGCGCACCTCGCCCATCCGCAGCAGGAGTTCGCCTTTTGCTCGGGCCGGGTATTGGCTGGCCTGCCGGCTGATCAGCCAGAGAGCCAGGGTGTTGTAAAGCTCGACATAGGGGTCGTGCCCGACCAGATCGCCGCCGACCAGATAGCTGTGATCCAGGTCGCCGCCGCCCACCAGAAAGCGCAAGGGGTTGGCCAGATAGGCCTCGCTGGCAACAAGGGTCGCCTTGCGGATCTTCTCCAAAACCGGACTCCGCCGCCAGACCGCTTCCAGACCCTCGGCCAGAGCGCCGCAGGCCAAGGCCTCGATGCCGACCAGGGCGGGGGAGGGATAGACCAGCCCATCCGGCCCCACGGCCAGCGACTCCCAGGCCGTGTTGGACAGGTCGTGCCGGGTACCCGGGGTGCTGAATACCTGGCTGCGCAAGCTCTCCACATTGTCGATGCGCACCCCCATTTTCTCCGCCATCTCCTGGGCCCGGATCAGCTCAGGCAAAATCTCGGCCGGGGCGACAAACTGCTCCCGGCTGCCCTTGCCCCGGACAAAATGCCAAAGCAGATGGATATTGCCGACCCCCTGCCCGGCTGCAAAGACGACAATCTCGGCCAGTTCCTGCACATTGGCCCGATTCACCGCCACGGACAGGGTAAGGGGGAAATCCATGTTCTTCAGCAACGCCAGGCTTTCCCGCAAGCCGGCAAAGGTGCCTTTCCCCCGCAGTGCCTCATGCTGTTCGGTCAAACCATCCAGGCTGAGTTGCAGGTGGAACCGCTCCTTGGGCAAGGATGCCAGTTCGGCCAGATGCTCTTTGATCAACAGGCCGTTGCTGAGCACTACCACATGGATCTGTGGATCACCGAGCAGCTCGGCCACCATGGACACAAAGCCCGGATAAACAAAAGGCTCCCCGCCGGTGAAATAGAAAAGGGAGCAGCCAAGCCCCCTGGCCTCATCGATCCCCTGGGCCAGGGCCTCCGGGGAAAGAGTGGCCCCCTGGGCCGGGGAGGCGGCAAAGAGGCAGTGGCGGCAGGCCAGGTTGCAACGGTCGGTGAGATGAAACCAGCACTCCTTCAGGCGGTTCAGGGTGAGTAGCGGGTAGCGGCCCGGATACGGGGGTACCGGGCCGCCGGCAAGCTGGGAGACAAGCCGCCGGGCCGCAAGCTCCCGACCCTTGCCGATTTCCGCAATCCCCGGATTCCCCCCTTGTTGCAGCTCCTGCAACAGGCGGTCCGCTTCCTGGTCGGGCACAAACCAGTCCGGCCTTTCCGGCTGCACATACACCGGGGTTCCGTCCTGCTCCAAGCGTTGCCATTCTTCAAACATGCAAATATTCTCCAGGGTATTTCCTCTTCCTGCTTGCCAAGGTTTTGCAAAATAACCCACAAAGGCTAAGGAGGCAATCACTCATGCCTTTTTGTCTAACCGATAATCGCTCCGCCAGCCTCGCCCTTATAACGGAATAACAACTTGAGCGCCTTGCGCACCGGGCCGGAAAATATTTTCTTGGAGAAGACCGAACCGATCACCTTTTTGTTGATCTCCCCCAGGGTGGGATAGGGATGGATGGCGGCAGCGATTTTTGCCAGCCCGACCCCGCCGTTCATGATCGCCACCCATTCGCTCAAAAGCTCCCCGGCCTGCGGCCCGAGAATCTGCACACCAAGGGGTTTTTCCCTGTGGTCCAGCAGCAGCTTGATCCGGCCGCCGCTCTCTCCTGCGGCAAGGGCCCGGTCATTTCCGCTAAACTCCTCGCTCCAGACCGAATATTCCAGCCCCGCCGCCTGGGCGCTTTTTTCGTTCAGGCCGATGCTGGCCAGTTCGGGATGGGTATAGGTACACCAAGGCACCTGGCTGTAATCGACTTTCCTGGGCAGATGGAAAACAGCGTTGCTCAAAACCACCCCGCCTTCATAGCCGGCCACATGGGTGAACTGATAGCCGCCGATGACATCGCCGGCAGCATAGATATGCTTGTGGCCGGTCCTGAGGCGCCGGTCCACCTTGATCCCTTTGCGATCGAAAGGCAGGTCGATCTTTTCCAGCCCCAGCTCCGCCGCATTGGGGGTGCGGCCCATGGCCACCAGCAGCGCCTCGGCCTTGAGGGTTCGGATCTCGCCGGCCTCATTCTTGATCACCACTTCCCGCTCACGGCCCAGATCGCCGACTCGGACAACCGCCGTGTTCAGCTGGAAGACAACTCCTTCCTCTTCCAGCCTCTGCTGGACAATGTCGGCCAGATCCCGGTCTTCCTTACTAAGGATCTGCCCGCTGCGCTGAATGACCGTAACCCTGGTCCCCAGCCGGCAAAAAGCCTGGGCCATTTCAACGGCGATGGGGCCGGCGCCCAGGATGATCAACGAGTCCGGCAACCTGTCCAGATAAAAAATCTCTCGATTGGTCAGATAGGGGGTCTGGTCGAGTCCTTCAATAGAAGGCACCTCCGGGGAGGAGCCGGTGGCGATTACCCAGGCGCGGGCGGAAATTCTTTTCCCGCCCAGGGCAATCGTATGTTCGTCGGCGAATTCCGGACTGCCGAATTCAACCTTGGCGCCAAGTTTGCAGAATCGCTCCACCGAGTCGTGCTGCTGGATAACCCCGATCACCGATCTGATCCGGGCGGAGACTTCCCGAAAATCCACCGGCGGCGGGATAAAAGCCGGGAGTCCATAGCGCGGGCCGTTTTTCATGAGATGATAGACATGGGCCGTCTTGATCAGGGTTTTACTCGGCACACAGCCGAAATGCAGACAATCGCCGCCCAGCGCCTCCTCCTTTTCGACCAGCAGGGTTTTCGCCCCAAGCTGCGCCGCCCCGGAAGCGACCGTGAGCCCTGCCGCGCCGCCCCCGATGATGCCGAGGTCATAATCATAGCCCACCATGCCGTGCCCCTTTGTTAGCGCTTTAATTTCGTTTGAAAAAATCCGAGAATTCTTTTGGCCGCAATGGGGAAAATCCCCAGAATCACGAAGGAGATCAGCAAGCCTGGCGACATGATCCCGGACAGAGACTCGATTTTTGCCAATTCCTTGCCGGCATTTACATAGACGATGGTTCCGGCCAGCATGCCGATCTGCGACACCCAGAAAAAGGTGAACAGCCGTATCCGGGTAAGCCCCATCGCCAAGTTGATCAGAAAAAACGGGAAAATCGGCACCAGCCGCAGCGAAAAAAGATAAAAGGCTCCTTCTTTTTCAATGCCGCGGTTGATGGTGGCAAGCCGGTCGCCGAATTTGTCCTGCACCCATTCGCGCAGCAGAAAGCGGGAAACCGCACAAGCCAGGGTGGCCCCGATGGTGCTGGCAAAGGAGATCGCTACCGTGCCAATCGCCACGCCGAACAGAGCTCCGCCCGCCAGGGTCATGACAACCGCCCCCGGCAGAGACAGGGCGGTGACCGCGATGTAAATCGCCATGTAGGAGATGATTACCAGCAGGGGCCGGGACTGGTACAGGGCCTGGAATTTTTCCTGCGAGGTTTTCAGATAGGCGAGGGTAAAATACCGGCCCAAGTCAAAATATCCGAAAATGGCAAGACTAAGAATTATTATTCCGAGGATAACAAACTTGTTGATAACTTTCGTATTTTTGCCGGCCATAACCTGCATCCTTTTTTCGGAGATGAAAAATTCGCCATTCGGCCCGCATGTGCCATTGTAGCCACCCAAGGCTTACCTGTTCCGGCAACCGTAACCGATCACGGAGCAACCCCACAAAAGTCAAATAACCCACGGAATCACCCTTCGGGTATAAGTTTCGTTTGAGCAGACAAGCTGCTCAACTCAGCTAAAAGCGGTCACAGGGTGGTGCAAATTGCGGCAAGCGGGACGGCGATGCGTACTTCATGTACGTGAGCCAGGCCGATCGCCGCAAGATGTGGTGCCCTGTGATCGCTTACCGGCAACCTTGATTCAGAATACTGCGGGCCACTGCTGATCGTCCATTAATTTTCGGGAAAAGACTTAGCCTCTGGGCTCCATTGCGTTATAATCAAAGGAAATTCTAAAAAATTTACGGGTTCGCACCAAGAGGGACCATGACCAACGAGCGAAACACCATGCGGACAGAGATCCTGGCCTCCCGCGATGGCCTGGCTGCAGAAGAGCGGCAGCAAAAAAGCCGGGCCATTACCGAGCAGATCCTGGCCCTGCCGGAGTTTGCCGGCGCCCACAACATTTTTGCCTATGTCAGTTTCCGTAGCGAGGTGGAGACCTTGCCCTTGATCTTGCATTGCCTGAAACAGAACATGGGTGTGAGCGTGCCCCTGACCCTGGTTAAGGAACACCGGCTGCTGGCCTATGCGATCACCGAACCGGGCCGGGATCTTGCCCCTGGCTATTGCGGCATTCTAGAACCGCGGCAAACCCTGCCCCTGGTAGACCCCGCCACCATCGAGATCGTGGTGATGCCGGGCAGCGTCTTCGACGCCAGAGGTGGGCGGTTGGGATACGGAGGCGGCTATTATGACCGCTTTTTGCAGACTGCGGCGCCCCAAGCCCTGCGGCTCGGCCTGGCCTTTGATCTCCAGGTTGTTGCGGCCGTGCCTCTGGAAAGCCACGATCAGCAGCTCGATTATCTGATCACCGAAACCCGCACCATGAAATTTGCCCGGCTATAGCTGAGTTGAGCAGCTTGTCGGATTTTATGCCCTTCAGGGTACAAACGAAACTTATACCCTTTGGGTGCATAGCTGAGTTGAGCAGCTTGTCTGCGCAAACGAAACTTATACCCCCCACCGTAGCCTGATAGCCAAGGCGGCATAAGGAGAAAGACGGCATGCCTCGAAAAACCGCGGTCCTGAAAGACCCCCTCTTTCTTGAACATGATCCTGGCTATGACCATGTGGAAAGCCCCGAGCGCCTTGGGGCCATCTACCAGGCCCTGGCCCGGCCGGAAGAGGGTGGGGCCTTTTTCTATCCCGAATGCGAACCGGCCGCATACGACGATCTGGCTGCAAATCATACCCCCGAATATATCGAACGGGTGGCCGAGACGGCGGGCAAGCAGTTCGACGTGCTTGACCCGGACACTCACACCTCGCCCCGCTCCTACGAGGCGGCGGTCCTCGCCGCCGGTGCGGTGATCACCGGCCTCAAACTGATGGCTGCGGGCGAGGCCGACAATGCCGCGGCCCTGGTCCGCCCGCCCGGCCACCATGCCGAAGCGGACCGCGGCAAAGGCTTCTGCCTTTTCAACAATATCGCCATCGGCGCCCGCTATGGCCTGAAACATCTGGGCATGGAGCGGATCTTCATCCTCGACTGGGATCTGCACCACGGCAACGGCACCCAGCATGCCTTTTACGACACCGACCAGGTTCTCTACTGCTCCACCCACCAGTACCCGTATTATCCGGGAACCGGCTCACTCCGGGAAACCGGGGCAGGCAAGGGCGAGGGCTACACCCTCAACGTGCCGCTGCCCGGCGGCCAGGGCGATCAGGACTTTGCCCGGATCATGAACGAACTGGTGGCCCCGGTTGCCCGTCAATACAGACCTGACTGCCTCATGATCTCCGCCGGTTATGATACCCATGTTTCCGACCCCCTTGGCACCATGGCGGTTACCACCACCGGTTTTGCCTATTTGACCAGGATTATGGTCGCTCTGGCGGCCGAGCTCTGCGAGGGACGGCTGGTCCTGGTGCTGGAAGGGGGCTATCATTTGCAGGGCCTGGCCGACGGGGTGCTCGCCAGCCTGCATGAAATGGCCGGGGAGGGAGGGCTGGAGTCATCCCGCGCTCTTAACGCCCTGGCCCAGGCAAAAAAACCCCTGCCCCCGCTGGATGCGGCCCTGACCGTGGCAAAAAAATACTGGACTTTTTAAGGAAAATTCGTTGTTATGACCGAGAAGGTGGTTGCGTCCTCTATCGGGCCGCAACCGCACCCACCTTTTTTCTGGTTACGGACTCACCATGGCGCAGGCAAAGATCCTCATCGCTGACGACGATATCCTAGTTCGGGAAGCCGTCTGCAAAATTCTGACCATGTTCGGCCACACGGTGGTTTCCTGCGCCAGCGGCGAAGACGCCCTGGCAGCCCTGACCGGTGATTTCGATCTCATCATCCTCGATATCAACATGCCCGGCCTTGATGGCTTTGAAACCCTCAAACTGATCAACGACTACAATTACGGGATCCCGGTGATCTTTCTCACCGGCGCGGGCTCCATGGAGTACGCGGTCAAGGCCATCAACCTTGGGGCCTACGACTTCATCCCCAAGCCCATTGAAGATCTGGACATCTTTAACATCAAGGTCAAGCGGGCCATTGAAAAACGGAAGTACGTCCTCCAGGAAAAGGCTTACAAGGAAAATCTCGAAGGCGAGGTGCGCAGCAAGACCCGCGAACTGGCAGAAAAAAACCGTTTGCTGGAAGAATACAACGACGATCTGGAAGTATCCACCCTGAACACCATGCTTACCCTGCAAACCGCCCTGGAAGAAAAAGACATGTACACCGCAGGGCACACCAACCGGGTCACCTTCCACGCCATGAACATCGGTCATGCCCTGAGCCTCGCCGAGGCTGATCTGACCGTGCTGGAACGGGCCTGCAAGGTCCACGACATCGGCAAGCTGGTGATTGATGTCAATTACATCCGCAAACCCGGGCCGCTCTCCGATGAAGAGTGGCTGCTGATGAAAAAACATCCGGAGATCGGGGCCAACATCATTACCCCCCTGGCCTTCATGCAGCAGGAAATCGCCATCGTCCGCCATCACCATGAGCGGTTGGATGGTAAGGGCTATCCCGATGGCCTGGGCGGCAATGAGCTGAACCTGTTGACCAGAATCATCACCGTGGCGGACAGCTTTGACGCCATGACCTCCATGCGCAGCTACAAGCAAAACATGGAGCCTCTTGCGGCCATTGCCGAGCTGCACCGTTGCGCCGGGAGCCAGTTTGACCCTGAAGTGGTGCGGGTCTTTGTCGAGGTCCTCGGCAGCCAGATGTAATGGGCTTTTAATAACTCATTTTTTAACGCAGATGCGCGAAAGAGGCCTGCAAAATAGCCAGGCCGATGACAAAGCAGATGCGTCACTGCTGAACGGTTACGATTGACTTGCCAGGTTGGATGCGGTAAAAATCAAGACATGAAAATCACCCCGGAAGAAGTGCGACATGTGGCCAGGCTGGCGAGACTTTCGCTGTCAGAGGCCGAAGTAGAAAAAACCACCCTGCAACTGGATGGTATTCTGAGTTATGTGGAAAAACTTGGCGAGCTCGACACCACCGGTGTTTTGCCCACCACCCATGCCCTGGCCATCCACAATGCCTTCCGCACAGACGAGGTTCATCAATCCTTGCCCCAGCAGGAGGCCCTGGCCAACGGCCCGGCGCAGAACGGCGAGGCCTTCGTGGTGCCCAGGGTTATTTAGAAATAATCATTGCGTACTGCCCATTACGGACCTCCTTGCCGAGGTCCGTTTTTATTAGGAGCCGTCACTGAATAACTTACCCAGTTTGGCTCAATCCTTTACGGCTCCTTATGCCGTGTTGGCTATTGTGAATGACGGAGTTATTTTGTTTCAACGGCTTAGCGCTCTCCGCGCCGGCGGCAGACATTCGGAAAACCAGCAGCGGTACGGTACATTATGAAACTCCACGCCTTAACCATTCACGCCTTGCAGGATCTCCTGGCCAAAGGGGAGGTCTCCTCCCTGGAGCTGACCCGTGCGGTACTCGACCGGATCGACGCCGTGGAGTCCAGGGTCAACGCCTATATCACCCAGGACCGCGACGCAGCCCTGGCCCAGGCAGAAGCAGCGGATGCCAAACGGAAGCGGGGCGAAGGCGGCAGCCTCTGCGGCATCCCGCTCTCCCTTAAGGATGTCCTCTGCACCAAAGGGTTGCGCACCACGGCCGGCTCCAGGATCCTCGAAACCTTCATCCCGCCCTATGACGCCACGGTGGTGGAACGGCTGCGGGAAGCAGGCGCGGTAATTCTCGGCAAAACGAGCATGGACGAGTTCGCCATGGGCTCGGCCAACGAAAACTGCGCTTACGGGGTGCCGAAAAATCCCTGGAACCTGGCCCATGTCTGCGGCGGCTCCAGCGGCGGCTCAGCCGCATCGGTGGCGGCGGACGAATGCATCGCCTCGCTGGGCTCGGATACCGGCGGCTCCATCCGCCAGCCCGCCTCCCACTGCGGGATCGTGGGGATCAAACCCACCTACGGCCGAGTCTCCCGCTTCGGCCTCCTGGCCTATGCCTCCTCCCTGGATCAGGTCGGCCCACTCACCAAGGATGTGCGCGACGCAGCCATTATGCTCAAGGCCATCAGCGGTTACGATCCGCGCGACTCCACCTCGGTCGACCAGCCGGTGCCGGACTACACCGGCGCCCTTGCCGAGGACTGTAACGGCCTCACCATCGGCATCCCCAAGGAATACTTCGGCGCCGGGCTCGACCCGGAGGTGGAACAGGCGGTGACCAAAGGAATTTCCCTGCTCAAGGAAGCCGGGGCCAAAATCGTGGAAATCTCTCTGCCCCACACCGAATACGGGGTAGCGGCCTACTACATCATCGCCCCGGCCGAGGCCAGTTCCAATCTGGCCCGCTACGACGGAGTTCGATACGGCTTCCGGGATCACGACCAGCAGGAACTCCTGGAGATGTACCGGCACAGCCGCTCCCAGGGGTTCGGCGAGGAGGTCAAGCGGCGGATCATCATCGGCACCTACGCCCTTTCCTCCGGTTACTACGATGCCTACTACAAGAAGGCCTCCCAGGTCCGCACCCTGATCGTCCAGGATTACGCCAGGGCATTCAGCCAGTGCGACCTGCTGGTTTCCCCGGTCACCCCCGCCCCGGCCTGGAAGATCGGCGAAAAGATCGACGATCCGCTGAGCGTCTATCTCTCCGATATCCTTACCATCTGCACCAACCTGGCCGGCTTGCCCGGCATGTCGGTGCCCTGCGGGATAAGCAGCCGCGGCCTGCCCATCGGCCTTCAGCTCCAGGCCACGCATTTTGCCGAGGGAAAAATCTTCCAGGCCGCCTATGCCCTGGAGCAGCGGCTCAACCTGGCAGGCAACAAGCCGGAATTATAGAAAAAATTTGCCACGAAACCCACGAAAGAACACGAAAAGAAAGCATAATTGCTCAGATAGCTGTTTTTCACCCGGATCAGGGTTATTACAAGAAAAAACCAAAAAATTTCGTGCCGTTCGTGGATTTCGTGGCCACATATTTTTTATAAGGATTTCACCCCATGAAGCTTCCTGTGCGCGACAATATCGCCAGCCTCATCCCCTATCCGCCGGGCAAGCCCCTGGAAGAGCTGGAACGCGAGTACGGCATCACCGGTTCCATCAAGCTGGCCTCCAACGAAAACGCCCTGGGTCCCTCGCCCAAGGCGGTGGCCGCCGTGACCGACAGCCTGAAAAACCTGCACCGCTATCCCGACGGCAGCTGCTATTACCTAGCCCGGGCGTTGGCCGAAAAAATCGGCGTGGCCCCGAACCAGCTGGTCTTCGGCAACGGTTCCAACGAGATCATCCAGCTCTTGATCGCAGCCTTTCTTGCGCCGGGCGAAGAGGTGATCACCAGCCAGCCCACCTTTCTCGTCTACCAGAAGGCGGTCCAGGCCCAGGGTGGCGTCAACCGGGTGGTGCCTCTGCTCGACATGCACCACGACCTCGACGAAATCGCCAGCCGGATCACGGAAAAAACCCGGCTCATCTTTCTCGACAACCCCAACAATCCCTGCGGCACGGTATTCAGCAACGATGCCTTTGCCGCCTTTCTCGATAAGGTGCCGGATCAGGTGATCGTTGTCCTTGACGAGGCGTATGTCGATTTTGTCGAGCCGGGGTTGCGGCTCGACGCCCGGGACTACCTCAAACACCGGGTGCCGGTGGTGGCCCTGCGCACCTTTTCCAAGGCCTACGGGCTGGCGGGCTTAAGAATAGGCTACGGCCTGATGCACGCAGACATCGCCGACTATCTGCACCGGGTCCGGCAGCCGTTCAACGTCAATCTCCCGGCCCAGGCAGGCGCCCTGGCCGCCTTGAGCGATGACGAACATTATGAGAAAACCATCGCCTTAACCCGCGAAGGCATCGGTTGGGTGAGCAGCGAAGTGGAAAAACTCGGCTGCCGACCATTTCCCACCCAGACCAACTTTTTTCTCATCGATGTCAAGGCCGACGGCAAAAAACTGTACGAGGCCCTGCTCCACCAGGGGGTTATCGTCCGGCCCATGAATGCTTATGGCTACCCCACCTATATCCGGATCACCGCAGGGTTGCCCGCGGAAAACCAGCGGTTCGTCAAGGCTCTGGCCACGGTGCTGGCCGAGGTGAACCATGCTTGACCCCAAGGGTATCGTCACCATCGACGGCCCCTCGGGCGCCGGGAAAAGCACGATCAGCCGGGGGCTGGCAGCAAGGCTCAACTTTACTTATCTGGACACCGGCGCCATGTACCGGGCTGTGGGGCTGGCGCTTCAGCGACAGGGTATTGACCTGGCCGACACCCCCGCGCTCAAGAAATGCCTGGCCGGAATCGACCTGGCCCTTTCCCCCAACGGTGATGATGACGTGCGGGTCCTGCTCAATGGCGAAGATGTTTCCCCGGCCATTCGCACCCCGGAGATGGGTTTGGTCGCCTCGCGGGTTTCCGCCGATCCGCTGGTCCGGGAAAAGCTCACCGCCCTGCAGCGGCAGCTGGGAGAAAAAGGCTCCATTGTCGCCGAGGGCCGCGATATGGGCACCGTGGTTTTCCCCAAGGCGGCCGGCAAGTTTTTTCTCGACGCCTCGGCCGAAGTGCGAGCCCGCCGCCGCCAGAAACAGCTGGCGGAAAAGGGCCAGATCGTGGACTATCAAGAAATTCTGGCCCAGATCAGCAAACGCGACCATGATGATTCCAAGCGCGCCCTTGCCCCGCTCAAACCGGCGGCTGACGCCATTATTGTCGATTCTTCCAGCATAGGTCCCGAGGCGATCATTGATTGCATGCTGGCCAGCCTTGCCAAAATAGAGCCAAAAGGAGGAAAGCATGACGGATGAACCCAGAGCCCTTAAACGCCGACACCTTGTCTACTACCTTGAGGTCTACGATGATGAAACCAACAACCTTCTGGGGCATCTCGTCGATCTGACCACCACCGGCCTCAAACTGGTGAGCAAGGAGAAAATCCCCACCAACCGGAACTACAAGCTGCGGATGATGCTGCCGGCGGGATATTTTTCCCGCAAGGATCTCCATTTCGAAGCAGAGAGCAAATGGAGCTCCAACGACATCAACCCGGATTTTTACGACACGGGTTTTGCCGCGCCGACCCTTGAACTTGCCGCCCAGAACATCATCCGGGATATGGTGAGCGAGATAAGCTTCAATGACTGACCTGCAACAAGAACGAAACAGCAATACCATCCTCGACTGCCGAGGTCTTGCCTGCCCGCAACCGGTGATCAGGGCCAAGGAGATGCTCGACTCTCCGGGCCAAGGGACGGTGGAGGTGCTGGTTGACAACGAGGCTGCCCGGAGCAATCTAACCCGCTTCGGCAAAAGTCAGGGTTATGAGGTGGCAAGCCATGTCGCCGGAGATGCCATCCACATAACGATCAGCAAAAAACCGGGCGGGGAGGCTGCCGCCAATGGACCGGCCCCGGAGGATTACCGCTGCGCGCTGCCAGGCGGTGGCCTCGGCTTGATCTGCGTCATTCCCGCCGAGAGCATGGGCCGGGGCAACGATCCTCTGGGCCAGGTACTGATGCGGGCCTATATAAAAACCATCAAGAATATCAGCCCCCTGCCCGCCAGAATATTCTTTTACAACAGCGGGGTAAAAATCACCGCCAGCGAATCCGACCTGATCGCCCCGCTTCGAGAGCTGGCCGGCCTGGGGGTGGAGATCTATTCCTGCGGCACCTGTCTGGACTTTTTCAACCTCAAGGACGACCTGCTGGTGGGCCAGGTCACCAACATGTTCGAAATCATGGACGCCATGGCCCAGGCGGCCAAGGTGGTCAGCCCCTACTGAAGTCTGTTTATGCCCGACTCACCTTCCCCCATCTATCTGGACAACGCCGCCACCTCCTTTCCCAAACCCCCGGAGGTGGCCGAGGCCATGCACCGGCTGCTCCGGGAGATCTCCTTGAGCCCCGGCCGCTCGGCGCACCGCTTTTCCCTGGCCGCCAGCCGGGTGATCTTTACGGCCCGCGAGCTGGCCGCCGATTTTTTCGGCTGCCCGGACTCCAGCCGGGTGGTGTTCACCAGCAATGTCACCGAGGCGCTCAATGTCGGCATTTTCGGGCTGCTCGCACCCGGCGACCAGGTACTGACCACGGGCCTGGAACACAACTCGGTGATGCGCCCCCTGCGCCACCTGGAAAAAACCAGGGGGATCCGCCTTTCGTTTTTACCCACCTCCGCCGCCGGCGCCATCGACCCGGACGATATCCCCAGGCGGCTGAGCGCCAGAACCCGGCTCATCATTATCAACCATCTCTCCAATGTAACCGGCGCCGTGGCCGATCTTGCCGCCATCGGCAACCGCAAGGGCTGGGCGCTGCTGATGGTGGACGCGGCCCAGTCCGCCGGGGTTTTCCCCCTGGAAATGGAATCCATGTCCATTGATTTTCTTGCCTTTACCGGCCACAAGGGGCTATTCGGCCCCACCGGCACCGGCGGTTTTCTGCTGCGTGAAGGGCTCATGGTCCAGCCGCTCAAGATGGGCGGCACGGGCAGCAATTCGGAAGAGGAGCAGCAGCCGGAGCTGATCCCGGACTGCTATGAGTCGGGAACGCCCAACACCCTTGGCATCGGCGGCCTGGCCGCAGGTCTGGAATTTATCAGGCAAACAGGCCGGGAGGCCATCCGGCGCCACGAAGAACAGCTCACCTCCCTGCTGCTGGACGGCTTAAGCCAGATCAAGGGGGTTACCGTGTACGGGCCTCCGCCCGGCGCCGGCCGGGGCTCGGTTGTTTCCCTGACCATGGCCGGAAGAAGCGTGGCCGATCTCGCCTTTCTGCTCGACCGCCATTACGGGATCATGGCCAGGGGGGGGCTTCATTGCGCTCCTGCGGCCCACCGCAGCATCGGGACCTTTCCCCACGGCACCCTGCGGTTTTCCCCCGGTTTTTTCAACACCGAAGCCGAGATCCAGGCGGTTCTCGCCGCCCTGGACCAGATCAGCTCGTAAGCGGTCGCAGGGCACCACATCTTGCAGCAATCGGTCCGGCTCACGTACATTATGTACGCATCGCCGTCCCGCTTATAGCTGAGCTGGGCAGCTTGTCTGCTCGAACGAAACCTATGCCCTTTGGGTATTAAAAACGTAAGAGGTTTGTATGAAAAGGTATTTCCAGATATGTTCCCTGTTAATGCTCTTGCTTGCCCCAATCGCCTGCGGCGACAGATCATCGTCGGCGTCCGGCCAGACCCCGATCTTCCGCGCCCTTTCTCCGCAGGAAGCCAAGACTCTCATCGAGACCCGCAAGGATCTGGTGCTGGTGGATGTCCGCGCGCCGGAAGAGCTGCGCGAGGGCTCCATTCCCGGCTCGCAGCTCTTCCCCTTCGGCGAACTCGCCCGGGGCAGGATGACTTTGCCCACGGGCAAGCCTCTCCTGCTGATCTGCGCCGTGGGCGGGCGCAGCTATGCGGTGGGCCAGTATTTTTCCAAGAAAGGCTACGGGGAGATATACAATCTGAATGGCGGGATCAGCGCCTGGAAGGCGGCGGGGCTGCCCTTGCAACAACGGTGATCCTGGGACTTTCCGGCTTCAAGCCTGCAGGGGCTTAAATCCACGGCTAATTTCGGGTAAAACTGTCGGCCTTGACTTAAATCAAGTCCGCAATTCAATCTGCATGCTACTGTCAGCAAATTGAGAGGGAACCGCACACCACAACACACCCCACGCCAGGAGGACTCCGCGTCCATGAATTTCATCAAACACCTTGCCATCAAAAACCAGATGCGGCTGCTTGTTTCCATTCCAGTTTTTTTCCTGGCAGTCATTCTGGTGACTAACGGCGCGGAGCGCTACCGGACCATTACCCAGGCGACCAAGGTCAAGGAACTTGCGGTCATGGCCGGGTTGATCACCGGGATCGCCCACGAGGCCCAGAAGGAGCGGGGAATGACCGCGGGATTTCTCGGCAGCCAGGGGAAGCAATTTGGCGACCGGCTACCGGACCAGCGGAGTGAAACCGACGTGCGTCTCACCGCGCTCAAAGAGTACCTCGGCCATTCCAGCGCGGACAAGAGTGATGGGGAATTGGTGAAAAAACTGGCGGAAGCCTTGGCCGAAGCAGAAAAAATCTCCGCCATCCGGCAACAGGCTGACTCCCTGGCCATCCCCGCGCCGCAGGCCATCGCCTTTTACAGCAAGGTAATTCACCAGTTTCTGGGAACGATTCCCCTCATCGCCCGGAGTACTCCTGACGCCGGAACCATGCGGGCGCTCACCGCTTACTACAATTTTGTCGAGGCCAAGGAACGGATGGGCATCGAAAGAGCGGTGCTGAACAACACCTTTGCCAACGATCACTTCGCCCCGGGGATGAGCGGAAAATTCTTACAGATCCTCGCCGAGCAGTCATCCTTTTTGAATAACTTCCTGGCATTTTCCGATCAGCCGGGCGTAACTGCTTACGAAGAAAAGATGAAGGCTTCTTCGGTCTCCGAGGTTGCCGCCATGGAGACCGAAACCCTGGCCAAGATTGCGGACAATGCCAATGACAGTTTCGGGATCAATGCCGAACGCTGGTTTGCGGCCATGACCGGCAAAATCGATCTGATGAAGGAAATTGAGACCCAGCTGGCGGAAGGACTCGTACTCCAGGCGGAAAACGGCAGGCGAGAGGCCAGGACCTCGTTGTTTATCACCACGGCGACAGCCCTGGTCGTCATCCTGCTCAGTACTTTCCTGGCCGCCTATCTTTCCGCCCTGATCGGCGGGGCCCTGGAGAGGATCAGTCAGGCCCTGGACGAAGGGGCGGAGGAGGTGACCTCGGCGGCCGGCCAGGTCTCCTCGGTCAGTCAGTCTCTGGCGGACGGAGCCAGCAATCAGGCTGCCTCCATCGAGGAAACCTCCGCCTCCCTGGAAGAGATCTCAGCGGTGACCAAACAGAACGCCGACAATGTCGGCCAGGCTGAGGCTCTTACTTCCGAGACACGCAGGGTGATTGACACGGCCAATGGGTCCATGAACCAGCTCACCCGGTCCATGGCGGAAATCTCCCAGGCCAGCGAAGAGACCTCCAAGATTATCAGAACCATTGATGAGATTGCCTTCCAGACCAATCTGCTGGCCCTGAACGCGGCGGTTGAGGCGGCGCGGGCCGGGGAGGCCGGGGCCGGTTTCGCCGTGGTGGCGGACGAGGTGCGCAACCTGGCCATGCGGGCCTCGGAGGCGGCGAAGAATACCGCCGGTCTTATCGAGGGAACCGTGCAGAAGGTGCGGATCGGTGAAAATCTGGTGCTTTCCACCAACCAGTCTTTCAAGGAAGTCGCCGAAAGTACCGGCAAGGTTGCCATGCTGATGAGCGAGATCACCACGGCTTCCCGGGAGCAGGCCACGGGGGTTGAGCAGGTCAATCTGGCGGTTAACGAACTGGATATGGTTACTCAGCAGAATGCTGCCACTGCAGAGGAAGCGGCCAGCGCCGCCGAAGAGCTGAGCGCCCAGGCCGAGCAGATGCGGAAAACGGTGAAGTCGCTGATCTCTCTGGTGCAAGGTGGAGCCTGATCGTTTTTCACCCATGCCCGCAGTCCCTTCGCCAGCCGAAAAAAAAGGGAAGCCCGTGCGGGCTTCCCTGTGCTGACCCCTTTTTTCTTGTTGCGGCTTACAAAATGGCTTTCATCGCCCCCATGTAGGAGCGCAGCTCCGCGCCGATCTCCTCGACCCCGGTGTAGCGGATCGCCTCGTTGACCTGCACCAGCTCCACGTTGCTCACCCCGTTGTCCTTGCCGCTCAACCCCTTGCCGATCACGTCGGTGTCGATCTTCTTCATGAACTTGGCCAGCATGGGCACGGCGGCGTGGGCAAAGAGGTAGCAGCCGTACTCGGCGGTGTCGGAGATGACCACGTTCATCTCGTAG
>Ga0172380_10000822_pt1 | contig 56590 bp, 48 predicted proteins | sample Leawe162metaG_FD_119747 | JGI IMG/M metagenome (GOLD analysis project Ga0172380, IMG submission 119747) | Leachate microbial communities from a municipal landfill in Southern Ontario, Canada - Leachate well 162 metaG | ecosystem: Engineered > Solid waste > Landfill > Unclassified | place... | reverse complement strand
GTTGACGTAAAATTAAAGGAGGTTTATCAGGATATTTGTACTGTTCAATAATATTCTTTTAAGGGAAATCAATATGAAAAACCTATCAATAATTTTATTACTATTGTTATGTTCTACTAAAATAAACTCACAGAGTTTGGCATTTAATACTGATTCAGAAGATGCAAAAGTAAAATCGGGTACATTCAATTTCCAATTAAGCGAGAAGAAGAATGCGGGATTGGCAATAGCATATTCTCTTTTACTTCCTGGGATGGGAGAATTATATGCAGATGGTTATGATACGGGCATTTATTTTACTGTTGCCGATGGAGTATTCTGGGGCGCATTAGCGGGACTTAATATTTATGGAAACTGGCAGAAAGATAACTATAAATCATTTGCCCAGTCCGATGGCGGCATTTCTAATTCAGGAAAAGATGAAGATTATTATGCTAATATTAGTTCTTATATAAGCATTTATGAATTTAATAGGGAGAAGGAATTAAATAGACAGTTTAATCAAGTTTATGATGTGAAAACGCATTACTGGGATTGGAAGACTAATAATGAAAGAAGAAAATATAGAGAAATGTGGTCTTCAAGCGAGAACGCATATAATAGTATTCGCTTCGCTGTCGGTGCTTTGGTCTTGAATAGAATTGTAAGTGCCATAAACGCTGTTAGACTTGTAAATAAATATAACAAAGGACTTGAAGAAAATTTAAGCTGGAATATTTCGGTTGGATTAGTTAATGATCCTAATCTGCCGAGTGGGATATCTTTAAGTTTTGTAAAAACTTTTTAATGAACAACTATAAGCTCACCATCCAATATGAAGGAACAAATTATTGTGGATGGCAATCTCAAATAAATGCTAAGTCAATTCAATCTGAGATAACCGAAGCTATAAAGACAGTCTTAAGGACTGAAATAAATTTAATTGGTTCAGGTCGCACTGATACCGGAGTTCATGCTCTCGGGCAGGTTGCTAATTTTAAAGTTGATCAAAAATTAGATCAAGAAAAATTTCGCTATTCTTTAAATTGTATTTTACCAGGTGCTATTTCTGTTGTAAATGTTGAAGAAGTTGATGAGGATTTCCATTCACGTTTTGATGCAAAAGAAAGAAAATATCTCTATATAATCAGTAAATTTAAAAGTCCATTCTATAAAAACTACTCTTATTATTATCCATTCCATAAAAAATTATCAATTAGAGAATTAAATAAATTATCTCAGGAATTAATTGGAGAAAAAGATTTTTCTTCTTTTTCGCGAAAGAATCCGGATTTAAATAATTTTAATTGTACAATTAAGAAAGCATATTGGAAAGAGAATAAAGAATTTATTTATTTTGTTATATCGGCAAATAGATTTTTGCATGGAATGGTGAGGGCAATTACAGGAACACTGCTCGAAATAAATAAAACTGGCGGAGATTCTTGTCAATTAGTTGGAATTATTTCTCAAAAGGATCGAGCGAAAGCTGGTGAATCGATTCCTGCTAAAGGATTATTTTTATATAAAGTGGAGTATTAGAATGATAAATTTAGAAAACAAAGTAACATTGATTACCGGTGGTTCAAGAGGCATTGGAGCATCCTGTATTGACCTTTTCGCTGCAGCCGGTTCGGATATTGTATTTACGTATATAAGTGCAAAATCCGCCGCAGATAAATTAGTTGAAAAATGGAAAGATAAGGTTAAGATAAAAGCTGTAAAAGTTGATATGGAATCAGAAGATGAGATAAATAGTTGCGTGACAGATGCTATAAAGGAATTTGGAAAGGTGGACGTTTTAGTTCATAATGCAGGAATTTGGAATGATGGTGATATGGATAATATGACATTAGAGCATTGGGAAAAATTGCTGAGGATAAACTTAACTTCTAATTTCTTATTTGTAAAAGCTGTAATGCCTTCAATGAAGACGAATAAATTTGGAAGGATAATAAATATTTCATCTACAGCAGGGCAGAGAGGGGAGGCATTCCATTCCCATTATGCCGCTTCAAAAGGGGGAATGATTTCATTCACCAAATCCTTAGCAGTAGAATTAGCTCCTTATAATATTACAGTTAATTCTGTTGCTCCCGGTTGGGTTGTTACAGATATGAATGATGGAGTTTTTTCAGATAAAGAATTGGTTAAGAAAATTATAGATGGAATTCCGGTAGGCAGAATTGCAACAGCAGAAGATATTGCCGGACCAACATTATTTTTAGCATCCGAGATGGCTCGCCACATTACAGGGGAAATCCTTAATGTTAATGGCGGAAGTGTTCTCTGTGGATAATATAAAAAAATACTATTTTAAAAAAACCGTTCTTCTTGAAGCAAATATAGAAGACTTATTCAGGTTTCATTTAGACACTAATAATGTGAAGAAAGTGAATCCCTTTTATATTAATATTAAGTCTCTAAAAATTTCTGATAATCCATTAAAAAAAGATTCTGAAATCAATATAGTAATAAGTGTTCTTGGATTTGAAGTTAATTGGGAATTGTACGTTGAAGAATGCATCCATAATAAATTGATATTGGATACTCAACGGAAAGGAATGTTTAAGTATTGGAAGCATTACCACCTTTTTGAACAAAAGGGAACAATGGTTTTAATGACTGATAGGATTGAATTTTTACCCTATGGTGGAGCAATATTTTATCCTTTTTTTTATTTCCAATTATATTTGATGTTCAGTGATCGGCATAAAAAAATGAAAAGGATATTTAATAAAAAATGATAGACTTCCATCCGTTTATTACACATTTCCCGATTGTACTTTTTTTTGTATATACTGTATTTGAGATAATAGCGAAGTATAAACCGGAGTATGATGAAGCATCTTTTGGTTTACTTATAGCAGGGATAATATTTGCATTGCTAAGTGTACTGACAGGCAATCTTGCGCACCAAATCTATCAAGAAAATACTATTAGTGGCGGAAAAGGTGTTTCTGAATTAATAGAGTTGCATGAAAACCTTGCAACTTATACATTATTCTATTATTTAGGTGTATTAGTTATAAAATTCTATTTTTTTATTAAGAAAAAAACAGAAAAAAAATATCGGCTCTTAATTATTATACTCTCTATACTGGGATTAATACTAGTTGTATATACCGGTTTATACGGAGGCATTTTAGTATTTGAAAATGGGGTAGGAGTTTCTTTAATAAAATGATAAATATGAATAAAAATTTTTTTTTCTTATTACTATTTTTTACCTGTATTTCGGTATCAGGGCAGACGGTTTATAAATTCGGCGAAGCCAAAGGTCTTTTTATGGCAGTTGGTGTAGGTCCACGTTTCCCTATCAATGAATTTGCAAAGAGCCAGAATTTGGGTATCGGTTTTGATGTTACTTTCTCATATACCGATAATGCAATACTACCCGTATTTTTTTATACAGGGATTGGATTTCAACATAATCCGGGCAAACAAGATTTTTATAAAAAATCAGATTATTCCTCACTATCAACAAACATTTTATATCTAAATTCAGGTGCTCGTTATTATTTCCCTCCATTAATTGAAAATATAATTTTATTAATGCCTATTGTAGATGTAGGGGTAAACTTTGGTTTGTTCGAGAAATTACATCAATTCAAATTAGAACGCAACAAGGCAAATTTTGTAGAAGAAGTTATAAAAGGAGGAGCACATGTTGGTGTGGGATTTTCGATGTTCCTTCTCGATGTTGTAACATATTACAATTACTATCCAAATAATGAATATATCTCTTTTAGCTTAAAAGCTAATATTCCCATTTTTATAAGAATATAGGAAATAAAATGTTTAAAAATCTATTAACTGAGCTTAGAGAAAATATTTTAATAATTACAATTAATAGACCCGAAAAATTAAACGCCCTTAATGGTGAGATATTGAAAGAATTATCCGATGCATTTGCAGATGCCAAGGTAAGAGAGGAGATTCAAGTAGTAATTATCACTGGGGCTGGCGAAAAGGCTTTCGTTGCAGGTGCTGATATAAATGAACTTAATAAATTAAATCCAATTAAGGCGAAAGAATTTGCTGAATTTGGTCAAAAGGTTTTTGCTCAAATCAGTGATCTATCAAAACCGGTAATAGCAGCCGTAAATGGTTTTGCACTTGGCGGCGGCTGCGAATTAGCTATGGCATGCCATATACGATTAGTTTCGGAAAATGCAAAATTTGGTCAACCGGAAGTAAATCTTGGTGTAATCCCCGGATATGGTGGAACTCAACGATTGCCCAAACTGATTGGGTTAGGCAGAGCAATGGAATTAATCCTCTCCGGTGATTTGATTGATGCAAATGAAGCTTATAAAATCGGTCTTGCAAATAAAGTTTATCCTTTGGCTGAACTTATTGAAAAAACCATAGAACTATCGAAAAAAATATTATCTAAAAGTAGAATAGCGGTTTCATTATCTATTAATGCCATCAACGCAAGCTCAAATTTATCTGAAGCAGAAGGGATGAAATTTGAAGCAGCAAATTTTGCTCTTGCCACTTCCACAGAGGATTTCAAAGAAGGAACGACTGCTTTTTTGGAAAAACGAAAAGCACAATTCAAAGGGGAATAATTAAATACGCCGATGAATCTTATTACTAAAAGAAGAATTATTCTTTACCTATCTTTTTTTTCTGTTTTGTTACTTTTAAGTTACCTGGTTATTTCTATTATTAGTAAGAAGAATGAACCTCTAAAAACTAATCAAGAGAAAGAACTCACAAGAGTAGAAGTTGACTCAATTTTCCGGACGGTATTAGTTGATTATGCAATTCCAACTGAATGGGTTCAAGAAAAGAAAATTAAAGTTAAGGGAGAAGATTCACTTAAATATTTTTATACGATCAATCTCTCGCCCGATATTTCTATTCCAATGCTTATCAAAGATTTAAAAAAAGTTTATGATAAAGATATCACGGGGATGGTTTGCAAAGAAACGATATTTAGAAAGGATACTGAAATAAATGTTTTTTCAAGTGAATTTTTAAAATTAAAAGCCCAACTAATTCCCACAAAAGATTTGGAAAGAGATAGGAATAAATTAGGTTTTATAATCCGAGATTCATATAAACTTAGTGCCGAAGAATTTTCCTATTTAGTTGAACTGTCATATCCGGTTACGTTTGCATTGTATCCGGAAAAGGATTTTTTATCAATGCGAGACAGTATAATAAAGTATGGCAAAAATTATGTTGTAATTATTAATAATGAAATCGAAGATAAAGAATTTAAATTAAGCCCCGATTATGGTAAAGAAATATTAAAGAGATCGATAGCCACAATAATATCAAAATTTAACAGTGCTTCCGGTTTTGTTGTTAGTACTAGTTCAGATATATATGAATCTACTACCTTGAATTTTGTCAGAGATGAATTTAAGAAAAGAAAATTAATCCTTTTTACGGAAAAAGATTTTGTCTCGTTTGATGAAAATGAAATAGAAGAGATAAAATCTATAATTAAATATCACGCAGAAAATTTAGTTGGTAATAGATATAAAACTTTTTGGCTTTCGTTTGAAAATTTCAAAAAGATCCAAAATAATTTAGCTGATTTACGGAAAAGAGGTACGCGAATAGTACCATTCTCACAAAGAGTTAATAATCCCACCTGAGGAATCTACTTCGAATATTTCCTCATTAAGATTAATCTCAAAAAATTTTTCTTTATCACCCGTTAAAAAGAAAATAAAATTTTCTTTTACGAATAATTCCGAAGCTAAATTTTGGACATCATTCAAAGAAACGGAATTTATTTTTGCTGTATAGTTATCATAATAATCTAAACCTAATCCCATTATCTCCAAATGATTAATTGAAGAGTTAAGATTTAAGATAGATTCGAATCTTAATGGTAGTTTATTTATTAATTTAGATTTAGCATAACTAAGTTCTTCTTCGGTTATATTTTTTCTAATATCATCAATTACTTGTTTAATTAGATTAATTGCCTTGAAGGAATTTATTAAATCCACAGAAGTGCTTATAAGAAGAGCAGATATATTCTGCATAATTTCGAAGTAGGAATATGCGCCATAAGTAATTCCTTCTTTTTCACGCAGTACTTGATTCAATCTACTTGAAATATCCCCACCAAAAATAATATTTAATAAAATTGCCGGATAATTATTTAGATCAATCTGTGGAGTTAAAAGTCCTACTCGTATCTCAGATTGCACACTACCAGGGAAATTTAAAAAATATGTGCCTGGTAGTGTAGGTGTCAATTCTAAATTCGGTTGGAAAGAATTTAAGGAGTTATTTATCCAACCTACAAAATGTTTTTCAATTGAATCTAGAAGAAGTTTGCTTTCGATATTTCCAACAACAGTAATAATTGCATCGGTTGGAGAATAATAATTTTTATATAAGTCTTTAATGTCTTGTAAAGTGATATTACTTAAAGTAGTTAGATCGCCAAAAATATCAATCCCATAATTATTATTTCCAAACATTAATTTCTTAAAACTGTCCTCTGCAATAAAATCAGGATATGCCTGAACTAATTTAAGTGAATTAAGTAGAGTGTCTTTTTCTCTATCAAAATCATCTTGAGTGAAATGAGGATTCTTTATTATTTCTGATAATAAATAGAGAGACTGTTCAAAATATTCAGAAAGAGATGTTAGAGAAAAATAGATATTCTCATTATCACAGTTAATGCTTAGATGGGTCCCTAAATAAGAGATTTCTTGATTTAGTTCTAACGAATCATATTTTCCGGCACCTTCATCAATCATTCTTGTAGTTAATAAAGAAGTTCCGTTTAATTCAGGTAAATCATAAATGGAACCTTTTCTAATTGTCAGCCGAAAATTAATTAATGGCGCACTTGGTTTAAAAGAAGAAATGATTTTAATTCCATTCGAAGTTGAAGTAGTTTTTAATTCAGGGAATTTAAAACCGAGTTCGCCATTTACTCTTGGTGCAGTAGTTCTATTTATCATTTTTTGGAAGCACTCTTAATTCTACAAAATTTTTATTTAAGTATTTTTTAGCAATTCTTTTAACTGACTCAGTGGTAACTTTATTAAACCGTTCATAATCCTGCAAAAACCAATTTGGTTCATCGACGTAATATTTATACGAACTTAATAAATCGGCACGAGTAGAAATTTTTTCGATAGAATGAACGAACTGGAATTTAAAATTATTTACAGCAGTTGCTATTTCTTTATCAAGTGTTCCATTTGATGAAATTAGATTTTCAATTATTTCAAAAATATTTTTTTTAATCTGCTCAATATCATTAATATTTTTCGGCGTGGCACTAATCAAAAAAGAACCATCATATTTTGATAAATCATTCTGAGCTGAGACCCTTTGGCAAAGTTGAGTGTCATAAACCAATTTCTTGGTCAATAAACTATTCTTATTTCCTGAGAGTATAAATGCTAAAGTATGGAGATCAACTTCATCTTCATGAAATAATTTATTAGTTCTCCAGCCGAAATAGATTTGTGGGACGTTTACTTTATCAAAGTGTTCTAGGTATTTATAATCTTCTAATTTAGGAAGTGATGCAAAATTTTCTTCAGCTATTCCCATTTCATTATTAATATCACCAAAATAATTTTGAATTAGATTAAGCGCGTTATCGTAATCAATATCACCTGCAACTGTAAGAATAGCATTGGTTGGAGAATAATAATTCTTAAAATATCTTTTAGCATCTTCCAAGGAGAATTTTTTTATATCATCTAAATAACCAATTACAGGAAAATGATGAGGATGCCCGAAGGGGAATAGAAGTGAATTTAATTTTTCACCTACTAATCCGTAAGGTTGATTATCATAATGTTCGAGACGTTCATTTATCACAACTGATTTTTGATTTTCTAGTTTCTCTTCAGATAAAGCTTCTAACAAAAATCCCATACGGTCTGATTCCAACCAGAGAGCTAATTCAAGTTGATTAGATGGAAGAGATTCATAATAGTTTGTTCTATCTCGGGAAGTAGAACCATTAGCAGAGCCGCCGGCTTCTTGAATATATCTAAAGTGAGCTTCCTTAGGAATATTTTGAGAACCTTGAAACATTAGATGCTCAAATAAATGAGCATAGCCCGTCTTACCGACTTTATCATTAGCGGCACCAACCTTATACCAAATATTAACCGCCACAACCGGTACCGAGGAATCTTTATGCAGAACAACTTCAAGACCATTACTTAGCTTATGTGAAGAACTTTCAATATCCAATGTTTTCATATTATTTTAGTATGTACTCTATTCTTTCTAATTTCCCATCAATGTTACTCCTAGGGAAAATATCGAAGATTTTGCAAAGCATCGGATATATATCAATATTACGTAAAGTACCTGATCGATAATTGTTTCTGAAAGCAGGACCGTTGGCAATAAAAAAACCATGCATATCTAAATGGTGATTATCATATCCATGGTTCCCTTTTGAATCGGAATAATATTCTTTTTTATTATTTTGAATAAGTGTCCACCCCATATCTGCAACAATCACAATTTCGGCAATTAGTGGATTATCTGAAAAGTGGAAGTATTCAGGTATGTCTTCTCTTTTATAAACTTTATACTTATTTTCATTTTTCTTAAGTCGATTATATAAAGAATCAACCGAAGACCCGGATGGACTAACCATCATAACAGGACCGCTATCATATAATCTAGCATTAAGACCATCCAGGATTTTTCCAACATTTATTTGTCTTTCTTTACTGATTTCAGTCATTCCATGATCAGATAAAAAAACAACATTAATACTATCTTTAATAGGGAGCTTACTTAATCTATTAAGAAGCAATCCGGCGATAGAATCTAATTTTAAAATTGATTTATTAGTTTCGGCTGAATGAGGTCCAAAATTATGACCATCATCATCTGTTTCATGGAAGTATAAAGTAATGAAATGAGGACGCTCGTTATCGGGTAAACTTAACCAATTAACTATGCCATCAATTTTTTTATCTTCAGGGCAAAAATGATCATAAGGCATAAAGTATGTCGGGCGGCGATAAGATAAATTTAATTCAGAACCGGGCCAAAAATAACTTGCTGTTGTAATGCCTTGACGTTCTGCTGTTTCCCAAAACGGCTCACCGAGATACCAACGAGGATCGCGCACCTGATTACTATCACTCATCTTATAAGTCTGATTTGTAAAACGATTATATATAGTATTGTGAATTATACCATGATTTTCAGGATACATACCGGTAATAATGGAAATATGGTTAGGAAAAGTTTTTGAGGGGAAGCAAGATTCAAGTGAAAGTGATTTTACACCTTCAGAAGCAAATTTACTTAAGTTCGGAGTGAGACCTCTATCCATATAGTCCCATCGGAAAGCATCAAAAGAAACTAGAATTACATAAGGTTTTCCACCTGCCAAAAGATTGAGATGAAGGGAGAGGATAAGTAATATAAATAATTTTTTCATAGCACCAAAGAATTTAATAATTAATAATTGCATACAAAGGTAAAAAAACTTTTTTTAGAATGATATAATTTTATATCTTCCATATAAAAATTTCCCACTTTTAGCAAAATAGTCTAAAAAAAGGAATATTAACAAAATGTTAACAAACTGGTTTCACTAAAAAACAAGTTGAAAAAGAGTTATTTTCCTCCAATATTTAGCTTCACAATAAATCCGCATGAGAAAAACATTTTCTTAGTAGATATGTATTATAAAAAACAAAAGGAGTGATGTATGATTAAAATGAAACAATTGCTTTCATTTTTTCTGTTTGCAGTAATTTTATTAAGCGCACAGTTAAGTTACGGACAGGGGTCCACAACAGCTGCTATTAATGGAACAATTGACGATCAGAATGGGAATTCATTGCCAGGTGCAAATATTATTGCAGTGCATATTCCCTCAGGTACACAATATGGAACGACTTCACGCGAAGACGGAAGATTCAATCTATTCGGTCTTAGAGTTGGAGGTCCTTACAAAGTTACTGTATCATTTGTTGGTTTTACATCTCAAGTAGAAGAAGGTTTCAACTTAGCATTAAGTCAAACCCTCACAATGAATTTTCAGTTGAGCGAAAAGGCAGTAGAACTTTCCGGTATCACAGTTAGTGCTGAAAAGGGATCAGTTTTTTCAGCAGAAAGAACCGGAGCAGCTCAAAACGTAACTTCAAAACAAATTCAAGAAATACCTACTATTTCAAGAAGTTTTGCAGGTATTGCTAAATTGTCACCATTATTCTCTGGTGAAGGTTCACAAGCAGCAGGAAGAAGCAATAGATTTAATAATATTCAGATCGATGGTACACAGTATAACGATCTATTCGGTTTAGGAAGTTCAGGAACACCAGGCGGACAAACAGGTTCAAACCCAATATCATTAGACGCTATAAGCGAGTTTCAAGTAGTTATAGCTCCTTATGATGTTCGTCTTAGCGGTTTTACTGGTGGTGGAATCAACGCTATTACAAGAAGCGGTAATAATAAATATTCCGGTTCTGCATATTTCTTCGGTAGAAATGAAAGTTTCGTAGGTAAATATGATGGTGCTAAAGACTATCCTGAATTCAAAGAGTATCAAGTTGGTATAAGAGCAGGCGGACCAATTATAAAGGATCAGTTATTCTTCTTCTTAAATGCAGAAATGACTGCTGATGATAATCCATTAGCAAACGCTGCATTAACACAAGGAACTGCAGCAATTAATAGTGCAAATAGAGAAAAAGCCGACAAATTTGCAAGCTTATTAAAAAACAATTATGGATATGATGCTGGTTCTTATGAATCATATACAAGAGAAAGACCATCAAAAAAATTATTCATAAGATTCGATTATAACTTAGCTGAAAATCACAAATTGACATTAAGACATAACTTCGTTGATTCATATCAAGATAATCTAAATCAACGTACTTCTAATAACTCAATGTCTTTCGATTCCTATAACTATAGAATTAAGAACAATACCAACTCATCTGTATTGCAGTTGAACAGTACATTCTCTAATAATATGTCAAACGAATTAATTCTTGGTTATACAAGAATTAGAGATAGAAGAGCAGGTAATGGAGTTAATTCACCTGAAATCGAAGTTCGTGATGGTGGTTTAGCAATGTTTGCAGGTCCTGATAGATATTCTTCTGCAAATGAATTAGATCAAGATATATTTGAATTCACAGATAACTTTACAGTTTCTATGGGAGACCACGTATTTACAATTGGTACTCACAACGAATTTTTCTCATTCAGAAATTTATTCGTTCGTTCATTTTTCGGATATTGGCAGTTTAATAGCTTAACCGATTTTGAAAATGGTAAACCAGCTTTCTTCCAGAAAAATTTCTCAAGAACAACCGATCCTAATCAGGCAGCTGAATTTAGCGTAGCTCAATTAGGTTTCTATGCTCAGGACGAATGGGCTGTTACACCAAAATTAAAATTAACTTATGGTGTAAGAGTTGACATACCTACATTCCCTGAAACTCCAATGCAGAACGATTCAGTTGCAAAATATTTCCCTGAAATCAGCACAACTGATACACCAAGTGGAAATCTTTTAATATCACCAAGAATTGGTTTTAATTATGATGTATCTGGTGATAGAACTACTCAAATTCGTGGTGGTGTTGGTGTATTCACAGGACGTATTCCTTATGTTTGGATTTCTAATAACTATGGTAACTCAGGTATGTTGTATGCAGAAGTTAGAAATGCATCTACTGGATTAGATTTTAGAAATTGGGGAATGAACCCATATGTACAACCTGGCGTTGGTTCACCTGGTACAGGTGCAGCAAGATTAATTTCTGAAATCAACGTAATGGATCCAGACTTAAAACTTCCTCAGATCTTAAGATTTAACGTTGGTGTTGATAATCAATTACCATTAGGTTTCATTGGTACAGTTGAATTCCAATATTCAAAAACCATCAATGATATGTTATATCGTAAATTGAATATTAAACCTACCGTAGGAAATGTGCCGATAGTTGGTTCAGGTCTTGATGGCAGACCAATTTATGGTGGAACAGATGGTATGAATAATAACTTTACAGATGTTCTCCAGATATATAACACTTCAGGCGGATATCAATATAACTTAGTATTCCAAGCACAAAGAAATGTAGCTCGCGGATTATCACTTAATGCAGGTTATGTTTATGGTCAATCAAAAGATCGTAACTCAGTAAACTCATCACAAGCAAATTCGCAGATGAGATACAATCCTGTAAAATATGATGCTAATAATCCTGATTTAGTTAGATCTCAATACGAAGTTGAACATAGAACATATTTATCAGTATCGTATGTTCATGAATTTTTTGAAAATGCTGCAACTACTTTCTCGTTATATTATAATGGTCAGAGCGGATCTCCATTCTCATTTAACATAAGAGGCGACTTAAATGGCGATGGTTTTGATCAGAACGATCTATTCTACATTCCAAGAAACAGCTCCGAAATCTTATTGGGTTCAATTGTTAATAACCAATATAAACCAGCTGCTGCTTCTATGTGGAACGACTTAAATTCATTTATCCAAAATAATGATTACTTAAGTGAAAATAGAGGTAAAATTGCTGAACGTAATGGTGCTTCAAATCCATGGAGAAATATTCTTGATTTAAGATTAACTCAAGATATTCCTGATTTCTTAGGAATGGGTCAATTCCAATTATCATTAGATGTTCTTAACGTTCTTAACTTACTTAATAATGAGTGGGGAAAAGACGAAAGTGTATTCTCAACATATAACACTGTTACATTGAAAGGTAAGATTACTTACGAAGGAAAGAAAAATGTTCCTGTTTATGAATTTTCTAAACCGGCAAGAAACATTCCTTGGACAATCAATGACTTAACATCAAGATGGGCAATGCAATTAGGAATTAGATATACAATCTAATTTTGAATTATAAAAAAAGTTGTAAAAAAAGCCGCTTAATAAGCGGCTTTTTTTTATTTAAAGTTTGTAAACTGAGCGGGGAAGTCATAATCGGCTTCTTTAACTAACTTCATAACTTCTTGAAGATCATCAATCTTAGATGCTTGTACTCGTACCTGTTCATCCTGAATCTGAGCATTAACTTTTAGTTTAGAATCTTTTATAAGCTTAGTAATAAGCTTAGCATTATCTTTAGAGATACCACTTTGCAAAACAATTTTTTGCTTAAGTCTTCCATTCGCTGCGGGTTCAGGCTCTTCATATTTTAAAGCTTTGATTGAAATGCCGCGTTTAATAAATTTTGATTGAATAATATCGAGTGCTTGTTTTCTGCTATAATCATCTTTTGTATTGATAGTCAATAATTTATCTTTCTTATTAACATCAATTTCAGTTAAAGAATCTTTTAGATCATATCTTTGATGGATTTCTTTTGTGGCTTGATTGATAGCGTTATCAACTTCTTGAAAATCAATTTCGGAAACGATATCGAAAGAATGATTAGCTGCCATAAATTCTCCTTTATTAATTGTAATTTTAATTCAAAGTTAGTAATAATTTTTTAATGAAAAAAAATAAGTTTTTCTTTGAAAATTAATGTTTTAATTTATATATTATTTAGCAAAGGAATTTGGCTAAGTTGTTTCTCAATCTATTCTAGTGGGCACTGTGTTACTTATCACAGCATAATTAGGTAAAATATATTTAATATGGTTATAAAGAAATTTCGTTTATTGATCGTTCTTTCATTTATTTTTATGGGGAATTTATCAGCACAAAATTCTATTATGAAACTAGGTGATATATTATCTAATCACGGTTTTGAAAATATTAGAATAAAGGCAGAAGGTAGTATTTTATATATTTCTTATGAAAATCGTCTATATAGATTTGAAGCAAATGCACTAAATAATGCTACAAAACTTGTAGATGAAGTACTACAAGATTATAAGGAAATATATTATATTATTGTTAATCGGAATATTCCTCTTTCTGTTTTCAAATATGATGTTAATGAAAGAAGAATTGTAGACTTTATTTTTGATGTTGATGAGTACTGGAATAAAGTCAAAAATATTGAGCCAATTAACTCATCAAATTTGAAATTTGATTTGGTAGTAAAGCCGGATTTTAAGGGAGAGTTTGGAGATTATAGCAATCCTGTCCAAGCGCAATTTAATCTTCTTCCTGAAATTAATACTACTATTTTTACCGGGTTAAATTTTTCGTATGAAACAATAGTTCCTTTATATAATGAATTTTCAGTTATGGAAGATTCGGTTCGCCCCGGGATTATTTCACTTAGCCAATTTATTCGTTTACCAAATTCAGTTTTTTTATTAGGCTCTGTGGGATATTTTTCAAATAATCGATATGGTGTCGATTTTGAAGGAAAAAAGTATTATACTAACGGGGACTATTCTCTGGGTTTAAATTTTGGATATACCGGATATGCTCAATTGATGTTTGGAAAAGTATTTTATTCGGAACCATATTTATTTACGGGTAATGTTAGTACTGAATATCGAATACCGGAATATGATTTGACATTAGGAATAACAGGAGGAAAGTTTATTTATAAAGATTTGAGTTTAAGATTTGATGTTAATCGACAGTTTGGTGAAATTGAGATTGGCTTTTTTGCGATCTACTCCGAAGGAGGAAATTACAACGGAGGGTTCAATTTTGTAATACCACTGTTTCCATCAAAACATCTTAAACCGAATTTTGTAAGAATAAAAACATCAGAGAACTATAGATGGGAATATAGAGTAAGAGGGTTGATACCCGGACAAAGAGGGCGATCTTATAAAACGGGTAATTCAATTAACAGCTTGTTGGAAAAAACTAATCCAAGCTTTATAAAAAACTATTTCAAAAATTATATTAACTAAATACTAAGAAGAGGTGCTAAATGAAGAAATTGCATACTTTCAAGAGTTCTTTATTCATAACTTTCGCAGTTTTGTTGCTAACGTCATTTGTATTCTATAGCTGCGAAGGTTCAAGAGTAGGACCACAATTACCGGAAACACCGGCTCCAGATCCAACTCCATTTGTAATTGAAGGTTTTGTGAAAGACCTAGCGAATAACGCTGCCCTTGCAAATGTTGGGGTCGCAATTACAAAAAATGATGGCTCTAATCTCGTAACTGCTACAACAGACGCAAAGGGTATGTTTAGCGTACCGGTAGCAAGTTTCGCAGGTAATCCATCACAATTGTTTATTACTGCTACAACAAGTGGCTATGCGTTTGGTACTAGCTTAGCGACAATCGATTATGCAGGAAGAGCTGTTTCATTAGCTCCGATATTTCTCGCAAAGTTACAAGCTAAAGCGACAACGATTACAGCCGCTACCGGCGGTAATGCAGATGGTAATTCACAGCAAGCTTTAGGTAATCCGCAATTTAATGCCGCAATTCCAGCAGGCGCATTACCAGCAAATACAACAATTACAATCGCACCATTCACATTAGCTTCTACACCTCCAACACCACCTACACAAAATACATTCTCGGTTGGTTCGGCTGATTTTGGACCTGATGGAACTACATTCAATCAACCTGTTGCAATTACAATTCCTTTAGCTGTTAGACAGACTCCAGGTACAGTAATTTCTTTAAGATATTTTAATAGGAATACAGGTACTTGGTTCCAAGAAGGTAGTGCAACAGTACAAGCAGATGGTTTATCTGCAAAAGGAAATGTAACTCACTTTACACCTTGGGGTGTTTTATTGAATGTTAATTATTCTTCTTCAGTAACATCAGAAGTAAGAACTCCTGTTACATTAGCTAATCAAGATTATGAAAATGGTTTAGCACTTGTTACTAATCCAAATTTTGTAAATACATGGATTACTGAATTTATAGCTAAAAAAGAAGGTACAAAATTTAATGCAGGTTTAACATATACATTAAACTATTCAGTTCCTTCAAAACCAACAACAACTCCAGCAGGTATATGGGAATATGTAGAGCCATCATTGGTTAAAGTAACACAAACTAAAACCGGTGTTATCACAGTTGGTGGTTTTTCAGTAAGTGTACCTTTTACAATAGTAAAATTTGTACTTGAAGGAAACCGTTGGATAGACAGACATAATCAAGGCGGTAATTAATCTATTTTTATTTGCCGAGGTGAGAAACTTCGGCAAATTTATATACTGATTTTTTTTGTCAAATTAAATAATTAATCCCTCATTAAGGAGGAAATATGAAAAAAATAATGCCTATTATCGTACTTTTATTGGTTGCTGCGTTTGTTGTACCTGTAAAAGCACAGCTTGCTACAGATTCATGGGGATTAGGATTCGGATTTAAATATCCTAGATTGGTAAGTTCGAATACTGCTCCATCAAATACTAATTATGGTGCATACATATCTTTACAGAGAAATTTCTCTGAACATATCGCTTTAAGATTAGAAGGTGCTTATTCTCACATGGAAAGTCGATTTACTGACTTATTTAGAGTAGAGCAAACTACACTCTCGAATATAATAAGTGGTAACTTAGATTTTATGTACTATCTTGTTCCATGTGAGCCTGTTTCACCATATATATTTGTCGGTGGTGGTTTTGGTTATCATATGTTAGATAATTATGCAACGACTTACTTAAAAGATAAGGATATAGTTGGGAAGTTCAACGGCGGTTTTGGTGTTGAATGGACAGTTTCTCCTGAATGGAAAGTTGTTACCGAAGGTGCATATAACCTAACACTTAATTCTGAATTAGATGGTGCTATGGGTTTAGGAGAAATAAATGGTAAAGATACTTATTTTGCAGTGAATGCAGGTCTTCTATATTATTTCTCTCAAGGACCACAATCAAAATATTGCCAGCTCTATTCAGGAATTACTATCGAACAAGAAAAAGTTGATTATGATAGAATTGAAGAGATGGTAAAGAGACATATTCCTAAAGAAGTTGTCAAGGAAATTGTAGTTGAAAAACCGATGGCACAAGCTGCACGCAATGATAATTGGGTTTTAGTTGGTGTTAATTTTGATTTTGATAAAGCTACATTACGCCCGGAAGCATATCCAATACTTCTTCATGCAACAACTGTTATGCTTAATAACCCTGATTTGAAAGTTGAAATTCAAGGTCATACTGATAGCATAGGTTCAGAATCATATAACCAAAAATTATCTGAAAAGAGAGCAAATGCTGTTAAGAATTATTTATTAGCACGTGGAATTGCAGCTAGCCGTCTTTCAATAAAAGGATTAGGCGAATCTTCTCCTATGGCTGATAATAATACAGCTGACGGAAGAGCAATGAATAGAAGAATAGAATTTAAGACAAACTAAAATTCTTTCACTAGGAATAGAAATTAAAAAAGCCATCGAATAGATGGCTTTTTTTTGCTTTATAGTCGGGGTGGGGAGATTCGAACTCCCGACCTCTTCGTCCCGAACGAAGCACGCTAACCGGGCTGCGCTACACCCCGAATATTTTACAGTCTCTAAAATATAATATTTTCATTAATTCTTCCCCTTTTTAAAATTCTTTTCTTTACTTTTTTTATAATAAAAACTAACTTTGAATAATTAATAACCTTTAATTTTATCCGGAGAGATAGAAAAGGAAATGGAAAATATTATAAACCACAAATGGAGATAGACCTCAGCGGCGATTGCCCGACTGGGGATTTTTTTTATATGGAGATAAAAGCAACTGTAATTGATGCTGAAGGTCTTAAACGCACTATCACAAGACTTTCTCACGAAATCATTGAAAGTAATAAGGGTACAGAAAACCTTGTTCTAATAGGTATGAGAACAAGGGGTGAATTTATATGTAACCGAATTACAGAAAAAATTAATGAGATCGACAACTCGAATATCGTTCCTGGTGTTTTGGATGTAACTTTGTATCGGGATGATTTCAGAACCAGATTAAAACAGCCTGAAGTTTCTGTTACTAATATCACATTTGATATTAATGAAAAGAACGTTGTATTAATTGACGATGTGCTTTATACAGGAAGGACTGTAAGAGCCGCTCTTAATGCCCTTATGGATTTAGGAAGACCAAATAGTATACGTCTATGTGTTCTTGTCGATAGAGGGCACCGAGAACTCCCAATTAAGGCTGATTTTATCGGCAAAAATATTCCAACATCTATCGATGAAGAAGTAAAAGTGAAATTAATAGAGGAAGACGGTGAAGATGCCGTCTATTTAGTAAATGTACCATCAATTAAATAGAGAGAAATAAATGCCATTATCAAGCAGACATTTACTTGGGTTGAATGGAGTGCCAAGAGAAGATATAGAATTGATTTTAGATACCGCTATAACGTTTCGAGAAGTATTAGATAGACCAATCAAGAAAGTCCCGACTCTTCAAGGCAAAACAATTGTAAATCTATTTTATGAAAATTCTACTCGAACACGAATATCATTTGAATTAGCGCAGAAACGTCTTTCTGCAGATACAGTTAATTTTTCTACATCTACAAGCAGTACAAAAAAAGGGGAAACCTTTAAAGATACTGTAAGAAATATTGAAGCGATGAAATTAGATATGATTGTAGTGCGCCATGAATCGGCAGGTGTTCCTCTTTATTTAACGAAAATATCTAATGCCAATATAATTAATGCGGGTGATGGTCTTCATGAGCATCCTACTCAAGCCCTTCTTGATATGTATTCAATAAAGGAACGGCTAGGAAAAATTGAAGGACTAAAAGTTTGTATAGTTGGTGATGTTGCTCATAGCAGAGTGGCACTCTCGAATATTTTTGGATTAAAGACGATGGGTGCTCAAGTATCAGTTTGCGGTCCCGCTACTATGATGCCTTTAGGTATAGAGAAACTAGGAGTGAAAGTTTATCATGATATCAATAAGGCAATTGCTGAAAATGATGTTCTAAACATTCTGAGAATTCAGTTGGAAAGAAATGCCGGTTCTACTATTCCATCTACGCGAGAATACCATAATTATTATGGCGTTACAGCGGAGAGAATATCGAATTACAATAAAGAGATAGTTATTCTTCATCCCGGTCCAATTAATAGAGGTGTAGAGATAACTTCTGAAGTTGCTGATGGGCCATATCAAGTAATATTAGATCAAGTTACAAATGGAGTTGCCATTAGAATGGCTGTTTTATATTTATTAGGTACAATGCACTAAAAAAGGGTGGAAAATGCAAATTGTATTAAAAAATGTTTTATTGATAAATCCGGCTCAAAATTTAAATTCAAAATCAAGTTTATTAATTGAAGACGGAATAATTAAAAAAAATGGCGAATTAGACGATTCAGAAATAAAAAATAGTGAAGTCATTGATTGCGAAGGTAAGATTGCTGCACCTGGTTTATTTGATATGCACGTTCATTTGAGAGAGCCGGGAAGAGAAGATGAGGAAACTGTCCAAACAGGCAGTAATGCAGCGGCAGCGGGCGGTTTTACAGGCATAGCATGTATGCCAAATACAAGTCCCGATATTGATTCTGCTGAGACTGTACGTTTTATAATTGAAAAAGCGAAGAATCACATGGTGGATGTTTATCCTGTTGGAGCGGCAACACTTGGCAGAAAAGGAGAAGCACTAGCTCCTATTAATGAACTTGTAGAAGCCGGAATTGTTGCGGTTTCTGATGATGGTGTTGCAATTAAGAATGCATCGATTCTAAGAAGTGTTCTTGAATATTGTGGTATGTTTGATCTACCTGTGATCGAACATTGCGAAGACCCTACTTTAGCTAATGGAGCAATGAATGAAGGATTAAATTCTACACTATTAGGACTAAATGGAATACCAACTATTGCCGAAGACCTTATCGTTATGCGTGATATTATGATGTCTGAATTTACAGGAAGCAGAGTCCATATTGCTCATATCAGTTCTGCTAAATCAGTTGAGATGGTTCGTGAAGCAAAAAAGAAAGGTATTAAAGTAACAGCTGAAGTAGCCCCTCATCATTTCACTTTTACAGACGATCAGATAAAATCGTATGATACTAATTATAAAATGAATCCCCCTTTAAGAACTAAAAATGATTTAGACGAGATAATTAAAGGTCTTAAAGATGGTACTATCGATTGTATCGCTAGTGATCACGCTCCGCATTCAATTGAAGAAAAAGAGATGGAATTTATTTATGCCCCTAATGGTATTCTTGGATTGGAGACTCAATTAGGAATAGCTCTTTCTGAATTAGTTCATAAAAAAGTATTATCTATTGAACAGCTAATTGAAAAATTATCTATCAATCCGAGAAAAATTCTTAATCTTCCCATTCCTAAGTTTGAAGTTGGGGAAGCTGCAAATCTAACTATTATTGATCCTGATTTTGTTTGGACTGTCGATCATTCCCAGTTCAAATCGAAATCAAAAAATTCCCCCTACGATAAGCGATTATTAACCGGGAAATCGATAGCCGTGATTAATAACAAAAAAATGTATATAAACGGAAAATTTAGTAATATCTAACTGTCCAAAAAATTACACACTGTTCATATTTAATTATGAACAGTGTCGTTATTTATCTTACGATAAGTTTGATTTTAACTCAAAAAGCGATAATAACGGCTGGCATATCATTTGATTAATAATAGTAGAATTAATTGATAAGGGGGTTTAAAATGAAATCCATATTAAGAATACTATTTATAGCAGCTTTGCCAATTGCTTTTATTGGCTGCAATGAATTTGGAGGCGGTTATGATGACTATGCACCTGCACCACCAGAAAACGTTACAACAGTAACCGGTGATAACCGTGTAGATATTTTTTGGGATCATAATCGTGAAAGCGACCTTGCCGGATATAATGTCTATTATAGTTATAGTTATAATGGAACCTACGAATTATTGGGCAGCACAAAGAATAATTCATATATAGATTATGGTGCTAATAATGGTGAGACCTATTATTACGGTGTTGCCGCTTATGATTATAATGGGAATGAAAGTGAATTAAGTTATGATGAAGTATATAGCACACCACGTCCTGAAGGGTTTAATAGAGCTATATACGATTATTTGAAATTCCCTAATAACAGTGGATTCTATTTTGCGGACGAAGAAGTTGTTCCTTATGATAGTGATTTGAGCGATTTTTTCTTTGAAAATTATAATGGCACATTTTATTTGAATGTTTGGAAAGATTCAGATATTCGTGATATGGGTTCTACTTATGATATTTATGATATTAAATATGCACCAACAAGTGGCTGGGCTCCTTTATACGATGGTGATAATGTAAAATATGAAGAAGCAAAAATTGGTCATACTTATGTAGTCTGGACAGTTGATAATCATTTTGCAAAAATTAGAATCAAACAAATAACTCAAGAAAGAATGGTTTTTGATTGGGCTTATCAATCAATAGAAGGAAATAGAGAACTTAAGCGAGAAGTAATTGAGAAATATAGACCTAAAGATGGTAAGATAAATAAGACATATAAATAAAAAATATTTAGGTCCCTTTGCAAAAGCATACCTAAGTGGTATGCTTTTTTATTATTATTTAGTAACTTAAAAAAATGAATTGATTTGAATATGCGAAAATTATTAATCCTAATACTAATAGTTGTTTTTCATTCTGAGGCATTGCCACAAGATAGAAAAATTAATGAGGTACAAAAAATCTTCATAAAAATTGAAGATGGATTAAATAACGGCAATACCGATAAATTTTCTAATTATTTCGGGGATAAGACATATTTAAGTCTATCAAATTCAGTTTCCGGTTATTACAGTCAGAACCAAGCTTTTTATATTCTTAAAGATTTTTTTTCTGTTAATAAACCGATTGGATTTAAGATTAGTAATCAAATCATAGAAGGTAATTCTCCATTCGCCTCAGGCACTTTGAAGTACGTTACTAAGGGTATCCGGACTTCAGCTTCTGTTTTTATTTCATTAAAACAAATTAATTCCGATTGGGTAGTAACTCAAATAACTATTAATTAGATGAGAAAACTTTTTAATACACCAAATAAAAAGGGATTCATCCTTTTTGCCTTAATAGCCATTTTGATGTTTTCTTTTTTTATAGAACCTCCTATAAAAAACTATATAAAAACAAATTGGGATAAAATCCTAAAATCAAAAACGGAGAATATAGAATCAAACATTCGAGACGAGATCTCAAGTTTAGAAATAAAATTAAAAAGTATTTTAAGTGATGTAAAGGATTTAAATCCAAGTTTAGCTAATTCATTTATTTCATTAGAATTTTATGATAATAACAATAGATTAGTCAAATGGGTAAATAATAAAATACATGGTGATTCATTATTCGAACCTTTGAGTAGAGGTTTATTTAATTCTTCGGATAAACGTATTATTTATTTCTCTTCTTATGATTCAATTTTTATAGATAATAATTATTACAAAATTATAGCTTCAATACCGGTAGAAAAAAAATATCAATTCAAAGGTATTTATTATGAAAACAATAATTTAAGTGAAAAATTAAGCAGGGAAGAAGGAGTAAATGTTTCGATTGATTTTTCGTTAAATGCAAATTTAGAATCTGATGGAAGGATTTATTCATTTGTTTATTATAATGAGGCAAATAATCCGGTCTGTACTTTTAGCTTCGAAAAACCGTTCTTAGATATTGAATTAGAATTTGTCTCATCTTTCATTGAAACTATCAGAATAGCAATCACATTTATTCTTTTACTATTTGTATTTTATGGGTATAGAGATTTATACTTCAGGGAGAATTCCGAAGCTAAAAAATTATTTTATTTATTCATTATACTTGTTATTCTTAGAATAGTACTATATGTATTAGAAATACCTTCAATTTTTATCGATTCAACAATTACAGATCCTGTAAATTTTTCTTCCAAATTCGGTTATGGATTAGCAAGCACGCCGTTGGAGTTATTTCTTACTCTATTATTTTTCACCTACTTTATCTACCGTGTATTTAAAATTGTAATAGAGAATTATTTATCGCCAAAGTATGAAGTTAAAATAATCAGAAACTATTATAGTATAATTAGAATATCTGTAATCATTATTTCTTTATTGTTAATACTAATTTCACTTAGAGGATTAGGGGCATCTGTCAAAAGCATAATCTTTGATTCGAGCATAAGATATTTCAAAGATTTTTCTTTAATACCAAATTTTCCACAATTAGTAATGTTAATAAATTTATTAATGTTAGGGTTTTCAATATTCTTTTTCTCAGTATCGATAATTACATTGTCATTAAGATATATAAAGCGGGAATGGAATAGCAATTACTTCCTATGGGGATATTTTATAACATTTCAAATAATTGGCGGATTGTATGATTTTATCCAACGAGATCCGCAAGGCAATTATTTTATTAGATTCATATTCATCTCCTTATCCTTTTTGCTATCAATATTTATTATTAATAAAAAAGAGGTAATAAAAACCACATATTTATATATCGGTTTTTCGGCTTCAATTATTACCGTGAGTTTGTTAGGATATTATAATTCACTTCTTGAAAAAGAATCACTAAAGGTAACAGTTCAGCAATACTTTGATAAGGATGAAAGCATTACGGAATTTTTTGTTTTCAAAACTATTCAAGATATTAAAACAAATATATTTGAGAAAAATGACATAAGTAATATAGAAGATTTTAGTCCAATTGCATTTAATTTTTGGAGTAAAAGTTTTCTATATTCGGAAAATATTCCTAGTAGTATCTATTTTTATGATTCCACGGGATTTTATATAGGAGGATTTTCGATAATCCCTGAATCGAAAGATACAAATAGAATTATGATGAAGAGTATTACTGAAGAGATTTATATCAGTAAAGAGATATCTCCTTTCACAACTAATCAATTAATAACCGGCATCACAAAAGTTGCGACAAAGAATAAAACGACTCTTTTTGTACAAATTGAAGCCTACTATCAATTATCGAATTTATTAAATAATCCTTTCCCCGAATTTTTAAAAATCAAACAAAACGGAATCCTTTCGGCTCCAGATTCTAAACGATTACATGTTCTTGAAATAGCGGATTCAACTTTAGAAAGTTCCATTGGTGATAATATTTTTGGGGAGAATGATATTCGAGATATTACTTCTTCCCAATTTAATGAATTTAATGAGGCGTGGAGTGAATTAAAAACAAACTCTAAAGAGTTTACATTTTTCGTTCAGAAAGATAAGTATCATAATCATTATATCGCTGCGGGATTAGAAATTCGTGATATATCACTTCAGCTATTTGATTTTTTCAAAGTCTTCTTAGTGCATGCTTTATTACTGTCTTTAATTTTTATTTTTACTGCCTTAGTACTGAACCGAAATAAAATTAGTCAATTATTCACATTCAAAATAAACTTAACAATAGCATTTTTAATTATCTCAATAATTCCATTACTTGTAATGGCAATATATTTTAGAAGTGTAACAGAAGAGAAAAATCGTGAATTAGTTATATATAAATTAAGTAAAAGAGCCGATCAGGTATTTAAGTATTTAGACAATTATTATAATAGCTCATCAGCTAACTTTACGATAATAAACGCAAAGGCGAAATCAGATTTAGGAATTAATTTTAATATTTATAAAGACTCTAAGTTAGTTTATTCTGCAAATCCAAACTACTATCATTCGGGTGTACTACCTTCTAATCTAAATTCAACAATTTATTATGAATTGATTGGGAATAGGAGAAATGAAATTCTTGTAAATAATATGATTGAGAATTACAATTACCGATCATATTATGTTCGTTATAATCTTCAAGGCGAGGAATTGATTTTTGAAGTCAACGACCTATTCAATGCCATCACTGTTCCTTATTCTGATATTGAAATGGATATATTTTTATTCAGTAGTTATTCATTGGCAGTAATATTAATAATAATTCTAAGTACATTCTTAGCGAGGCAGATCTCCAATCCAATTAACAAATTGGTGAGTGCAACAAAGGGTTTGGCGGCAGGTGATTTCAGTGTTCATGTAGATTATGACCGGAATAATGAGTTAAAGGATTTAATAAATGGATTTAATCAAATGGTCAAAGACTTGCAAGATAGTCAAAAAAAATTGTCACAATATGAAAGAGAAACGGCGTGGAAAGAGATGGCCCGTCAAGTAGCCCATGAAATCAAGAATCCTCTAACTCCTATGAAACTTTCTGTTCAGCAATTAGTGGTAAGCTATGAGGAAAAATCACCTAAGTTCGACTCTATATTCAATAAGGTTACTACAATAATCCTTAATCAAATTGAGATACTTAAAAATATTGCGTCCGAGTTTTCAAACTTTGCTAGAATGCCTCTTTATCAGCTAGACGAAATAGACTTAAACAAAATAATAAACAATGCGATTGATTTATTCTCAGAATCAAAAATATCGATATCTTTCGAGGAGAATAAATTAATAAGCGTTAAAGCGGATACACAAGAATTAACCAGAATATTTGTAAACCTAATTCGTAATTCAATCGAATCAGGTGCTACCAGTATCTCTATAAAAGGTAGTAATACAAATGAGTTAATTGAAATACTAATTCAAGATAATGGTAATGGAATTAGTAAAACGATATCTTCAAAAATATTTGATGAAAATTTTTCAACGAAATCATCAGGAATGGGACTTGGTTTATATATGGCGAAGAATTATTTGAAAAATCTCAGAGGAGATATTATAATAGAAGAAACATCAATAAATGGAACAACATTTAAAATTACAATTCCGGTGAATTAATTATGCAAATTATTACACCTTATCAAGTGCAAGCATTAAATATTGAGAAGCATATTTCGCTTGTTGCAAATGCCGGCTCAGGTAAAACTTTTGTTCTTGCTAAACGTTTTGTCGAAATATTCTTAAAACAAGATATACAAATTGAAGATATCATAGCGATTACCTTTACAGATAAAGCTGCAAAGGAGCTTTATAAAAAAATATCTGAAGAAATTAGTGAAAGATTAACTGAAGCGAATGATGATTTTGAAAAATTAGATCAATTAAGAAGGCAATTGCCTTCGGCTAATATATCTACAATTCATTCTTTTTGTTCGAGAGTATTAAAGAATTTTGCACCGGAAGCCGGAATTGATGTAAATTTTTCTCTGCTTAACGGATCCGAAATGGATGAGCTTTTTGAATTAACTGTCGATGAATATATATCAAAAAATCTTGTTGGTTCTGAGATATCTGAAGACCTTAAATTGCTTATCAGAATTATCGGATCAAAGGATAATTTAACTGCACAGATAAAAAAAATATTTGATAAACGCGATACAATGATTCTACTCTCAAATGAATTATATATATACGATTATAAAACAGTTTCGGAAATTATTAAAGATCGCTTTATTCATCAATTCAAATCTGTTTTTAAAAATGATCTAAATGCACTATTTGATTCAATTAAAGAAATTAATAATCAAGTATTAATAGCAGATAGTAAAAATATAGTGGCTCTTAAAATAAGCGCACTTTTAAGCAAAAAAACTGAACAAGATTTTATAGAAGATTTGTCACTTCTTTTCGAGGTATTAGAAGCCTTTGTAGTAAAAGCAGGCACGATTAGAAAATCCGGGTATTTGAGCAAAGTAAAAGGATTTGATTTAACCCCTCACGTAAATATTGAAAGTTCAATACAAGATCTATTGGATTCAAAACTCAACAGGGAATCCTTTGAACTATTGCAATTCTCGGCGAAATTTGGAATAACAGTATCTAAGATTGTCAGAAAAATTTTCGACCTTTATCAAACGAAAAAAAGAAAGAAATCTCTTTTAGATTATGAAGATTTATTACTCTTCACAAAAGAGCTTTTTGCAAAAGAAGAAGTTTTATCAATGCTTAAAGAAAAATATAAATTTATAATGATTGATGAATATCAAGATACAAATGACATCCAGTATCAAATATTTGTTCCATTACTTGACGAATTAAAAAGAGGTAATTTATTTGTTGTAGGTGATGAAAAGCAGAGTATCTATATGTTTAGGAATGCAGATCTTTCTGTATTTCGAAAAACAAATGAATTAATAAAAAGTAAGAATGAAAAAGAAAGTATTCTCACTCTTCCTCATAGTTTTCGGCTTTATCCGGCAATAGCAGGATTCACTAATAAATTATTTTCATGTCTTTTCTTTAGCCCAAATCCCGAATATAACGAAGTTGCTTATGAATCATTGATATGTACTAAACCGGTTAATGATTTGGGAGAAATTCAGTTGCTTATTGAAAAAAAAAATGAAAATTCCATGGATGACGATTCTGAAGAACAAATTCAAGAAAATAAAGAGGAGCAGCTAAATCAATATGAATTAGTAGCTTTAAAGATAATAGAACTAATAAACAGCACGCCTGAAGTAGATAGAATAAAACTATCTGAAATCGCAATTTTATCCCGGAAAAGAAGTGCTTTCGAGCCAATAGAATCAGCACTTATAAAGCATAAAATCTCTTATCAAATCGTTAAAGGAACCGGATTCTATCAGAAGCAGGTCGTTTATGATCTTTATAACTATTTTGCATTTTTACTTAATCAGTCAGACGATATTGCGCTGATTGGAGTACTCAAAAGTCCCTTTTTTAATTTTAAGGATATTGATTTATTAGAGATTGTCTCTTATGCCGGAAGTAATATTTTTGAAAAACTAAAAAACTATTCTTTAGCGGACGATACCAAAAAATCTACTGTAAATAAATTAAAAAGTAGTATTTCTAAGGTTAATGAATTGAGTATTCATGAGCTAATGATGGATATAGTTTTGGATTCCGATTATTTAGCGATAATATCTTCAAGGGAACAGTCACAGCAAGATCTCGCCAATATTAATAAGTTAATTCAAAAATCGAGAGATTATACCAATCTTGGTTTTAAAACAATTTATGATTATGTCCAGTTTTTGAAGGAATCAATAACTAAAATTGATGATGAAGGACAGGGTGAAGTTGAATTAGATAAAGAAAAAGTTAGCATAATGACTATCCATAGTTCTAAGGGATTAGAATTTAAGGCAGTATTTGTTGTGGAATGTGAATCAAGTTTTATTAATACTAATGATAATAGAAAAGGAGTTATTGATATTGCTTCCAATTTTGGATATATGTCCCACCTGCCTAAAAGAGGAAATTATTTTGATGGTTTTGAAAGACCGCCACAATTATGTTTAAGCGACTTTATTCAAAAAAAGAAAGAGATTGCTGAAGCAAAAAGATTATTTTATGTAGCTGTTACTCGAGCAATGAAATATTTATATCTAACCGCAAACGATAATAAAAATAGCTCCACATCATTTCTCGGATTATTAAAAGAAACTTTTGATTTGGAAGGGAGAGACATTATTAATATTGATAGCGAATTAGATTTTATGTTTATGAATGAGAATGAAGAATATTATATAGAAAAACATGCGATCTCCTTCTCAATTCCAATTATAAACACGATCGAAAAGCAAGAATTGAAGAAAACTAACGATATAAAAGAGAAAAAGAATTTGTTTATTGATAAGGATTTAAGTTCGGATGAATATCCTAAAAATGAATTTTATTCAGCCACAAAGATCGCAGTTTTTTCTCAATGTCCCATAAAATACCATTTAATCTACGATCTCGGATTTAATAAAATAAATGAAATATTTCAAAAGACAGATTTTCAATATGAATTTAAGGATAGAGAAGATGATGAATTTTTGATTCCTTCTGATATGAGAGGAAGAATTATTCATAAAATATTAGAGCTAAATATAACCACTGAATCTTTACGAGATGTAATCAAAGCGGAAATTCAAAATGAGTTAATTGATCATCCAAATGCATTAATTGACATATCAATTGAACAAATTTTTTCAACAATTATGAATTATTATTCTTCATCAGTTTATCAGGAGATAAATTCTTTTGTGCTTTTCAAAAACGAATATGAGCTGTATTATAAATTTTACGAAGATTATTTATATGGTGTAATTGATAAGGTTATAGTTGATGAAAATGAAAAGGTTATTCATATAATAGATTACAAAACAGATAAATTGAATTATCCGATGCAAGCGGAAGAGAAATTTCAGAACTACCTTGTACAACTTTATTTTTATGCTTTTTTATTGAGCAAGAAATATGAGGGATATACAAAATTTAAATTAAGAATAGTATTTGTTGAAAAACCTGAATTGGAGTTTATCCATGAAGTAGATTCAAAGGGATTAAATAAATTTAGCAGCTACCTTGAAGAAGTAATAAAAAAAATAAAATTCAAAGAAGTTAATCAAGAGAAAGGGCACTGTTCTAAATGTCATTTTTATACGCATGATAAATGTATTATGGATAAATAGAATTGAAGTTACTGCGGAATTGGTTCCGCAGTAACTAAAATATACTTAACTAACCTTAACCTCTTCTTTCGCATCAATCCTATCGACAACAATTTTGTAGATAAATAAAGCAACGGCAGCAACAAATCCAATCGCCATAAAGTAATACCAAATTACATGGGCATCAGAATAATAAGCGGCTTTTTGAATTTCTGTTATTCCGGCAGGCAGAGTATTGGGATCAGGGCAGTAAGCATCTAATAAGTAACCTGACATAATAAATCCGGCTAATGCCGAAAAGAATGAATGTAGATGACTAAAGCCAAGATAAAGCCCTTCCTCACCCTTAGGTGCTTGCAGAGAGAAATACTCTAAGAATCGGGGAGATATAAAGCACTCCGCTAAACCTTGAATTCCAATACCTATTATCATCATCAATGTTAGTTGATGCATATCAAAAAATCCAAAAAACGAAACTAATTCTCCACTTGATATTTGACCAGGTTGACTCAATGACATAGCAAGAGCTGAAAAAGGCATCAATATCATACCAATTAGCATTGAAGAAACCGCTTTAAATTTTCTCATTAATTGAGTGATAAGAACTACAAACATAACAACAATTAATGGATTTACATTTGCAAGCCATTCAGGCTTCGCTTCAGGTCCTATTAGTCTTATTACATATTTTGGCATCGTTGCATAAAGCTGATGCTGAATAATCCAAAAACCGGTTACAATTAATATTAAGATTATTAATCGTGGAGAAGAAAATATTCTTTTTAAGGCAGCAAATACTTCAGTAAGAGATTTTGTTTCACGTTTCTTTTCAAAATTCTTAAACATGAAAATTGCGAAAATAAGTGCAACTAGTGACATAGCAGAGGAAAAGAAATTTACATATTCAAGCCCAACACCTTGACGGATGTAAGGTACAAATGTTTTACCACTAAATGAACCGATATTTACAATCCAATAAAATAACGAATATCCTCGTGCTCGATTTATTTCGTTTGTTGTTTTTGCAACTGTTGCCGTAATTAATGGTTTTATAAAAGAGCCACCAATTAAGACAATAACGAGGAAAAAGATAACTAATGCTTTCGAATGCCAAACACCAAGAAGAAAATATCCAATGGTGAGTAGGGTAAAAGCTAAGATCAAACCATTTCTAAAACCAATTTTATCAGAGATTGCTCCAACAAACGGCGGCAAAAAATAAAGCAATGCAAAGAAAACTCCGGCAACTACACCGGTCTCTTTATCTGAAAAACCCACTATATCAGTTAAATAAAGCGTTAATACAATAAAAAATCCATAGTAAGCCGCTCGTTCGCAAAGCTCCATAAAATTCGCGAACCAAAATTCTTTCGGGAATTTCCAAGTAGTTCCTGTTGGTGAAGTCATATTCCTACCATCTAATTAATGAGATTTAGCAAAGATATAAAAATCTATCTAATTTAAAAATCTAATTGATATCAATCATAAAGAAATCTATTTTACAACCGCATTTAATGAGGAATTTATGAAAATATATACCAAAGAAGAATTAAATAACTATTATCAATCCTTAACCTATGATGATATCACATTAGTACCGGAAGAAATTTCGATAGTAAGAAGCAGAGCTGATATTAATATTAAAACTTCATTTCTGGATGAGGTTTTGACTACTCCAATTATCTCAAGCCCCATGGATACAGTTTCGGGTTTAGCTATGGTCTCCGAATTAACTAATTTAGGTGCAATTGGAATTGTCAATAGATTTGATTCTTCCCTATCATCATTATTTGGAGGTGAGAATTATTCTAATGTAAAAGCTGTTTCTATAAGTTTAACTGCTGATGATAAATTGATTGAAAAAATAGCAGAACGAAATTTTATTGTTTGTATTGATACAGCGAATGCAAATAATAAGTATGTTTTAGAAAAATGCGAAGATATTAAAAAGAAATATAATTTGAGAGTGATTGTAGGAAATATTGCTAACGGAATTACATTAAGACAGCTAGTAGATTCGGGTGCTGATGCTGTAAGAGTCGGAATTGGAGGTGGTAGTGTGTGTACGACTTCTATTCAAACCGGTATTGGCATCGGACAAGTTTCGTCTGTGCTCGATACATACTTTGCAAGAGAGAATGGAAAAATGAAAATATCGATTATTGCTGATGGGGGAGTAAAAAGTCCTGGTGATGTTATTAAAGCATTGGCTCTCGGTGCTGATATTGTAATGCTCGGAAGAATGCTTGCCGGCACAAAAGAAACACCCGGTGAGGTAATTAAATACAATGACCAATTATGGAAAAAATATAGAGGTAGTGCTTCTTTCGGAGTTAAAATGAAAGGAGAGTTTATTGAAGGGGAAGAAACAATGGTCCCTTATAAAGGTCCGGTAAAAAACATTGTTAATGGAATTTCGGATGGATTAAAAAGCGCAATGAGTTATATGAATTGCAGTAGAGTAGAAGAACTTAGTACCAAATCTAAATTCACAATTCTTAGCAATAGTTCTTATTTAGAACGTCTTCCCAAAAAATAGAAATAGATTATAATTTAGTTAATCTTAATCTCAGAGAATTTGAGACCACTGAAACGGAGCTTAGTGACATTGCTAATGCTCCTATCATTGGATTTAAGAATCCAAGAGCTGCCAATGGAATCCCAATCACATTATAAACAAAAGCCCAAAATAGATTTTGTTGAATAATTTTTATTGTTTTATTTGAGATTTTTATTGCGTTTACTACATTTATTAGATTGTCATTTATAATTGCAATATCGGAAGATTCAATAGCAATATCAGTCCCTGATGCTAATGAAATGCCTAGATTAGCTTTCGCAAGTGCAGGTGCATCATTAATTCCATCACCTGTAAAGCCAACAAATTTACCTTTTTTTTGAAGCTCTGTAATTATATCAGATTTGTCATTTGGCAATAGTTCAGAACGATAGTCGTCCATTCCTAATTCATTTGCTATCCTTTTTGCAGAAGAATTATTATCACCTGTAAGCATTATTGTTTTTATGCTAAGCTTATTAAGTGCGGTAATAGTTTCCTTAGCATCTTCTTTAATTTCATCATCGATATGAAAAATAGCAGCCAATTCATTCTCAATTACTGTAATAATAGATGTTCTGGAATTATCATTAATTTCTAAATTTAATTCCGGCAAATGTTTTTTAATAAATTTACTATTCCCGATAATTACATTTTTTTTATCTACAATTCCTTTTATACCGAAACCGGGAAATGATTCAAACTGCTCAGGTTCAATAGGAATGACATTTTGTTTTTTAGAATATTCTACTAATGCCTTTGCAAGAGGATGTTCGGATTTTGATTCCAATGATGCAGCAATAAGTAATACTTCTTCATCATTCATATAGTTATTAAATTCTACTACAAATGGTTTGCCTTTAGTAAGCGTGCCGGTTTTATCAAAAAGCATAGTATCGATTTTATGAGCCCATTCTAAAATTTCACTATTTTTAATTAGAATCCCTTTTGAAGCACCTAATCCTGTTCCGACAATAATAGCAGTGGGTGTGGCTAATCCTAATGCACAAGGGCAGGCTATGATTAATACAGCAACTGAATTTGTTAGTGCAAGTATAAAAGAATTATCACCTCCTAAGAAGTACCAACCAAGAAAAGTCATTATAGCAAATAGAATCACAACAGGAACAAATACTCCCGAAATTTTATCGGCTAATTTTTGAATTGGAGCTTTGGATGCTTGCGCACCTTCTACAAGTTTTATTATCTGTCCCAATAATGAATTATCGCCTGTTTCCGTTACACGATAATTGAATGTGCCAAATTTATTTATAGTACCGCCGAAGACTTTCTTGTCAATTCCTTTCTCAACAGGAATGCTTTCGCCTGTAATCATAGACTCATCTAATGTTGATATACCGCTAGTAATAGTTCCATCTGATGGTACTTTAGTTCCGGGTTTTACAATTACAATATGATCTTTTCTTAATTCGCTTATTGGAATTTCTATTTCTTTACCATTCTCGATAATCAAAGCGGTTTCGGGACGCAGTTCTAAAAGCTTTGCAATGGCACTATTTGTTTTTCGTTTTGCTCTATGCTCTAATAATTTCCCCATTAAAATAAGAGTGATTATTACAGCCGCTGTTTCAAAATAAACATGCAGAATTTCGTCTGGATTGTGTGAAATTAAAGAAGGAAACAATACTGTGATTAAGCTGTATATATAAGCTGCAGCGGTACCGATAGCTACAAGTGAATTCATATCAGCAGAAAAATGAATCAGATTTTTAGCAAATGATTTAAAAAATCTTTTGCCTGGAATAAACATCACAGGGGTAGTAAGTATTAAGAGGATTTTCTGTGTATCATAAACATTAAGAATCCAAATATTCTGAAACCACTTATAATCGATTAACATACTTATTATAAATATCGGAATCGCAAAAATCAGAGCAATTATAAAATCGCTTTTTATTTCTTTGTAATATTCATCATTACTTTTCTCATAAATTTTAAAACCAGCATCTTTTTTATTTAGAATAGATAAATCAATATCGTAACCATATTGCGAGAGTGAGTCAGCTAATGGTTTTATAATCTCGGTAGGGGTATCGGAATCAAAACTTAAGGTTTCATTTGCAAGATTTACAGAAATGTTTTTAATTCCTTCAATCTTGCCTGTGATTTTTTCAACTCTTGTAACGCAGCTTGCACATGTCATCCCCTTAACGGGGAGAATAATTTTTTCCATTTTTTATAATACTTTCAAATAATTACTTTATATCCTGCTTCTTCAATAGCATTCTTAATTAAATCTTCGGAGGATATTGATTCATCAAAAGTTACTTCTGCTTTACCGATTGAAACTTTTGAGTTTACCAAGTTGAGTTTTGCTAATTCAATTTCTACTGCCTTGATGCAATGCATGCAGGACATACCTTCTATTGTGAATTCTTTTGTGGTCATTTTTTTCTTTCTAAATATTAAAAAAATATTTCACTATAAATTTAGATGTTAATAATATAAAAAAGATTCTATTTTTTATCGTCAGCATCTAAAGTAAAAAATTCATCATCATCTTCGCCATCATATTTTTTAATTACATCATCACCGAGTGACTGATATTTTATACTTTCTTTAGATGAAGATTTTTCCTTGGTACTATTAGGATTAGGAATAATTGGAGGTCGGGAATTGCTATCGTTAACGCTTGTATCTTCGCGTTTTAATTGTTTAATAATTCTAATTCTTTCTTCATTAGGTCTCTCTTCGTAATATTCCTTTCTAGTTGCGGGAGGAGAATTTCTTGGAACCCCTCTTTCTCGTTTTTCATCATTCCGATAATCCCTTTCATCAGGGCGTTGGGAAGGATCATCGTATCGATTTCTGCGATTTACAAGGTCATCACGGCGTTGTGGAGGTGGTTCATTTCTATATTGGCGGTTATCATTTCTCTTTTGTGTGTCATCGCGTCTATTTTTAGACTTTCTTTTAGGTGGATCATCTCTTCTTGGCTGAGAATTGCTTCTTTGCGAGCTTGGCTCTTGGTATGCTTTCTGCTGATTCCTAATCATTTTTGTGATTCGCGCAGGCATAGCTTTTTTGCGTTCTGCTTCTATTATCTCTGTATGCTCTTTCGCTTTAGGCTGACCCTTAGTCCGTACCTTAAATGAAATATAAGAGATAATTATTGTTAATGCCCCTAAGACAGTAACTATCGTAAGTGCTGTATATACTAATGGTACTAATTCCATAAAACAAAGATACTAAATCATATTCAAAAATCTAAATATCAGTTCTCTGATTTTTCTAATACTTATTCGGAATAGAATGTTAATAATTTGTCTTCGGAATAGTCACTTGAATAAAATTTTGGATTTACTTTAGTTTTATTCAGCACTTGAATGTTTGAGCGATACATTCTGTTCTTATCATACATTTCTATTTTGCTAATAGAAAGATTTTGCTTTATAGTATTATGATTTTTTTGATAAAAATCTTCATAGTCTCCATTTCCATTTCGATAGCTTCTATCTGATTGATAGGCTAATTGAGGATTAGGCACATGATAATTGTTATATGCCGGTTGGGGAACGGGTTTAGTATAATAATTTGGTAATGAGGACTGTTTAATAGGTTTTGATTCTGGTGTACCTTTAATTTTAAACGAAAAATAAGATATAATTACTGCCATAAATAGCAGTCCTCCAACAACCATTAAACTTGTATAAACTATCGGTAGCAATGACATAATATCCTCCTTTTTTCGATTACTTTAATAAATACAATAACCATACCAAGTGAAAATCTTTAGAATCTAAACAAAAAGAAACAATAATAAGAATTTTAAGGTCTCAATCTGATACATCACGAGAGAAATGTACTAAATTGAAAAAAATATAGAATATTTGATTTTTTTTTGATTTTATGTATCTTTAAAATCTTTGTAAATATTTCTTTTATAATGACTTAACTAATTCATGGTGATTTGATGACCAAAGCAGATATTGTTGAAAAGGTAGCCGACGGAACCGGTTTAACGAAATTAGAGACCGAAGCAATTGTCGAAGGTTTTCTTAATACGGTGATCCAAGCACTTATGGAAGGCAATGGAATTGAGATTCGCGGATTCGGTAGCTATAAAGTAAAAAAGAAAAAAGGAAGATATGCACGTAATCCACGAACCGGCGAACAAGTATTTGTCGAAGAGCATTATGTGCCTGTATTTAAGTTTTCCAAGGATTTTAAAATTGCCGTTGATAGCGGTATGAAAGTTAATAACAAAACTGAAGAGTGATAATGAAACAAGAAAGTATATATTGTTCCAAATGTGGAACGGAGAATATTCCGGAAGATAATTACTGCAGTAAATGCGGTACACAATTAAAGAAAAATAAATCAAATCAAACGAGAAGCCAAAAGTCTGAAGTTGAATCAGCAAAAAAAATGCCGATAACGACCATTCTTTATTCAGCCGCTGCTCTTTTAGTAATCGGATTTATCGTACTTTACAGTGCCGGTATTTTTGAATCTGCTTCCGCTCCGGTTGTCAATGATACTCAAAACTTTGATGACGTTCATAAAGGTATGGGAGTAGATCTTAAGAGTATTGAAAGAATTAACTTATTGGAAGGTATTGTAAAAAATAATCCTACTGATAAAAATACTATTGCTGAGTTAGCACATTTATTAAATGATTCCGGGTTCAAAGAAAAAGCAATAGAAAAATACAAACAATATTTAGAGCTGGACCCTAAAAATGCAGATATGGTTGTAGATATGGGAGTCTGCTATTTTGAATTAGGAAGGGATGCAGAAACGGCAAAGAATATGGATGAAACTAAAAAATATTACGATTTAGCAATAAGTAATTTTATGGATGCTTTAAAAATTACACCTAAACATCAGATTGCACATTATAATCTCGGCATTGTAAATATGTCCTCAGGAAAATTTGATGAAGCTAAAGAATGGTGGAAGAAAACAGTAGAAATTAATCCAAACGCAGAAGTAGCTAAGAATGCAAAAGAATTATTAGAATCACATTAAGGAGGGATGAAAAATGCCTTGCGGTAGAAAAAGAAAACGCCATAAAATGGCAACGCACAAAAGAAAAAAAAGACTTCGTAAGAATCGTCATAAAAAGAAAATTAGATAGTCTTTAGTTTTTTTTAAGCCACCATAGCTCAGCTGGTAGAGCAACGCATTCGTAATGCGTAGGTCGGGAGTTCGAATCTCCCTAGTGGCTCTATATCCATTCCTAAATTTTTTACTTTACTTTTCTTTTGCAATTAACGATTTTGCATTCATACCTTTAAACTAAAATAGTGCATTCTCATCAATGGAAAACAATACTCGATTCTGGCTAAATAAAACGCAGCTTATTTTTTGGATTGCGTTTATGAGTGTTGTTTTTTCAGTTGCAGGGTTTCTCTTTTATAAAAATGAAGAGAAAAAATTAATCCTTGAAAAGCAAAATGAAATAAAAACAGTTTCCCTCCTAAAAATTAAACAGATATCTCATTGGTATAAAGATGAATTACATGATGCTTCTGTAATATCAAAAAGTACTTTTTTAGCAAGTCTTATTGAAGAAAGAAAAGACTCCCAATTTAAATCTCCATTTTTTAAATTATATTTAAATTCAAAAAAATTAGAACACGACTATGATGAAGTGATTTTATCCTCGGTTGACTCGAAAGAATTTGTAAGCAGCAATATAAGAGATTCATTGCCAGCAATTGTAAAAATGAAAATAAAAGAGTCAGTAGTGAGTGGTAATGAAGTCTGTACTGATATTTATAAACAAAACGACTCATTAAAAATTGATTTTATTTCTCCTATAAGAAAATCCTCAGATGGGAAAATAATTGCTGTTTTAATTTTTAGATTCGATCCTAATGAACATTTATTTCCATTTGTTACAAGCCTACCCTCTTCGAGTGTTACTTCAGAAATTTATATGGCACGTCTTGAAAAAGATTCAGTCGTTGTTCTAAATAAATTAAAATTTAGTAATAAAGCACCTCTTGAATTTAAGTATTCAATTAATGATAAAAAGGATGCCATTGTTAATAGTATAATTAGCCAAATTGGGTTAACAGATGCTGTGGATTACGCCGGGAATGAGGTTTTAGCTTTCGTAAATAAAGTGCCCGCTACTAATTGGTATTTAATTTCAAAAATTAATAAAGAAGAGTTATACGAGAAATTTTATCACGAGGTGATTGTAATTATCGGATTCACTGTTGGATTAATTCTGATTTTTGGTTTTGGGCTTTCATTCGCGTATTATAATAATCAGCGGAACATATATCGTGAATTATATAAGACACAACAAGAATTAATGCAAACTGAAGCTAATGCAATGAATCAGCTTCGGGATAGCGAAGCACGTTTAAGGAGAGCTGAATTTGTTTCGAAGTCAGGAAACTGGGAATTGGATCTCTCGAAAATGGAAATTTATGCTTCAGATGGTGCTCAAGAACTTTATGGATTGAGAGGAAACTTTTATAATTTATCTTTAGTCCAAAAAGTGCCTCTGCCTAAATATAGCGAAATGATGTCTAAAACATTGGCAGAATTAATTACTAAAAACACGCCTTATAATATCGAATTTGAAATTAAACAGCAGAATACGGGCGATATACTTTTTCTTAATTCGATGGCCACTTATGATAAAGATAAAAATAGAGTTTTTGGTGTAATACGAGATATAACCGAACGAAAAAAAATGATTGAAGAACTTATTGCCGCAAAAGAAAAAGCTGAAGAGATGGTAAAAATCAAATCGTATTTTTTTGCCAATATGAGTCATGAACTTCGAACTCCGTTTATGGGATTAATGGGTTATTCGCAATTACTTTTAGAATTAGTAAAATCTGATGAAGAACGGGAAATGGTTGAAGGTATTATAAGAACTTCCAATCGTCTAACAAATACTCTTTCCTTGATTTTGGATTTAACAAAATTAGAATTTGATAAAATTGAATTATTTCTTGAAGATATTAATCCGGGGAAATTGATCGATGATGTTTATAATCAATATTCTGTTGCTGCTGAAAAGAAAGGACTTTCGTTAACAAAAGAAATTCATTTTGATATATTTTACATGTTTACCGATGGAAGAATGCTTTCAGAGATTTTAATTAATTTAATCAATAATGCAATAAAATATACCGATGAAGGTTGGATTAAGATTGAGGGAATTAAAAAAACTAAAAATTCAGACGAAGAGTATTTGGAAATATCAGTTTCTGATTCCGGAATTGGAATTTCAGAAGAAAAACAATCACTAATTTGGGAAGAATTTAGACAGGCAAGCGAAGGCACTAATAGAGCATATCAAGGGACTGGTCTCGGTCTTTCAATAACAAAACGATATGCCGAGCTACTCGGCGGAAAAATAGAATTAATAAGCAAGTTTGGCGAAGGATCCACTTTTAAAGTTGAAATTCCAATAAAAAACTCTCCTAACAAAACATAATTTTGTCCTACATCACATAACCTATTTTCAATAAACAACTTAGCTAAATCTTTTTTGAATTTTAGTAAAGAAATTTCTTGACTTTTCCACTTAAATTCAGTTATTTTGAACCCAAGTGGGGAAAAGTGTTGAATAATGTCAAAAGGTGGTGAATTTGTTCGTAGGTAAACATATATATTCAGTAGATGCCAAAGGAAGAGTTGCTTTACCTGCAAAGATAAAGAAATATATCAATCCCGAAGCTGATAATACCATTTTTATGACCAAAGGTTTAGTGGAATGCATTGAAATCTATCCTCAAGATCATTGGAAAACAGAAATAATGTCCCGAATAGATCAATTAGATGATTTCGTTCCTGAAGAAGCTTCATTCAAGAGATTATTTTTAGAAAATGTATCGGAAGATAATTTAGATGCACAATCGAGGATCTTGATTCCTAAAAATTTATTGGAATATGCAGGTATAGAAAAAGAGGTTTTAGTTTTAGGACAGGATAAAAAAATTGAATTATGGAATCCTGAGAAATATGAAAAATATAAAGAGGAATTTAATAGCTCTTATATTGATTCTGCCAAACAGGTGATGCAGAAAAGACCGAGATGATAAAACATGTACCTGTACTTTTAGAGGAGACTATCAAATTACTCTTAGAAAAAAAAGATGGGAATTACTTCGATGGTACAGTAGGATTCGGAGGACATTCGGGCGAAATCCTAAAAAATATCAGTGAAGAATCAAAATTATTTGGAACTGATAAAGATAAAGACGCTTTTGATTTTTGTTTAGAAAGATTTAAAGATGAAAAAAGATTTACGATTTATAACACTTCCTTTGTTAATATAGACAAAATAGCAAAAATTGAGTTCATTGACAGATTTGACGGCATCTTAGCAGATCTAGGGGTTTCTTCTTTTCAATATGATAATCCGGAAAGTGGGTTTACATATCGTGAAGATGCGCCTCTCGATCTACGGATGGATAAATCCACTAAAATCAACGCTGCTAATCTTATCAATTCTCTTGATGAAAATGAATTAGCAAATATATTTTATAAGTATGGTGAAGAAAGAGATTCAAGAAGAATCGCAAGAAGAATCGTTTCTGCAAGAGATTCAAAAAAAATTACTACCACTTTAGAACTTAAAGAGGTAATCGAAAAATCAGTCGGTGCAAAAAATCTTAATAAGACTTTATCAAGAATTTTCCAGGCATTAAGAATTGAAGTAAACAATGAACTTGGTGAACTGGAAATATTTTTGGAAAATGCTATAGGATTATTAGCTAAAGGGGGGAGAATTGCAATAATCTCCTTTCATTCCTTAGAAGATAGAATCGTAAAAGATAAATTCAAATATGAAAGTATCTCTTGTATCTGTCCTCCTGAATATCCGGTATGTATTTGCGATAAAAAGAAAAGATTAAAAATAATTACTTCGAGACCAATTATAGCTTCTGACGAGGAATTAAAAATTAATCCTCGTTCCAGAAGTGCAAAATTAAGGATTGCTGAAAGATTAGAAGATGAATAGATCGAATATTTTATATACGATAGTAACTGTTCTATTTACCGCTATATTAATTTTTATCTATGTAGTTCTAGTTACTGAAAACAAAAACAATAGAAGAGAGATTGTATCTTCGATAGAGATGTTTAATAGAAAAAAGAATACTATAGAAATGAAAAGAGTAGAAATTCAAACATTAGAATCTGAAGATAGAATAACTTCCTTTGCCGCCGATAGTCTTAATCTTATTAGAAGTTCAGAAGTTTTTGAAAAAATTACAATTAGCAAAACACAACTAAAACAAATTGAATTAGTACTAAAAGAAAAATATGAATACTAGTCGGGCATTATTTGTTATTGCTACATTCCTTCTTGCATTTATTTTAATAATTGCAAGGCTATATCATATTCAGATTAATAAACACGAGTATTACTCAATATTAGCTGAAAATCAGCAGAACTATGTTAGAAAAATAAAAGCCGAGAGAGGAGTAATTAAAGATAGAGAAGGAACCATTCTTAGTTATACTAAAGATAATGCTACGTTTTTTGTTGATAAAAGGATGATGAAAAATAATCTCCCTGACTCTATTGCAAACGCATTTTCTAAAATCATGCAGAAAAATAAATCCTATTACTTAAACTTAATAAAGTCCGGTACTAAGATTGTTTATTTAGAAAAAAATGTTAGTTATGATAAAGCAGCATTATTGAAGGAATTGTCAATTGATGGATTGGGATATACAGAAGATTATTCAAGGGTTTATCCTTATGGAAGTTTAGCTTCTCATATCCTTGGTTTTGTAAATAAGGATATGAAAGGTACAAACGGTATTGAAAAAGTTTATAATCAAAAGTTGACAGGGATCGATGGTGTTTATTTTATTGAAAAAGATGTTAAGGGTGGAATAATTACATTTGATAATTCTCAAACAAAAGCCTCAATCCCGGGCAATTCAGTAGTTCTGACAATTAATAAGACATATCAAAATATTCTGGAAGAGGAATTATCTAAAGGAATAACAGAATTTAATGCAAAGTCTGCAACTGCTATTATAATGAATCCAAATACAGGTGAAATATTATCGCTGGCTAATTTCCCTGATTATGATCCGGCAAATTACAATTTATTTGAGGCGGATAATAGAAGAAATCGAGCATTGACAGACACTTATGAACCGGGTTCTACTTTCAAAGCAATCATTATGTCGATGATGTTTGAAAAAAATGTTGTAAATGAAAATGAAATAATTGATACTGAAAATGGAGATTTTCTATTTAAAAAAGTACATATAAGAGACTCGCATAAACATATTTCACTTAATGTTAGAGAGGTTCTCGAACAGTCGAGTAATATTGGAATGGCAAAGCTTTCACAAAGATTAGATGATGAGGAACTATATAAATATTTAAGAGATTTTGGTTTTAGCATTCCGACAGCAATTGATTTACCGAGTGAATCTCCGGGTTACTTAAAACTTCCTTCAAAATTCTCAGCTATAAGCAAGGCATTCATATCTTATGGATATGAAGTTTCAGTAACCCCGCTACAATTGATAAACGCATATAGCGCATTAATAAATGGCGGCTATCTATATAAACCATATATCGTAAAAGAGATTACTAATAGTAACGGCATTGAAATCGAGAATAAAGAACCACAAAGAATCAGAAAAGTTGTTTCTGAATCAACTTCAAAAAAAATGCGTGATATCATGATAGGTGTTGTCGAAAGTGGAACTGGAAAAGCTGCAATGTTAGAAAATGTGCTTGTCGGAGGGAAGACCGGTACTTCTCAATTATTAGTAAATAATTCTTATTCATCGAATGCGCATAACTCTTCATTCGTTGGATTTTTTCCGGCAGATAATCCTAAAATAATTATGCTAATAGTTTATCATTCACCGGTTAATGGAAAATATGGAGGTATAGTAGCGGCACCGGTATTTGCAAGAGTGGCAGATCGAATCATTCAAGCAGATATTTCAATCCTTGATGGTTCAAAAAAGATTGAACGCAAAGAAAATTTATTCGAAAATATGATTGCAGAAAATAGTGTTGTATTGCCGATAGAGAAGAAAGAATCAAAAGCTTTTCTAAATCCTAATAAAGTTTCGATTGAGAAAGCAGTTTCAAAACCGGCAACCAGAATTATAGATAAATCTTCAATGCCTGATTTAGCAAATAAATCTCAAAGAGATGGAATTGCAATTCTGAATACATTGGGAGTGAAATATAGAATAGAAGGAAGCGGAAGGATTGTTTGGCAAAGTATTATTGCCGGTTCTCCTATCGATAAAACTCAAATTTGTGTCTTAATCTGTGAATCACAAAATAAAAAAATTCCGGTGAATATAAATTGAAAAAACTATCAGAGATATTAATTCATTTAGATACTACTTCTATTATTGGAAATTTTGAAAACACGCTTATCGAAGACATTACAGTCGATTCACGCGAATCGAAATGTAATTCTCTTTTTATCGCTATCAATGGCGAAAAAGAAAATGGTCATAGATATATTAAAGATGTAATTGCTAAAGGAGCTTCGGCGATTATAGTTACAGATAAAGATTTCGTAAGTGATGATGTATTTATAAATTCGGGCTGTATTAAGATCGTAGTTGATAATTCCCGATTAGCATTTGCAAAAGCATCATCAATCTTTTTTAATAATCCTTCGGACAAGCTTAATTTAATAGGAATAACAGGCACAAAGGGAAAAACAACCACAGCTTTTTATATAAAACACATTTTAGAAAACGCAGGTTTTAAGACCGGTTTGATTGGTACAATTGCAAATTATATTGGTGATAAAGTAGTTGAAACAAAATTAACTACGCCATTATCAAATACACTAAATAAATTATTTGGTCAGATGATAATTAACGGATGTTCTCATTGCGTAATGGAAGTTTCTTCACACTCATTAGATTTTAATCGTGTTGAATATCTAACATTCGATGCGGCAATTTTTTGCAATATCACTTCAGACCATATGGATTATCATAAGACATTTGATAATTATTTTAATGCTAAAAAGAAATTATTCGATATGCTGCCAAAAAGCGGAGTGGCGATTACAAATATAGACGATATAAGTGGAATAGAAATTGTAAAAAATACAAAAGCAAAAGTTTCGACTTACGGCAAAAATGAATCTGATTACAAAATTGAGAATATAAATTATTCATTTCAGGGAACGGATTTTAGAATCGTACATAAAAATGTTAATTATGAATTACATACAGGTTTAGTCGGTCATTTCAATGCATATAATGCAGCTTCCTCTTTTGCATTATTTTCTGAAATGGGAATGGATAAAGAATTAATAATAGATGGAATTAAAAAGACACCGCAAGTACCCGGGCGTTTTGAAGTAATAAGAGGAAAAACGAAAACTGCAATTATTGATTATTCACATACAGCAGATAGCCTGCAACAAGCATTGGATGCAGTAAAGAAAATTGCTGATAATAAACATTATATCGTTACTGTCTTTGGATGTGGTGGCGATAGAGATAAAACTAAAAGACCAATAATGGGGAAAATAGCAACTGATTCTGGCGATTACGTTTATGTTACTTCTGATAATCCCAGGACAGAAGACCCAAATAAAATTATTGAAGAAATAACAAACGGAATTACGAAAGATAATTATGAATTATGTGTTAATAGAGAAGAAGCAATTAAACGAGCAATTGTAAATTCACCTGAAGGATCAATAATATTGATAGCCGGGAAAGGGCATGAGTGTTACAGCGAGGTTAATGGCGTAAGGACACATTTCTCAGATAAAGAAAAAGCCGAAGAATATTTAGCGAGGTTAAAATGAAAATTACAATTAATGATTTATTTGAAATTCCATCATCAGTTATTTATAACCCTGATGTTTTTTCTAATACTAATAAAGTTGTTATTAATTCTACTCTTGCAAAAAAGAACTCGATATTTTTCGCTATCAAGGGGGATAAACATGACGGACATAAATTTATTGAGGATGCAATTTTAACCGGCGCAAAAACTATTGTTATAAATAAAGAATATTACAAAAATATTAAAAGTGATAATGTAGTAATAGTAGCTGTGGATGATACAACAAAAGCGTTTGGAGATTTAGCTCGTATTTATAGAAAAAAATTAAATGGTGCAGTAATTGGCATAACGGGCAGTAACGGAAAGACAACTACAAAAGATTTTGTTTCGACACTACTAAGCGAGCAATTTAATGTTGTAAAGACTGAAGCTAATAACAATAACCATATTGGAGTACCTCTTACTATTTTTAATGCAAAAGCTAATACAGAAATATTAGTGCTCGAAGAAGGGACAAATCATTTTGGCGAGATTGAATATATAGCTTCAATTTCATTGCCTGATTTCGCATTGATAACAAATATCGGAGAATCTCATTTAGAATTTCTTAAAAATAAAGAAGGAGTTTATAAAGAGAAATCTGCATTATTCAGTTATACATTGCTTAATGGCGGAAAGATATTCGTAAATAGTGATGACCCTATTCTTAAAGAAAAAATGAAAGACTTTAAGAATAAGGTTACTTATGGTTTTAAAGGCAGACCGAACGTCAAAGGAAAAATTTTGGGAATTACTCCTGACGGTAAATCTAAAATTGAAATCACTATGCAGGATGTAAAATTTAGTATTGATCTTCCCGTATTAGGGCAATCGAATGCTTCTAATTTTTTAGCTGCCGTTGCAATTGCATTAAATTTAGATTTAACAGTTAAAGAGATCAAATCAGCCGCAAAGATACTAATACCTGCAAAGGGGAGGTTAGAGGCAAAGCCATTAAAGGATATGCTTCTAATTGATGATACATATAATTCAAATCCTGAATCAAGTAAAGCTGCTATTGAATTAGTTGCAAAAATAAAGTTGTACAAAAACAAATTTTTAATTCTTGGCGATATGTTTGAGTTAGGAAGACAAAGCAAAAAGATGCACGAATCTTTATCAGAGATTATTATAAAACATAATTTTAATGGAGTACTTTTAATAGGCAAAGCTATGAAGCATCTCCATAATAAACTTAAAAAAGAAAAACAGATAACAATTTATTGCAAAGAAAGAACTGAGTTATCAGATTTAATAAATAAGCTTGATTTAAGTGAATCAGTAGTATTAATAAAGGGTTCACGTGGTATGAAAATGGAACAATTCGTAAAACAAATTGAGAATGGGAATAAATAATGTTTTATTACTTATTTGATTACATAAATAAACAATTCAATCCTCCGGGATTCGACATATTCCGCTTTCTAACTTTTAGGTCAGCATTAGCCGCTATTACTGGTCTATTTATATCATTCTATTTCGGACCAAAAATTATAGCCTTGCTAAAGAAAAAGCAGATTGGTCAAACCGTCAGAGATGATGGTCCCCAATCTCACAAACCTAAAGCCGGAACTCCTACAATGGGGGGGTTGATAATTATTCTTGGAGTAGTAATTCCGGTTCTTCTATGGAGCGATATTAAGTCCACGTATATATTATTAGTGCTTTTTGGCACGGTGTTCCTTGCGGGTGTGGGGTTTTTAGACGATTACTTAAAGGTGATTACAAAATTACCTAATGGCTTAATTGCGCGGTATAAATTATTAGGACAAGTGGCAGTAGGATTAATAATTGGTTCGGCAGTTTATTTCCTCCCAGAGTTCTCTCAATTTAATACCGAAACTACATTGCCTTTTTTCAAGAACTTGAATTGGGATTTTTCTTATTTATATATACCTGCCGTAGTTTTTATTATAACAGCTACATCAAATGCAGTGAACTTGACGGACGGATTAGACGGTTTAGCAATTGGTACTCTAATTATTGTAATGATAGCATTAGCACTAATTAGCTATATGTCAGGTAATGTTATTTATGCAGATTATCTAAATATAATGTATTTGCCCGGAGCAGGGGAGTTAACAGTTTTTATTGCTGCATTAATCGGGGCAGGACTTGGATTTTTATGGTTTAATTTTTATCCGGCTCAAGTGTTTATGGGTGATACAGGCTCACTAGCTCTTGGTGGCGCATTTGGCATTTTAGCAATTTTGGTTAAAAAGGAATTACTAATCCCAATTCTTGGTGGTATCTATTTTTTAGAAACAATATCGGTTATTATTCAAAGACTTTATTTCAAATACACAAAGAAAAAATATGGTGAAGGAAGGCGAGTTTTTAGAATGGCTCCTATTCATCATCATTTTGAACTATTAGGTTGGAAAGAGCCACAGATTGTAATTAGGTTCTACATAATTACAATCATTTTAGCAATAATAAGTTTGGCATCATTCAAAATAAGATAATGAATATAGAAAAGAAAAAAATATCGATACTAGGTGCAGTTAGAAGCGGCATTGCTGCTGCTAAGCTTGCGCAGAAACTTAATGCAATCCCTTTTGCGAGTGATATGGGGAATATAGAATCTTTATCGAAAAATATTGCTGAACTTGAACTTCTTAATATCAATTATGAATTGGGTGAGCATAGTGAAAAAGTTTTTAATTGCGATCTGATTGTCGTAAGCCCCGGAGTTCCGACTGAGTCAGAAGTAATTCAAAAAGCAATTAAAAAAAATATTAAGATAGTAAGCGAAGTAGAATTTGCATCTTGGTTTTGCAAAGGAAAGATAATTTCTATTAGTGGTACGAATGGAAAGACAACAACAACAGCTTTATGTGCTCACGTTTTAAGTAATTGTGGTCTTAAAACATATAGTGCCGGAAATATTGGTCTCGCATTTTCTGAAATCGTTCTTGATGTAAAAAAAGATGAATTTGTAGCACTTGAAACATCAAGTTTCCAATTAGATTTTATAGATACTTTTAAGCCTTTTATTTCAGTGATTTTAAATATAACGCCTGATCACTTAGATCGGTATAAAAATAGTTTTGAACTATATAAAGAAGCTAAATACAAAATATTAAAGAACCAAAATGAGAATGATTATTATATTTATAATGAAGATGAAGCAAATACAATCGATAATTTAAAAAATAATAAAGTTAATTTTACCGGGTTCTCAACAAAAAAGATACTTCAAAATGGTGCCTTTTATAATGATGGAGAATTATTTACTGTAAATAACGGTAAAGGGGAAATAATTGGGCATAAAAATGATCTTCTGATAAAAGGTGAGCACAATATTGCCAATGCGCTTTCTGTTATCTGTATCGCTAAAATTATTGGAATCGACAATACTTCATTAAAAGCAGCACTTGGAACTTTTGCCGGAGTGGAACATAGATTAGAATTTGTTAGAACAATTGAAAAAATAGATTTTGTAAACGATTCAAAAGCAACAAATGTAGATTCAGTTTGGGTAGCTTTAAGAAGCTTTGAAAAACCTTTATATCTAATTCTTGGCGGTAAAGATAAAGGAAATAATTATGATCAAATAAAAGATTTGGTTATTGAAAAGGTAAAGAAAATATATGCAATCGGTTCTTCCGCAGAGAAAGTTTATAATTATTTCTCATCAATAGTAGAAACAGAAAAAATCGATTCCTTAGAAAGATGCGTACAAAAAGGGAGAATCGAAGCTAAGCCGGGTTCAGTTGTTCTTCTTTCGCCTGCTTGTGCAAGTTTTGATATGTTTAATAGTTACGAGCATCGTGGTGATATATTTAAAAAAGCTGTGAGAGAATTAAAATGATTAAAGGATCTATCAGAGTAATAATATTATTTACCGGTATTCTCATTTTACTTGGTGGGATTATAGTTTTCACGGCAAGTAGTACTATTAGTGCGGAAAAATTTGATAGCCTTTATTCCCTATTCAAATTGCATTTAGTAAAGATGATATTCTCAATTATTGGCATGTCATTTTTTGCAATTCTGGTACCTTATCAGAAACTAAAAAAATATAGCAAGTATTTGTTAATGGGAATTGTAGTGGTCTTAGTCCTAACTTTTTTAATAATGCCTTCGGTTAAAGGGGCATCAAGATGGATTAACTTGGGGTTTATGAAATTACAGCCTTCAGAAATTGCGAAATTATTTTTAATAATTCACCTTGCTCATTTTCTAGAAAGAAAAGGAGAAGGAATTAAAGATTTCAAAAATGGATTTGCTTTAGCACTTTTTTGGATATTTCTGATTTCAACATTAATCTTTCTACAGCCAAATTTTAGTTCTGCAATAATTATAGGGTTTATTTCATTTGCTATTCTATTTGTAGGAGATGCAAAAAAATCTCATGTATTTGGAACTATTGCTACTGTTGCAACACCTTTAGTAACTGTAATGATGTTTGTTCAGCATACAAGAGAAAGAATAATTGGATTTGTAAAAAGTTTTCTTGAAGGTGGAGACCCGAATATTCAAGTATATCAAGCAAAAGTAGCGTTAGGAAGCGGGGGCTGGTTAGGTAGAGGTATCGGTCATAGCAGGCAAAGTGATCTTTTTCTCCCTGAATCTTATGGCGATTTTATTTTCTCGATCTTAGGTGAAGAAGCTGGACTTGCAGGAGCAATAGCAGTTCTCACTTTGTATTTAGCCATTTTTCTCTGCGGTTTATATATAGCAAAAAAGACTAATGATAAATTTGGACAACTTTTGGCATTTGGGATATCGTTTAATATTCTAATTACTGCTTTTATTAATGCAGCTGTTGTTGCCGGTATTGTACCAACAACTGGAATTACATTGCCCTTTATTAGCTATGGGGGAACGTCAATAATTATGTTTGCTATCTCTGTAGGAATATTAATTAATATAGGTAATCAAGCAGCTTCAACAGGCGAAATGAAACTGGCTCAATATTGAAAACTAAATCTAAATATCGTTTCTTGTTTGCAGGCGGAGGAACTGGTGGACATATATTTCCTGCAATTGCAGTGGCTCAGCAAATAAGAGTATTACAGCCTGATGCTGAAATATTATTTATTGGAACCAAAAATAAAATTGAAGCAAGGGCAGTTCCTTTTAATGGTTTTGAATTTAAGTCAATTTGGATCTCAGGATTTCAAAGAAAAAAGAAAGTGGAAAATTTATTATTCCCATTAAAGTTGGTGATTGGTTTATTACAATCACTTTGGATTAACATAAAATTTCAACCTAATGTAGCGATAGGTACAGGTGCTTATGTCTCTGGTCCGGCAATATGGGCTGCTAATGTAATTGGGGCAAAAATTATTTTACTTGAACAAAATAGTTATCCCGGATTTACGAATCGTTTATTAGAAAAAAAAGCAGATCAGATCCATATCGCTTTTGAAGATTCGAAAAAATATTTTAGAGAGCAAATAAAAACTCAATTATCAGGAAATCCAATTAGGATTAACTTGTTATTAAAGAATCATAAGGAATCAATAGAGCATTACAATTTAGATTCGACTAAATCAGTATTATTGATACTTGGCGGTAGTCTAGGTGCACGCTCGATTAATAAAGCATTACTTCAAAACGTACAAAAATTAATTGAAGCTGATATTCAAGTATTATGGCAGTGCGGTAAATTATATTACGATGAATACAAACATTTGGAATCAGACAGTGTAAAGGTAATACCATTCGCTGATGATATGAGCACACTGTATTCTGCGGCAGATTTAATATTAGCAAGAAGTGGAGCCACTACAATTGCAGAAGTTGCATTTCTTGGACTTCCGGTAATTTTTGTTCCCTCAACTAATGTTGCCGAGAATCATCAATTTATAAATGCTAAATCGATTGTTGATAAAGATGGAGCGGAATTAATTGAGGATAAAGATCTCAATAGTTTGCTTTATGAAAAAGTGAAAGAATTAATAGATAATAAAAGCAAAAAAGAATTGCTTAGTAAGAATATAAAATTATTTTCAAAACCGGATGCCGCCAAAATAATTGCTAAAGAAGCAATTAAACTTTCAGAAATAGTGTAATAAGGAATTAGTAGAATGATGATGAAAACAATTAAAAATATTCATTTTGTAGGAATCGGCGGAATAGGAATGAGCGGTATTGCAGAAATTCTTTTAAGCCAAGGATTTATAATTACCGGTTCTGATCTTAGTAAATCAACAGTTACCGATAGATTAGAAAAATTGGGAATAAAAATTTATGAAGGGCATTCCGAAAGTAATTTAGTGGAAGCAGATGTCGTGGTTTATTCATCAGCAGTAAAATTAGATAATCCTGAAGTTAAGTCTGCTATTGAAAGAAAAATACCTGTAATCAAACGTTCTGAAATGCTTGCAGAGTGTATGAGAATGAAATATGGGATTTCAATAGCAGGTACACATGGAAAGACAACAACTACATCGATGGTTGGAGCAGTTTTAACAGAGGCAGGAATAGACCCAACTATTATCGTTGGTGGAATATTAAAGGGACTTGGTGAATCAAATGCACGTCTTGGAGTTGGTGAATATATAGTAGTAGAAGCAGATGAATTTGACAGGACGTTCTTAAAGCTTACCCCTACAATTGCAGCTTTAACAACTTTAGAAAAAGAACACCTTGATACTTATAAAGATTTGGATGATATAAAAGGTGCATTTATAGAATTTGCAAATAAAGTGCCATTTTATGGTTTCGTAATATTGTGCTTAGATGAACCAGCGCTTCAAGACATTATACCGCACATTAATAAAAAGATTTTTACGTATGGATTATCGCCGCAGGCAGATATTCAAGCCATAAATATAAAGTACAGCGCAGGTTTCTCTGAATATACAGTAAAATATCTTGGCGATGAATTAGGCAGAATTAAATTGAATATGTCCGGTCTTCATAATATTAAAAATTCTTTAGTTGCTGTTTGCGTTGCTAAAGAATTAGGTGTGGAATTCGGAAAGATTAAAAGCGCACTCGAATCATTTACTGGAGTTTTTAGAAGATTCGAGAAAAAATATGATAAGGATATAATGGTCGTTGATGATTATGCCCATCATCCTACTGAAATAAATGTAACGTTGGATGGAATAAGAAAGGGTTGGGATAGAAGGTTGATAGCTGTTTTCCAGCCTCATCTTTTCAGCAGAACAAGAGATTTTTATGCGGAGTTCGGAAGATCGTTTTTAAATTCTGACATTTTTATTTGTACTGATGTGTATCCGGCACGCGAAAAACCGATTGAAGGTATATCAGGCGAACTTATTATTAATTCATCAAAAGCTTTTGGTCATAAGAATGTAATATACGTACCGGACAAAGAAAAAGTACCTGAGCTATTAAAAAGCATATACAAAGAAGGGGATATAATTATTACTATGGGTGCCGGTGATATATATCGATATGGAGAAAAATTTATTGAGATGATTAAAAATGACTAAGAGATTTCCTTACATATTAAGCTCGATTTTATTTATTCTACTTTTTGCGCTTGTTGCAGGGTTGTCGATATTTTTAATGCCTGTAAAAAAAATGCAAATTAATTTAATCGAATTAAAGGGAAATATATATCTGCCAAAAGAAGATTATCTAAGATATGCACATTTACTCAACAAAAATGAATACAGATATCTTGATCTAAAAACAATTAAAGATAGAATAAAAAAACATCCGTATATAAAAAATGCCGAAGTCCGAATCGATGGTTTTAATAAAGCTTTGATAAGCATCTCCGAGAAACCGTTTGATGCAATACTTATCGATGACTCCAAACAGTTTCTTGTAACGGAACAAGTAGAATTAGTTCCTTTGTTTGAAGGGACTAAATATGTTGATTTCCCTTTAGTGAAAAATCCAAAGACATCAAAAGTATTTAGAATGATGAAATTTTATAAAAATAATAGCGATCTAATTACAGGATTGAAAATTCTTGCTGCATTAAAATTGATTAATCCATCGCTATATCAAAATTTATCAGAAATTGATTTAAGGAAAGGGAAAGATATTCTGTTTTATTTATCAGATTCAGCTTATCCGGTATTAATTGGACGTGGAAACGAAATAAAAAAGACGCTCTGTTTTAATTCTTTGTATCCTTATTTGACAAATGAAGAGAGCAAAAATATAGATTATGTGGATTTACGATTTAATAATTATATGTACTTAGGTATCAATAGGGATTCAGTGAAAAGCTTGGAGAGCAGTATATGAAAAGGAATATTATAGCAGGATTAGACTTAGGTACAACAAAAGTTTGTGCTGTAATTGCAGAGCAAACAGAAAACTCAGTTAATATATTAGGATTTGGGAAAGCTCCCTCAGAAGGTATGAATAGAGGTCTAGTTGCTAATATCTCTAAAACAGCAGAATCAATTAAGTCAGCAATCGATATAGCCGTAAATAGAGCCGGAATTTCGATAGTGGAAATTAATGTAGGTGTAGCAGGTGAGCATATTCAAAGCTTACGACATAGAAATTATGTTACAATTTCTAATTTAGAAAAAGAAGTTACACATGACGATTTAGAAAGGTTGAATAATGATGTTAAGACAATTAGGATACCATCAGATCAACAGATATTACACATCATACCGGAAGAGTTTTTTGTTGATAATCAAGGCGGAATTGAAGACCCGATTGGTATGGCAGGCTCTAAACTTGAAGCGGTAAATCATGTGGTTTTAGCTTCGATACCGGCAATGCAAAATATTAAAAAATCAGTCGAGCGTGCCGGATATTCAATAAGGGAATACATTCTTCAACCGATTGCATCTTCAATGTCTGTTTTAGATGAAAACGAAAAGGACCTTGGTGTGGTTCTTATTGATATTGGCGGTGGCACGACTGATGTAGCTATTTTTCATAATAAAAGTATAAAGCATACCAAAGTTATTGGCATCGCTGGTAATAAAGTTACTAATGATATTAGAGAATCTTTAGGAATAGTTACTACGGAAGCAGAAAAATTAAAACGTGAACATGGGTATGCTTTCGAAGGTGCAATAATTAAAGAAGAAGACATATATATAAAAGGGGTTGGTGCGAGAGGGGATGTGAAGATTCCACTAACTCTTCTAACACAAATTATCAGTCTTAGGATGCGAGAATTATTCTCGATAGTTGATAACGAAATTCGTCAATCAGGATTTAGAAATAAAATTAAAGCTGGAATTGTTCTAACCGGCGGTGGCTCTTTATTAAATGGATGCACAGAATTAGCAGAAGATGTTTTTGGTATGCATGCTAGGATAGGTGTTCCAACAGGTTTCGGGGAAGGATTATTAAGTGAAATTGAAAGCCCTGAATTTGCTACCGTTGCTGGTTTAATAAAAAATCTACCTGGTTCTGCTTTCGAGAAAATCGAAATTAATGTGAAACATGCAAAATTTAAAAATCCAATTAAAGGTCCATCGGTTTTTAGTAAAATAGTAAAATTTTTTGAAGGATTATAAAAATAACCACAACAAGGAGGATTTATGTCAGAAATATACGAATCCACAAAAAGAAACAGATTTATACAATTAGATCCGGGAGGTAAAAAATTGAGTGCATCATTACGAGTTGTTGGAGTTGGAGGCGGGGGGTGTAATGCAATTGAAAGCATGATTAAACGCGGACTTTCAGGCGTTGATTATATTGCAATTAATACCGATGCACAGGTGCTTGAAGTGAATAGTGCGGGCACAAAAATACAGCTTGGTACTAATATAACACGCGGTCTAGGTGCAGGAGCAGATCCACAAGTAGGCAAAAAATCTGCAGAAGAAGATAGAGAAAAATTAGAAGATGCACTCGCCGGAAGCGATATGGTATTTATTACTGCCGGAATGGGTGGCGGTACCGGTACCGGTGCAGCTCCAATTGTAGCAGCTGCGGCAAAGAGTATAGGTGCATTAGTAATCGGTATTGTTACTAAGCCATTCAGATGGGAAGGTAAAAAGAGAATGAAAAATGCCGAAGAGGGAATTGCAGAATTAAAGCAGTATGTTGATAGTTTAATTGTTATTCCAAATGAAAGAATTATCGGAATTATGGATAGCGCAGTTTCTGCTTTATCCGCATTTGATAAACCAAATGAAGTATTATACGAAGCAACAAGGGGCATTTCTGATATTATTACGATTCAGGGTTTAATAAATGTTGATTTCGCTGATGTTCGTTCGGTAATGAAAGCAAGCGGCGATGCATTAATGGGATGTGGAATTGCTAGTGGAGAAAATCGCTCAACAGAAGCTGCTCAAAAAGCAATATCTTCTCCTTTATTGGAAGGTGTTTCAATTAAAGGGGCTAAAAATGTTTTAATAAATATTTCCGGCTCTGCTTCTGTTACTATGCAGGAGATTGATGAGGGAAATAGAATAATTCAGGAAGCAGCCGGTGAAGAGGCAAATATCATTTTCGGATTCGTTAATAAAGAAGAGCTAAATGAATATATCTCTTATACTGTGATTGCAACAGGTTTTGAACAAAAAGCTACCGGGAAAATTAACGTAGAAAAACCGGAAGCTAAACAGAATACAGCTACCGGTACTCATGGCGGATTCGCAAGAAATATGTTCGAGAATAACAACACCAATTATGATGTTAATGATCTTGACATTCCTACTATTCAAAGAATGAATCGTGATTTTGATAACAAAAATTTATTCTCGGATAATTCTTATGGACAAGAGAAAAAAGGTAAAAAACCGGGAGATGAAGATAGTTCTACATTTCTACGAAAAATAATGGATTAATAGGTTCATATATATTGTTGTAATTTGGGCTGTAAAATGTTTCCCCTTGTTGTGGTACAGGGTAAAAACCGGAAACTTTTACAGCCTTTTTTTATTAACAATTTCTTTGTTTTTTATTTTTAATAGAATTTGTAACTTTATTACTTGAATAAATGTTAAAGAATATGAAAAAAATATTAATTGTAGTAATTATATATTTCGCTATTTCTACGCATATTAATGCTCAGGAATACGATCAAGTCGGGTTGGTATCTCGATTTGGAATTTCAGCAGGTGTATTTCCTGTTTGGGTTTTCCCCGATCTCGGACCAATAAATAATGAAATTTCTAAAATGGGTCTGAATAATCTCTCGTCAAGTGTTTTTACTCTCGGTGGTGGTGGTTATGCATATATTATGCTTATTGATAATCTTCGGTTGGGTGGTTTGGGTTTCGGCGGCTCTACTTCTGAAAAAAAAATAGTGAACGGATTTCATAAAGAAGTAGAGTATAGCTATGGTATAGGAGGACTAACAGTGGAATATACTCTTCCAATTAATATAAGCAGATTTGCTATCTCTGTGGGTGCTATTATTGGTGCAGGAAGTGCAGAGATTGATATCTATCAAAATAAAAGTAATCTTCCTTGGGATGTTGTTTGGAATGACGTTCAACAACAAGGAAAAACAACTGATAACATAAATAGAAAATTAAAAAATTCATTTTTTACTTTCGCTCCTACTCTAAATGTTGATATAGCTATTACACGCTTTATGGCTATTAGATTAGGCGGAGGATATATTTATACTCTTAATAGGGATTGGAAAGTCGATAATGATATTGATCTCAAGGGAGTTCCTTCGGGATTAAATAGCGATACATTTTTTATTCAAACCGGATTATTATTCGGATTTTTTACATTTTGAAACCAACAAATTAGTATGAAAAATATCTTAGTAACGGGTGGTGCCGGATTTATTGGCAGTAATTATATCAACTATATACTTAGTAAAAGAGAAGATATCTTCATTGTTAATCTTGATAAACTTACTTATGCAGGGAATCTTGAAAATCTAAAATTTATTGAGAATAACAAAAATTATGCTTTTGTAAAGGGCGATATTGTTAATAGTGAGTTAGTCGATTATATTTTTAGAAAATACAAAATTGATCATGTAGTTAATTTTGCAGCAGAATCCCACGTAGATCGAAGCATTCTTGGTTCGGAAGTTTTTTATCAATCGAATGTAATTGGTACGAATGTATTACTCGAAGCAAGCAAACGTTTCGATGTAAAGAAATTTTTACAGGTTTCTACTGATGAAGTATATGGAAGTTTAGGTGCTGAAGGTTTATTTACAGAAGATAATCAGATAGTTCCTAATAGTCCATATTCATCAAGCAAAGCAGCCGCCGAT